>OUNJ010025162.1_pt1 | contig 35472 bp, 33 predicted proteins | sample 1755361 | NCBI WGS metagenome assembly OUNJ01 (sample SAMEA3914825, study PRJEB12502) | metagenome | biome: forest; material: soil | place: USA | collected 2012-03-12 | depth 0.1 m
TCGGCCAGCAGGCGCTTCAGACGGCCGTTTTCCTGCTCCAGCGTCCGCAGACGCTGGGCATCCGACACCGTCATGCCGCCGAACTTGGCTTTGTACTTGTAAAAGGTCGCCTCCGACAGACCATGACGGCGGCATAAATCCGCCGTCGCCACGCCCGCGTCGTGCTCCCGTATGATCCCTATGATCTGCTCTTCCGAAAATCTGCTCTTGCGCATTCATCATCCTCTTCATCGAGGACTCTGCAAATTACTGGCCGGATTTCAGGGGGCTGGGTCAACTGTTGCGAAGTGGGCTAATCCTATGAGCCCTGGCGTGATTTAACCGCCGATACATGACGGATGGTTGGTTGTGATGATTGGTAATTTTAGGACGTTCCGCCTCGGCGCGAGATTGTTTTTCGTCCGTGGCATCAATGGTAAGTATGGCTCGTTGCCGCTACTTCACAAAGTCTGCTAAGGCAGGGTTATTGAAGCGGCTAACGCTGCGCCAATTGGGCCGGACCGGCGTTCGAGGAGGTAATATACCCGATCATCTCGACCACTATCAAATTGTTCCCCTACCTGGCAGGTTAAAAGCAAATCCGCCGCCCACGTTTCGAGCGAACAATTGCTAGCAGCGGCGGCGCTTTTCAGCATCGCGTATGTTGGTGACGTTCCTTCTGCCATTTCTGCAAGTGCTGCGTGGACAGAGGTGGAGTCGAGCACGCGACAGCCCACAGGTGTCTCGGTTACGCGAATGCGTTGGCGCAAAGGATATGCGATAGCGCATGGCAATTCGTGCGGATTGTACAGCAGGTAATAAACCGCCTTTCCGAAGTCGCGGTTAAGGTCGTCAATAAGCCCAACCTGTCTGTGCCCGGCTTGAATCGCGCCATATACACAATCGTCAGTGAACGAGAAATTTCGGTGCAATGCTGAGGCGGCTTGATGTCCCTCGCGTCGCAAAAAGGCGTTCATCCCGAAGCGAAAGCCGATTTCGTCCTCGTCATCCACATCGTTGTTGTGGGGGTACAAACGTTTGGATTGAAGTAAGCCAATCTTCTTCGCAATCAGAGTGTCGCCCCGATAGACGAAAACTAAAATGGCGATGTCTGCCGTTTCCCACCTATGTCGGCGCGGATGGTCCCATTCCCACTCCGGACCTCCAAGACGGCGAAGGCCGCCGATATTGTGTGTATCCATACGTACTATAGCGCCGGACGGGAGCAGGGGGGGGCGCTATCCGGAACAAGTGCTTCAATGAGGCCGTCATCAAGGGAGGTCTCTCGGATATTGGGTATATTTTCGAGACGTTCACACACTGCGCGGTTGGCTTCGCTAAAGACAGCCCGGAACCACCCCACGACGTCACCGGGAATGCTGGGCCAAGGATTCAAAACGTGGCTCGTTGTCATAAGCGCCTCCCGCCTCTTTCTAGGCGAGCATCGCTCCCCTGCAACCAAATGGCAAGTGCGTCGCTGAGTAGTAAACAAGCGAATTATTTTTTTGCATTTCTAGCGCAGTTCACTGCTGCTGGACTGTAGGCGATAGCAGATAAGGCAACCGCTAGTCTGGATTTTTTATGTAGCGACAAAGGCGACCGCAACTACGCGACACGCGAACGCGATTTCATTCCACCCCCGCCCCTCTGCGGCCCTATCCCAGAGCGCTGGGGATTCCGCGTGGAGAATTATCCGAGTATAAAAGGGGATGCAGTGGGGGGAGGTTTGTCCCCGCGCCTCTGCTGTTGGCTAAGTCATTGAAAAGTAATGGTGCGCTTAGGTGACTCTCATTTAACCAAGATCTATCTGATTATTATATATTTTATTTTTTGATCGCTCCCTAAGGCCCCCAATATGGCCCCCATATCACCAAAAATTACCCTCCGATTGGTGCGGCCGTTGATTGTCTTGGCGGGCGCTACGGCCGACGTCCCAGGTTCCCCGCGACACGTGACCGCGATAGTTCCAGCGTTGTCCTATTGCGGCAAGGTCCGATTGCTGGCCCATGAATGTTGACAAAAGCTGATTTTTGCGCTGTTCTTCATTTGTTCTCGGCGACTCCAAATTGTTAATTTTTTAATGTTGGGATACGCAATGGCGGAAGCACGTGATTCGAAAGGTATTTTCATGTCAGATGGCTCAGGTGGCTCAGGTCCGGTTGTTATCGACCTCTTTTGCGGCGCTGGTGGACTAAGTGAAGGGCTTCGTCAAGCAGGCTTCAGCCCACGAGTCGGCGTTGATTTCGACAAACACGCTGCTGCCACCTACCGTCACAACCACCCGGGTGTTCCCGTGGTTGAAGGAAACGTCGAGAACGTCACCGGCGAAGAGTTGTTTCGTTTGGCTGGTACCCGTGATATCGACCTGATTGCTGGGGGGCCTAGTTGCCAAGGGTTCAGTACGCACGGGAAGCGTATACAGGATGACCCTCGGAATTTTCTGTTCAAGCATTTCGTGCGACTGGTCGATGAGGTGCGCCCGAAGATGTTTTTGATGGAGAATGTCCGTGGGATGCTGACTTATGCCAAAGGTGCGTTCCGCCGGCAGATCGAAGCTGCGTTCGATGAAATCGGCTACCGCACTGATTTTACGCAGGTACTTGCTGCCGATTTCGGTGTTCCCCAAATGCGCCATCGCATTTTATTTATTGGTACCCGTGTAGATGATATCGAATTGTCGTTTCCTGCGCCGACACACGGAGAGGGCGATGGCCTCAAACCCTATGTGACACTTGCCGAAGCGATTGGAGACCTTCCTCTCATGGGGAAGGATTACACGTCTGCGAGGCGGAAATATGCATGCGCGCCTCAAGGCCCATATCAAGTCTATGCGCGCTCAGGCGCTCCGGCAGAGGTCACAATGCATGTTGGGCGTCCTCTGTCAAAACAGGCGTCGAGCGTTGCGGCACATATCGGCCAAGGCCAGGGACTGCGATCCGCTCCGATTGAAGCGCTACCCGAGCGCTTTAAGAAGATGCGGACAATCTCCAACGGTCAACTCCGGCGCGACTGCACGACGCTGTACTACAGGCTCGATCCAAGCAAGCCATCGTACACGATCACTTGCAACTACAAGAATGTCGCCTCGGGACCGTTCTTGCACCCGTTTGAGGACCGGGCGCTTTCTCACCGGGAGGCTGCTCGCTGCCAGTCCTTCCCTGATCACTACCAGTTCTTGGGTGCCAGCTTCCCGAGGCAGATCGGTAATGCGGTTCCGCCTTTGCTGGCGAAAGTTATCGGGCTACACCTTATCAAATTACTGGCGGCAGGGGGCAATAAGCAACGCTACAGGCGTGTCGCCTGATGGCCACTTGCATCCGCGCTGATAGGGTCGCGTTGGCTCTGCATAACATCTCCGATTGGAGGGAACAGGTACGGGCGCAGGCTACGGCCCATTTAATGCCCCTTCTCGCTCTGCTCGAAAAGGGCGCTGGCAGTGAGAACGCTGGAGCTATTCTATTCAGAGAAACTCCTGAGGAGTTTGCGTTCTGGGACAAGTATTTCCACCTTGACGACGGCGACAAGGTAAAACCTTATTTTAATCCGATAACGCTGCGTCGGGCGGAAGCGGGTTTCCCGCACAGCAACGCCGCGACAATTCGCAAAAATACCTTCCAAAACAAGTGGAAAGGTGCGGTACGCTCAGTCACTGACGAGGGAGAGAACTGGGCACTCTCGCCTGACTACGCCGATGTGTTCAGGACCAACGTTCTGACCAAGAACGGACAGGTCTCCCGTGTGCCGGTCGTTGACATGGCCGTTGTGTTATTCCGTTCGGAGACCTTCGATGACGGAGACGACGCCCGCGGGCTGGAGCGTAGGTTTCGAGAACGCTTCCCCCAGCAAGACGTCGATTACGAAAAGCTATTCGTTTTCGTTGCCGAAGACCGGGACCGTATTTTTGTGTCGGACGCAGTCACCCAAGACTATGAAGCCGCGATCAAAAGTACGCTTGTGGAAGACGTGAAGACGGCGGCCGCTATCCCCGAAACCGCTGCTCCCCCGATCTCGCTTGATCTCAGCGACCCAATCTTGCTCCAAGTGCAGCAGCTTCTGACCTTCGGCAGCTCCGGTATCATCCTGACCGGTGCACCTGGGACAGGTAAATCCTATTATGCCAAGCGGATCGCTACGCATCTCGTAAGGACGCCCAGTACCGACATATTCCGGGTACAGTTTCATCCCTCCTATGGATACGAAGATTTCGTCGAAGGTTATCGACCTGCCGAGAGCGCGGTTTCAGGTTACACCATAGTCGATAAGACGTTTATAGATGCCTGCGAAAGGGCAAGGAAGGTTCAAGTCGATAACGGCCTCGTGGTGCTCATTGTTGACGAAATCAACCGCGGCGACCCGGCTCGTGTTTTCGGCGAGTTGCTTACATATATCGAACGCAGCTATCGAGAAGATCCATTCATTCTGCCATTCTCAGGCAAGCCATTTACAATACCAAACAACCTTGTCTTAATCGGAACGATGAACCCATACGACCGAAGTGTGTCGCAACTTGACGCAGCTTTTGTCCGTAGGTTCGACCATATCGAAGTCTCCCCCTCTCGTGAGGTCGTTGAGAGTCTTCTGGAGGCGGGTGGGGGTTTCACGCCTGAGCAGATTACCGAAATTGGTAAGTGGTTCGATACGGTTCAGAAAATGGTGCCGTTTGGACTGGGGCATAGCTTCTTCGCCGACATTAAGAGCCTCGATCACCTCAAGCTCGTATGGCGGTATCGCATGAGGCCCGCTGCTGAACTAGCCATCGACCTTAACGACGGGGCGCGAGGAAATGTCATCGCGAGCTTTGATGCGTTGGTGAAGCGGCTTGAGGGGGTGGCCGTTGACGTATGAGATCATTGAGTGTGAAGAATTCAAGGAGCTTTCTCTTCGGCTAAGTTCGCTTATGGAAAACGGCGAGCTGAAAATCGATGAGCGGATCGCGTCTAAAGGCTATTTGACGGCGGCGATGGCTGGAGGACAGATCGCTTTCCGCACCACGCGCTTCGTCGGCACTATACCGGTGACTCCGAATTTAGCGATCAAGGTGACGCCTCGGGCTAGCATCGCCAACCTGTCCTACATGCTGGTCAGATCGGGGGTTATCCCGACCGCGATCAGCGGTTTCACTCGGGGGTACATGCCGAGGTTTGTCTCAACCACGAACGTCGAAAAGATATATGGCCGGTCGCTGGTGGACGGAATAAAGTCGATCGCCAAACGCGGCTTTATGAAATCTTATGTGAAAAATCCAAACGCTCCGCCATGGCGCGGTCGCTTTATGGCTTCGGAAACAGTCAAGCGGTACGCGTCCAAAGGCGTGCGATATCGTCACGAGTTTGATCACAGTACGCTTTCGCCGACCGTGATCGAAAACATCGGCCTTAAGCAGGCGCTGAAACAGGTGCGGGCTTGGTACCTGTTAAACGACAAAAAGAATTCGATAATTAAGGAAATCGACGTGCTTTTGCATGATCTCTGGTCCGTGGCCGACTGGAGCGGAAGGAACGCGGACCTTGTCTCAGAGCTTGGTCGAAAGGTGCGCAACCTTCCGCCTCCCCTCGTGCACTACCGTGATCCGCTCTGGTCCGCCTTTCTGATCCTACAGAGTCTTCTGCCCGAGGTTAGCCTCGATGGTTATGTTAAGCTAGACTCGCTGATCATAGACGTTTCGGCGGTGTTCGAAGGATTCATAAGGCGTGAGTTGGCGGACCGTCTTTGGAAGCTGGGCTACAGCGTCGAGGACGGTAATAAGCGCCCTGGAAACTTCTTCGTCGATGGTGGCGGGTTCACTGTACATCCTGATATTGTGATTAAAAAAGACGGAGTTATCATCGCTTTGCTCGACGCCAAATACAAGACCGATCCCAAGGAACAGGACCGATACGAAGTATTGTCCTTTATGGACGCTATGAACGTAGCTGTCGGCGGATTCGTTTGTCCAGCGAACGGCGTAGATAGTTCTCGCTATTTAGGAAGTACTGCTACAGGGAAGAAAATGTTCGGCATTCGCTACGATTTGGCATCGCATGACCCGGATGCCGAAGCGCAGCGTTTCAGTGAGAACGTCATTAAGATGGTCAGCGGCGTTCACGATTTCTTATGACCTTGCGCCGCGCCGACCGGAGCCTATCTAATCATAATGCCAACGAAGTGGAAGTCAGACAACGCTCGATATAAGCGCCCTCCGATGCCTGATACCTCGCCGCATCGAAGCTGGACTATGGCGCAGGTGCCGCAGAGGAATACAAAACCTGAGATGGTGGTTCGGCGCCTGATTCATGGCCTTGGCTACCGATATCGGCTTCATAGGCGGGGGTTGCCCGGAACGCCCGACTTAGTGTTCGCTTCGCGGCGAAAGGTCCTTTTCGTACACGGATGCTTTTGGCATTCTCATGCCGATGGAAGCTGTAACCTGTCTCGACCTCCGAAATCCCGCCTGGAATATTGGGAGCCCAAACTTGCCCGTAACGTCTCGCGTGATCGAATGAACGAGGAAAAGCTCTGTTTAGATGGATGGGGGGTTTTTGTGGTCTGGGAGTGTCAACTTCGAGATCGGTCGTCGTTGGTGAGTCGTATTGTTGAATTTCTTGGGCCTAGAGAAGACCATAAGATGTAGGTTCAATATGTGTTTTGCAAAAGGGCTAATTTAGATCATATTTGGAATATAATTATTTAAGAGGCGGCTTTCTATTTTTTACTGTAGTGATATATTAAGGCGTATATTGGTATAATGTCTTGCGTTAACGGTTCTGGGAGATAAATGTCATGGCAATAGAGGTTGATATTGCAGACCGTCTTTATGACTACACTGATGAAGAGAAGGCCGCTGAAGTGATTGCGGATTTTCAATCTGAAACGGGGTTTGATGATGAAGCCGTATTGGCGGTCTGGAATGATGCAAGTAATCCGCGCCGAGCAGAGTTGGAGCGCCGGATTTTTGAAGCCATTGATGCAAATGGCTCCGCCAAACGCGCGGCAGAAAGCATACCAAATGTAATTTCGCTTTTTTCCGCCAATGAAGAAATACCTAAATAGGTAGATGCCTGCGCAGGCGTTATCGACAATTCTTTATTCGCCGCGTTAGTTGAGAAAGCTTCCAGTCTCGCCAATCTCTGCCTTTACGTTCTTGGAGGGGCGTCATGCGCCTAAGTATCTGCCCCCGACACAGGTCCTGGACGGCTAGCCATGTCGGATCGGTGCTGTCCCAGCATAGCTGATAAAGCATGAGCAGGTTCCTGTGTGGTAGCCGACCTTTGAGAATTGCTTTCAGCGCCTGTTTGCCGTGGTCGGGATAGTCGAAGTTCTCCAGGTGTCGCTCAAATTCGGGATCGGGCGCCCCTTCGCGCAAGCGACCCCAAACCGTGTCACTGACCGCGTCGGCGATTTCATCGAACACGTCCTCATCGGGGTTACTATTTTCCTCGGCAAGCAGGTAAAGCTCCAGAAGCTGGGCATCAGATATGTCCGGACGGAATGTTTCCTCTGCTACCCGCAGGGCATCACGCAGTGATACATAGTCCCCTGTATCGTCAGACTCATCATCAGCGTCTGGCCCGTTCCCATTATCTGGCTCACCGTTCGTCCCATCAATGCTAACCCCGGACGATGGCGAACGCTCGCGCACACGGCGCATGCGTTGCAGGATTTGCACGCGCGCCAGGTACATGACGGCTTGCCAGACATGACCGAACTCGGGGTCACCGCGCAGCGTGGCGGCCAAATCAAAGAGTTCTACGAGCGGGCGGTCCCTCATGTCGCCGGCACACAGGGCTTCCATGGCGTCGGCGTGTTCTTCCGGTTCGTAGCCCGTATCTTCAGTATCTTTGCGCGGGGTGTCCGCACCGTCAGGCATTCTGGCGAACAGCCTGGCCTCGGTCCGTTCCAGGATGTTGATAAAGTCAGTATCATCGCCCAGCGCCTTGTCGCGCGCCAGACAGAAGAAGTTGAGCAGCTTTTCATCCGACATATCGCTGGTGATGGCTTCCTGCATGAAGTGCCGAAGCCACTGATCGAGCCCGAACTGGGGAACGCCACACGCCAGAAGCTCCGCCTCCAGCCAGTGCCTGTCCGTTGCTGTTCCCTCCCGTTCGGACGTGTCCGCTGTGGTGGTTTTTGTGGCGGAGATATGCTCTTTGACGCTGGACTCCATGTCTAACTCCTTTGCCGGTCGAAAGAGCCAGACGGGCATATACCGCCTGGACAGCTTCGAGCCTTTGGTGATCGGGGAGTTAGTAAACCGTAGCTAGACGGTCCCTATGGCCTTTAGCCGGGGCCTATTGCATACGCCATAGGCTCCCCGACCAAACAGAGGTCAAAGGAAAGTGCACCGAAATAGTCGGCACAAACTACTAGCTAACAGGCTTACTACGGCCCGGGAGTCGCATGTGGCGGCTCCATCTGAAACTCTATCGCAATTTCCGGTCGAGCGCTATCACCCGATCGGGTGATCCCGTGCAATTTTCCTCCGGTGGCTGATTTTTCAGGGATGGTCAGGGATTTTTGGGCGGTAAGCGGTGGAGAGCAAGATTAAAGGGATGGCGCCGACCACGGTGTGTGGTCGGCTTAAGTGTTTGTCTGCACGTCTCTTTTTGTAAGATAGGTGTAGCGCCATCGGCCCGTGGCATAGCGCCATTGTGGCGCTCTTGAATCCTGGCCGGGAAATGGATTGTTGAAGGCAAGCAATCGCTCCGGTAACCCCGAATGGACCACGATAACGAGTTCGTCATACGCCCAGGACGCATGGGCTCCGGCCGGAAGGGCTTCCGTAGCAGCGTCATCCGCGCGGCTAACCTCGCCCAAGCTGGTGGGGCAGCGGCGAGGTTGGGCCGCGCTGCGTCGGCGTTCACCGGCGCGCGTCTGGGCCGAGGCAACGGCGCAGGCACGGTGTTGGCGTCGCGCTCGCCGAATGGCGGCTTACGCCGGCGTGTTATGGTTAAGGCGCGCATCGTCAAACTGGGCGGTTCGGGACGCGGCGGTTTTGCCGCCCACCTGCGTTATGTCCAGCGCGACGGCGTTACCCGCTCGGGTGATCCCGGCGAGCTTTATAACGCCCGTGGCGACAAGGCTGACGGAAGAGCCTTTCTCGATCGGGCCGATGGCGATCGGCACCAGTTCCTCTTCATCGTCTCGCCTGAGGATGGCGCGCAGTACGAGGACCTGAAATCCATCACGCGCCGGCTGATGTCGCAGATGGAAACCGACCTGGGGACAAAGCTCGACTGGGTCGCTGTCGATCATTTCAACACAGGCCATCCCCACACCCATATCCTGGTCAGAGGCAAGGACGAGCATGACAAAGACCTTGTCATTGCCCGCAACTATATCACCGATGGCATCCGCGAGCGGGCGTCCGACATTGTCAGTTTCGATCTGGGGCCGCGTACAGCGCTTGAGGTCGAGCAGTCATTACGCCATGAGATGACGGCGGATCGCTTCACCACGATAGATCGCTGGATCGTCGAGCGCCGGGAGGAGGATGGCCGCGTCAGGACAGCCGACACCGACCCGCAACGCCAGTCGCTGATCTCGGGCAGGCTGAAGCACCTGGAAACGCTCGACCTGGCGACGCCGGACCGGGCGGGTGAATGGCGCGTCACTGACAGCTTGGGGCCGGCGTTGCGCCAACTGGGGCGGCGCGGCGACATCATCAACAGCCTGCGCTACGATATGGCCCCTGACGGACAGAGCCCGTTGCTGGACGGTGCCGTCATCCATGACGCTGAGACGGGGGCTTTGACGAGCCGTGGGCTGCAACAGCCACCGGAGCCAATTGTGGGACGCCTGGTCCGTCGGGGCCTTTACGATGAGTTCGAGGACCGCCATTGCCTGGTCATCGACGGGACGGACGGCAAGTTGCACGTCGTCGATATCGGACCGGGCGAGAAGACGCCCGCATTACCCAACAATGGCGTTGTTCGGATCGAAGCCAATATCGGGGACGCGCGCGCCTCAGACCGGACGATTGCGGACATTGCCGGACGAAACCAAGGCTATTATTCCGCAGACATCCACCGCCGTATGCAGCCGGACGCCAATGAACGCTACATAACCGCTCACGTCCGCCGGTTGGAGGCCGTGCGCCGTGCCACGGGTGGTATCGAACGGCTGGACGGCGGCCTGTTCGTGGTGGGTAACACCTACCTCGACAAGGCCTTACGGTTTGAGCAGCAGCGTGCCCTGGATGCGCCGGTGTCGGTCGAGGTTCTATCGCCGCAGCCGGTCAAAGACTTGATCCGCCGTCAGGCCTACACGTGGCTGGATCAGCAATTGATCGAGGATCAGAAGAACGAGCTGTCGCAGCGTGGCTTTGGCGAGGATGTACACGAGGCCTTGCGCCGACGTTATCGCTGGCTTCAGACGGAGGGATTGGTGCAGGAGCGGGGAGACGGCACTTTTACCTATGACACCCATCTCAAATCTGTCTTGACCGGACGGGAAGTGGCAGCCGAAGGCCAGAGGCTGTCCGCGCGCCATGGGATACCTTTTGGTAAAGTGAGCGACCACGAGCCGTTTCATGGCACCTTGAAGGGGAAGGCCGACCTTACGAGCGGCGCCTTTGCCATCGTCGAGCGCAGTCATGATTTCGTGCTGGTGCCATGGCGCGATACCCTCACGAAACAGATCGGCAAGGAGATATCCGGGATTATGCGCGGCCGGGATATCGATTGGACCTTCGGACGCAGCCGTGGCCTCGATCTGGGGATGTAGGCTAACGATTGAGCCTTTAGTCGGGATCAGATCGTAGGAAAAGAAGTTTCAGCGTAAAATTGGCTGGTTTGCCGATGGCGGCTTCGCGCGCACAATGTGCTTGGTTCCTATTAGCGGATCAGGCCATGAAACCTCGCCACCACCTCTATCTCGACGACGAACTGACGGCAGAGCTCGAGCACATGGCGTCGAAGCCCGGCGCATCCAAATCAGCCATAGTAACAGCCGCCCTGCGGCAATACATCCGCCGAGGCGGCGCCGACGAGCGGGACGAAGCCATCCGCCAGCGTTTAGACCGCCTGTCTCGCCAAGTCGCCAAACTGACTTCCGACATCGACCTGGTGATCAATACTCAGGGCCAGCATGTCTGGCTCAATCTGCTGCTGTCGGCCAACGTACCTAGCCCCGATGAAACCGGCCGGCGCACGGCGTTGCAGCGCCATGACAAGTTCACCGAGAGCGTAGCGGCTTTGCTGGCTAAAGGCCGAACTGATGAGGACGAACTCCCGGCTATGAGCGTCGCGCCGGGCGACGGCGGTAACGCGAACACGGCTCATCCGGCGTTATTGAATGGAGGAGCTGCTCATGCCTGATACAGAAGTCCCTCACGGCAAGCTTGCGTACCGTGTAGATGAAGCAGTAAAGGCGTCCGGGCTGGGCAGGACATTCCTTTACGAACAGATGGCCAGCGGGGAGCTGCCGTCGGTAAAAATCGGCGGCCGCCGCCTAATTCTCCACCAGGAACTGATTAATTTCCTTTCGCGTACAAGAAGGCCGGATGCCAATACTCAAACATCCGTGGCGGGAAAATCGTCTCACCGGAGGAAGTTAGGAAACCCATCAGCCGCAACCTTACCAGGGCAACTTGAATTTTCCTGGCGGAGATAACGGGGACAGCATTCTCGTAAATGTTGTCGCAAACAAAGAAGGGCACCGACAAGCGATGCCCTTTTAACATTTGATTCGGTCGGTACCCGATTCCAGCTATTCTACCCTTACGGTATGGCCACTGGTGGCGCTTGCCCGATCCTACGTCCCCTTGCGAGAACGCTCCATATTTAGAGACCGCAAGGCGTAGATGCGGTCCTTAGAACCTGCTTCTTATGCCAAATATGACGTTTTGTCAAGAATTCAACTCAATCTGCCTAGAAGCGTCAGTCCTGACACCGCTGCGGGTTTAAACCTAGATAACGCTTCCCCCGCACTTTGCAAGCTGCTTCCCGAACCGAAGATGTCATCTACCAGCAGGATCGCGCGTCCCTTGCAAACTTCAGCACCTATACCGGCAACGATCGGCGCGACATACCGGCGCAGCGGAAGCTTAATTTGTTTCATCTGGATTTCGGTGCCGGGATTCGACGTTTGCAGTGCCCTGAGCAGGGACGTGTAGTCGCTGCGCAACCGCACAGGCACGGCGCTCGCCGCAGGCATGTTCGGCAAGACGGCTCCGATGGTCGCCTTATCCAGGCATTCGTACAACTCGGCCTTGGGCATCAGGCGGTTTACTCGTTCGGCCAAGGTACGTGCGACGCCCGACGATGACGGCAGCGGTACGATCATGTTGATTTGACGGTCGGCCAAAGCCGTCGGCAGAATGATCATGGCGCGCCGATAGATTTCGCGGAAGTCCCCGGCGGGGATCGTATAGCCGAACTTACCCTTGAGTGCATAGATCAGCGGGTTGCCATCATCATTGTCCTGACGCGTCGTCTTTCGCGCAAAAACGCTGACGACCTCGACAGCCCCGGCCTTCGTGAAAGGAATCGGCCGTGCCGGATCGGTGACGACCCGGTGTTCGTGCTGAGCGTTGAAGGTGACGACCTTCGCTAGGCTGACATCGATTCCCATCTGCGGTTCGTCCTAAGCGGACGCCTCTTCGCCGTCGCCGTTTTGCAACTCAGCCACCGCGCGTACGACGATGGCGCGTACGTTTTCGAGGAACTTAACGGCCGGCTCGTTCAAAACCGCATCCGGCACCGGCGCGCCAGCTTCGAGAATAGACCGAATGGTCTGGGCGCGGCGATAGCTGGAACCTTGGCCTGCCTGATGAAAGGCGCGCCGCCATTCGTCTAACTCATCCACGATTAGGCGCTGAGTGGCTAAGTTGTGGAATTGGGCGTGGACAGATTGACGTATCAGGTCAAGCGCCGCTTCGGCTTCCGCCTCATTCGGCTGGACCGGCTGCCAACGCGCCGGCTTGTCCAGGAAGCGCGAAATCTCTTCGGTCAGACGGGCGACCAGATCGGCGACCGGGCGAAGCGAATCGTACTCGACCCCGAACTCTCCGGCGATGCGGCGGTTTAGCGCTTTGATGCGCGTCCAGTGCTCTTTAGCTACGCTGTGGTGGGCAAGTCCGAGACGACCCAGCCATGGGCGCTCGAAGCCTTGGGCCGCCGCCAGGACGGCTAACGGCAGGCCGTCCATATTGTATTCCGGGTAGGCCACTGGCGTTGCGGGTGGCTCAATCGATTTACGGATGTGGTCTATCAACTTCGCCAACTCACGCTTAAAGCCCTTCGGCAGGTCTTTGCCCCGCCGGTCGAGTCCGCCCAACATGAAGCATCGCGCCTCGATGTTGTGTTCCATAATGCGGATGACGGACGCCCCGCCTAATGCATCGCGAAGATTCGACAATCCATTGGTCACGGACGCCATGACGTGAGTGCGCTTGGCTGCAAAGTTCGGCAGGTTGCTGCCTTCGACATGATCAAAGTGCGTAAAGGCGATGGCTAGTTTTTGCTGGTGGCCACTGGTCGCCACCGACCGTAAGACCGACAACGGCGCCGCCTGCATAGGCTGTTGAGCATTGTCGACCAACAGAATGATATCCACTTCCGGGAAGCGGGCCGTAATGCCGGTCGTAACGCTCGTGGAGGATTCCGGCGTGTGACCCAGGCCCTGGCCATCGAGCAGGACAAACTTGGTGTGGTCATCGGTGAAATCAGGAAACAAGGGCCCACGCACGCGCATGCCATCGACCAAGGGCGTCAAAAGGCGACCGAATTGCGGGGCATAATTGCTAGCGAACCAACGCACAGCCCGGATAAATTCGCCACGGTCTTCGGTGCTGAAAATCCACGTTTCCGGCCAGCCAGACTTCATGCGGCTCAACTGGCCGGTCGGCAAAAGCTCGAACCGGCTCTTTATGTCGTCCAGGATATCATGGGTGATGGCCATGAGCTCCTCGGTGTCGGCAACCGCGAACTCGAAAAGCTCCTGCGCGGCATCGTAGTCACCACCGGACAAACGCTTGATGTCTTCACCCAGATCCTTCGAAATGGTAGCAATGACTGTTTTAGACAGGTCGCGTATGCGAGCCACGTAGTCCCGAAGCCGAGCCTGGTTCTTTGACTTTTCTTCCCATCCGACAACGTCCTCATCATTATCTTCAACGTCCACCTCCACGTCGTCGGTTGGATCGTCAAAGCTGAAGTCATCGTCGTCGTCGTGTTCATCCGCGCCGTAGCTGCCGAGGGTATAGGCCAAACGGAAGCGTTGATCCCGATGATTGAGTAGGCGATCTGCGACCGCTTCGTCTTTCTTGTTCTCAAAGACGGCCACACAGGCGTTTGTTACGCACTCCTCGACATTGGCCTGGGCTATATGTTCGGACAGAAAAGTCACGACACCAGCGAAGTCGCTGGTGTCGTCCTGAACGATCTCAATATCAGAAACCGTAGTCTTGGCGGTCGAAGTCGAGGGAAAGCGGTCACGCTCGTGATCGGACCCGATAAGATGACGCAACAGAGTCGTCTTACCGGCACCGGTCGTCCCGACAAACAGAACCCTGGCATATCCGTCTTCCCGACTAGGCAGCGAAATGTAGCTTTCGCGGATTTCGCGGGGGTTGACACGGCCAGCTTGAATCTCATCGAAAAAGGCGGCGACGATCGGCGCCGAATAAGTTTTTTCGGCCTCTGAGCGCTTCATAGCGTTCCACCAGGTAGAATCGCCTAGCAGTTGGTTCATTTCCGCGACCATGGCGTCGGCGGCTGCGACATCAGACGTGCCCAAGCCACGACGAATTTTCAGTCCCGGCTTTCCCTGCGAATCCTTGCGCAGCGGATGACGAAACGTCACCGAGAATCCTGGCCGGCCCTGGCTTTGTGATTTCGAGGCTGTATATAGGCGCATGATCGTTGTTCCACGTTGTACCGCCGATCTACATTAACCCGTTAACTTTGTCAAACTGAGAATGGTACAACGCGGAACAACGCGACTTCGGCGCGCCATCAGTCGAAAGCCAGCCCGAGAATTCCAACGAACGTTGAGGCGCGTCTTTTGATTCTTGCGTCATGTTTAAAAGCTGGTGATGTCGGCTCCGGTTGTGATGGTTTTTACCAAATGCTTATTTGGCTCCTTTAGTTGCATTGTCTATGACGGTTCACCATAGCCGACAGTCCTACTCCAGACCATGTCTGCCCCCTCGCTTGGCGAAACTTATAGAAATGCTGTTTTTATTAGTCATTGGCAGTTTGCAGTACGGCGTTAAGCTCACCAGCCTTTCATTCCCAACAGATGAATAGTATAGGGCCAAACGGATTACACAAGGCGCGCGCCTTCGACGCCAAATATACGTCCCTGACGGCACGCAGGTCATCCCGTTAGTGCAGGAGACCCGGTAGCTCGCTTCGGATCCCTGTGAAGATGAAGTGTATCCCGACCGCAGCGACGAACAGGGCCATGACACGCGTCGCAACATTGATACCCGTCTTACCTATCAGCCCATTGATGAAACCTGCTGCAAGCAAGGTCACGGCGATCAGGGCCGCCGCCAGGCATCCAGCGCCGACCAGCGCAGTTTTGTCCGGCCAGGAGGTGGCGTCTGCGGCATTGGTTATCATGATGCTCATTTCAGCGGGCCCCACCAATAGGGGAAAGGCAAGCGGCGTAATGGCGAGCTCGTGCACATGGCTTTCGGCTTCCACTTTTTCCTCGACCGTCTGCATGAAGCCACCATAGTGAGCCTGGAACATCTCAAAGGCGATGAACAAAGCCAGCAAACCACCGGCGATACGGAAGTCGTCGAGACCGACATCGAAAAAACGCAGAATGCGCTCGCCAATGATCGCGGATACGCAAAGCAGGCACGCAACCGCCAAGGCGGCTGCGGCGACGATTTGCACGCGATGCTTCTGCAGATTTTTTGTTAATCCGAGAAAAATAGGTATCACGCCGACAGGGTTGGATAAGGAATACAAAAGCGTCGCCAGGCCGATAAAGCGATTAAGTTCCATGGTTTGTATTCAGATAAACAGTATTACATAAGGCGGGGCCCGCGAGCCCCGCCAGTTTGCAGTCTCTATCTCGCCTTAGGCGATGGGGCGCTGGCCCTATTGACCCTGCTGACCCTTGCCCCGAAGCCATTGCGACTCGGTGGCAGGAATGGGCTCACGCACCTGCCTGAGACGAGCTTGCCGGTTCAAGCCACTTTCTTGATCTCGATCTGCTTAACCGCCCCGGCTTTGGTTGCCGCGATTCTGGGGCATGTGATGGTTAGGACGCCGTTTTTGAAATAGGCGTCCAGCATATCGCGGTCCGCATCGTCGGGCAGAGACAGGACGCGACGGAAGGCACCATAGGACCGTTCGACACGATGAACGTCTCGGTCCTTGGATTCCGTGTCCTGACGCTTTTCTCCGCTGATGATCAATGCCCCGTCTTGCGACAATTCCAGCGTAATGTCCCGTTCTTCGACACCGGGAATTTCCACTGTAATGACATATTCCCGTTCGCCGGATACGACATCGACATGGGGGCGCAGGAAGAGGCCGTTTACCTGACCTGGCCATTCGGGAAAGCTGGGAAAGCCGAAGTTCCGAAGGACATTGTTGAAGGTCCGCTCCAGATCTTCATGAAGTTGGACGAGTCCGGCCGGTTGACCGGTATAGGGCGGTGTCTCGGTCCTGGCCGGCAGATGGCTGTCTTCGCGACTGAACCAGTTCCAGGGGTTGAGTTTCTTGATGTCCATGACTTACCTCCTTCTTCGGTCATCAAGTTGGTGAAACGATCAGGCAGCCTTGCCTTGGTTTTCATTGGATTCGAGCCGCAGCGCCGTGGCGTCAGTCTTGATCTCGATCCGCCGCGGCTTGAGCTCCTCAGGCAGTTCCTGCACCAGATCAATCCGCAGCAATCCATCCTTCAAAGCGGCGCCGGCAACGGAGATATGCTCCGCCAACTGAAAAACCCGTTGGAAGTTGTTGGTGTCGATTTCCTGGTGAATGAAATCGCCTTTGGGGGCGAAGTCGCGATTCTTCCTACCAGAAACCACCAGTCGGTTATCCCGAGTGGAAATGCTCAACTCGTCTTGGCTGAAGCCGGCTACGACGACCGTCAGGGCATAATGGTCGTTGGAAATCTTCTCAACGTCGCAGGCGGGATAGGGGCTCCCCCTCGGTGACCGGTCATAGGCGCCGATCAGGTCAGCAAGCGGATCGAAACCGATCACGCGATCCAAGAGAAAATATTGGGATAAGTTGGATGTCATTTGCGAAACCTCATGCTTTCAAGGTTGAACAGATAACTGTGAAGCTTTCGCTCCGCGCCATGATTTTGGAAGGGGTATCGCCGAGTTCAAGAGGTAGTAATGCGAATACAAAAAATTTTTCAGCTCTGAATGCACCTGTGCCGACAATTCAATAATCGCTCCCGGGTTATTCCGTTACACGGCCAAGACTTCGCATAGTCGCAAGACGCGCACGGAACCTTCGTCAGCACAGCGGCGGGCAAAGACACGGCCTGACACCTCTTTGGCAGAGGCCGGCGGGCGACACAGAACTTGATAAACATCCGATTACCATAGTCATGGCGTCACCGGAGTGTGTTTCGCTGCACATGACAAGCAGGTCGCAGCGACTCCAGGTTCAGCGGAACCTGGACAAGGAATAGGAACTTCCCCCCACCGCGTTCACGTCAATGAATATTGAAAACGCCGTCGACGGATCGATAGGCATTTGGCCCGATAAGCCGCCTATGCGTGAATCGCACGGAATGGAGAGGGCCCTCCAGATTGACCTTCCAGAACTCCAGGAATTTCGTCATCTCGGGAAAGTCGGGCGCAAGATCGTAGTCTTGCCAAACGTAAGTCTGGAGAACCGAACTGAAATCCGGCAGGTGATAAAGGATATGAGCCGTGGTCAGACCGTAGCCTTCCAACTGGCGCTCGAAGTCGGAAGAAACACGCATGATGAACCTCTTGATTCCTGTTGAAACCAATGGACAACGATCGCGCACTTTCGACAAATTGCAAGTGAAAAACGGCTTAGATACAAGGTGCTAGCACTCTTAACTGCTGGCTGACAAAAAATTTGCTCATCCCTCTTGAAACCCGATTTTTGAAAATTAGATCTTTCTCGCCCGTCGCTTCCAGCAAGGACGGGCACCCTGTCCGGATCGGTCATCCGGTCCGGCGGGATCCTTGATCATCATTGTTTGTCCAAAGAGGAGAACCATGAAGTTCCGACCCTTGCACGACCGTATTCTCGTGCGCCGCATTGAGTCCGATACCAAGACCAAGGGCGGCATAATCATTCCCGACACCGCCCAGGAAAAGCCCCAGGAAGGCGAAGTCATCGCTGTCGGTTCCGGCGTCCGCGACGAGCATGGCAAACTGACGCCGCTCGACGTCAAGGCCGGCGACCGCATCCTGTTCGCAAAATGGGGCGGCACCGAAGTCAAGATCGACGGCGAAGAACTCCTGATCCTGAAGGAATCGGACGTACTCGGCGTTGTCGAGTTCGTATCGGATCAGAAAAAAGCCGCCTGATCCAACTTTCCCAACAGTCAAACCTGCTGCCTAGATCAAAAGGAGTAAACCATGGCTGCAAAAGACGTCGTATTTTCTTCCGACGCCCGCGACCGCATCCTGCGCGGCGTCAACACCCTGGCCAACGCGGTGAAGGTCACGCTGGGCCCCAAGGGTCGTAACGTCATTCTAGAAAAGTCCTTCGGCGCCCCGCGCTCGACCAAGGATGGCGTGTCCGTCGCCAAGGATATTGAGTTGGCGGACAAGTTCGAGAACCTGGGCGCCCAGATGATCCGCGAGGTCGCTTCGAAGACCAATGACCTTGCGGGGGATGGGACGACGACCGCCACCGTACTTGCCCAGTCCATCGTCCAAGAAGGCTTCAAAGCCGTCGCCTCGGGCATGAACCCCATGGACGTCAAACGCGGTATCGACCGGGCCGTTTCGGCCGTGGTCGAAGAGTTGAAGGCCAACGCACGGGCAATCTCCAACAATTCCGAAATCGCCCAGGTCGGGACGATTTCGGCCAATGGCGACGTCGAGATCGGCCAGTATCTGGCGGACGCCATGGAAAAGGTCGGCCGGGACGGCGTCATCACCGTCGAAGAGTCGAAAACGGCTGTGACCGAACTCGAAGTCGTCGAAGGCATGCAATTCGATCGCGGCTATCTAAGCCCCTACTTCGTCACCAACCAGGACAAGATGCGGGTCGAGCTCGACAATCCCTATATCCTGATCCACGACAAGAAGCTGTCGAACCTGCAATCCCTCTTGCCGGTGCTTGAAGCCGCCGTGCAGTCGGGCAAGCCGCTTCTGATCATCGCCGAAGACATCGAGGGCGAAGCCCTTGCGACCCTGGTGGTCAACAAGCTGCGCGGCGGTCTGAAAGTCGCGGCTGTCAAGGCACCCGGCTTCGGCGATCGCCGCAAGGCCATGTTGGAAGACATCGCCATCCTGACGGGCGGCACGCTGATTTCCGAGGAGGTCGGCATCAAGCTTGAAAACGTGACCCTCAACATGCTGGGCCGTGCTGCCAAAGTCGCCATCGAGAAGGAGAATACCACCATCATCGAAGGCACCGGGTCGAAGACGGAAATCGATGGCCGCATCGCGCAAATCCGCGCACAGATCGAGGACACCACATCCGACTACGACCGCGAAAAGCTGCAGGAACGACTGGCCAAGCTCGCCGGCGGTGTCGCTGTGATCCGCGTCGGCGGCTCTACGGAAGTCGAGGTCAAGGAAAAGAAGGACCGTGTCGACGATGCCCTCCACGCCACCCGGGCCGCGATGGAAGAAGGCATCCTACCGGGCGGCGGCCTTGCGCTTCTGCGGGCAGCCAAGGTTCTCACCGACGTCAAGACGGACAATCCTGACCAAAAGGTCGGCTTGGACATCGTCCGCCGGGCCATCGAGGCCCCGACGCGCCAGATTGCAGAAAACGCCGGCACGGAAGGCTCCGTCGTCGTCGGCAAGCTGCGTGAGGCGAACGACTATGCCTGGGGCTGGAATGCCCAGACCGACGAATATGGCGACCTGTTCGCCATGGGCGTCATCGACCCCGTCAAGGTTGTGCGTACCGCGCTTCAGGACGCGGCCTCCGTTTCCGGCCTGCTCATTACGACGGAAGCCATGGTGGCGGAAAAGCCCAAACCAGCTAAGGCAACAGCTCCAGCGGGCGCGGACCTCGACTACTAGGTGAAGGAGGGCTCGTCCTGCAGAGGGCGAGCCCTTACCTGTTTGGGGATGACCATGGAACACATGAGCAGCGGAATCGAACTCACCAACCGACAAAAAAGCGCGCAATTCCGCTCAAGATCATCGCAACCTTCTCTTTAGCGGTGATCCTAGCGGCAGTGACGTTCGTTGAGCTATTCTTGGAATTCGCGTAGACTTCCGATGTCAGTTGCGACGTTCTATAAAAACACACGTTGTTCAGTGCATGATGTGAAGCATTCGCCTATCTGAATTTCTCGTGAAATTCGGCCCGCAGGCACCTTCCAGACAATCAATGTCGGTTCCTACTGAAACCTTACGTGCGTGTGCGTAAGCTTATTTCTCGCTTCGTAGAACCTAGGGCCGATCATGTTGCACTTCCGACAGGCACTCGATGTCGTTATAGACGCACTCCTCAAGGAATCGTTGGAGAATATCCAACTCCACCTGAGTGGGCCCGACGAGCTCGCGCTGTCAGCAGCGAATATCGAAGACCGTGATATCGGTCAGGATGCCCCTTTGAAAGGCAAGTTGGGCCTGAATGCCACTTATCGCGGCTATCCGCGTGAAGTGGTCGAGGGGCGAAGTTACGTGACCTACGATGACCCCGTAACAGCTCAGTCAGTAAAGTTTCCGGTTCAGCCTTTCCGCCTGCGGCCCGTTGGTTAAAATCAACACCGAAAAGCTGAAAGGCTAAAGTGTGCCGAAAACTGCCGAAGGCCAGCGCCACGCCGGCTTCAGAAAGACTCGACTGACGATCAGATCTAATAAAGCCAAGAAATTGTCGTGGCAACGGTTGGCACGAAAGCGGTGCAGATGCGGACCGCTTTCGTCATCGCCAACCTTATGTGGGCTCTAAACGGCTGACTTCTCGCGATGATCCGCGGTTTGCGCCTTTTCCTGCTTCTTCAACGCGTCCATTTCTTTGGCAAGGGCGTTGGCTTCATCATTGCTCAGATACTTCTTGGCCTTTTCGAAAATGTCTTCCTCCTCCTCTTCGACGTGGTGCGCGACCGAGTGCTTGAATTCGCCGAAGGTCTCGATCCAGGCTTCCTCTTTGACATCTAGGCCAGACAGCTTAGCCAGATATTCGCGAATTTCGTCGTGCTCGTGATGCGCGTGCTCCATCTTTTCTTCGACCGGCTTGGCACGGGTCGCTTCCTCGATCGCCTTGTAGAAGGTCTTCTCTTCCGTGTCGGCGTGGAGCGTCAGTTCGGTCTTGATCTGCTCGAACAGACTCTGGCGCTCGGTTGGGTCGCTGCTCGCGACGACCTGGTCCATCAGGCCGGCAACGAGACGGTGGTCTTTCTTGAGATAGCTGTAGATGTCCATGGTGACTCCTGGCAGAATGTCAAAATTGCGCATGAGGAGTGTCCATCGAAGGACCGTAAGGACTCAATGGCTTTCGCCAGTTCACGCCGTCTCTTGACGTTCTTGCCACTTAGTAAGACAGCGCCTCCACCAGGCGCTCGGCCCAACCGGTGACATTCTTCTCGTTCCCGATCAGGTCTTGCCTGATTTCGACAAGAACCGCAGGAATGCTCCGATCATCACCATGGATGGGGATAGCGTAGTCCTCCGTCCGCCCGGCCTTATAGGGAACGTTCGCTCCGACCGTCAGGCCCGATTTCCTAAGAGCCACGACCAATGCCTCTCCAAAGGCTTTAGCATCGTCAAACAGGATGCCCGCCTGCCAAGGCCGAACCTCGCTGAGAAAGACCGGCGTGAAGCTGTGAACGCTGACGAGCCGCGTCGCCTGTCCGGCACTCTGGCGCCTGTCCAACGCCGCGCTTACCGCCTGATGAAAAGGCGTGAATATTCTATCGGCGCGCTGTCGAGCCTCGGCCTCGCTAATTGCCAGATTGCCAGGGATCATGGTGTCTTCCGAACGCAGGACGATGCTGCCAGACGTGTTAAGAGGCCGATTAAGATCAATGAGCAACCGCGAATACGTGCCCAGATATGCGGGCGCATCAAGCAACCGTGAGACCGCACGCGTCACCGCTGCGGCGCCTGGATCCCACGCGATATGACGTGAAAGGTCTTGAGGTGGCAAGCCAAGGCCGTGGTACTCAGGCGGAATATGGTTTGAAGCATGCTCGCACAGTAGCAGGATATCGGAAGAGCCAGCCGCATTAAGGATTTCAACCGCGGGCGGCCAGTCTTCGGTTCCTGTCATCAAGTTGATGGCACCATCTCGTAGGTCGTCACTTCAAAGCGGCTGAGCGTGGCGGGTCCAAACTGCGTTGAGAGGGCGACGTCCGTCGCGTCACGGCCGACGGCCATGAGAATACGCCCTATTCTGGGCCTATTGTGACGCGCATCAGCCGTATACCAGTGACCGCCGAGATAAACTTCAAACCAGCCGGAAAAATCCATCGGCGATGGCGACAGTTCAATGCCGATATCGCCAAGATAGCCCGTGCAATACCGCGCAGGAATATTCATGCATCGGCACAGTGTCAGGGCAAGGTGTGCGAAATCGCGGCAGACGCCGACACGCTCGGTATAGGCCCCAAAAGCACTGCGTGTCCGATCTGCGAGCTGGTAATCGAAGCGGATATGATTGTGGGCGAAGTCCAGGATCGCTTGCACGCGCGGCCATCCCGGCGGCGTTTGCCCAAACGTGATCCAGGCAAAATCCGCCAGCTTGTCGGTTTCGCAGTAACGCGATCCTAATAGGAAGGTCAGAACGTCATCGGGCAAGTCGCGGATATCGTGCTGCATGGCATCGAAGGGAACGTGGTCGGGCATGCCGGCATCATAGATTTCGAACTCTGTTGAGATCGTGGTCCGGCCTGTTGGCGCAGTGATGCGGGTACAAACATTGCCGAAGCCGTCGACATAGTCCCTTGAATTGAGACCGTGGGAGAAGTGAAGCTGCTGCGGTGTCAGCAAGTCCGGTCGACGGGAGGGATGAATATTGAGGCATAGAAGCATCGGCGTTGGGCCGGGGCAATCGTATGACAGGGAATAGCCGGCCTTAATGTGCATGGTTGCCTAAATGAAAGGGGCTGGGGGGTCGCTCACCTCGATCGACGTGACCTTAACCTGCACGTTCATGCCTAAAGAATCCATGCGTGAACCGGTATGGCTGCCCCATAGGGGTATGGCCTGCCGCGGGTCCCGTGTCACACCAACACGGATAAGGTCGCGATTGCCTATGATGCCATTGGTCGGATCAAACTCGACCCATCCCGCGCCAGGCAGGAAAATCTGTACCCAGGCATGAGTGGCCCCCTCGCCCAAATGTTCGGAAGTATCTCGCAAGGGAGCATAAATATAGCCGGTGACGAACCTCGCCGCCAATCCCAGCGCGCGAACCGCCTCCATCATCAGCAGGGCAAAATCGCGGCAGGTGCCGCTAAGGGAATACAAGGTCATCTCCGGCGTTTGAGTGCCCGGATTGTCCCGCGAATTGTATTTGAAGTCCTGCCGGATCGCGTGTGTCATGGATTCAAGCATAAGAGCCGTGTCGGTCGACCCACGCGGATTGACGAACCGCCGCGCCCAGCTATCCACCATTCCACCGTCGTCGGAAAACTTCCGGGCAATAAGCGGCAGAAGGTCTGGCAAGTCCTCCTCGTCGTAATGGAATGGCCAGGTCTTCCCGCTTTCATCGGTGCGGAAGTGCGGAGCGTGCTGCGGCGTATGGTCCAGGACGATATCGGTCTCGAAAAAAAGCTGGTCGGACTCGGTGTTGAAGTCGGCGACGGCAACGCAATTACCGAAGACGTCATGAATCCAGAACAGGTCGCTGGGGTGTGGCCAAATGGTCAAATTGGACTGCAACAGCCGCTGGTCGTAGCTGTCGCGCGGGCGAAACATCAGCCGATGCTGCCCGAAGCCCACAGGCCTTCGGTAGCTATAGGTCGTCAGGTGATGCACCCGCAGAATGGTCATACGCAATGTCCAGATTGTGGTGGGGGCCGCATTTTTCCACCTTGGCACCTCTCGCCTCATTCGCAATCGATTAGTTCGGCCGGGCGCTAATAAGAGGGAAGTGATCAAAGAAACTTCGATCGTGAATTTATTTCCGCCGAGCACTGACGGCGGGCCTTTTTCGTCACCATATCTACCTTGCGCACGCGTTCGCGCCGGCCGATTCCCTGTTCAAGGGCATGGCCCTACTCCGGAAAGGGGCGAAAATGTCGCTCAAAGCGCCGCTGCACATCTTCAAATTCTCCCGCATCCCATCACCAGGACCGCGCGACCGTTTAGCGGAGGAGGCGGGCCCGAGCGAGGATTTACATGCGCTAACTGGCAGCTCCGTCGATTCGCTGCGCTGGGAAGCCGGGCGCTTGCTGCGCAGCAGCGGAAGTTGGTATTTTAACGCGGCAGACCAAACTGGCCCGGTGCTCCCGGTCACGCGCCAGACGGGTCGGATCTAGTCATGGGAACCGAAGACACCGACCTCGAAAGGCGCGTTTTAGCACATGAGCAGATTTTGCAAGGCTTAATTGCCCATATGGTCGAGACCGAACCGAAATTCCTTCAGCGGCTCAGCGCCACCTTCAGCCATCCCGTGAGATTAGAGCCGGTGCGCCAAGACTACACCGACACCGCCGCCTACGCCGCGCGTTTCGTGCGCGAAGTTGTACGTCTGGGCGGGGTTACGGGCGCAGACGTTCCCTCTCAAGTAGCCCTGTGGGATGATCTGTGGCCTACATCGGGCGAGCCGGGCGTGCTCAATGAAAATGTGCCCGTGCGCTTCGAAGTCCGGTGCAGAGACAATATGTGGGAGGTTCTTTGCAATGGCCGACTGGCCGGCGGCTATATCTCCCAGGCCGGTGCGCTCGAAGCGGCTCAAACAGCCATCCACGCGGTCTTTTGCAGCGGCGGTGCAGCGGAGCTATCAACCTCGCGCACGCCAACGTACCATGACCTTTAGACTCTACGAAAGTGCATGGGTTGCGGTTGAGGGCGTGGAAAATCCGGTATTGGTGCATCGCGATCCGTCAAACCGCGCCGCCTTCGATGTCGGCGGCTTCAGCTACGACATCGATGCTCGTGCATTGGCGCAGATGGCTCCGCCAATCCTTTCCATTCTCAGCGTTCAAGCAGTGCGTGAGGCCGGCTTGAGCAGTCAATATGGCCAGGATGTCGATGCAGAACCTAGGCAGCGACTAGATTATAGGCGGAAACACCCACATGAATGATGAGCGCGTAAATGATTATTCGACAGTAAGACAACAGGTCAATCTAGCCAAATTTTGCTTTAGCCGCGTTTGGGCATCCATGATCGGCTTCGCGGCCAAAAATGCACACGGTACACCTTCAGCGCATGACCTTCGCGCTATTGGCGAAAGGATTCCTTGGGCATGATGTGCTCCTATCTACGGAAGCTCCCGGCCACGATATTGCGACTTCCCCAATAAATTCGCGATGATAGTGCGGAGACAAGGGACAAAACAGTCATTAAGCTGGATATGTTAGTTAAGCCTTTGTGCAGGTCGGAACCGCGATTTGTTATGGGCAGCTGAAAGCGCTGCGTCCGATTTTACTAAGCGGATGCCCTTGACGACCGCGCTTAAGTCCCGTGCGCCGCAATAGGCCGCGTTGGCTATGGCCGAAAGGGCCTCAGCCGCGTCTGTGCACATCTCGGGCCTCATTCGGCACACCAGAAACAATGCCCGAATATAGTCCTCAAGGCTTTCCGCCGAGACCTCGTCAATCTCTCTATCTATATAGACGGATGCCATAACCGAGATGACAGCGCGTTCCGCCTGTTCGGCCGTCACGGCATGATCGCAATACCTCTGCAGGATCGTCTCGAAGATATCGGAAAAGGATACGTTGGTTTGAAAGTCCCGATCGTCGGCCATTGTTGCGCTCCAGCCAATACTTCGCTTTTTTGACATAGCGGAAAACGAACCGAAATGTGGCCCGTCCAGTAGATCGTAAAAATTTGATATTTTCGGTTACGGGGTGACCATCTGGCACGCAGGGAAAGCGAGCATTGTCATGTGTGGCGGACTGTTAGGCGGCGACAAGACCTGGGAGGAGGGGAAAGAAAACGGTAATCTGTGTCGCTTGAATGCTACAATATACCGGATGCCTTTGTTCCGCAAAGCAGAGAGATTACTACCGATAGGTGGCCTCCTTCAATCTGACTGATTTTGAAATTGCCCTAGCTAATTCGAAGATGTTTGATGTGGTATTATGATTTCGCTACCTTTGTCGACAAACTCGCTTATGTGGAATTGGGCAATCCTTCCAGTGCAGTGCTACGAGGTCAGTTGGAATTGTCTTGGCGTAGATAGATCGATGGGTTAGGCCGCAAATCCTAGCCCAAGAGATTGCTCTACTCAGCCGCATGGAAGGGTAGGATTTTGACTCCTTTTCTCAGGTACTCCAGATGATCGGCCCACCATTGCGCCATTTCCACCCGCTCGGCCCAATGAGCCCCACGATGATAGGCCGCGCGGATCACATCCTTGTCCTTGTGGGCCAGGGCTCTCTCAATGGCGTCCGGAGACCATTTGTTCGATTCATTCAGCAACGTACTGGCCATCGCGCGGAAACCATGCGCCGTCATTTCTTCGCCGGTGAAGCCCAGCCGCCGCAAGGCTGCGTTGACGGTATTCTCAGACATTGGGTTCAAGGGCGAACGAATCGACGGGAATACGTACCGGCCTCCTCCCGATAGCAATTTGGCTTCTTCAAACAGAATGAGGGCCTGACTGCAAAGCGGGACGGCGTGCTCCTGCCGCGCTTTCATCTTTGCAGCCGGTATACGCCAGACACGCGACGCCATATCGATTTCTTCCCATTCCGCGCGGCGAAGTTCACCAGGACGAACAAAGAGCAGAGCTGACAATTGTAAAGCAATACGCGTGGAAGGGTGGCCTTCATATCCATCGATGGCGCGCAGCATTTCGCCTGCCTTAACGGGGTCTAAAATGGCTGCATGATGTTTCGCGCTACGTTTTGCCAAGGCACCGCGCAAATCTCTAGTCGGATCAGATGGTGCGAGTTGGTTGGCGACTGCGTAGCGAAATACCTGTCCGATGAATTGCAAGGTTCTATGCGCCTTTTCATCGTTTCTTGAGGCTTCGAAGGGGCGCACAGCATCCAGAACTTCATAAGGCTGAATTTCGGCGATTGGTCGGTGACCGAGCGATTTTCCTACAAGACGCGTGAACCATTCCCGCTTCAGCACTGTCGCTTCAGCTAAGCCGTCGCGTTGGTTTTTAGCTATGTAAGCTTTCGCTACCAGATTGAATGTGTTGGCCGCCGCCACCATGGCGGCGCGCTTATCACGTTGTTTCTGTTCCGCAGGGTCTATGCCCTTCGCCAGCAACTTTCTTGCCTCATCTCGGCGCTCACGGGCCTCCTTTAGGCTGACCTCTGGATATGTCCCAAGTCCTAGCTTCTTCTCTACACGCTTCGGGCGTCCATCGTCGTCATGGCCGTCGATGCGGTATTTAAATCGCCATAACATGCCACCAGAAGGCTGAACCAATAGGAACAGTCCTTTCTCATCGGCCATTTTATAGGGCTTAGTTGCAGGCTTAGCATTTCGTAGTTGAGTAATGACTAATGACATTTGGGGGCCACGCCTTTTTGCTGTTTCCAAGTGGCCCCCACCGTGGCCCCCAAAATTGTCCGGCTGTACGCGGACAGAGGCGGACGCTAGCGACCAGCTAACGTCTAAACTAACAGATTTTATTGAATTTTTCAACCGTTCGCGGACTTTGGCGAACAAGGTAATGGTGCCGCTTAGGTGACTCGAACACCTGACCCCCTCATTACGAATGAGGTGCTCTACCGGCTGAGCTAAAGCGGCCCGGAAACAGGAGGCGTTCTTTACACAGGTCCATCCGCGATGCCAAGCGCTATTTGCCGGTTTTGGGGGTGCGTTTGGCGCGCGGCCTGGGTTTGGCCGCCTCGTCGTCGAGGTCCTGGCCGGTGATGGCGGCGTCGTACTGGCCAACGTCGTCGGGGACCGGCATGTGCGGCTGTTCCGGCTCCTGGCGCTGGCGCGCCTTGATGAAGGGCATCGACGGGACGTAGCGCGAGGTCAGTTCCGGCACTTCGGGCAGGCCCTTCTCGCCGCGTTCGTAACGCGGGTGCGACAGCTTGCCCGTCTCGGCGAAGGCCAGGATCAAGGCGCTCCAGTCCGACGCCGTATAGGCGAAGGCCCGGCCTTCGGGGTCGATGTCCGACCAGTCGGGCTCGCCGCGGGCCTGGGCGGCACGGGCCACCCAGCTGCGCGCCGTGTCGATGTCGCCCAGCGCCTGGGCGCCGCGCGCCACCAGGCCGCCGACGCGCCGCGTGATGCGGTCCTCGCTCGAATCCTCCTCCATGGCGGCCAGGGCGGCAGCGACGTCGGGCTTGGCGCCGGACAGAAGCGCGCGTTCTAGCTGCAGCAGGCGGCTTTCACGGTGCTTGGGGTTGCGGTCGATCAGGCCCTGCAGGCGGCGGGCGCGCTCCTTTGGGGTCTCGTCCGACACCAGGTCGCGATAGGCCAGCCAGATCGCCGGGTGCGGCTGGGCGGCCCAGGCGGCTTCCAGCACGTCCTCGGCGCGTCCGGGCTTGTTGGCCTTGCTGAGCAGGCGCGCGGCGATCAGGGCGGCCGGGGTGAACTGCGGCTGCAGCTTGGCGGCGCGGGTGGCGTAGTCGAGCGCCTGGTCGCGCATCTGGGCCTCGTCCGCCTCCTCGAGCCGCGAGGCCGACGCCGCCATCAGGGACGCCTTGGCGCGTTCGCTGAACAGCGGTGAGATCAGCTTGCGCGACAGGGCGCCTTCGATCAGGTCGAGCGCTTCCGCCCATTCGCCGGCTTCGAGCCGGGCGTCGAACAGGGTCTTGAAGGCCCACATGGTCGGGCGCGCCTGGTTATAGGCCTCGCCGGCCAGTTTGACGGCTTCGTCGCGTTCGCCCTGCTTGTCGGCCAGCTCCATCAGGCCCTTCAGGCCGGCCAGCTTCAGTTCCGGCACGCCGGTCATGGCCGAATAGGCCGCCTTCACCGCCACGGCGTCGCCCGAGGTTTCGGCAGCGCGGGCGGTCAGGAGACGGACCAGGACCAGGTTGTCGCTGAGGTCGAGCGCCTTGACGGCCAGGCGGCGGGCTTCGGAGCCGTCGCCGGTGGCGACCGCCATGAAGCCGCGCGTGATCGCCTCGTCGCCCTGGCGGCGGCGGGCCTCGGCGCGGGCGCGTTCGGCGCGCTGGGGCGAGCGGGCCAGCCACAGGGCCAGGTTCCAGAAGCAGACGGCGCACAGGGCGAGGAGGCCGATCAGGACGACGGTCGCCGTCGCCGAGGTGTCGACGCGGTAGCCCAGCCAGTCGAGGCTGGCCGTGCCGGCATCGTGCAGCAGGCCCAGCGTCAGGGCGATCAGGGTGACGATGCCGAACAGGATGAGCAGGGTGCGGATCACAGCGCGCCTCCGGTCGTGGCGGCGGGGTCGGCACTGGTCTGGGCCATGCGGCCGAGCGCGCTTTCGGCGACGCGCTGGGTGGTGTCGTCGACCAGCAGGCGGGCGCGGGCATCGGCCAGCCACGGCTCCATCGCCTTGTGCGCGGCCGGTTTCAGCGTGTCGAGATAGCCGACCGCGCCGTTCAGGTCGCCGCTGTTGAGGTGGTTCTGGGCGCGGGCCAGGATGGCCTGGGTGCCCTGGCCGTCGGGATTATCGGTGCGGCGGATCGAGATGATCGACCCCAGGGCGTGCAGCGCCCTGGTCATCAGGCTGTTGTCGCCGTTGTCGTTGCGCGAGGCGATGTTGGCGTAGCGCGCGGCCTGCGGGAACCGCAGGGCCAGGTCGACGACGGTCGGCACGCCCTTTTCGGCATAGGGGGTCAGGGGCGCGACCAGGGTCGGGTCGTCGAGGCCGGGCATGACGGCGGCCAGCTGGGTCGAGAACGGCGCGCCGGACCGCGCCGTGACGGCCAGCGCCTCGGCGGCGTTGGCGACCATGGCGGCGCGGGCGAAGGCGCGCTGGTTGGCCTCGACGCGGTCGAGCCGGGCGGACAGGGCCGCCAGGGCGGCGGGATCGGCGGCGTAGGCCGGCGCCGCCTGGGCCGGAACCGGTGCCGTGCCCTGGCTTTGCAGCAGGGCGATCTGGTTGCGCAGGGCGGCGATTTCGGCATCCTTGTCGACGGCGGGCGCGGCGGCGGCGGCCGGTTGCGCGGCCGAGGCGACGACGGCCGGCTTCGGCTGGAACATGCCGCTGACCTTGAAGCTGATGACCATGATCAGGAACAGGACGCCGGCGACCAGCACCAGGGCGCCGGTGGTCAGGTACCACGGTATGCGCACGCCGTCGCTGCGCGGATTCCAGTCGCGCGTGTCGGAACTGTTGAGGCCGCCGTCGCTGACGGAGGTATCGAGCGGCTCGCTCATGGTCTCATCCTTGGTCCAGCAGTTGCAGCATGGACGCTTCGTCGGGGAAGGCGGCGACGCGGTGGGACGGCGCATGGACGGCCATGTCGATGCCGCCTGCCGCCAGGCCCCCTGCGACCGCCTGCCATGCGGCTTCAGAGATACAGACAAATGTCAGGTTTTTGAAGGCAATTTTGTCGTGATGGGCCAGCAGGGTCTTCGCCGCGGCGCGCCCGGCCTTGGGCGAATGGATCAGGACGCGCGAGATGCGGCCGAGGTCGGCCGGCGGCAGCACCGGCTGGATCTCGCGCGTTTCGTAGACCGCCACCTCGTTGACCAGGAAGCCGTCGTCGCGCAGGGCCTGGGTCAGGTGGGCGGCCGGTTCCCTCGGCGCGGCATAGAGCAGGCGGGTGGCGCGGTCGGCGCTCGCCTTCAGAAGGTCGTGCAGGGCGTCGATGTCGCCGTGGGCGCTGATCACCTGGCGGAACTTGCGCGCGCGGGCGCCTTCGGCCGTGGCGTCGCCGACGCAGTAGGCGGTGACCGAGCGGCGGTTGCATACGGCGCAGAAGGCGTTGAGGCCGTTGCGGCTGGTGAAGATGACAGCGCCGAAGCTGTGCGGGTCGATGACCGCCCTGAGCTGGACGACCTTCAGCACCGGCGCCAGGACGGCGTCGAAGCCCTTGGCCTCGACCGCGCGGGCGGTCGCCCTGGCGCCTTCCGGCGTGCGCGTGATCCAAACGGCGGGCTTAGGCATGATTGTCCCCCGCCTGTATCAAATCCGGGCCGGCCTCGGCCTTGATCTCTTCGCCGAGGCGGAGGCCGAGATCGCGGGCGGTCACGGCGTCGGGCTTGTCGAGCCGTTCCCGCCGTTGCCAGCGGATGCGGCCGTCGGCCGACAGGGCTTCGACGAACAGGTCGAGCGCGCCGCTCGCCAAGGTCGCATAGGCGCCAACCGCCGTCCGGCACGACGCTTCCAGTGCCTCCAGCGCGCCGCGTTCGGCCATGACCCTGAGGAAGGTGGCGTCGTCGTGGACCTTGGCCATCCACGCTTGGCCGAGATCGGCGCCGCGGCACTGGACGGCCAGGGCGCCCTGGCCCGGCGCGGTGGCGTAAAGACCGGGGTCGATGAAGCTCCGGATCTCGCCGCCCAGGCCCAGCCGGTTCAGGCCCGCCGCCGCCAGCAGCAGGGCGTCGCAGTCGCCGTTCTTCAGCTTGCGCAGGCGGGTGTCGACATTGCCGCGCACCATGACGACATCGAGATCGGGACGGGCGCTGAGCGCCTGGGCTTGGCGGCGCAGGCTGGCCGTGCCGAGGCGGGCGCCGTGCGGCAGGTCGCCCAGGCTGGCATGGGCGGGCGACAGGAAGGCGTCGCGCGGGTCCTCGCGCTCCGGGACGGCGCACAGGGCAAGGCCCGCCACCTCGGCGGCCGGCATGTCCTTGAGCGAATGGACCGCGACATCGATGTCGCCGCGCAGCAGGGCGTCCTCGATCTCCTTGGTGAACAGGGCCTTGCCGCCGGCCTCGATCAGGCGGCGGTCCTGGATGCGGTCACCCTGGGTGGTGATGACGACAAGCGGCGCGATGTCGTCGGCCCGGGCGGGGTCCTCCCCCATCGCCGCCACGATCTTCCGCTGTACCCAGGCGCACTGCGTCAGGGCCAGTTTCGAGCCGCGCGTGCCGATCTTCAGTCGAGGAGCCATGCTGTTACCTAACACTTTATAGGCCGCTTTCAAGCAAAAGACTTGACGCCCGCGTCGGAAAGGGAAGTAAGAAACCCCTCCATCCGCCTTCGCTACAGCTACGGCGCGACAAGCCGGCGTGCCGAGCCAAAACCTTGGGCGAGGGTGGACGGAGGGGACTTCTTGCTTTTACCGGCGCGTGACACGACCTTGAGCGATATGACCGTATCCCTGACTGTTCTTGGCATCGAATCGAGCTGCGACGAAACCGCCGTGGCGGTGGTGCGCCGGAGTGCGTCCGGGATCGAGGTGCTGTCGAGCGTCATCCACTCCCAGGTCGTCAGGCACGCGGCCTATGGCGGCGTCGTGCCGGAAATCGCCGCCAGAAGCCACGTTGAGACGATCGACGATCTGGCCGCGCGGGCCCTGGCCGAGGCCGGCGATCCCGACATCGATGTCGTGGCCGCCACCGCCGGGCCGGGCCTGATCGGCGGGGTGATGGTCGGGCTGTCGTTCGCCAAGGGGTTTGCGCTGGCGCGCGGCCTGCCCTTGGTCGCCGTCAACCACCTTGAAGGCCATGCCTTGTCGGCGCGCCTGACCGAGGACGTCGCCTTTCCGTTCCTGCTGCTGCTGGTGTCGGGCGGCCATTGCCAGCTTCTTTCCGTGAAGGGCGTCGGAGACTACGAACGGCTGGGCACGACCATCGACGACGCGGCGGGCGAGGCCTTCGACAAGATCGCCAAGGTGCTGGGGCTGGGCTATCCCGGCGGACCGGCGCTGGAGGCGTGCGCGCGTTCGGGCGACGCGGCGCGGTTTTCGCTGCCGCGGGCGCGGCTGGGCCACAAGGATTGCGACTTCTCGTTCTCGGGCCTGAAGACCGCCGCGGCGAAGATCGCCCACGAAGAGGTGAAGACGGAGCAGGACCGCGCCGACCTGTGCGCCGCCGTCCAGGCCGCCATCGCGCGCCAGCTGGTCGAACGCTCTCAACGGGCCATGATCCTGTTCCGGGAGCAGAATGTTGTGGATTCGCCGGCCTTCGTTGTTGCCGGCGGCGTGGCGGCCAACGGCACGGTGCGCGAAACCCTGCAGGCCGTCGCCGCCGGACACGGCTTCCGTTTCGTCGCGCCGCCGCTGAAATACTGCACCGACAATGCCGCCATGATCGCCCTGGCCGGGCTTGAACATTACGCGCGGCTGGGCCATCAAGACGGCCAGGAGGACTTTGGCATGCAGGCGCAGGCCCGGCCGCGCTGGCCGCTCGACGAGGCGCGGGCGGCCGCGGCGCCGGTCCACAAGCATGCCGGTCGCAAGGGCGCGAAGGCCTAGATTCGTGAAGGCGAAGCGGAAAGTGGGATGATGGACAGGTTTGAAACCGTGGGTGTAATCGGGGCGGGCGCGTGGGGCACGGCCCTGGCCCAGGCCGCCACCTTCGCCGGCCGCACCGTGGTGTTGCAGGCGCGCGAACCCGAGGTGGTCGAGGGAATCAATGCCCGCCGCCGCAACGAGATCTTCCTCAAGGGCATCGACCTGTCGCCGGACATCCGGGCGACGCACGACTTCGCCGACCTGGCCGGCTGCGACCTGATCCTGGCCGTGCCGCCGGCCCAGCACATGCGCGCGGCGCTGACGGCGTTTGCGCCTCACGTCCGCGACGGCCTGCCGGTCGTGTTGTGCTCCAAGGGCATCGAGCGCGGCACCGACCGGCTGATGAACGAGGTCCTGGGCGAAGTGTTGCCGCAGGCGCGGGCCGCCGTGCTGGCCGGGCCCAGTTTTGCCGCCGAGGTGGCGCGCGGCCTGCCTGCCGCCGTGACACTGGCCTGCGCCGATCTTGTGCTGGGCGCGAAGATCGCCGCCAGCCTGGCCGGGCCGAGCTTTCGGCCTTATCAGTCCGACGACCTGACCGGCGCCGAGGCCGGCGGCGCGTTGAAGAACGTGCTGGCCATCGCCTGCGGCATCAGCGAGGGCAAGGGTCTGGGCCGCAACGCCCATGCCGCCCTGATCACGCGCGGCTTCGCCGAGATGTCGCGCCTGGCCGTCGCCATGGGGGCGAAGTTTGAGACGATGAGCGGCCTGTGCGGCCTGGGCGACCTAGTCCTGACCTGTTCGTCGCCGCAGTCGCGCAACATGAGCGTGGGCCTGGCGCTGGGCCAGGGCCAAACCCTGGCCGATTACCTGAAGGACAAGGTGTCGGTGGCCGAAGGCGTCGAATCGGCGCCCGCGGCGGTCGACCTGGGCCGCCGGTACGGCGTCGAGCTGCCGCTGTGCAATGCCGTGGCGGCCGTGCTGTCGGGCGAGATGGATGTGCCGGCGGCGGTGTCGGCACTGCTGTCGCGGCCGTTGAAAACGGAACGGGCGTAAGGGTGCAGCCCATTATGAGAACAATTCTCATTTACAAGATGCCGTGAAGCTGGCAAAGGACGCATAAGACCGTCCGGAGCCCTGCATGAATTTCCTGCGTAAGATCGTGACCCCGCTGACCATCGGCGCCTTCGTCCTGATGGCGACGACGGGCGTACTGATGTTTTTCCACAAGGATACCGGCGTCAACAAGCTGGCGCACCAATGGCTGTCGTGGCTGTTCCTGGCGGCGGTGGCGCTTCACGTGGCGACCAACTGGCTGGCCTTCAAGCGCTATTTCCTGTCGCCGAAAGGGCTGACGGTCATGGGCGTGCTGGTGGCGGTGCTGGGGGCGTCCTTCTATCCATGGCAGGGGATGAAGCCCGAGCCGCCGGCGCGCAGCGTCATGAAAGCCCTCGGCCACGCTTCGCTGGTTGAGCTGGCTCCGGTCGTCCACACTACGCCGGACCAACTTGTGGCGAAGCTGCGGGCCAAGGGCTTTACCGTCACCTCGGCCGACGAAACCCCCGCCGACATTGCCGGTGACCCGAAAAAGTCCGACGCCGTTCTGGGGGCGGTGTTTGCCGGTGGCAAAGGGAAGTGATCCGCAGATTACGCAGATTTCACAGACCGCCCTACATACTTCAGGCGCCTGCGTATCCGGACAACGTCTTTCGAGCGCCGAAGGCACTCAAGAAGCGTGGATGACCCTGTCGTCGGTCAGTTCTGAAAAAACTGCGTAATCCGTGGATTCGAAAACCTACCCCTTGTGCGCCAAAAACGCTCCTATCAGGTTGGTGTAGTCGTCGGTCCAGGCCTGGACCTTGCCGGGATCGCGGGTCTGCCAGCGCGGGTTGGCGCGGAAGGCGGAAAGCGCGGCCTCCGACTTCGCCGCCAGCACCGTTACGGTGTGCGTAGCGTAGAGGCTGTCCTTGTCTGGGCTGTCATAGACCTGTTCCAGCGCCACGCCGCCGGCGTCGCGGATGGCGGCCAGCACC
>OUNJ010001990.1_pt1 | contig 35003 bp, 23 predicted proteins | sample 1755361 | NCBI WGS metagenome assembly OUNJ01 (sample SAMEA3914825, study PRJEB12502) | metagenome | biome: forest; material: soil | place: USA | collected 2012-03-12 | depth 0.1 m
CCGCCGGAACTGCGTCCGCTCGTGCCGCTGGATGGTGGCCGTTTCGCGACCTCCGACCTCAACGATCTCTACCGCCGCGTCATCAACCGGAACAACCGCCTGAAGCGCCTGCTCGAGCTGCGCGCGCCGGACATCATCGTGCGTAACGAGAAGCGCATGTTGCAGGAATCGGTCGATGCGCTGTTCGATAACGGTCGCCGTGGCCGCGTGATTACCGGCACCAACAAGCGTCCGCTGAAATCGCTCTCCGACATGCTGAAAGGCAAGCAAGGTCGCTTCCGTCAGAACCTGCTCGGTAAGCGCGTGGATTACTCGGGCCGTTCGGTGATCGTAGTCGGGCCGGAACTGAAACTGCACCAGTGCGGGTTGCCGAAGAAAATGGCGCTCGAACTGTTCAAGCCGTTCATCTATGCGAAACTGGAAATCTACGGCATCGCCACGACGATCAAAGCCGCGAAGCGCATGGTGGAAACCGAGCGCCCCGAAGTGTGGGACATCCTCGCCGAAGTCGTGCGTGAGCACCCGGTATTGCTCAACCGCGCACCGACGCTGCACCGCCTCGGCATCCAGGCGTTCGAGCCGATGCTGATCGAAGGCAAGGCGATCCAGCTGCACCCGCTCGTTTGTACGGCGTTCAACGCCGACTTCGATGGTGACCAGATGGCCGTCCACGTACCGCTCTCCATCGAGTCGCAACTCGAGGCGCGCGTGCTGATGATGTCGACCAACAACATCCTCTCGCCGGCGAACGGGAAACCGATCATCGTACCGTCGCAGGATATGGTGCTGGGCCTGTACTACCTGTCGCTCGAAAGCGACGGCGAAAAAGGCGAAGGCATGGCGTTCTCTGATCTGAACGAAGTCGAAATGGCGCTCGAGGTGAAAGCCGTCACGCTGCATAGCAAAATCAAAATGCGTTTTGCTATCATGGGCGATGACAACAAAATCCGCCACGAGGTGATCGACACCACGCCGGGCCGCATGCTCATCGGCCAATACCTGCCGAAAAACGCGAACGTGTCCTACAAGGTCATCAACAAAGTACTGACCAAGAAAGACATCTCGAACGTGATCGAGGCGGTGTACCGTCATTGCGGCCAGAAAGAGGCCGTGCTGTTCGCCGACCGCATCATGGCGCTCGGGTTCAAACACGCGGCGAAAGCAGGCATTTCGTTCGGTAAGGACGACATGATCGTGCCGACCACGAAAGGCAAGCATATCGGCGAAACGCTGAAGGAAGTGAAGCAGTTCGAGCAGCAATATGCGGACGGCCTCATCACTTCGGGTGAGAAGTACAACAAAGTGATCGATGCCTGGTCGCATTGCACCGAGCGCGTCGCGCACGACATGATGAAGCAGATTTCGTCGATCGGCATGGAAGAGGGCAAAAAATCCGCCCGCAACGTGAACTCCATCTTCATGATGGCGAACTCCGGTGCGCGTGGTTCGGCGGCCCAGATGAAGCAGCTCTCCGGCATGCGCGGCCTCATGGCCAAGCCGTCGGGCGAGATCATCGAAACGCCGATCATCTCGAACTTCAAAGAGGGCCTGACCGTACTTGAGTACTTCAACTCGACCCACGGTGCACGTAAAGGCTTGGCCGATACCGCGCTCAAAACCGCGAACTCGGGTTACCTGACGCGTCGTCTGGTGGATGTTGCGCAAGATTGCATCATCATCGAGGAAGATTGCGGCACCAAAAAGGGCATCATTGCGAAAGCCGTGCTCGAAGGCGGTGACGTGGTGATTCCGCTCGCGGATAAAGTGATCGGCCGTACTTCGGCGAAGGATGTATTGCATCCCGTCACCGAGAAGCCGATCGTGAAAGCGGGCGCGCTGGTCGATGAAAAAGTCGTCGAGCTGCTGGATGAAGCGGGCATCGAATCCATGATGATCCGTTCGGTCCTCACCTGCGAATCCGACAACGGCGCTTGCGGCAAATGCTATGGCCGTGACCTCGCGCGTGGCACGCCGGTGAATATCGGTGAAGCGGTCGGCGTCATCGCCGCCCAATCCATCGGTGAGCCGGGCACGCAGCTGACCATGCGTACCTTCCACATCGGTGGTGCGGCACAGCGTGGCGCGCAGCAATCGAGCATCGAAGCGACGCATGACGCGACGCTCGAACTGAGCAACAAGAACGTGGTGAAAGATTCCAAAGGCCGCCTCGTCATTATGAGCCGCTCGTGCGAGCTGGTGCTGCGTGACGAAAAAGGCCGCGAGAAAGCCCGCCACAAAGTGCCGTACGGTGCGCGTCTGCTCGTCGATGAAGGCGCTGCCGTGAAAAAGGGTGCGAAGCTCGTCGAGTGGGATCCCTACACGGTGCCGATCATCACTGAGCGTTCGGGGATTGCGAACTACCGCGACCTCGTGGACAGCGTTTCGCTGCGCGAAGTGCTCGACGAAGCGACCGGTATCGCATCGAAAAAGGTCATCGACTTCCGTCAGCAGACGCGTGGTGCGGATTTGAAACCGCGCATCGCGCTGCGTGACAAGAAGGGCGAGATCATCACGCTGGCGAACGGGCTCGAGGCACGGTACTTCCTGCCGGTTGACGCGATCCTTTCCGTCGATGACGGCCAGGAAGTCCATGCTGGGGACGTGCTCGCACGTATCCCGCGTGAATCGTCCAAAACCCGCGACATCACCGGCGGTCTGCCGCGCGTTGCGGAATTGTTCGAGGCCCGCAAACCGAAAGACCACGCCATCATTTCCGATATCGAGGGCATGGTCGAGTTCGGGAAGGACTACAAGAACAAGCGCCGCCTGATCGTGCGTCCGAAAGACGCTGAATCCGAAGGCGTCGAGTACATGATCCCCAAAGGCAAGCACATCACCGTGCATGAGGGCGACCATGTGCTGAAGGGCGACCTTCTCATGGACGGCCATCCGGTGCCGCACGACATCCTGCGCGTCATGGGTGTCGAGGCGCTGGCGCAATACATGGTGAACGAGGTGCAAGCCGTCTACCGCCTGCAAGGGGTGACGATCAACGATAAGCATATCGAAGTGATCGTGCGCCAGATGCTGCAGAAGATGGAAATCACCAACCCGGGTGAAACCACCTTCCTCGCCGGTGAAATCGTCGATCGCGAGGAGTTCATGGAAGTGAACGACAAAACCGCGAAACTCGGTTTCCGCACGGCGGAAGGCCAGCCGGTGCTGCAAGGCATCACCAAAGCGTCGCTGCAAAACCGCAGCTTCATTTCGGCGGCTTCCTTCCAGGAAACCACCCGCGTGCTCACCGAGGCAGCGGTGTACGGCAAAACCGATACGCTGCGCGGCCTCAAGGAGAACGTCATCGTCGGTCGCCTCATCCCGGCGGGTACCGGTGCTGCGATCCAGCGCATGAAGCGCGTGGCCAAAGGCCGCGACCTCGAGCTGGATGCGGCCAAAACCGCGCAGATCGAGCAATCGAGCGGCGAAGCGGCGTAAGCTTCTTCGTGATGAAACAAGGAAAGCCGTCCCGTATCGTATGGGGCGGCTTTTTTTGCAGATGGACTTCCTTGAGGAGAAAACTTCCTTCTGGTGCGGTGAGGATTTAGCGCGCAGGGAAGCGCCGGAATAGGCAATCTCTGCCGTCCGAAATTCCCTAAAATTCTCCCTAATTTTTGATCGCTAATAAACTCATAAGCTTAGGTTTTCTGCCAGTCTCGGCATGAAGCTTGCAGCGCCTTGTGTAAGCGAGCCAACCAAGGAGCGAACGATGCAATCTTACAGCGACGAACTCAATCATTTTGCGACGACCTACCAGCCAAGCCTTGCACCGCAGGGCGAGCGCCTGAGCCATGACGAACTGCGCGCCCTCATCCGCCAGCAACTGCGCGCGGAGCCGGTGGTGGCGGTGGAAACCGCAACGGGGCTGATCGGTAAAGTGGTGGCGCAGGCGACGGCGTTCATTGCGCAAATGCCTGAGAGCGCACTGCGGCGCTAGCCAAGCCTAAGCGGATGGAGCCTTGAGCGCTAAAGCACCCCGCGCACCATCAGCGCGCATTGCTGGCCGCTGCGGCTGAAATTATAGAGCGCGGTGGCGCTGCTGGTCGTGGTCGCGCAGAGTTGCGTGCCTGCGGGTTTGTAGGTGACCATTGTGCCCGTGCCGGGCTTGCCGTCATCGTATTTCAGGTCGAAATTATAGGCTTCCGACGTGGTCATGAGCGGCCCGGTGGAGAGGTTCTTCGAAACCGGCTCACCGACCAGCGTCATGTTGGCGTAGCTGCCTTCGTAATACGTGGCGTCGGCGGTGCTGGTGATGGTGCCGACCCACATGGTTTGCAGCACGCCCGCGCGCGGCAGGCCGGGCAGGTTGAGGTCGGCTTGCCCCATGTAAAGCCCGCCCGTGGAGCTAGCGGAAGGATCCGCGCCGCGGCCGGAGTAAATCCCCTGGATCATCCCTGCATTGGCGAGGTGCTGCGGCAGGCGCCACCATTCGATGGCGCTGGCCGAGGAATCCACATGCCCGTTGCCGTCGCCGTTGCAGGTGGCGGTGGTGCCCGCAGCGGCGTACATGGTCACGGTGTTGCAGTTCGAGTCGCTCGTCCAGTAGCTGGTCGCGTTGCTCATATCGCCGGGAATGGCGTTATATTTCTCGCGGAAATTGATGAGCGCGGCATTGTAGGCGCTCATGCGGCTGCCGATGGTTTTCATCTCCGAACTGCCGATCAACTCTTTGCCGGTGAGCACGCCGCCGATCAGCAGGCCGATAATGACCATCACGATGCTGAGTTCGAGGAAGGTGAAGCCATTCCTCGCGGGTAAAGCAGCATGGTCATCAATTCGCATACCCTAATTATAGGAAAGCCCGGCGGACATAGCAAGCGCCGTGGAGGTGCGCCTAGAGCTTGACCTTCTGGCCTTTTTTCAGCTCGCTCATGGATTTTAATTGCCCGCAGGCGGCCATGATGTCCTCGCCGCGTGTTTTGCGGATGGGGCTGGCGATCCCGGCTTCCATGATGATGCGTCCGAACGCGTGGATACGGTTATTGCTCGGGCATTCGTACGGCGCGCCCGGCCACGGGTTGAACGGGATGAGGTTGACCTTGCTGCGGATGCCTTTGAGCAGCTTCACCAGCGCATGCGCATCCTCATCCGAATCGTTGACGCCTTTGAGCATCACATACTCGAACATGATGTGGCGGTCATTGACGATGCTCTGGTATTCGCGGCAGGCTTCGAGCAAATCGGCAATCGGGTATTTGCGGTTGATGGGCACGATGACATCGCGCAGATCGTCGCGCACGGCGTGCAGCGACACGGCGAGGTTGGTGCCTGCATCTTTCGCGAGCGACACGATTTTCGGCACCACGCCGGAGGTGGACACGGTGATTTTGCGGCGGCTGAGCGCGAGGCCATCCCCATCCATCATGATGTCGATGGCGGCGATGAGGTTGTCGTAATTATAGAGCGGCTCGCCCATGCCCATGAACACGATATTGCTGATCTGCCGCGCGTTGGTTTCGTGCGTCAGCTTGCCGTGGGTTTGCGTTTTGGTTTTGGCGGTGCTGCTGGTTGCGCCCGGCCATTCGCCAAGCCCATCGCGCGCGACGAGCAGTTGGGTGATGATCTCGCCGGGCGTGAGGTTGCGCACCAGCCGTTGCGTGCCGGTGTGGCAGAAGGTGCAGGAAAGCGTGCAGCCTACTTGCGAGGATACGCACAGCGTCCCGCGATTGCCATCCGGGATGAACACGGTTTCGACTTCGTTTTCGTCGGCGAATTTCAGCAGCCATTTTTGCGTCTGGTCAAAGCTGACCGCGTTCCGGCTGACCCCGGCGCGTTGAATCGTAAAATGCTCGGCGAGTTGGCCTTGCGTTTCCTTTTTGATCGACGACATCGCCGAAAAATCCGTCACGCCTTTGCTGTAAAGCCACTGCCAGATTTGCTTGGCGCGAAACGGCTCAACGCCGAGCGCGGTGATTTTTTCCGTCAGCTGCGCGCGCGATAGGCCGACGAGCGTCGGCTTCACCGACAGGCGCTCGGCAGTGGTGTCGGCGGTATCCGCCGTTTTCATGATGGGTTGGGCTGCTTGCATGGGGCGCGTTCTAGCCGTTATTGGCCGGTAATACCAGCCCATAAGCGCCGTTTTCGGTCAAAATATCGCATGGAATGGGGCTTAGAGCCCCCAATTTCGCCCGCAGGCGGTAGATATGCGTCTCGAGCGTGTGCGTATCGACCGCGGCACTCATGCCCCAGACCTGTTCGAGCAAATCGTCGCGTGCGATAGGGTGGGGCCGCGCCTCGAGCAATTGGTGCAGCAGGCCCGCTTCTTTTTCGGTGAGGCTCGCCGCCCCCTCCGCATGCTGCAAACTGCGCGCGAGCAGGTCGAGCGACCAGCCATTGCCGAGCGCAATCGCCTGCGTGCTGCGGTGCGAGACCAGCCGTTGCAGCAATTTTTCCGGGCGCAGCGGGCAGGCGAGGGCGTTCTCCCCAGCGTTGGCGTTGCCGAGATAAAGCGCGGGCGCGGCGGGTAGCTCGCCCGTCGCCGGGTGCAGGCTATCGACCAGCACGAGGTCCGCCGCTTGCCCGGCTTTCGCGAGGCGATGCCCGCTTTGTTCGATGAGGGATTCGAGCGTGCGTGCGACGGCCGCCGAAGCGCTATGGATCGCGATATGCATTACTGGTCCGCGCTGCTGGCGGCGCTGGCGTTTTCGCCCAGCTCATGCACGTTCGCTTCGCCGGTCTGCTCGGTTTGTTTCGTCACCAGCCGCGGTGTGACGGGCGTGGGGGCGATGGCCGAAAGCCAGAGGATCACCGCGAGGTTGATGAGGATGACGACGCCGAGCAGCGCGACGGCGAATTTGCCGTCCTCCTGCCAGGGGCGGCTTGCCGGGGTTTTTTCGCTCACCGGCGCGTCGAGCGGAATGGTCGTGACGGTGGCGGCGGCGATCATCGGCAAGAACGGCGTGGTGCCGCTGCCCGAAAACTGCGCCGGGCGGCGCATGATTTTCGGCCGTGCGGCGCTGCTGCCGGAAGTGGCCGTGGAGACAGCATTGGCTGGAATTTTGGCGGCGCTTACATCGCTCACGTGGTTCGCCTTTATCGGTAATCCGTGGGGTCGCTGGCAATTTTGCCATCAATCGGCGAATTTGCAAGCAAAACAGCATGGGGGCCGTGGAAACGCTTGACGCGCCCGCGCCCGCGCGTAAGCTTTCGGTTATGTCCATTCAGCCTAGTAATCCCGGTAAAATTTCCCTGAAAGCCATGCCGCAAACCGGCGTTTACGGCGAGCGCGCCATGGCGATGATGCAGTCGCTGCACGTGATGCCGACCCCACAACACTACGCCGTGTTTTTCGCCTGTGCTGCGGGCCAGCCCGGTGCGCTGGTCAAGGAGATCGACAAAACCATCGCCGAAAAAGCGCCGTTTACGGACGAAATGCTCGAGCGTTTGTACAACACCTACATCGCCGAAGTGCAGGCGCAGGTGATGCAGGAAACGACCGCGAGCGCGAAGCGCCTGCTCACCGACATCATGCAGAACGTCACGATTTTCGCAGGCGAAACCAGCGCCATCAGCAATGATGTATTGCACCACCTGCACAGCCTCGATGAGGAAATGAGCGAGGACGTGGTGCGCATGCTGGCGCAAACCCTCGTGCAGGGCGCGCAGAGCATGAAGAATTCCAGTGAAAGCATGAACTCGCAATTGGCCGGGGCGCAGCGCGAAATCGCCGATTTGCGCGAGAACCTCGCCCGCGTGATGACCGAGGCCGAGCGTGACTTCCTCACCGGCGCCTATAACCGCAAAGCCTTTGACCGCCGCATGAACGACGCGATCCACCAGGCGAAACTGAACCATACGGAACTGACGCTGTTGATGATCGACATCGACCATTTCAAAAGCTTCAACGATCATTTCGGCCATCTGATCGGCGACGAAGTGCTGAAAATCGTCGCCAAAACGCTGATCGACACGCTCAAAGGGATGGATTGCGTCGCGCGTTACGGCGGCGAGGAATTCTCCGTCATCCTGCCGAAAACGCCGATGATTGGCGGCATGATGGTGGCGGAAGCGATCCGCAAAAGCATCGCAGGAAAAGAGCTCAAGCGCAAATCCACCGGCGAAAATTTCGGGGTGATTACGGTGTCGGTCGGCGTCGCCGCCTTCCGCCCGGACGATTCGATGGAGAGCTTCATCAGCCGTGCCGACGAAGCATTGTATATTTCCAAAAATGCGGGCCGCAACCGTGTCACGCAGGAAGTCATCAATCACTAGCGTGGCGCAGATTCGCGCAGCTTTCGGCCTGACGAACGCGGGCGCGCTATGAGCAAGCCGAATTTCCGCAACATCAATATCCTCCTCGCCGATTCGGATGCATGCCTTGCGCAAGCGGTCATCAGCAATTTGCGCGCGATGGGCTTCAACCACGTCAAGCACGTGAAAACCAGCGCCGATGCGGTGCAGACGATTCGCACCAGCGCGACGAGTTTCCTCATCACCGAATGGGATTTGAAAGGCGCCAGCGGCCTCGACCTCGTGCGCTACATGCGCCATAGCGACGACATGCCCAACCGCGCGCTGCCGATCATCATGCTCACCGGCCGCGGCGAATTGAGCGACGTGCAGCACGCGCGCGATGTCGGCATCAGCGAATTCGTGGTGAAGCCGTTTTCGGCGCAGACCTTGTTCGGCCGCATCGAGCAGATCGTCGATCACCCGCGCGGCTTCGTCGTCTCGAACGGTTATATCGGGCCGGAGCGCCGCCGCCGCCAGCTCGGGCCGCCTGCGGGCATGGCGGAGCGGCGTTTGTTCAAACCGGTCATCGCGCCCTCGACGCGCGAGGCGCTGAAACACCCGCCCGCCGACGCGCCGGTACTTTTCGCGCCGGACGTGGCGTTGCGCCAGGCCATCGGTACCAACAAGCCGCTTTCGACCTTGATTACCGCGGAAGTGCTGAAAAGCGCGCAAAAAGCCATCGACGTGCTGGGCGAAAGCTCGCTGAAATGGATCCGCGAGGACATCGCGCAGATGGATGAGGGCTTGAAAAAACTCCAGCAAATTTATTCGCCGCATATCTTTGAGCAGATCAAGGCGGCGGTGCTGTCGATCAAGGCGCGCAGCGGCACGTTCGGTTACCCGATGGCGAGCGACATCGCGCGGCTGCTTTATTTATTCCTCAGCATCGAATTCATCCCCACCAACCCGCGCCACTTGCTCATCATCGACAAGCATATCCAGGTGCTGACCGTGATTTTCGCGCAGGATATCCGCGTGCGCGAGGGCGTCGGCGCGGAATTGTACAACGAGCTGGAGCGGCTCGTCAGCATGCATAAATAACGACGGATTTTACCTATTTCGCCGCCGCGGGCTGCCGCCATGGCGCACGCCGCTCATATGCGCGATGAGGTCGTTCACCCCGTTGCCGAACGGCCCGCATAGCTGGCTGTTGATGAACTGGTCACGCGCCGATTCGTGGAAATTCATATCGACCGCCCAATGCACCATGTCTTCTTTCGCCGTGCATAAAATCCGCGCCGCGGTGCCGAGATTGGCCATTTGCGCCTGCATGGTGAGGTAGTTCAGCCCGGCGATCAGCGCGGCGATGGAGGCATCCTTATCGAGCGCGGGGGCGGGGGTCGTGGGGCGGTGTTTCACCGTGCGTCTGGCCTGTCCCATTTTTTTCTCCCTCACAAGCGGTTGCTGCATCGGGATTGAAAATACTACTTATAATTGTATAGTCAATAACTTGCATCTATGGGTTGTGGACGGATCGCATGAATTCGCGTAAAATTGGCTGATTTTGGCCGAATAATTTTAGCAACGCTTAAGGAATTTTTAACCTACGAGGTGTTTAATCACGATAATAAATCAACCAATAGGAGCTAACCATGGCCAACATGTTTTTCGCAGGCATCCCCCAAGAAGGTAGCGGCGGGCGTCCGCTCGAGGCCGATCTCTACGGCGCCGAACAGCAGGCGACGGATGCCGAAAACATCTCGGCGACGGGCAACCTCAATGTCGGCAATGTGATTGCGTATGACGCGCATGTCCAACGCTATTTGAGCGGCGGCATCAAGGACACCACCACGCCGGATGCGCCGGGCAGCACGGGCAATTTGAACGCTTCGCGCTTCAACGACCTCGCGCCGACCAGCGGCGGCAATGCGGCACCCATCACCCCGACCCGCAGCGGCAATTACGCGACCGACGCGACGCCCGCTGCCAACACCACCCCGACGGCGGACCACCATGCGACGCAAGCAGGCTTCGCCCGTGCGGCGGGCGGCGGCACGAATTACGGCCCGGCCTCGACCGGCGCGGGCAACAGCCTCGTCACTGGCGGCAATAACACCACGACCAACAATACGGAAACCCATAACTCGACCACCGAAGTCGATAAAACGACCGGCGGCGACACGTACAACACCACGAACAACTATAACAACACGACGACCGAGAATACTTACAACGAGTATAACTCGAACCAGAACACCTATTACACCAACAACACGAACAACAATAATCATGGCGGCAACCATGATTCGCACGACCATGGCGGCTCGGGCGGGCATGACCATGGCAACCATGGCGGGCTGACTTTCATCGAGAATAATTATTACGACAGCCACAATACGACCGATAGCCACAACGTCACGAACAACACGCAGAACAGCTTCCTCAGCATCGGTGACATCACCATCGGCAGCAATAACACCACCAACAACTATAACAACAATACATACAATAACGGCAACGGTGGCAATGGCGGCAATACGTCGATTACGTTCCTGAACCAAATCGGCAACGTGACGGAAACCATTATCAATAATAATGGCGGCAATTCCTCGGGTGGCACCGGCGGCCATGATGGCGGCATCGACATTACCATCAGCAATATCCTGAATCCGGTGATCGGCAATAATGACGGCGGCAATGGCGGTGGGCTTGGCACCATCATCAACAACACGCTGAACGAAATCACCAACATCAATGGCGGTGGCGGCACAGGCGGCAACGACCATCCGCTGATTAACCTCATCCAGAATACCGAGAACAACCTCACGACGATTCTGACCGGTGCGGAAAACCATGGCGGCAACGACCATCCGCTCATCAACCTGATCCAGAACACGGAGAATAACCTCACGAATATCCTCACCGGCGCGGAAGGCCATGGCGGCACGGGCGGCGGGGGGAACATCCTCCAGCCGGTGATTACCGAAGTGAACAACGTGCTCAACCAAGCCCCCGGTGAGCTAACGAGCATCGTCGATCACACGACGAGCCACTCGGGCGGCTGGCTGAGTTCGCTGTTGCAACCGATCGTGAGCGCGGTGAATAACGTGCTCGGCAATGCGGGCAACGAGGTGAATGCCATCGTCACCAATATCAACGACCATGGCAATATTTTGCAGCCGGTCATCAGCGAAGTGAACAATGTGCTCGGCCAAGCGCCGGGTGACATTACCAATGTGGTGAACAACCTCACCGGCCATACGGGCGATACGGTGACGAACATCCTCCAGCCGGTGGTGGGCGACGTGAACACGACGCTGAATGTCGTTGGCGGCGATCTTGCGGGCACGGTGAACAACGTGCTGCATGGCGGCAGCGGCGCTGACATTTTGCAGCCGGTGGTGAATGACATCACGGTTGCGATCAACCATGCGCCGGGCGAGGTGACTACGCTCGTGAACAACCTCACCGGCGGTGCGGGCGACACGACGAATATCCTCCAACCGGTGGTGACGGATGTGAACGCCGCACTGGCGAACGTGCAGGGCGATGCGAATACCCTCATCACGAATCTCAACGCGGGCGGCGGGGAGGCGAACAATATCCTGCAACCCGTAGTGAATGACGTGAACGCCGCGCTGTCGCAAACGCAAAGCGGCCTTGGCAATGTTGTCGATACTCTCGGCCATGCGGCGGGCAACGGCGACATCATTACGAACATAGTGAATCCGGTGATCGGCGATGCAAATAGCGCGCTGGCCCAGGTGCAGGGGGATGCAGGTAGCATCGTCAGCAACCTCACCAACACAAATGGCAGCGATGTGCTGAACAACATCCTCCAACCGGCGGTGAGCGATGTAAACGTGGCCCTCGGCCAGACGCAGGGCGAACTCGGCGCGGTGGTGAACAATATTACCGGCGGCGCGAACGCGGGTGGTGGCGACATCATCAGCAACATCGTGAACCCGACCATCGGCGGCGTGAACGCGCTTGCCGGGCAAACCCAAACGGAACTGGGTACGCTCGTGGATAACGCGCAGCATGCGCCCACTGATGCGAACAGCCTGCTTGGCCAAGTGCAAGGCGAGGCGAACACCATCGTCACCAACATCAACGATGCAGCGCATGGCGATGTGGCGGGGAATATCCTCCAGCCCGTCGTGAGCGATGTGAACGTCGCGCTGAACCAGACGCAGGGCAACCTCAACAGTGTGGTCGATCAGGTGAACCATGCGGGCAGCGGCCTCACCACCATCATCGATCCGGTCGCGGCGCAGGTGAATGTCACTCTCGGCCAGACGCAAACGGATGTCGGCACGGTGGTCGATCATGCGCAACAGCTCCCGGCGGATGTGAACGCCGCGCTTGGCCAAGTGCAGAACGATGCCAGCACCCTCGTGAACAACATCCAAGGTGCGGATGCAGGCGATCACCTCACCAGCCTCGTGCAGCCGGTGGTGACGGACGTGAACACCGCCTCGTCGAATGTGCAGGGCGAGGCGAATGCGCTCACCCATAACATCGATACGGCGGTGAATGGCAGCGGCGACACGATTGTCGCCCCGACCATCGACGGCGTGAGCGCGCTTGTTGGTCAAACGCAAACGGAAGTCGGCGCGCTCGTCGATAACGCACAGCATGTGCCAGCGGATGCGAACGCGCTGCTCGGCTCGGCGCAAAGCGAAGTCAGCACCATCGTGACCAATATCGGCGATGTCGCGCAGGGCGATGTGGTGAGCAATATTGCGAACCCCGTGGTCAGCGATACGAACGTGACGATCGGCCAGGTGCAGGGCGACCTCGCTTCGGCGGCCGATCAGGTGAACCATGCGGGCAGCGGCTTGCAAGCGGTTGTCGAGCCGGTGGTGGCGGATACCAACACTGCGCTGTCGCAAGTGCAAAGCGATGTCGGCACGGTGGTCGATCATGCGCAACAGCTCCCGGCGGATGTGAACGCGGCACTCGGCTCAACGCAAGGCGAACTCGGTGCACTGGCGGATAACGCCCAACAACTTCCGACGGATGTGAATGCCGCGCTGTCGAACGTGCAGGGCGAAGTCGGTGCGCTGGCGAACAACACGCAAAGCGTGGTGACCAGCACCGTCGATCATGTCGGCGATGCAGCGAACATGGTGGTTGCCGATGTGAACGGCGCACTCAGCCAGACGCAGGGCGATCTCGGTGCGCTGGCCGATAACCTCAACCAACTGCCGACCGATGCGGGCTCCGCCCTCGCGGCGACGGCCAGCACGCTTAGCAACGCGCTCGATAGCCACACGCTGATCGATGCGGGCGCGGCGCTGCTCAGCACCACCCCGGCGACAGGTGCGGATGCTGGCGTGCTGCTGAATGCGGATGTGAATTTGCTCAGCGCCATCGACCATGCGCCGCAAGCTGCGACGACCGGCCTTGTCAACCTCGATGCGTCGGCGCTTTCGACGACGGCGAGCAGCGCGGCGCATGACGGGCTGTCGCTTACCATCAACCTCGATCCGATCACGAGCATCGTCACTCCCGCGCCGGTCGCCACGCTGCCGACGGTGGATGTGCCGCTGCCGAGCGTGACTTCGGTGCCGCTCGCCTCGCAAGCGGTGACGAGCCTTGCGAGCGTGGTGACGGATCTGCACGATACGACGAGCCTGCTTTCCACCTCGCTCTCGCTGCTCGATAGCAGCCATGCGAGCACGGCGGTCGATACCGGCCTGCTGTTCGGCGGCAGTGCGATTGCCTCGGCGACGAGCGCAACGCATACCGATACCGCGACGCATGCGCTGTCGGCCCCGGTCGATCACCATGTGACGAGCCTGCTCGGTTCGCACCACTAGACGATTTTACCGTTTCCTTCGCTGGCGGCACCCTCTCTCCACAAGGGTGCCGCTTTTTTTGCGCGGCATGCGCGCGCTGTGGGCTGTGGCATAAAATCAACGTGCATTTAAAAATGGCCAACTATCGCATAGGTTGTATATTTATGTTGATTAATAAACCAATAAGAGTATTTTCAATAGGCTTATTCACTCACGGGTTGAACCATGCTCGGTCATCGTCATTTCATGCGCCCGCGCCATCTGGGCATCCTGCTTGCCTCGTCGCTGGCGGTGAACATGCTCGCGCTCGCGTTGCCGCTGATGACGATGCAGGTCTATGACCGCATCCTCGCCAACCGTTCGGAAGATACGTTATTGGTGCTCTCGCTCGGCGTGCTGATCGCCGCGAGCGCCGAATGCATTCTGCGCATGTGCCGCAGCATGGTGGTGGGCCTGAACGGCGCGCATTTCGAGCATGAAACTGCGGTTGATGTGCTGCACCATGTGCTCGAGGCCGAGCCGCGGCTGATCGGCAAAAGCTCGCCCGCCGTCATCGCGCAGGACATCGGCGCGACGGCCCGCCTGCGCGATTATTACGGCGGACAGATGATGGTGACGCTGCTGCTCGACTCACCGTTCATCTGCCTGTTCCTCGGTTTCGAAGTGTACCTCGCCAACTGGTTGGCGCTGGTGCCGGTGACGGTGCTGGCGCTCTTTTTATTCATCTCGTGGCGGCACGGTATCGAGGTGCGCAACCTCACCGACATACGCGAGCAGCAGGACGACAAGCGCTACAGCTTCATCACCCACGCGCTGCAGGCGGTGCATACGGTGAAAAGTTTCTGCCTCGAAGCGCTGATGGCGCGCCATTTCGAGGAGGTGCAGCGCGAGAGCGGGCAGACGAATTACGAGCTGGCCTGCAAACACGGGCAGGCGGGCTCGATCAGCTACGGTTTCGCGCAACTGATGACGGTCGCCGTGCTGTGCGCCGGTGCGCCGATGGTGATGAGCGGGCGCATCACGGTCGGTATCCTCATCGCCTGCGTGCTGCTGTCCGGGCAGGTGATGCAGCCGCTGCAGCGCGGGCTTGCGATGTGGCTGCGCTTTCAGGACATCAACCTCGCAAAGAACCGCCTGGTCGGCTTATTGTCGTTGCCTTTGCGCGATTATTTACCGCTTGAGCAGTTAGCCGCGAACCACGGCGCGCTAAGCCTGAGCCAAGTGCGCTTCGCCTACCAGGAGGGCGATCCGATTATCGACGGGGCGAGCCTTGAAGTCGCACCCGGCGATGTCATCGCGATCACCGGTGCCTCGGGTGCCGGCAAAACGACATTGCTCGAACTGATGGCGGGCATCACCCAGCCGGACCGTGGGCGCATCCTGCTGTCCGGCATGCCGGTGTCGCAATTGCCGATTTCCGAACGCGCGCGCTATATCGGCTACCTGCCGATGACGGGGCTTATCCTGCGCGGCAGCATCATGGATAACCTCACGGGCTTCCGCCACGAATACCGCGCGCAGGCACGCGCTGTCGCCGACCAGCTCGGCATCGAGGAAGCCGTGTCGCTGCTGCCTTCGGGCTACGACACGCCGCTCGAAGGCCAGTTGACGGATGTGGTGTCGCCGGGGCTGAAACAGCGCATCGCGATTGCGCGCGCACTGCTGCACAAGCCGCGCCTCATCCTGTTCGAGAACGCCGATCACGGCATGGACCATGAAAGCTACAGCACGATTTTCGGCCTGCTCGCGCGGCTCAAACGCAAAGCGACGATCATCCTCGTGTCGCAGGACCGCAATATCCTGAGCCTCGCCGATCACATTTACGACCTGCGCCGCGGCCAGCTGACGCCGATCAGCGCGCCGTCGCAGATCATCATGGAAGGCCGCCTCGCGCGCGGGGTGATGCTATGAACGCGGTGCATCGGATGGAATCCGGCAATCCCGGCCAGTGGATTCAGGAGCTGAGCCAGCGCGGGCAATTGCGCTGGCAGCATGGCGGCAATAATTACGGGCTGCTGGTGCCGGTGCTGCTCGAGCTGAACGGTTGGCAGGGCGATATCCTTTCGCTGGTCGATGCGCTGCCCTGCAACGTGCGCGAGCTGCATCTGCAGGATGTACTCGCGATCATGGCGGCGCTCGGCTACCGCATCCATAGCGAGCGCACGAGCTTGCAAAACCTCAAAGCGGAAGATTTGCCGGGCCTGTTCATTTTCGCCGACAAAGCGCGTCAATCGCAAGCCATCGTCATCCGCGAACGCAGCGCCTACGGCATGATCTGGGCGGATGGGCGCGAGCAGCATCGCGGCGATCTGCCCGAGGGCGACGGCACGTTCTACCGCTTCCTGCGCATCAATCTCGACGACGAAACGGAGAGCAAAACCACGTGGCTGCCGGAACTCGGCGAGCGCTTCCGCCCGCTCATCGGCTATGCCGCGACGCTGAGTTTGGTGATGCATCTGTTCACCCTCGCCATGCCGCTTTTTTCCATGGCGGTGTATGACCGCGTGATTTCCGCACATGCGCCGGAGACCCTGCCGCTGCTTGCCGTTGGCGTCGTCATGGCGCTGTCGGTCGAGCACCTCATCCGCTGGATGCGCGTGCGTCTGGCGGGCTGGATCGGCGCGCGCAGCGGCGTGATCGCGACCGCCGCGATGTTCGAGCGGCTGCTGTTTTTGCCCGCGTCGATCATCGAACAAGCGTCGATTTCCTCGCAGCTCGCGCGCATCCGCGCGTTCGAGTCGATCCGCGATTTCATCACCGGGCCGGTGTTCCTGACCATCCTCGAAATCCCGTTCCTGCTGGTGCTGATCGGCGTTATCGCGCTGCTCGCCGGTCCCGTCGCCACCATTTCGCTCGCCATCATCGGCCTGCAATTGGTGATGCTGCTCACCCTGCGCTCGCGCTGGAAACGCCTTGGGCGCAACTCGGCGCATGCTTCAGCCGAACGCCAGCAAATCCTCATGGATACGATCGAGCATAGCAAAGCGATTTACGCGGCGGGCCTGAGCGAGCGCATGTTGCAGCGCTTCAAATCGGTGAGCTGGCAAACGGCGAAAGCGCAATACCGCTTCAGCCTCAACGCTGCGGTCGTGCAGCATATGGCCGGGCTCGTCACCGTTATCGCCGGGGTCGCGACGATCAGCTGGAGCTTGACCCGCATCTGGGGCCAGGAAATGACCGGCGGGGCGATGGTCGCGACGATGATTATCACTTGGCGCGTGCTCTATCCGCTGCAGGCGCTCTGCGGGGTGATGCCGCAGCTCGAGCAGATCATCGCCGCGCTGAAGCAGGTCGGCCAGCTCATGGCCTTCACGCCGGAATCGCACGCGGCGAACCTCGTGCTTGCCGAGCACCAGTTGAACGGCAATGTCAGTTTCCAGAATCTGGGCCTGCGTTACGGGCGCAAGAGCGACCCCGTGTTCATGGGCTTGAACGGCGACATCGCTTCGGGTGAAATCGTCGCGATTTTCGGCGGCAACGGCACCGGCAAATCGAGCATATTGCGCCTGCTGCTCGGCCTTTATGCGCCCGCGATGGGCGGCATCCGCCTCGACGGCGTCGATCACCGCCAGTTCGACCCGCGCTCGCTTCGCCGCCAGATGAATTACCTACCACAACTGCCGGAATTGCTGCCCGGCACCATCGCCGAAAATTTGCGCGTGCACGATCCACTTGCGGATGATTACCGCCTGCGCCAGGCGCTCCTCTGGGCCGATGCGTGGGAGATGATCGAGCAATTGCCCGCGGGCATGGATACCAAACTCGGCGAGCATGCGTTCATTCCGTCGAGCGGCCTTGCGATGCGCATTTGCCTCGCGCGCATGTACCTCACCGACCGCAAACTGGTGCTGTGCGACGAGCTGTCGAGCCAGTTGCTGAACAGTTCGACCGGCGAGCGCTTCAAGCAATTCCTGAAGGAAAGCCGCGGCAAGCGCACGGTGATTTTCGTCACCCACCGCGAGGACTGGCTGCCGCTCGCGGATGTCGTGATCTACCTGCAACCGAACCAGCGGCCAGTGATGAGCCGCCCCGAAAAACTCATGGAGAATGCCGCATGAAATCGAACGCCATGCCGTCCTATACGGTGGGCCAGCAACTGCGCCATTTGCGCAGCAGCTGGCAGCAAACCATGCACCGTTGGCTGAACGATGACCTCACGACGGCGAGCCAGTCGATGCAGGTCGAGGAAAGCCATTTGCCGCGCCTGCTCACGCTCATGGTGACGGTGCTGACCTCGGCGACGCTGCTGTTCATCGTCTGGGCGGCGATCACGCCGGTGAAGGAACTCGCGCGCACGAACGGGCAGGTGCTGCCGAGCGGTTACAGCCAACTGGTGCAGCATCTCGAAGGCGGCCTCGTGCGGCAGATTTATGTGCATGAGGGCGATTTCGTGCAGAAGGACCAGCTGCTCGTGTCGCTCGACGGGGCGGGGCTCGAGGAGGATTTTAAGGAGCAGCAGGCGCTGGTGCATGCGCTCACTTTGCAGGTCGAGCGGTTGCACGCGCTGCTCGAAGACCGGCCGATGCAATTTCCGCCCGACATGAGCGCGGCGGAAATCGCTGACCAGAAGCGCATGCTGGATGAAATGCGCACGACCCGTGCCTCGGAACTCTCCGTGCTCGACGAACAGATTGCGCAGAAAAAAATCATGATTACGCGGCTGTCGCAATCGCTCAGCACGGCACATAGCACGCTCGGCGTCGCGGCGGAAAGCAAGGACATCTACGCGAAGCTGAACGCCAAGGGCCTCGCCACGCGCTCGACCTACCTGAGCCGCCAGCAGGAAGTGCTCGCACGCGAGGGGGATGTGAACAGCATCGCCCGCCAGATCGAAGAGGGCAAGCGCGAGCTGACCGAGTTCGAGCAGCGCCGCCAAGCGCTCGCCGGGCAGCAGCGCGACGGTGCGTACAGCGAATTGCGCAAGGCGGAATCGGACCTCGCGCAGGCCAATGAATCGCTGAAGAAACGTAACGACCGCGTCGGTCGCCTCGAAGTCCACGCGCCGGTGATGGGCTACGTGAAGGGCTTGAAACTCAACACTATCGGCGCCGTCATCCCCGCCGGGCAAACGCTGATGGAGATCGTGCCGGTCGATGAAAAGCTCATCGTCGAGGCGCATATTTCGCCGCAGCAGATCGGGCGCGTCATGCCCGGCCAGCCGGTGCGCGTGAAGGTCGATTCCTACGACTACGTGCGTTTCGGCGTCATCGAAGGTACGCTCGAATCCATCTCAGCGATGACCTTCGTCGATGAGATGAAGCGGCAGGATTATTACAAGGGCCGCGTCGTACTTTCGCGCAATTACGCAGGGCCAACACCGGGCAAGCACCTCATCCTGCCGGGCATGACGGTCGATGCCGACATCGTCACCGGCGAAAAAACCATCCTCGGCTACCTGATGAAACCGATTCAGGTCGCCGTGCACAACGCCATGACCGAACAATAGGGGACGAGTATGAAAACGAACGCCGCTGCCACGAACTGGATCAGCAATTCCAGCATGCCCATCGCGCAGCCGCGCCTGCTGCTTGCGGACGATGACCGCGTCATGCGCCTCGTGCTGCGTCAGGCGCTGCAGCATCATGGCTATGACGTGAAAATCGTCGAAAGCGGCGAGGAAGCGCTCGACGTGCTGAAAGAGCATGCGGGGCAAATCGACACCGTGATCCTCGATCGCGAAATGCCGGGCCTGAAAGGGCTCGAAGTGGTCGAGATCATGAAGAAAGACCCGCAAATGGCGATGATCCCCGTCATCATCCTCACCGGTTCGGGCGAGCAGGACAAAATCCAGGAAGGCATCGAGGCGGGGATTCATTATTACCTCGTGAAGCCGGTCGATAACACGCTGTTGCGCAGCGTCATCGAATCCGCATTGCGTGAGCGGCGGCAGAAACAGGCGCTGATCGGCGAATTGAGCCGCCACGGCGCGGCACTCAAAGCCATGCGCAGCTGCCAGATCGCGGTGAAAACCATGAGCGAGGCGGAGGACACCGCCTGCTTCCTCGCCTCCTGCTTCCCGGACCCCGAGCGTGTCGTGAGCGGCCTCATGGAGCTGCTGGTGAATGCGGTGGAGCACGGCAATCTCGGCATCACTTACGAAGAAAAACACCGCCTGCTCGCGGAAAATAGCTGGCGCAGCGAACTGGATCGCCGCGCCGCCTTGCCGGAAAATCTCGGCAAGCAGGTGGATGTGATTTACCAGAGCAAGGAGGAGGGCCAGGTCATCCAGATCACGGATGCGGGCAACGGCTTCGACTGGAAGCGCTACTGGCACATCAACCCTTCGCGCGCCACCTCGAGCCATGGGCGCGGCATTGCGCGCGCGCGCCTCATGGCGTTCGACGTGCTCGCCTATAATGAGCGCGGCAACCAGGTGACGCTGATGGTGAAAAAACAGGCGGCGGGCGACGACGAATCGGGTGGCTATGCATGGTAGGCGCGCCGTCGCATCGGGTCATGGACGCGACACGCCGACGCATTAGTTTCAGCTATCGGCTCGCACTGAGCGTGATCGCGCTGATCGTGATCCTCACCACCTGCATCACCGGGTACCTCGTCAAAACGCAGGTGAACGACACGGCGATCATCAACCTTTCCGGCCGCCAGCGCATGCTGACGCAGCGCATTGCGCTCTATACGCATATCTTCGTCGAAAGCAACGGGCCAGAGCGCCTCGCGGCCTTGCAGGAATTGCAAAAATGCGTGGTGGAAGTCGAGCAGGCGCACGCGATTTTGTACGATTATGCGCTGAAGAACGCGCACCGCCTCGGCCATGAAAGCTTGGTTGACGATATGTACCGCGACCCGCCGCTGCTGATCGACGCGCAGATGAAAACCTTCCTCGACCATGCGCGCGCGATGATGCGTTTGAGCCCGGAACAGCTTGCCATCAACCAGCCGGATGTGGTCGCGCTACTCACCGAAGCCGAGGGGCGCCTGCTCACTTCGCTGGATGCGGCGACGCTGCAATTGCAGACGGAAATCGTCGGCCGCTTCAGCATGCTGTTCGATGTGGTGCTCGCGCTTTCCGCCTTCGCGCTGGTCATGCTCATCGTCGTCGCCGTCGTCATCCTGCGCCCGGCGATCGTGTATGTCGACCAGGCGCAGCGCCGCCTGCAGGAACTGAACCAGCTCAAAGGCGATTTCCTCGCCAATATGAGCCATGAAATCCGCACGCCGATGAACGGCATTTTCGGCATGACGGAACTGCTCATCGATTCCAACCTCAATACGCGCCAGCAGCATTACGTGCGCACGCTGCAAAATTCGGCGGACCATTTGCTCGGCCTCATCAACGACATCCTCGATTTCAGCAAGCTCGAAGCGGGGCAGATGAAGCTCGACCCCATCCATTTCAACCTGCTCGCCACCATCGAGGATGTGCTCGAAATCCTATCGACGCGCGGGCGCGAGAAGCACCTCGAACTGCTGCTGCGTTACGCGCCGGGCACGCCGTCCTTCATCGTCGCCGATCCGGGCCGCGTGCGGCAGGTGCTGTTCAACCTCATCGGCAACGCGATCAAATTCACCGACCAGGGCTATGTCATGGTGCATGTCGATATGCTCGACAAACACGAATCGCCCGAGGGCAAACCGCTGCTGCGCATCCGCGTCGAGGATACGGGCATCGGCATTCCGGAACATAAAATCAACGGGCTGTTCGAGAAGTTCATGCAGGTCGAAAGCGGCAGCACGCGCGCGCGCCAGGGCACGGGGCTCGGCCTTGCGATCAGCCTCAACCTCGTGCAACTGATGGGCGGCGGCATCACGGTCAGCAGCACGCCCGGCTCGGGCACGATTTTCACTTGGACCCTGCCGCTCACCGAAGCGAGCATGCCGCAAAAACTGCCGGATAACGGCACGGCGCTGAGCGGGCGGCGCTTCCTGCTGGTCGATGATCTCGCGCCCAACCGCATGCTCTACAAAGAAACGCTGACGATGGCAGGCGCGCAATGCATGGTCGCGGAAAACATGGCGGAGGCGCTCTCCATGCTCGCCTACGAATATGATAGCGGCCGCAAAATCGACGCCATCATTTCCGACTACATGATGCCGGTGGCGGATGGGCTCGAACTCACGAAGCAAGTGCGCAAAGTCGAGCGTTACCGCCAAATTCCCATCGTAGTGCTGACCTCGCTCGGCGACCAGGGGCTCATCAAGCGGCTCGACGAGGCGGGGGCGAATGCCTGCCTCAGCAAGCCCGTCACGCGCCAGCACCTCATCGACACGCTGGCGCATGTGATCGAGGCGGCGTCGCGCGGCGCACAGGCGGCGCTGATTACGGCGGAAGCAAGCTCCGCGCTCAGCGTCAACCGGCTGATGTCGCGCGACCGGGCGCTCTACGGCACGCATATCCTGCTGGTCGAAGATAACCGGGTGAACCTCGAAATCACCAGCGAAATCCTCGCACGGTTCGGCTGTGAAGTCAGCACGGCGGAAAGCGGCATGCAGGCATTAGCGCAAGTGCGCAAGCAAGCGTTCGACCTGATTTTCATGGATTGCCAGATGCCCGAGATGGACGGGTTCGAGGCAGCACGCCACATCGTCACCATGAAAGCGGCGGGTGAAATCGCGCCGGTGCCGATCGTCGCGCTCACGGCGAATGCGCTCAAAGGCGACCGCGAGCGCTGCCTCGAGGCGGGCATGGATGATTACCTCAGCAAACCCGTGCGCAAGGCCAACCTCGAAGCGATTCTGCTCAAATGGCTTCGCGGAAAACTCGATGAAAGTTCACCGCAAGAGGCAGAAAAACCCGCCCCGATTGCTGCACCCGCGCCAGTTTATGTTGCGCAGCATAAACCGCAGCAAAAACTCCCGGCGGAGGTGCCGCTGCCCACTGAAAGCATCGACGCCGACATCTTTACCAATGCCCGGGAAATGCTTGGCGACAAGCTCGGCACGGTGATTTCCTATTACCTCGAGGATGCGGATAATTTCATCACGCGCATCGCCGAAGCGGTCGCCAAAAACGATCCGAATGCAGTTGTGCTGCCCGCGCATACGCTCAAAAGTTCCAGCCGCCAGCTTGGCGCCATTACGATTGCGGATCTCGCCGCACGCATCGAAATGAACGCGCGCAGCCAGGTTAATGGCGAACGCACAGAAGATATTGCGGCCTTGCTGCCGAGCATGCGCGAAGCGCTGGGCAAAGTGCGGCCGTTCCTCGAATCGGTGAGCGCGGCATGAGCAGCAAACTCCCCTCGATCCGCGAGCAATTGCTGCGCATCCACCTCATGGTTGCGTGCGTCGCGGTGATGGGATTTTTCGCGTTTTGCTGCGTCACCGAATGGAAATATACGCGCGCGCTGCTGAGTGCGAATTTCGCCAGCGACATGGAAGCCGCGGCGGAGGGTAGCGCGGGCTATTTGCAGGCGCATGACCTTAAAGGCCTCGAAGTGCATTTGCGTGATTTCCACAGCTTGCCGGGCATGGCGGCGCTATGCGTCTACAACGCCGACAACAAAATCGTCGCGGCATGGCGCGCCGACTGGTCGGGCGAGGGCTGCCCGCAATTCGTGCTGCGCGAGGGCATGGAAAAAAGCTGGCTCGAAGCGACGACGGCGATCGCGCTGAACAAGAATAAAACCTATGTCGGCATGTTGTATGCCCATAGCCGCCTGACCGATTGGCGCACGATTTTGCTGCAGGATGCGAGTGCGCTTGCCGTCGCGCTGCTCGCCGCCTACCTCGCCTGTCGCTTTTCCTCGCGCTACGGTGCACGGGCGATTACGGCCTCGCTTGCTGCGCTCAGAAGCCAGATCGATTGCCTGAAAAACGACGATTATACGGTGTGCACGTTGCTGCCGCCGATGACGACGGTGGAAACGGCGTCGCTGGCGGCGAGCGTCACCGAATTCCGCGCGCATCTCGCGCTTGAAACGCTGCCGCGCACCGAGATCAAGCAGGTGCATCGCTGGTACGGGCATGTGTTCAGCGGCCTGCTGCATACGCTGCGCGCGCAGGTCGAAGCGGATTCGCCGCTGCTGCAGCATATGAACGATTACGAGCAGTTGCTGCGCCTCGAAGCGGGGGCGAAACCAGTGCCGCCCACGGTGTTTGATATTGCCAAATTGCTGCGCAGCACGGTGCAGGCGGTGCGCGCACAATTTCCTGAAGATCCGCGGGTTCCGCTCAGCGTCACGCTGCAATCCTCCATGCAGCATGAGTGGTTCGGCCAGCCGGAAATGCTGCGCAGCATGGTGCAGCATTTATTGCTCATCGCACTTCGGCGCACGCGGCAGGGGGCGGTCTGTTTGCGCCTTGCCATCGAGCAAAATGCGGCGCAACCTTTGCAGCTTGCCATCAAGCTCGAGGATTCCGGTCCGCCGCTGCAGCGCTGGCAATTGCTGCATTGGCTCGGCGGCATGCAGGACAGTGCGCACGACGACATGGCGGATATTTCCTGGCTGATGGTCAGCCGGTTGCTGCGCGCCCTCGGCGGCACGGCGCAGGCGGATATGGACCCGAATGGCGGGCTGATTTTCACCGCGTCGCTGCCGATTGCACGGCCGCACGCTGCGCCGCTGGTGCAGTTGCCTACGTTGCCGGTGCCTGCCTTGCAGCGTGTCGAGGCCGAGCAACCGCTGCTGTTGCTGGTCGAAGCTTCGCCGGAAAAGCGCGCCCTGCTGCGGCGGCTTTTCGCTTCGCTGCATTGCCGGATTTTCCTCGTCGACGACCATGCGCAGGCGATGGCCTGGGCGCCCGTGCTGCCGTTTAGCGCGCTGGTGCTGAACGGCACGCTGCCGGATGCGCGCGCGATGGTGGTGCGCCGGCTGCACCACCTTGCCGAGGAGGAGCTGATGCCGCTGATCCCGCTCTGGGCGATGGTGACGAGCCTTTCCGCTGCGGACGAGGAACATTGGCTGCAAGCGGGCGTGAGCGCGCTGCTGACGCAACCGCTGAGCCGCGCCGTGCTCGAGCCGCTTTGCGCGCACCTCGCCGCGCCGGATGGCGGCTTCTACCTCGCTTACGACGCGCCGCTGCAGCAGGATTTTCCGGCGAGCATTGTGCAACGCTTGCCCGAACTCAGCCGCGAAATCGCCCGCCAGGTCCGCCAGTTGCACGCGCAGTTGCTGGCCTTGCCGGAGGGTGACGAGCAGGCTTTGCGCGAGCAGGTGCATGCGGTGAAATCCGCGTCGCTGACGCTCGGTTATTTTCGCCTCGCCGGGTTGATGGCCGAAATCGAGCATGCGCTGCTCAACCACGCTTTCCGCGAAGCGCCGCACCAGTGGCAGCTGATCGCGCATTGCCTCGATGCCGAGATGTTCGATTACCAACCGCAAAGGGCTTCCGCATGACCTGTCGTTTTGCCTTGTTCATGGGGCTTGTGGCCGTGCTGGCCGCTACCCCGGCACGCGCCGAATTCATCATCAATCAGGCCATCCTCGAATTCAACGACACGAGCGGCACGCAGCAGGATATCGATATGATCAGCCGTTCCGAGGGCAGCGATTACGTCGTGACGGAAGTGTACGAAGTGCGCGATGCGGGCCTGCCGAGCGAGTCGAAACAGCTGGTCGACGATCCCGGGAAATCGGGCCTCGTCGTCACGCCGAACAAGACCATCCTCGCCGGGGGAAGCAGGCAGGTGTTGCGTTTCGTGCTGCTCGACCCATTGAGCGACCATGAGCGGATTTTCCGCGTGGCGGTGAAGCCGGTGGTCGGCGATCTCGGCACCAGTGCGAAAATGGGGCTGAAAGTCCTGGTCGGCTACGAGGTGCTCGTCATCGTGCGCCCGGCGACGATCGCGCCGCAATTCACGGTGGAGCGGCAGGGCAAAATGCTCACCGTGAAAAACCGCGGCAACAGCAATATCCTGCTGCAGCCGGTGGAACAATGTGCGGCGAACAACCCGAAAGACTGCGCGCAAACGCCGCCTGCGCGCATCTACCCGCAGCAGATGGCAACCGTGACGCTGCCTTACGATGCGCCGCTGACGACCAGCATCTGGGACGGAAAGAATACACAGCAAAAAGCCCTGCCCTAGGCGCGGGGCTTGACGGGTGGCCGCGGGTTGATTACCCATTGCTTATGTCAAGCGATACGAACAGCCATGTCGGCCAGCGGTTGCGACTCCGGCGCACGGGCCTCGGCCTGACGCAGGAAGCGGTGGCGCGTGGGCTTGGCATCACCGCGCAGCAAGTGCAGAAATACGAAAAAAGCATCAATGTGATGAACGTGAACCGCCTCGCCGAGTTCGCGCAATTCCTGCATGTGCCGATCGGCTATTTCTTCGAGGGCTTAGGCAAAACGGATGCACTCGCCGAACTGGCGCAGGACAGCGACGTGTTCGACCAGAACGGCAAGCCCGTGTCGGACCGCGAATCGGTCGAGATCGTGAAATCCTTCCGCCGCATCAAGGACCATGCGGTGCGCAAGCGCGTCGCGGATTTATTGCGCACGCTTTCGCTCAAGGATTTTTAATGCCCATCATAGGGTCGGAATCGGCTCACAAGTGAGCGGCTCTTTATAGAGCAGCACGCCGTTGACCGGCTTGATTTGCGGCAGCACCGCCTCGCAAGCGCTCAATTCCGGCGTGATGAAAGTGAGGCGGCCCGGCTGCGTGAGCTGGATTTGCAGGCGCCCGTTTTCGTTGGTCACGGTGTGGCCGTTATCCTCCTGCAGGCTCGCGTCTTTCAGCGGTGCGCCGGTTGCATCCACCAGTTGCGCGATCACGACATAGAACTGGTTCACCTCCCAATGCAGCCGCACGACATTGCCGGGATAGAGCGTCACGTCGCGGCGCTGGTTGGCATAGGTGACAAGCCCGGCGGCAGCGGGTTTCAGGCTGATGTCGTAACGCTGGTAAGGCGCGAGGTAAATCGTGCGCGCTTGCCCGGCATGCACATCGCCGTAAGCGCGGCTGCCGACCATGACGGTCATCGGCATGTCGTTGTCGCCGCTCAGTTCGACGACGACGGCGCTCATGTCGCTCTGGTCGCCGCCGAGGTAGAGATCGTCTTCGATTTGCGCCATGTTGGTGGTGAAATCGCCGTTGTAACTGGTGGTGCTGCCGCCCTTGCCGGTGGCCTGCTGCACGAGGCCTTGCAGGCGTCCGGCGCTGTTGCGCCAGTCGCCATCGGCGCTGATGCTGTCGGTGTTTTTGTCGTGCTGCAGCGTCGCGCCGATGATCTGTTCGCTCGCATTGTCGCGCGCGTCGCGCCAGATGCGCGTGTTGGCGACGGCGCCGCTGCCATTCTCGTAGCCGCCGCTGCCGCTGATGCCTTCCTTGCCAAAACGCATGGTGAAATGCAGCAGCGCATCGGCCGTCGCGCGGTCGTTGGTGATGCCGGTATCCGCTTCGACGCTGAGCATGCTCTCGCCTTCGCGCCACAAATACCAGTTCAGGTTCGGCCCGTAATTATCCTGGCGGATGCCGAGCGTTTTGCTGGTGGAGGCGCGCGCGCCGACGGTGAGGTCTGGCGTGACATTGTAATTCAGCGCGGCGACGGCCTGCTGCAACGGCAAAAACAGTGTGTCGTCATCCCATAATTTCGGCGTTTGCGCATTCAGTTCACGCGCATCGGCGTTGAGCGACCAGCGGTCATTGTTGTACAGCGCCGACATTTGCGCGCCGCTATCGCCCTTGGTGCTGAGCAGGCCCGTGGTGCGCAGTTGCAACCCGCCATGGATAAGGAAGCTGCCGAGTTCCGCCGCCGCGCGGTCATTCGCGAAAATACTGTCGCCGGTAAGGCCGAGGTCGGAATCCACCCGCGCGATTGCGCCCGCGCGCAGGAGGGGCGAATCGCTGACTTTCGGGATGACTGCCGTGTCGTCCGCGGCCGAGTGGCGCAGCACGCCCGCTTGCGCGTAATAGGTCGGCTCGCCGGGCGGCGGCAGGTCGGGCGATTTCGCGAAGAAACGCTGTTCGTCGCGCGTGGTGCCATCCTGCTCCTGGATGTGTAACGTAATGTTGTAGGCGCCCTCCGGCAGCTCGCTGGTGTCGATGGTCTGGTTGCCCGCCTCGTAGGAGCGCGAGGTGATGAGCCGCCCTTCGCGGTAGATCGACACGATGGCGCGCCGCGGCAGGTAGATCACGATTTCGTTGCCCTCGATCTTATGCGCGTCGAGCCGCGTGCGCACCGATGTGCCCGCTTCGACGCCGGCCATGTCGTGGTCGGGGATCAGCTGCATCGCACGGCTGCGGAACAGCCCGCCGCCTGCCTCCCAGCCATTGCGCTCGACGCCCGCATCCGCCGTGTCGAGGCGTAAGCCCCGGTCGCTCAGCGTCGTTTGCGTATCGAGCCGGTGCTCGCCGTAAGCGAACGTCGCCTGGTTATCGAGCGTGTAGTTCGGCGAGTTTTTCGTCGTGCCCGCAATCGCGCCGGAGAATCCGTAGACGGAGGAGGGCGTGCGTTTCGGCAGCGGCAAATAGCGCGGCGCGCTGGTATCGACGGTGCTCAGCAGTTTCGGGTTGAGGAAAAGTTCCGCGCTCAAATTCTGCGCGTCGAAAATGATCGCCGCATCCGCAGGCGAAAGACGCGGGCATTCCTCGCCGAAATTGCGACGGCAGATTTTGCTCGCATTGGTCGGCATCGGCAGCGTCAGCACGCGGCGCAGGCCCTCGCGGTCGCTGAGGTTCGGGATCGCGTCGAGCACCGCATCCGGCGCGTCGAACATGACGCTGGTCGGCGTGTAGCGCGCCGGAAAACTGCCGAGCATTTCGCCGCCGTAAGAGAGGTTGATGAACCCCGTGCGAGGCGCTTCGAGTTCCGCAAAACCGCCCGGCGGGCCGGAGGCGACGGTGATAACGGCCTGCGCGGGCAGGGCGAACAGACAACACGCCACCCACCATGCGCGCGCGCCACGCATCACATTGCCGAGACGGTCAGCAGCAGCGTGCCGGTATAAGGCGTCGCCGAGCCTTTGGCAGCGGTCATCGCGGCTTTGGTGATTTTGAAATAGAGCCGCGCATTCGCCCCGGCGGGCGCGCCGGTGCTGCAATCGGTCGAAGTCAGGCTGGAGTTGGAATGCTGGCGGTTCGTCAGCGCAACATTGTTCGTCATTGCCGTGCCGCCATTGCTACCCAGCGCCCCCGCGCCGGAATCTTCCCAGCTCAGTGTGTAGGCAATCGTGTTCAGCCCGCTGACGAGGGTGAAGCCCGTCACGCTCGTTGCGGTAATCGCATAACTCCCCGCGAGCGTCGTGTAGACGCACAGATCCATCGAGGTGCTGATCGCCGGATCCGTGATGCTCCAGTTCGGCAGGTTGAAATCGCTCAACCCCGTGATGCGGTAGAAAATAATCGCCTGGGCGTCTTGCGCAAAGCAAGCCAGCAAGATCGCCAGAATGCCACTGCGCCCACGCATAGTCCTCCTTAGAACGGGGTGACGAGCAGCGTCAGCGTGCCGGTGTAAGCCGTGTTGCTCGAGGCCGCCGCGGTCATCACCACCGACGACACGCCGACGATGACGCGCGCCGTATCGTTCGCCGAGCCGCCGCAAGAGAGGCTCGTGATCGAGGCGGTGCTGAAAGTCGGCGAGGCGATGCCGGTGAGCAAGGTCGTGCCGGTATTGGCAAGCGCGCCTGTGCCGCCCGCGTTCCACGTCACAGTGTAGGGAATCAAATTGAGCCCGCTGCCGAGCGTGAAAATGTTGGCAAGCCCGCTGCCCGTTGCCGTGACGCGGTAGCTGCCGGTCGACGAATAAACGCACACATCGCTCGTCATGGTGATGGCGCCGTCGCCCAGGCTCCAGTTCGGCCAGGTCATGTCGGTGAGGTCGCTGATTTGCGCCTGCACCGATTTGGTGACGCTGATATTCACCGTGCCCGTGGAAGTAGCGCCGAGCGTGCCCGGCGTGGCGGCGAAGGTTGGTGTGCTGCTGAGCAACGCCAGCGCGCTCATCAGTTGGATGGATCGACGTAGTGACATAGAAATTCTCCCCAAAGTTGCTGTCCCAAAGCAACTATACCTATAGTAGAGTAAATATTTAGTTAAACAACCATAGATATATAAAACACACAGCGATTTTTTATGGGGAGGGGCGATAAACTGCGGGTCCGGGCACGCCGTTGGCGTGAGCCTAACACGAAAACAGATCACCAGTAAGTGGCTGATTAAAAAATGAAAAATGTTTCACGTGGAACATTTTTGGCGCTATTTTCCACGATTTTGGCGCTACATGCTCCAAAAGATGCGCTATTTTTCACATTTTAGCAAAGCGTGCAGCGGCGCATCACTTCCCGGTGGAGAGGTTGGCGCGCATACTCTTGCCCGCGCTCGCGAGCGGAGCCTTCTATAGATAGCGTCACCGATCGCGCGCTGCCAGTGACAGTTTAGGTTAGCCTATTTACTTGATTTTTTTGGCACTTTCGCCCCTTTTTTGCGCGCTTCGGAGAGGCCGATCGCAATGGCCTGTTTGCGGCTTTTCACGGTGCCGCCTTTGCCGCCGGGGCCGGATTTCAACTGCCCGCGCTTTTCTTCATGCACAGCTTTTTCCACTGATTTTCCAGCAGCTTTGCCGTATTTGCGGGTCGGGGATTTTTTCGGCCCCGGCTTCTTGGCGGATGTTTTTTTCGCTGTCTTCGTCGTCGATTTTTGGGTCGCAGCCATGGGAAACTCCTTTGGAAATTGGGGGCTTAGGCGAGCGTGAACCCTGCCATGATCGCCCTAAAATCGATATGCCGAGGGGCAGGAAAATCCATAAAACGGCGGTAAATCCGCGCGCCGCTTTAGAAATAATTAACGTATTTCAGCCTATTATCGCGCTGCAACCAATCTCATTGACAGGAGCGGGCGATTCGATAATACTTGCCTAGGCAATTATTGTTAAAGCAGCTTACCCTATGCCGACTGACTTTTACAACGTCGAGGATTACAACGCGCGCCGCTCCATCGGCTACCTCATGCGTTTGTCCGGCAAGCTGGTCACGCAGCGCATCCAGGAATTATTTATCGGCGAAGATATTACGTTCGTCCAGTGGGTTACGCTGATGAACCTGCGCGACGGCCTTGCCACCACCCCGGCTGCGATGAGCCAGCGTTTGTGCCATGATGCGGGCGCGATGACCCGCCTGCTCGACCAGATGGAGCAAAGCGGTTGGATCCGCCGCGTGCGCAGCAAGAAGGACCGCCGCATCGTCGAACTCGAACTCACGCAAGCGGGCCGCGCCGTCACCGAGCGGTTCCTGCCGCGCCTTGTCGATTTCTACAACGGCATGTTCGAGGATTTCACGAAAGCGGAAGCCGAGCAAACGATTGATTTGCTTACGCGTTTGAACCGTAAACTCGGGCCGACGGAAAGGGAGCTGTAACGCCATGTGGATCGTTCGCATTGCGCTGTCGCGGCCCTACACGTTCATCGTGCTGGCGCTGCTGCTCATCCTTCTCGGGCCGCTCACTGTCATGCGCACGCCGACGGATATTTTCCCGGCGATCAACATTCCCGTGGTCGGCGTGGTGTTCAGCTATTCCGGCCTGCCGCCGGACGAAATGGGCAACCGCATCACCGGCAATTTCGAGCGCGCGCTTTCGACCACGGTGAACGACATCGAACATATTGAATCACAATCGCTTGCGGGCATGGGCGTCATCAAAATTTTCTTCCAGCCGACCGTGAATATCGACATGGCGGTGGCGCAGGTCACGTCGATTTCGCAGACCATGCTGCGCAACCTGCCGCCCGGTACCACGCCGCCACTGGTATTGAGCTACAATGCTTCAACGGTGCCGGTGATCCAACTCGCGCTGTCGAGCGGGAAACTTTCCGAGCAGGAACTGAACGATTTCGGCAACAACTTCATCCGCACCCAACTGGCGAGTATCCCCGGTGTCGCGCTGCCTTACCCGTATGGCGGAAAAACGCGGCAAATCCAGGTGGATCTCGATAACCGCGCGATGCAGGCGCATGGCGTTTCGGCGCAGGATGTGAACAACGCCATCGGCAACCAGAACCTGATTATCCCGGCGGGCACGGAGAAAATCGGGCCGTATGAATATACCGTGCGCTTGAACGGCAGTACCGACGCGGCGGATGCATTAAATGACTTACCGGTGAAAACGCAGAATGGTACGGTGATTCATGTGCGCGATGTTGCCCATGTGCGCGACGGGTTTTCGCCACAGATCAACATCGTGCGGGTGAACGGCACGCGTGCGGTGCTGATGTCGCTCGTGAAAATCGGTAAAGCCTCGACACTCGATATCGTGTCGCGCATTAAAAATTTGATTCCGACTTTGCGTGAAAGCGCACCGCCGGGCCTGGATTTGAACGTGGTGGGCGACCAGTCGATTTTCGTAAGCTCCGCCATCGATGGCGTGGTGCATGAGGGCATCATCGCCGCGGCGCTGACCGCGCTGATGATCCTGCTGTTCATCGGTAGCTGGCGTTCGACGTTGATTATTACCTTGTCGATTCCGCTTTCGGTGCTGGCTTCGATCATCTGCCTGTCGGCGCTCGGGGAAACGATCAACATCATGACGCTCGGCGGCTTGGCGCTTGCGGTCGGCATCCTCGTCGATGATGCGACGGTGGCCATTGAAAACATCAACGCGCATCTCGAGGAGGGCAAGGAAGTCGAGCCCGCGATCCTCGACGGGGCGCACCAGATCGCGATTCCGGCGCTGGTTTCGACGCTGTGTATCTGCATCGTGTTCGTGCCGATGTTCTACCTGAAAGGCGTGCCGCGCTACCTCTTCGTGCCGATGGCGGAAGCGGTCGTGTTCGCGATGATGGCGTCCTATATTTTGTCGCGGACGCTGGTGCCGACGATGGGGAAATATTTGCTGCGCAAACATGAAGCGCACGAGCATGTGGTTTTTTCGCGCCGTCGTATCATCGCGGGGCTGCAGCGCTTCCAGCAAGGATTCGAGCGGCGTTTTACGAAACTGCGCACGCGCTACCACGAAACGCTCGAGCGCGCTTTGTTGCATAAAGGCATGTTCATTGCCTGCTTCCTAGGCTTTCTGTTGCTGTCGCTCGCTGCCTTCGCGCCGTGGCTGGGTTCGGACTTTTTCCCGACCGTCGATGCCGGGCAAATTAAACTCCACATGCGCGCGCATACCGGCACACGGGTGGAGGAAACGGCAGCGATTGCGGATGATGTCGAGGCCGTGATTCGCGAAGTGATTCCGCAAAAAGAAATCGCCAGCATGGTCGATAATATCGGCATGCCGGTGAGCGGCATCAACAACGTGTATAACAACTCGGCGCCCATCGGCGCGTCGGATGCGGACATCATGGTCACGCTCTCGACGAAGCACCATGCAACGGCGGGCTATGTGCGGACGTTGCGCAAAAAACTTGGCCAGCAAATGCCGGGCGTGACGTTCTCGTTCCTGCCTGCGGATATCGTCAGCCAGATCCTGAATTTCGGGCTGCCCTCGCCGATCGACATTCAAGTATCGGGCTTCAATGTCGATGCGAACCGGGTCTATGCCGCGCAATTGCTCGAGCGCATCCGCCATGTGCCCGGCGTGGTCGATGCGCGCATCCAGCAAGCGTTCGATTACCCCGAAATGCGCGTGAATGTGGACCGCACGCGCGCGAGCGAACTCGGCCTCACGCAGCGCGATGTCGCGACGGATATGCTCATCTCGCTGTCCGGCAGCTTCCAGACCTCGCCGACTTTCTGGCTGAGCCCGAAGAACGGCGTGTCCTACCCGATCGTAACGCAAGTGCCGCAATATTCGCTCGATTCGCTCGAGGCGCTGCGCAATATTCCGATCACGGGAAGTGCGAACAGTAGCGGGCAAATCCTCGGCGGGCTTGCGAATGTCACGCGCGATGTGACGTCCGGCGTCGCCTCGCATTACGACGTGCAGCCGATCGTCGACATCTATACCGGCGTGCAGGACCGTGATCTCGGCAGCGTGGCGAGTGACGTGAATACTATCATCAAGGACATGCAAAAAGACCTGCCCAAAGGCAGCAAAATCCGCGTGCGCGGGCAGGTGCAAACGCGGCATGATGCGTTCAGCGGGCTCTATAGCGGCCTCGCGTTCGCCATCGTGCTGGTGTACCTACTGATCGTCGTGAACTTCCAATCATGGATCGATCCGTTCATCATCATCACCGCACTGCCCGCAGCACTTGCGGGGATTGTGTGGATGTTGTTCCTCACCCACACACCGCTTTCCGTGCCCGCACTTACCGGCGCGATCATGTGCATGGGGGTGGCGACGGCGAACTCGATTCTCGTCGTCAGCTTCGCGCGTGAGCAGATGCATAATGGCAAAAACGCGTTCGATGCGGCGCTCGAAGCCGGGGTCGGTCGCCTGCGCCCGGTGCTGATGACGGCGCTGGCGATGATCATCGGCATGGTGCCCATGGCGCTCGGCCTTGGTGCAGGCGGTGAGCAGAACGCACCGCTCGGCCGTGCGGTCATCGGCGGATTGTCCTTCGCCACCGTCGCCACGTTGTTCTTCGTGCCCGCCGTATTCAGCCTCATTCATTCGCGCCGGTCGCGCGCCCATGCGCATTCGTAGGAGATGACGATGACACCGACTTACCAACCGTATCAACCGCCGAAAAAGCGCCGTTCTGGCCTGCTGCTGCTCGTGCTCGTCATTGTCGCCATCGTGGCGGTCGTCGCCGTGATGCGTATCCGCGAGGCGCATGCGCTGAAACGCGAAACGGAGGAAGCGGCGAAATTTACCGTGGTGACGATCAACGCGAAAGCGGGCCCGGCGACGGAGGAAGTGGTGCTGCCCGGCAACGTGACGGCCTGGCACGACGCGCCGATCTATGCGCGCACCAGCGGTTACATCAAACGCTGGGTGACGAATATCGGCGCGAAGGTGAAAGCAGGCGATGTGCTGGCGGAGATCGACACGCCGGAAGTGGATGCGCAATTGCGCCAGGCGGAGGCGGATGTCGCCACCGCGCAGGCGAATGAGGCGCTGGCGGCTACGACCGCAAAACGCTGGGTGGCGCTGCGCAAGAGCGATTCCGTGTCGAAACAGGAAGCGGATGAAAAGATCGGCGATGCGGCAGCGAAAAAAGCGGCGCTCGCTTCGGCGATGGCGAACCGCGACCGGCTGAAAGAGCTGGAAGGTTTTAAGCATGTGGTCGCGCCGTTCAACGGGGTGAT
>OUNJ010022530.1_pt1 | contig 34976 bp, 32 predicted proteins | sample 1755361 | NCBI WGS metagenome assembly OUNJ01 (sample SAMEA3914825, study PRJEB12502) | metagenome | biome: forest; material: soil | place: USA | collected 2012-03-12 | depth 0.1 m
GACGGCATCCTCAAAGGCTACATCCAGGACCGCATGAACGCGCGCCTCATGAACGTGGGTGCCACCGGCAATGGACGCCGCGAATCCTACGCTCACACGCCGATGCCGCGCATGACCAACACCTTCATGCTTGGTGGCAATTCCAGCAAAGAAGAAATGATCGCCGGCGTGAAGCGCGGCATCTACGCGGCCTATCTCGGCGGCGGGCAGGTCGATATTACCAGCGGCAAATTCGTCTTCAACGCGACGGAAGCCTACATGATCGAGGACGGGAAAATCACCACGCCCATCAAAGGCGCGACGCTGATCGGTTCCGGCCCCGAAATCATGGGCCGTATCACGGCGATTGGCAACGACATGGCGCTCGATCCCGGCATCGGCACCTGCGGCAAGGCGGGGCAATCCGTGCCGGTCGGGGTGGGGCAGCCGAGCCTGCTCATTTCGGCGATGACGGTCGGCGGCACGGAACTTTAGCCGCCCGCCATTATTCCATGTAAGCTATTGAAAGAGTGCGAGCGCTAGCGCCGCACCGTGCTCAGGGTCGGCGGTTGCAGCGGAATCGTGATCGCGGGCTGCGCCGATTGCGCCGCGGCGGGTATAGGTGGTTTCACGACCGCCGCTTGGTCGCGCGCCGCACTCCCGTCGCCGCGCAGGGCCGAATCGCCGCGCAACGTATTTTCCGCCATGGCGGGGGCGGCGACCGCCGCAGTTACAGGCACGACCGCCGGGGCAGTCGGTGGCGTCGAGGTAGGCGGTTTGGCCGGGGCATTCGCGGCGACATTTCCCTTTTCGCCCGCTTTTGCATCTACGCCGTCTTTCGCCAGCAAGCCGAGCGCCGCCTTGCGCGATTTGAGGTAATCCCCGCGCCCCTCATACCCCACGGTGAATTTGCCCGAAGCGTTGAGCGTCGTGTTCGCCGCGGTGGGCGATTCCGCCATGGCGTGGCCAGCCAAGGCCGTAAGCAGCAAAAATAGCGGTAAGCGCATCGAATCTCTCCCCAATAGAGGTCACTTTTACCACGGGATGCGGGCAAAAGCAATCCATAGCGGTAAGATGTCGGAGCCGGAATAAACGGCAAATAGGGACCCCGATCCCACCCCTCCAATTGTGACAGTTCTGTGAAGATTGCGCTATTTCAAGCGGTTTCGGTTGCGTGTGGCAGCGCGGATCGGGTACAGTAATGGTAAGGACCAAGGCGTTACCAAAATTAACTCAATTGTCATCCAATTGTCACATTAAAGATTAATTTCTTAACCTTTCTTTAGTGATGTTCGGGTAGATTCGAGAGATAAGCGGGAAACGCAAAGCCTAAATTTCGGAGCACGGACGATGAGCACAGCACAAGTAGTAGATTTTGGGTCGCATAGCTACACCGGCCCTGTAACTGTGGAACATGTCGCCAACGCTTCGGGCGGCAGCAAGCTCAATGAAATGGCCCAGCGCATTGCCGCGCATTTCATGGCGAATATGGATTCGGACGTCATGCGCGACGATCAGGCCCACAGCACCAACCTTGCTGCGAAAGCAGGCCTTGCCAATGGCGGCATGAACTTCGCTTTCGGCGGTTCGTTCGTGGGCGCGGGTACGTCGGCGAACGTCACGACCAACGATAACGGCATCGCGCGTTAGTCGGGCTAATTCGCCACGCCCGCGGACAATCCGCGCGAAAAACCTTCCCATCCTTCAGCAAAGACTATATATTTCGCGGCCAGTGCCCTTACAATGGTAGGCCATGAATACTACCTGGAAAACCAGCGCGTTCAGTACCAATTCGACTCCGGTGGAGCTCGATGAGGCGCTGCTCAACGAAAAAGTGGTGATCCTGCTGCAGGGCAAAAATGTCTATGCCGACCAGATATTTACTTATTTGCAACTGACCCTGCGCTCGCTGCAATTGCTGCGCGACAAAATGCGCAAAACCGAGGATTTCATGCCCGCCGAATACGGCACGGTGCTCGCCGCTGGCAAAGGCGAACCCTCGGCCGAGCTGCGCTCCGAAATGGCCGTTACGCACAACATGGTGGATGTGCCGCGCCCCAAAGCCGCCGCGCCCGCGACCTATGCCATGCCCCAGCCCAAGCTGTGGGACGATTAGGAAGTAGCTTTTAGCGGTTAGCAGTTAGGTTTTAGCTTTTGCAGTGAATGTGGCGCAGCATAGCCCCAAGTACAGGTAGAGCTAAAACCTAACTGCTAATCGCTAACCGCTTTCCCCTTAACTAAATCTTTACCCCTGCCGATGTATGGTGCCTGAAAGAGCCCTAAACGGAGGCAACCATGACCTATGTTGGCGACAACCAGATGAAATCCCTCATCGACGCGCAGGTATTCGGCGCGCGCGGCGAGTGGGAGAAGCACGAAATCGGTGGGGCGGCGACGTTCATCAAGCCGATCGCGACCCGCGATGTCGAAATGAAAGCGCGCATCGCCAGCCGGTTCGACGAGCTGGGCTTCATCCCGAAATTCTTCCGCGAATCCGGCAAGGAGTTCGTTGCGCTTGAGGGCATCAAATCGACCCGCTACAAGGATGTCGAAGCGGCGTTTGTGGAGCAGATTCTGAAGAAATTGTAGGCTGCGTCGCGCTAGGCACTAAACCGCCACCACATCCTTCATCGTATAAAACCCGTTCGGCTTGTGCCGCACCCAATCGGCGGCGACCAGCGCGCCGCGGGCGAAAATATCGCGCGTCGAGGCTTTGTGCGACAGCTCGATGCGTTCGCCGGGACCCGCAAAAATCACCGTATGGTCGCCGATCACATCGCCGCCGCGCAGCGTCGCAAAGCCGATGCTGCCCGCCTCGCGCGCACCCGTGACGCCATCGCGCGATTTCACCCACACATCGTGCAAATCCACTTTGCGCCCGCGCGCTGCCGCTTCGCCGAGCGCGAGCGCCGTGCCGGAGGGCGCATCCACCTTCTGGCGGTGATGCATTTCAACGATTTCGATATCCGTTTCCGTGCCGAGTTTCGCCGCCGTCTGCTCGACCAGCGCCATCAGCACATTCACCCCGACCGACATATTTGCCGACCATACGACGCGCGTGGTTTCCCCGGCATGGATGAGCGCCTGCTTCTGTTCGGGGCTGAGGCCCGTCGTGCCGGACACAAGGATTTTGCGTTGCTTTGCGGCAAGGTTCGCCAGCTCGACCGTGTTTTCCGGCCGCGTGAAATCGATCACCGCATCCGCGCGTTCGAGCAGTTCGCCTGCATCCTCGACCATCAGCTCGGTCGCAAAGCCCACGCCCGCGCCCTCGAACTGGTGCGCCGCCATCGCCGCGCTGCCGTGGCGGATGCCGGCGGCCACCAGTTCCAGCGTCGGGTGCGCGGCAAGCGCCTTGATGAGCGCGAGGCCCATGCGCCCATTCGCCCCCGTAATCGCGATTTTCAGCATCTGTGTCATCACGGCGTTGTAGCGGCGAAATCCCGCCACTGCAACATTTGACAAAAAAAGCAGCCCACCTTCATGAAACTGACACAATATTTCGTTATGGTGCCGGAATAAAAACAAAACAGGGCAAGCATTATGGCTGGAGATCACAAGACGGATCATTACTGGGCGGATTACTTCCACCTGAAGCCTACCCCTAGGGTTCCGCTGCAACCCAAACCGGAATTGACCAAGCTCGAATCGGAACGCGCCATCCGCTGCGAAAAAGTCCTGTCGCGCGAATTGCTGGACGCTCCGGGCGGTAATGATTGGGACCTGAAAGGGCTCACCGCCTATGGGATCAGCCTGCAGGGCAACGCGCTCAATCTCGGTGTAGCGGTTGGTGCGAAGCAATATGCCAATGAGGACGATGTGCGGCGCCAGCTCGAAAAATGGGAAATACATGATGCCGATATCGTGCAGGAAGAACATGCCGATGGCGGATTCGACATCCATATCAATATTTCCCGCTGGGCTTTTGCGGACCAGATTGAGCCACGCCAGCAACAGCGCAAGGCGCTTGGGAAATAATCAGATGGCCGACAAAAGTGAATTCGAGCGCAATCATTGGCGGGCCAGGTACCCTGGGGAGAACCGCGATTTTATCGACCGTGCATTAAAATCGCAGAAGGAACGCCGCCGCCCCGGGGCGTGGTTCAGTGATCCGGCGGGGGACTGGCAGGAATTAGAATTGGGGTTAGAGCACGGTGGCCAGAAGCATGTTTATCAAGGTTATGCAAAGCCTGTACCCTATCCGGCGCGTGCGACGGCGAATAAACTTCTCGCTTTTGCACGCAAGCACAACATTGAGGGCTGCTTTGGGGTCGGTATTCCGCAGGAAGACGATAGCCGCATTACCGTCCTGTTCGTGCCCGAGCACGAATTTAGCAAAGTAGAAACGCTGATGAAATACGAAGCATTGGAGCGCGGCTATGAATTGCTCGCGCGCAGTCGCTAGCTACTCCTTCAAATCCTCCCAGAATTCCTTCACTTTCGCGAAGAAACTTTCGGATTCGGGACTCGTCGGTTTGTTGCCCGCGGCGCTGTCGAATTCCTTGAGCAAATCTTTCTGCTTCTTGCTCAGATTCACCGGCGTTTCGACCGCCACTTCGATATACATATCGCCGCGCGCGCTGCTGCGCAGCACGCTCATGCCCTTGCCTTTGAGGCGGAACTGGTGGCCGGTCTGCGTGCCTTCGGGAATGGTCACTTTCACGCGCCCGCCATCGATCGTTGGCACTTCGATATGGCCGCCTAAGGATGCCGTCGAAAGCGGAATCGGCACGCCGCAATAAATGTTCGCGCCGTCGCGCTTGAACAAACGGTGCGGCTTGATGCTGAGGAAAATATAGAGGTCGCCCGCCGGTCCACCGCGGAAGCCCGCTTCGCCCTCGCCCGCAAGGCGGATGCGCGTGCCTTCCTCGACACCCGCAGGAATGCTCACGCTCAGCGATTTTTCCTTGCGCGTGCGCCCCGACCCCGCGCAGGTTTTGCACGGGTTCTTGATGACTTTGCCGGTGCCCTGGCAAGTGGTGCAACTGCGCTCGACCGTGAAGAACCCTTGCTGCGCGCGCACCACGCCGCGGCCGTTACAGGTCGGGCAGGTTTCCGGCGCCGAGCCTTTTTCCGCGCCCGAACCGTGGCAGCTGTCGCATTGCGCGCTGGTCGTGACTTTGATGGTTTGCTGCTTGCCTTTGAACGCGTCTTCCAGCTCGATATCGAGGTTGTAGCGCAAGTCCGACCCGCGCGCGGCGCTCGCCTGCTGCGCACCGGCTTGCCCGCCACGTCCGCGCCCGCCGCCGGTGAATTCGCTGAACAAATCCTCGAAAATATCCGAGAACGAACCGCCCGCCGAGAAGCCGGAGAACCCGCCGCCCGCGCCGCCACCGCCGCCCATGCCGCCCGCGAACGCGTCATGCCCGAACCGGTCATAAGCCGCGCGCTTCTGCGGGTCTTTCAGCACGTCATAGGCTTCGTTGATGGATTTGAATTTCTTCTCGGCTTCCGCGTTGCCGTGGTTTTTATCCGGATGGTATTGCATCGCGAGCTTGCGGTACGCTTTTTTCAGCTCGTCGTCGGAAGCGCCTTTGGCAACGCCCAATATACTGTAAAAATCATCTGCCATGTGCGTCTAGAGCCCGGAGTCGAGTGAGAAGTAAGAAAGCATCGTGTCGTCTTAGGTGATGAATGCAAAAGAGTCGAGCGCGGAAGCACTCGACTCTCGACTCTGGTTACGGGTACTAATCGTTTTTCTTATTTTCGTCCACTTCCTCGAAATGCGCGTCGACGACATCGCCGTCCGGCCCGGCATCGGCCTGCGCTTGCGCACCGGCTTCCGCTTCACCGGCCGAGGCTTGGGCTTTGTAGATTGCCTCACCCAGCTTCATCATCGATTGGCTAAGCGCTTGTGCCTTCGCTTCGATGGTGGCCTTGTCCGACGTTTCGAGCGATTCACGCACCGCTTTCACATCGTTTTCGATCGCGGTTTTGTCGGCGTCGGAAACGAGACTGCCATGCTCGCGCAGGTTTTTCTCGGCTTCGTGCGCCATCGCTTCGGCCTTGTTCTTGGCTTCGATGAGCGAGCGTTTTTCCTTATCCGCGCTCGCATTTGCCTCGGCATCCTTCACCATTTTCTCGATGTCGGCATCGGACAAACCACCGCTCGCTTGGATGCGGATCTGCTGCTCCTTGCCGGTTGCTTTATCCTTCGCGGAGACGTTCACGATGCCGTTCGCGTCGATGTCGAACGTCACTTCGATCTGCGGCATGCCGCGCGGCGCGGGCGCGATGCCGACGAGGTCGAACTGGCCGAGCGCCTTGTTATCCGCAGCGATTTCACGTTCGCCTTGGAACACGCGAATGGTCACCGCCGTCTGGTTGTCATCCGCCGTCGAGAAGGTCTGCGATTTTTTCGTCGGGATGGTCGTGTTGCGGTCGATCAGGCGCGTGAACACGCCGCCGAGCGTTTCGATGCCGAGCGACAGCGGCGTCACGTCGAGCAGCAGCACGTCCTTCACTTCGCCTTTCAGCACGCCGCCCTGAATGGCCGCGCCGATGGCGACAACTTCATCCGGGTTCACGCCGCGATGCGGATCTTTGCCGAAGAAATTCTTCACCATCTCGATGACTTTCGGCATGCGGCTCATGCCGCCCACCAGGACCACTTCGTCGATGTTGCTGGCATCCACGCCCGCATCTTTCAGTGCTTTTTTGCACGGCTCGATGGTGCGCTGGATGAGGTCTTCGACGAGGCTTTCGAGCTTCGCGCGCGTCAGCTTTACGTTGAGGTGCTTCGGCCCGTTCTGATCGGCGGTGATGAACGGCAGGTTCACGTCCGTCTGCTGGGTCGAGGACAGTTCGATCTTCGCTTTTTCGGCCGCTTCCTTGAGGCGTTGCAGCGCGAGCTTGTCCTTGCGCAAATCGATGCCGTCGGATTTTTTGAACTCATCCGCAAGGAAATCGAGGATGCGCATGTCGAAATCTTCCCCGCCGAGGAACGTGTCCCCGTTGGTGGATTTCACCTCGAACACGCCGTCGCCGATTTCGAGCACGGAAACGTCGAACGTACCGCCGCCAAGGTCATAGACCGCGATTGTCTGGCCATCTTTTTTCTCGAAGCCGTAAGCGAGTGCCGCAGCAGTGGGCTCGTTGATGATGCGCAGCACGTTGAGGCCCGCGATTTTACCGGCATCTTTCGTCGCCTGACGTTGCGCGTCGTTGAAATAAGCGGGTACGGTAATCACCGCATCGCTCACTTTTTCGCCGAGATAGTTCTCGGCGGTTTCTTTCATTTTTTGCAGGATGAAGGCCGAAATTTGGGACGGCGAAAATTTCTCTCCGCGCGATTCCACCCACGCATCGCCGTTATCGGCGCGCGCGATTTTGTACGGCACGAGCTTCACGTCTTTCTGCGTGATCGGGTCGTCATACGAGCGGCCGATCAGGCGCTTGATCGCAAACAGCGTGTTCTCCGGGTTCGTCACTGCTTGACGTTTCGCCGTCTGGCCGACGAGACGCTCGCCGTCGCCGGTGAAGCCGACGATGGACGGGGTGGTGCGGGCGCCTTCCGCGTTCTCGAGCACTTTCGCGTTGCCGCCTTCCATGATGGCGACGCAGCTGTTCGTCGTGCCGAGGTCGATACCAATTACTTTAGCCATGGTGATGTCTTTCCTTTTATTCGTTATTTTGATGGGGGCTAGCCCCACGGGTTTGGGTTAAGCCGAGTCGGCTATGGAGCTTAAATAAGGAGGTGTGCGGCAGATGCAAGGGCCGGGTTACAAAAAAGTGAGTAACGGCGGGAAAAGGCGCCCTGGCGCTAAGGTGCCCTGCTACGGCATGCAGGTATAATCGTCCCAGCCCGGGCCGTTGCCGCTGATATTGCCGTTGGGGCCAGCATATTCCGAACATTGGATGCCGACCAGCCCATCGCACGACCAGTTCGGTTGTGCGCCGATCGACGAATAGGTTTCGCAGGTCGGATAGACTTGCGCCGTGTCGCCGTAAGTATTCACCTGCCACGAGCCGGGCTGCACGGCGGGCACGCAGCTATTGCCGCTGATCGTGTAGCCCGCGTTACAGGTAATGCTGCACAGCGGCGCGCCGGACGTAGTGCCGTTCGCGACCGGCATACACTGGTCGCACATCGGCGCATGGGTGCGGCCCGGCGGGCAGGCCAGCGCCACGCAGCTATTGCCGCTCAGGCTATAACCCGCATCGCAGGTGATCGCGCAGGTGGAAGGATCGACCGAGCCGTTCGAAACGCTCGGGATCGGGCAGACCACCGCCGTACAGCTCGCGCCGTTCAACGTATAACCCGCGTTGCAGCTGATGGCGCAGTTGCTCGGGTTCACCGAACCGTTTGCGACCGCGGCGGGCGAACAGCTCGGCGGGGCAATCGGCGTGCTCGGGCCACCGTTGCAAGCGCAGGATGCAGTGTAATAATAGGCGGAGGGCGAACTCGGTCCGTAGGCGAAGCCGCAGGCCGCGCCTTTAAACCAGCTCATGCTGCCGCCCGCGTCTTTACAGTTGATCGCGTAGGATGTGAGGAAGGAATTCTGGCCCGCACCATCGAAGCATCCGGTCTGGTCGCCGGGCATCGGTCCACACACGCAGGCGGCGGCCACGGTGCAATTGGTATCCGAGCCGCCATTGGTGCCTTGGCAGGTCCAGGCATCGCTCGCGCCGCCGCAGGTCCCGGCGACGAAGTTCACGACGTTGCCCGCCGCGCAGGTGTTGGAGGTCGTGCCGCATTGGCCGGTGACCGGGCAGGCAGCGTTCGGCACGCTGCAACTCGTGTCGCTGCCGCCATTTGCGCCGTGGCAGGTCCAGGTATCGGTGGTGCCGCACGCGCCTGCGACGTAATTGAGCGGGCTCCCGGCGGTGCAGGTATTGGTGGTGTTGCCGCACGCGCCGGTGATCGGGCAGGGGGCATTGGCCATGCTGCACGGCGTGCTATGGCCGGTGCCGGAACCGGTGCAGCTCCAGCTATCGCTCGTGCCGCAGGCGCCGGTCGCAAGCCCGGTCGGCGAGCCTTGCGTACAACTGCCCGAGCTCAGGCCGCAGGCGCCGTCATAATTCGGGATACAGGCTTGCGTATTGCAGGCTTGCGAGGTCGGTCCCGGGCAAGGCGTGCCGCCATTGGCCGCCGCCGGGCTATCGCAATTGCGTGTCTGGGTGCCGCCGCCGCACGGGGCCGAGCAGGCGCTCCACGCGCCCCAGCCGCCATCGACCGGGCAAGCGCTCGGTGCGGTACAGGCCGCATCCGTACCGCCGCCGGAACCTTTACAGGTCCAGCTCCAGCTCGGGCCGGGGCAACCGTTATTCTGGTTGATCGCCGTGCCGCTAGTGCAGTTGCCATAACTCGTATCGCACACGCCGTTCACGGGCACGGGGCATGCAGCGAGCGCGACGCTGCAATTCGTCGCGCTGGTGCCGCCGCGTATGCCGTTGCAGCTCCAATGCGCGGTGCCGCAGGTCGCGTTATCGGCGCTCGCGATCAGGCCCGCGGTGCAGCCATTCTGCACGGCGTTATTGCACACGCCGTTGACCGGCACGATCGCGGGTTTGGCCTTGAACACCACCACATCGTCGAACAGTGCGCTACCCGCGCTTTTGCCGTCATTGAACGAGGCCGCCATGACGGTGGTGCTCGCCGCGTCGCAGTTTTTCGTTTCGACCGCGCTGCCGGTGCCGCACCAGTTTTTCCCCGCGCCGTTATAATTGGTTTTTACCGCGCCGAGCCCGTCCGCCCCGTGGCTGATGACGGCATAAGCCGCGTTGCCGAGCACGGTGTTGGTGGCATCGGAATTGACGCGGATCGCGCCGTCATAAGCGGGCGAGGGCGACATGAATTTCGTGGCATCGGTCAGGTCGGTGGTGACGCCGTAAGTGAATTTGTTGCCCCAGCAATCGCCCGCATAGCTCGGCGCGAGGTTGAGCGCCTGGAACGGCAGCGCGCCGTAAGTAACCGGGGGCGTGCCCGTGGTATCGAGCGCGGCCATGTTAGCGAGCGAGACTTCGCGCCCGAACGCCGGATCTTCGACGCCTGCGGTGCGCACGGCCGGGCGCGGGTAACGGTTATTCGCCATCACATACTGGTCGATGGCTTGGCGGATGACTTCGAGTTGTTGCTTGGTCGCGGCGTAACATTCACTTTCGACACCGCCGCTGCGCGTCTGGGTCACTTGCAGCATCAACCCCGACAGCAAGCCGGTGATGACCAGCACTACGGCCAGCTCCATCAGCGTAAACGCGCCGCGCTTACGGTCTTGCAACGCCCGATGCAGGAATGAACAGCCCAAATTCCGCCTATCGATGTTGGTGGTGGTTGGTAGGGTAATTATTAATCATTTTAGTTAATTATTAGTTAATAATCCGGTCACGGTGATATCCCGCACCAGACCGACTCATAGCCATAGCCGCCGGAAGCGGCCGCCGTCAGGGTCTTGAACTTATAGCCCGTAATCTGGCTTGGCGTCATCTGGCTCGACTGATCACCAGTGGCGAGCTGGCCGTAATAATTTAACCCCCAGCAATAAGCATCGTTCGCAGTGCTGATGGCGCAGGTGTTGGCATAGCCATAGTAGAGCGAAGAAATGGTCGGGTTACCCGGGATAGGGATACTGTTCGGCGTCGTGTAGGTACTACTCGAACCGTCGCCCGAGCCTTGGTAAGGGTACGTGCCGCCCCAAGTATATACCCCTTGTGGCCCGTTGAAGACGCTTAACATCCCCATCCCGTCCGTCCCATCGGTAAAGGTAAAGCCGGATTGGGTCGCCGCCACAGGGGTAAAGCTGCAATAATGCATGTGCCCCCCATAATCCACACTGTAGCAGGATCCGTCGGTAGGCGCCCGCCAGTAGCCGCCCGTATAGTTCATCAATGTGTTCGAGCGCGTCGTATCGACGACAGCGCCGTTCGAGTATTTGAGCGTAAAGTCCGTACTGTTCGGCGTCGTGACGACCGTGTACCATCCCCACGGGAGCGGGTCGATGTTATAATTGTCGCCAGAGTTCGGTGTACCCCCCGGCCAGCTATTCACCAGGGCTTCCTGCGTCGCGCCGGTATAGCCGGTGATCGTCACGGTCATGCTGTCGATGGTCATTTGATGGCCGGTATAATAATTGTCCGTGTTGCTCGACGACGCATCGAGAATAATGCTCGGGCCCTTGCCCGCCTGCGCGGTTGCCTGTGTGCCGAGAAGATAATAGGTGGTGTTATTCGGCGTGCCGGAGGTCCAGGCGGTGTTCACCGTCGCGATCTTGGTCGCACCGGTATAGGCGGTGATGGTGCGCACCTGCAGGCTACCCGTGCCGCTGGTGGTGAAAATCGTCTGGCCGTTATAAAAGCTGTTGGTAGAACTGGCGCTGGCGTTCAGTTTGATCGTCGTCGAGCTGCCGCCGGTTTGCGCTTTGACTTGGGAGCCGACCACATAGGTGGTCGTACTATCCGGTATCGTCGTCCACGCGGTCGCAACGCTCGCAAACCGGGATGCGCCCGTATAGGCAGTGATCGTATCGATCTGTAGCGCCCCTGTCCCGCCAGTGAGGCCGACCACCTGGCCATTGTACGTGCTGTTGGTCGAACTCGCCGAAGAGGCAAGGGTGATACCGCCCACGCCCGCACCCCGATTATACAAGCCATTATAGTAAGGCGTGATGAGGTAAATCTGGTCGCCGGGAGACAGCCCGGAAGGGGCGTTTGCCGTCCACACGCCCGGGTTCGCATTGCTGACGCTGGTGAAACTCCCGGTGAAGTTCATCATGTCACCGGTACCGTTGCCGAGCAGATATCCCGTATTCTGCCCCCAGCCATAAAGCTTGCCGGTCGAAGAAAGTGCCGAATGGTTGGTGATGAGCTTGGTGAACGTAATGCCCGAAACGTTATCCGGCTGGGTCATGGTATTGCGCCCGACCACCACCGCATAGCCGCCGCTGGTATAAGCCGAGCAACCGGTCGTGTTCATCCCTGTGAACGAGTTGCGCGTCGTGCTGAGGTCGAACGTGTTCGCGGTATAATGGCCGCTATGGATCGTGAAGGAATAGACGTTGTTCACGCAATCCATGCCTTTGACGTTCTGGATATAGACCTCGTCGCCCGGTGTCAGTTGCAGCCCGCTGGCCGGGGTGGTGTAGGTTACCGTGCCCGGGTTGCCTTGCGTGATATTGGTAATGGTAATCGGCAATATCCCGAAGGATGCATTGTTGTTCGGTTGCGTTTCCCAAGATGTCACTGCATAGCCCGAGAGTCCCCAGCAGAAAATTTTCCCGGCCCCGGCGGGGTCCGAAGCGTTGGTCAGGCCGCACATGGGCGAATCGCCGATAATGTCGGCGAATTTATGGGTGCCCGAAACGAGGATCGGCGTCATCGTCGTGTTATTGTACCATTGCGTCGGGCTGCTGGCGGCGAACGCGCCGGGCCCGCCCGTGCAGTACACTTGGTTGCCGGTCGTCAGGCCGCACAAGGTCGTCGTCGCGTTATCGCCGATGATTTTGGTGAAGGCGAGGCTGTTGGAGATTTGCACCGGGTGCGGCACGACCTGGTTATAAACATAGCTCGGGATGACATAGTTCTGCCCGCCGCTGAACCCCCAGCACCAGGCGGTGCTATCAGCTTTGGAAATGCCGCAATGGGTGGTCATGTTGGTATTGCGGTTCTGTACCATCGTGAAGATGTTGCTGAATTTAAGCGTCGTGTTCACCGCCGTCGGCACACTATCATAGCCGCCGGCATTGTCGTCACCGACTGCGCCGTAATAATTATAGCCCCAGCAATAGGCCGTACCGTCCGACGTCAGGGCGCAGGGCGTGCCGTTGGCGGGCCAGCGCCGCAGCCCGTCATTATTGTCGAACTGGCTGAATTGCACGGTGGTCTGCACCTTGTTGGGCGTGTAATAATGACGGTCGCTCGCCGAATTATCCGCCAGCAAGCCGAGGCTGGCCGAATCCGTCCCCCAGCAATAAAGGTTCGTGCCGGTGGAGGGAGGAACTGGTTTGCCGCCGGTGATGACGATGTCGTCGAAATAATTGGCACCGGCATTCTTACCGTTATTGAACACCGCATCCGCGACGGTCGCCGCATTAGCGAGGCAGTTCACATATTTCAGCGTCGCGCCGCCGCTGCACCAGCCATTGCCGGTAGTGTAATTCGCTTTCACCGCGCCGAGCCCATCCTCGCCATGGCTGATGATCGCGTAAGCCGTGGTGGTGTTGATGGGGTTGGCGGTGGTGCTCTCGAGCGTGATATTGCCGACGACGCTATTATCCATATAGCCGCCGCTCGTGGCGCTGGTGGTGAGTGCGGTCGTCACGGCGAAGCTGAGTTTATTGCCCCAGCAATCGCTGCCGAAATTCGGTGAAAGCCCCAAAGCCTGGAACGGCACCGCGCCGAAACTCACCCCCGCAGCCTGCACGATGTTGGCCGCCAACGCCTCGCGCCCGTAATTCGGGTCTTCGATGCCGAGATTGCGCGCTGCGGGCATCGGCAATCGGTTATTTTTATGCGCGAACTGGTCCACCGCTCCACGGATGGTATTCAGCTGCGAGCGCGTGACGCTGTAGCATTCGTTGTTGGGGTTGGTGCCTTGCTTCGATTGCAGGAGGAAGCCGACCATGAGCCCGCTGATAGCAACCACCATTGCCATCTCAACCAGCGAGAAGCCGCGCTTCATCGTTCAACTCCCCTCGAGTCCTCGGCAGGATTCATTAACGATTTGAGGTAATAAATATCTAAATGATTATGCTTGGATAGATGATTTAGGCAACGAACTCGTTAGTAATGCAGGGCATTTAGTCATATTTTCTCTAGGCTGTGGCCAAACTGTTGCGGTGCAGCAAAACCGGTTAGGGCGCCAATCCGCAATAAGCATCGTCCTGCCCCGAAATCGGGACACCGCCTATGTTGATCAGGGTAGTAAGTTTTTGTGTGCCGATTTTGGTCGGCGTGTAAGCGTAGGAAGTGCTGCTACCGAACTGGTGGTACTGGCCGTAGCCCCAACAATAAATATCGTTCGCGGTCGTGACGCCGCAGACATTCGCCGTGCCATGGGCGATCGAGGAGTAGGTGATACCGCTGGTCGTCACCGGTTGGGGCACCGCATAGTTGGTCATGCCTGTATTGCCGTTCCCCATACCGGCATAGAAGGGCCAGAGGCCGCCCCAGCCATAAAGACCTTGTGGCCCAATATAAACACTCAGGTACCCTAAGCCATCCGAACCATCGGTAAAGGTAAAGGGTGTGCCGCTATAGGTCATGGTGGCGGCGGTCGGGGTGAAGCTGCAATAGCTCAGCTGGCGGGAAGGATCTTCGCCGTAGCAGGAACCGTCATTCGGCGCTTTCATCCATTCGCCATACCCGTACGAAGTGTTGTAAGGCACCGCGCGCGACGTATCGACGGGGTTACCGGTATTGTCCAAAATGCTGAACGTGGTCGAACTTGGCGTAGTGTTGACCGTGTACCAAGCAGCGGCGATGGGGTCGATTTCATATTTGGTGCCGCTGGCCGGGGCTACGGTGTACGACCAGTTACTCACCGTCGCGACTTTGGTCGCGCCGACATAACCGGTGATCGTGGCGGTCTGCCCAGCGCCGGTGCCGCTCGTCAACGTAACGGTGTGGCCCGTGTAGAAATTGTCCGTCGCGTTGGAAGTGGAAACAAGCGTCACCGTGTTGCCGCCGCCGCTTTGCGCCGTCGCGGGCGTGCCGATGAGGTAGTAACTGGCGTTGGTCGGCGTCGTCGTCCAGGTGCCGGTGATCGTCGCGATCTTGGTCGAGCCGACATAGGCGCTCACCGTCGCTACCTGCCCGGCGCCCGTGCCGCTGGTAATGAGGATCGTCTGCCCGTTATAAAAACTATTGGTCGCGCTGGCGCTGGAATTGAGCTTGATCGTCGTCGAACTGCCGCCGGTTTGTGCTTTGACCGGTGTGCCGACAAGGTAGGTCGAAGTATTGTCCGGCGTAATGGTAAAGGCGCTACTCACCGTTGCGGTGCGCGTGGCGCCGGTATAGCTGTAGACGGTATTCGATTGCCCGGCTCCCGTACCGCCGGTGATGCCAACGGTTTGGGTGTTGTAAGTCGAGTCGGTGCTGCTGGCGGAGCTAGCGAGCTGGATGTAGGCGAGGGTGCCGCCCTGTGCACTCGAATCGGCATAGATCACATTGAACAGGTAGATCTGGTCGCCGGGAACCAGCCCATGCGCCGCAGCGGTGGTGAAGATGCCCGGATTGGTGAAGCTCGCATTGCTATTGTTGACATAAGCATAGAGGTTCGTCGCGCCATTGCCCATGGTATAACCGGTATTCACCCCCCAGCTGTAAAGCTTGCCGGTGGAATCGATGGCCGAATGGTTGCTGAGGAGCTTGGTGAAGGTAAGGCTCGATGTGTTATCGAGCTGCGTCATGGCGTTGCGGCCGACGATAGAGATTCTTCCGCCGCTGGTATAGGCCGCGCAACTCGTAGTGTTGAAGGCGGTGAACGAGTTGCGCGTGGTGCTGAGGTCGAACGTCGTGGCGGTGTAGTGCCCGCTATAAACGGTAAATGGACCGGCATTGTTCACGCAATTCATGCCGCCCGCGCCCTGGATATAGACCTCATCACCCGGCGACAACTGCAGGCCGCTGGCGGGTGTCGTATAGGTCACCGTCGCGGGGTTGCCTTGCGTGATATTCGTAACGGTGATGGGCAGAAGGCCAAGCGCGCCGTGAGCAAGTGCGGGCTGGCCGCTATAAACCCAGTTCGAGGTCGTGCTCTCCGCCGCACTATAATCATAGCCCGCCGCACCCCAGCAGAAAATTTTCCCTGCACCCGCGGCGTCGGAAGCGTTGGTCAGCGCACACATCGGCGAGCCGCCGACAATATCGGCGAAACTATGGCTGCCGGAAACCAGCACCGGGGTCGAAGTCGTCGTCGCTTTATTCTGCGTCGGCGTATTGGCGGCAAACGACCCGAGGCCGCCCCAGCAATAGATTTTGTTCGTGGTGGTGAGGCCGCACGCTGCTTCGCTCGTATAGTTGTCGACGATTTTGCTAAAGGCGAGGGTGGTGGAAACATGCACCGGCGATGTTACGGACGCAGCGCTAGTCTGGCCGGGGATGAAATTATTGGCATTGCCGCCAAAGCCCCAGCACCAGGCCGTACTGTCGCTGGTCGCAATGCCGCAATTGGTGATGGTCCCGCCATCATTGTTCTCCGGCAGTGCATAGATACTGCTGAACTTCACGGTGGTGTTGACCGCCGTTGGCGCGCTGCGGCTGGTGGATGTGCCGTCGCCGACCGCGCCAGTACCATTATACCCCCAGCAATAGGCCGTGCCGTCCGTTGCCAGGGCGCAGGGCGAATTGTTCGCTTGCGTCGGGCTATGCACGAACTGCGTGAAGTGCACCGTACTGGTGGAAAGATGCGGCGTGTTATAATAATGGTTAAACGTGGTGCTGCCATCGGCCAGAATACCCATGCCGCCATAATCCTCGCCCCAGCAATACAGGTTCGGCGTGGTGTTGACGGTGACGGCGAGTTCCTTGCCGCCGGTGACGATCAGGTCGTCGAAATAATTGGCGCTCGCATTTTTGCCGTTGTTGAACACCCCGTCGGCGAGCGTCGCGGCGTTCGCAAGGCAGTTGATGTATTTCAGCGACGTGCCGCCGCTGCACCAGCCATTGCCAGCCGTATAATTGGCTTTCACTGCGCCGAGCCCATCCTCGCCATGGCTGATGATCGCATAGGCCGTGCTGGTGTTGATGGTGTTCGCCGTGGTGCTTTCGAGCGTGATATTGCCGCCGACCGTGCCATCCAGATAGCCGCCGCTGCTGGCGCTGGTGGTGAGTGCGGTAGTCACGTCGTAAGTGATTTTATTGCCCCAGCAATCGCTACCGAAAGTGGGTGAAAGCCCAAGCGCCTGGAACGGCACCGCGCCGAAACTCACCCCCGCCGCTTGCACGATGGAAGCGGCCAGCGCCTCGCGCCCGTAATTCGGATCCTCGACGCCGATATTGCGCGCAGCGGGCATCGGTAGCCGGTTGTTCTTGTGCGCGAACTGGTCCACCGCCGCGCGGATGGTGGTGAGCTGCGCCCGCGTGACGGCGTAGCACTCATTGTTGACATTGGTGTTCTGGCTTGATTGCACCAGGAAGCCGACCATCAGCCCGCTAATGGCAACGACCATCGCCATCTCAACCAGCGAGAAGCCGCGCTTCATTCGTTCAACTCCCACAGGCATCGGCGGAATTCATTAACAATCGAGGTGACAAATATATTAATTATTTTACCTAAATGGGCGGCATTTAGCAACGAATTCGTTATAGATTCAGGGCATTTAGCAAACATTTTAGCAAAACTGTGGCGAAAGCGCTGCGACCGGATTTACTGCCGGTAATAGGTCAGGATATCGTCGAAATACGTACCGGCGGCGGCGCTTGAGGCCGTGTAGGTTGGGATGTTGTAGAACGCATCGTCGCCATCGCAGTTCTCGAAGCGCCAGACCGTGCTGCTGGAGCAGGTGATGCCGACCGCGGTGCTATCATGCTTCGTCGCCCCCACCCCGTCGCGCCCATAGCTGATGAGGATGAAATCCGGTGCCGGAATGGTTTGCAGCGTCACCGGGTCGGTGATGGTCGGGTTGGTGGATTGCGCGCCCGCAGAACTCGTCGAGCCGAGCGTCAAATTGCGGTTCACGACATAGGCGATGCGGTTGTTCCACCCATCGAACGCATCGTTCAGGCCGATGCCGTAGGAGGATAAAGTCTGCACCGGCACCATGCCGCGAATGGTGCTGCCGCCGCCGGTCAGTAGCGTGTTCCCCGAGGAAACCGAAGTCGAGCAAGCAACCGTACTGGCGCCAAACGAAGCGTTCGTGATCGCGACATTGTCCGCCGCCGGGCACGGGTACAGCAGCGTGTTGCTGGTCGCGTTGAACACGCCGTATTCGATGATGGCGTTGCTCAACCGGCTGAGCAGCGCCGCGGTATCGTCACGCCGGGTGATCTGCTGCACGGTGGTGTTGCGCTCGACCGCCGCCGCCGCAATCACCGCAAAGGCAATGAACAGCGCCGCGATCACCACCATGGTGAATCCGGCCTCAGGCGATGGCGATAGACGGCGTGTGCTCATGGGATTTTCTGGTAGCCCGAAGCAGTGGTGCCTGCCCAGAAACAGCTGGCGCTGCAGGCCGTCGCGTCGGTGGTGATGGTTTTTTTGAACAGGAAAGCATTCCCGCCGGTGATGCTGCTGGGCGGCGAGTTGACCGTATCCGCGCCGGGATAATTCACCGCGCATTTCGCGCACCACAGCTCGCAGGTGCCGGTCGGGCAGCCGGAAGTCGCGCTGAAATACAGGTTCGGCACCACCGCAGAGCGGAACAAATCATTGCTGCCCCAGACGATGTAATCGTCGAAATATTCGGTCGCCTGCGTGCCGTCATTATAGGCCGTGTCGTAGAAGATCGCATCGTTGTTGCAGTTCTCGATATCGATGCAGCTCGTGTTGGAGCTGTCGGTACAGGGCGCGGGCGAGCTGTTCGCCGTCGCGCTGCTATTGCACAATTTATTGGACGGAACGGCCGAGCCGTTGAACGGGAACGCGCCGCGCCCGTCCGGCCCGTGGCTGATGACGACATAGGACACATTCGTGCCCGGTTCCTGCCAGCTTAGCGTGCCGCTATCCGTCGCGCTGTAGGTGCTCCCCGTCAAATCGACCTTCGTCGCGCTGACGTTCGCCGCGACATACGAGCCTTTATACACCCCGCCATTGATCGTTACGATGCGCCCGTTGACGAGGCTGCCCGTGCTCGCCGCTGTCAGCCGCACGAGGCCGCTACCGTTGTTCGCCGCCGAAGTGAAGCTGATCGACACGCGCTGTTCCGCCACGTTGTAATAGGTCGTGCGGTCGCCGTAACGCACGCTGATATTCGCCGCATAGGTCGAATAATCGGTCGGGAAACTGATCGTGTTGTTGCCCACCACATAGGTGAATTTATTGCCCCACGCATCGCTCGCGTAATTGTCCGGTAAACCAAGCGTACGCACCGGAATGCCGCCCGTGGTGATGACGAGGCCCGCATTGTTGATGAAGCTCGTGCCGTTCGTCGCTCCGCAATTATGCGCGCCGCTACGGTTCTCGACGCCGAACGACGCGCTGCTCGTCGCCAGCGCCCGGTCGAACGGGCAGGGCAAATAGCCATAGGTTTTGCCGTAACTGTCGAGCGCGAGTTTGATCGTGTTCAGCCGTTCCTGCGTCGTGATGCGGTCGGCTGCTTTCATCGCGCCGCTCGCCATGCTGATGCCCGCCCCCGCAATCAGCGCGATGATGCCGAGCACCACCGAAAGTTCGAGCAGGCTGAAGCCGCGCTTCTGTGCAAAACGCCCTACCATAGCTGGCTCTTGGCGCGCCAGACCGCGACATCGTCGTAATAGCTGACGAGGTTTAGTCCCGCGTTGTAGCGGTTATCGTAAAACACATCGTAACCGATGGTGCTGACGCTCATGCCAGTGCGCACGCTGTTGGTGCCGAACACGCAGTTTTGCGTATCCACCCGCTTCTCCGACGAATACACATTGCAGGCATTCAGCGTCGCGCCGAGGCTCGATACCGCGCCGCGCTGGTCCGCGCCGGAGCTGAAAATGAAATAGGCCGCGCCCGTGCTGGTCGAGGGGTCCGCCACCACCTGGCATTTACCGGTATTGCACGGCTGCGCCAGCACGCCCGTGCGCACCTCGATGCCGCCAATCCCGTTTTGCGCCGCCGTGCCGCCGCTCGAGGCGAACGCGCCGAGTTGCGTCGTGCTGCCCCCGGCGGTGGTGAGGTTCTTCGTCACCACGTAATTGAGTTTGCTGTTGAACCCATCGATCGAATAGCTCATCGGCAGGTTGAGCGCGCGAAACGGCACCGCGCCCACCATCACCCCGCCGCCATAGAGCACGGTGTAGTTCACCCCGTCCGTCGGCAGTACGGAAATCGTGCAGTCTTCGAGGCCGTAGCTGGTGTTGGTCGGCACGGTCGAGCGCACGGCGGGGCAGGGCAGGCGGCCATAGGCTTTGAAAAACCGCGCCACCGCGTCGTCCACCACTTTCAGCCGGTCGCGGCTGACGGAGGTCGAGGTCCGCGTCACGAAATTCGCCGCGGCTTCGAGGCCGAGGGCCGACACCACGCTCAAAATCGCCACCACGATCGACAGTTCCACCAGGCTGAAGCCACGGCAGGACAAAGACAATCGGGGGATAGCGCGCATGCAGGCCAGTATAGCCGAAATTGATGAAGGGAAGGTTAAAGCCGTAAGCAAGCCGCCCGCGCGCGCTTTATTAGTTGAGCAGTGAGGTTTTTTTGCTACGAAGGTAGCAGTTAGCAGTTAGCGGTTCGGTTTTAGCTCTGACGGGGATGTGTGGCAAACCTATGCCATCGCCACTGTCGGGCTAACGGCCAACCGCTAATAGCTTACTGCTCTTTTATGGGGGGTTAGCTCAGTGGTTAGAGCAGGGCGCTCATAACGCCTTGGTCGTGGGTTCAAGTCCCTCACCCCCCACCATTATTTCTTGGTGCGCACGCAGCGATAGCTTACATCGAAAGGTGCCTTCCCGGCGTCATCTATTTCCTCGACATCGAACGCTGCCGCATCGGTTTCGGGGTCCGATGCATCGAAATGCCAAGGCTGTATTTCCGGCGGACCAACAATGTGCGTGATGCTGAAACCTTTGGCGCAGTAGCCATAAAGAATAGCGCCGCCTGTCAGTAGGTAATTTGCGTAAGCCTGCCGTGGCTGCAATGCTTTGCCTTGGCTCGTGATGCGAAATACAATGGGCTGATCTACCGATGCAATATGCATGCGCACGCGATACTCTTGAATCGAAGGATCGGGGTGTACTTGCGAATAATCAGGAAACGGCCGCTGTCGCGCACATGTGCCCACGGCCTGAATGCTATCCACCTTTTGGAAGAGATTGAGCGAATAATACGTGGTTGGCGAAAAATCGATGTTGCCAGCAGACGTGACGCGGCATCCCCGTAAAATTTCCATGGAAGTATGGGTGCCGCCATCCGCGATGAGCTGGATGGAAGCCTCGCCGCACTGGGGCCGGTCCAGTTTCAGCTCGAACCATTGGCGCAGGGCATCGTGATAGATAAGACGGCCTTGCAATGTTTGAGTTGTCGACGCGGTGCTGACCTCCGCTTCGCCTGATGGGCATGGCTGCGCCTGTGCGCCATTTCCCATGGAAACCGCCAGCAATCCGACGCCTATCAGGATCCTAAGCTTGTGCATCGATTCCCTTTACTCGAAATTCAGGCGATAGTGCAGCATAAATTGCCTACGCCACTTTCCCCTTGTCCCCGCCCCGTGCGCGCCATAAATTGCTGGCATGCTGAAATCCCTTTTCGCCCGCTTCGGCCGCACGGATACGACCCGCCACCTCGCCGATATTGACGGCCTGCGCGCGCTGGCCGTCCTCAGCGTCATCCTGTTCCACCTCGACATGCCCTACATCACCGGCGGCTATGTCGGCGTCGATCTATTCTTCGTCATCAGCGGCTTTCTCATCACCGGCATTTTGCAGCGGGAGATGGAAGCGGGCCATTTCAGCTTCGCCAATTTCTGGGAGCGCCGGGTGCGCCGCATCGTGCCGAGCCTGCTTGCTATGCTCGTGTTCGCGCTGGTCGGTTCGGCGCTGCTGCTCTCGATGCCGGACATGAAATCTTTCGGCGAATCCATGGGCACGGCGGTGCTGATGGCGGGCAACATTTATTTCTTCGCCCATAACGGCTATTTCGAGTCGGACGCCGACACCAAGCCGCTGCTGCATCTCTGGTCGCTCGGCGTCGAGGCGCAATTCTACCTGATCTGGCCGTTTATTTTGCTGGTGATGCTGCGCACTTTGCCGCGCAACATGATGTATATTGCTGCAGCAATTCTGGGCCTCATCAGCGTCGCGATTGCGGTCGCTTTGCAGGGCCAAAATACGGATGCAGCATTTTACCTCGTGCCGAGCCGCCTCGTTGAGTTTTTGTTAGGCGCCGCCTTGGTGTGGATCCCTGATACACGCGCCGCCGAGACGCTGAAAAAGCCACTGCCGGAAGTGATTTTTGCTGCAGGCCTCGCGCTCATTTTCATCTGCCTGTTTACCTATACCAAACACACCCCATTCCCGTCCTATTATGCACTCGTGCCCTGCCTCGGCGCGGCCGCCATTCTCTACAGCGCGCGTGCAGCAAAAGCGGGGGTGATTTTCAGCAATCCGCTCATGTCCTACCTCGGCCGCATCAGCTACGAACTCTATCTGTTCCATTGGACGCTGATCGTGTTTTTTAAATACATCGCGTTCGAGGCGCTCGGCGCGCTCGATAAATGCATTATCCTCGCCATCACGCTACTGCTCTCGATGTTCACTTACCACTGCATCGGCCTGCCGCTGCGCCGCGCTTCGTCCGACACGCTGGAGCATCGCCACAACTACATCATCGCGCTGCTCGTTGCCTGCATCGCATTGCTGGGCGTGAGCGCTTCGATCAAAGCGAGCGGCGGCTGGCCGTGGCGCATCCCCGCGAGCGCGCGGCTGTTCGCGAGCGACCCCGGCAAATTCCACGAGACGCAATTCGGCGGGTACGGCTTCAAGGAAAACACGCTCATCACTCTCGGTGACGCTACCACCCCGCCGCAATTCTTCATGTTCGGCGATAGTTTCGCGAGCCAATATGCCGGGGCGCTGAACGAGTTCCTCCTCGCGCACCACACATCGGCCTATCTCTATTTCCTGAACGGTTGCCTCATCACGCCCAGCGTTACCGCGCATCTGGGCGGGCAGATCAACCCGGTCTGCAACGACACGTATGCACGCGTGCAGCAAGTGCTGGCGAATAATAATCTGCCCGTCGTGCAGGCGCAAAGCTGGAGCAGTTACAAAGACCAGCTCGCCGACCGCGCGGGCAACAGCATCAATTTCGTGAAGGAAAATAACGACGGTTATTACGCCTTCATGATCCAGCTGATCGACCAGATGCATACCGCCCTTGGGCCGCGCCGCTATGTGTTCCTCGGCATTTCGCCCGGCATCTCGGAGCAGAAAACCATCGCCCGCTGCTTCCAGGTGCCGACCTATATCCCGAACAAATGTTCCTCGACCGTCGGCGCGCCGGAAGCCACCCGCCTGAACGGGCAGGAATTCAACCTTGCCGCCCAGAAATACGCCGATGCGCACCCCGAAATCGCCTTCCTCAACCCGCGCAGCGCGCTCTGCCATGACGGCATGTGCTACGCCATCAGCGCCACGAAAATCTTCTATTCCGACTACGCGCATTTCACCAAGGACGGCGCGCGCGAAGTCATCGACCATAACGGCGACCTGCTGCTCTCGCTGCACCCCGCGCCCGTCGCACCCGCTGCCCCCGCTGCACCCGCTGCGCCGAGCGCCGTAAAATTACCTTAAAAATAAACAGCTTATTCGCCGCGCTTATGCGTTCTTTATGGATTTTTTATATGTGGGCCCAAGGCACCTACATGATCCTTACGAGCAATCCACCATGGTGGCAAATGAGGGGTTCAGCCGCCTGCACGCGAATCTACTGACGAAAGCGTGCGAGTATGCTAGCCTGACACACACGCAAAACGGGGGATCCGATGCAAGAGAAACGCAACACCATCCTGATCGTCGATGACGAACTCGAAATCCGCAAAATGCTCACCATCTTTTTGGACGCGGCGGATTTCAAAGTCGTCGAAGCGGTGAACGCGAAACAGGCGATCCGCATGGCGGCCAGCATCAAGCCGGACCTCATCGTGCTCGATCTCGGCCTGCCGGATATGGACGGCGCGGAAGTCGTCACCGCCCTGCGCCAATGGTCGCAAGTGCCGATCCTCGTCCTCACCGTGCGCTCGGAAGATTCCGAAGTCGCAAGCCTCCTCAACACTGGCGCGGACGATTACGTGACGAAGCCCTTCAACGCCGACGTGCTGCTCGCGCGCATCAACGCCAACCTGCGCAAAACCGTTGTGCGCGAAGTGGGCGAGCCAGACATCACCAACGGCGCGATCCGGATCGACCTCGTGCGCCATGAAGTGTTCATCGATGGCGAGCGCGTCGCCTTCACGCCGAAAGAATACGATCTGCTACGCTATTTCATGGTCAATCGCGGCCGCATGCTGACGCACAAACAAATCCTGAAAGAAGTCTGGGGCCCGGCGCATGTCGAGGACACGCAATATTTGCGCGTCTATGTCGGCCAGGTGCGCGAGAAGCTCGAGAACAAAAAAGGCCTCTCCAAACTCATCGTGTCGGAAGCGGGTATCGGCTACCGGATGGATGCGGTGCAGCCGCTCGATCAGGCCGCCTGAAAGGCGCCTTCCTGAACGCCTAACCTTAAGGAACGCCCCGGTTTCCGGGGCGTTTTTTTATTCGTTTCTTACGATGGATCGTGGCGAACGCACTGCATCCTTAGTGCGGCGCGGTTAGGCTGAGCTCATCATCAAGAACAGGAGATAAGCATGACCAACCACCTTAAAATCGCAGCGGTCGCCGCTGTTGTTCTCACCCTTTCGGCTTGCGGTCAAGATAAAGGCGACCGCGCATTGAGCGGCGGCGCGATCGGTGCCGGTGTCGGCGCGGTCGGTAGTTCGCTCGTCGGCGGCAGCGCCGTTGGCGGTGCCTTGCTCGGCGGTGCCGTTGGTGCCGGTACCGGTGCGCTCACCAGCCCACACGATGTCGATCTCGGCAAACCGGCTTGGCGCTAAACACTACGGATTAGGTTGAGTAATTGGCAACCGGAAAACTCCCTGTTCTTCAGCAGAGCAGGGAGTTTTTTTGAACAAAGGAAGGATATTTTATGACCGCGACCTGCTCCCCGACCCAGCGTTTCTTCGCGCGCTTCGCCGAAAAATCTGCCGATGCGGCAGGCACGCCCGCGGCATTTTTCATCGCCTTTTTGCTAGTACTGATCTGGGCCGCCACCGGCCCCTATTTCCATTATTCCGAAGTCTGGCAAATCGTCATCAACACCGCGACGACGATCATCACCTTCCTGCTCGTCTTCCTCATCCAGAACTCGCAGAACCGTGAAACGCGCGCGTTGCAGATCAAGCTCGACGAATTGATTTTCGCTTCGCAAGGCGCCAAAAATACCATGCTCGGCATCGAGAAATTGTCGGATGCGGAATTGCGCGAGCTCTGCGTCAATTACGAAAAACTCGCCGAAAAAGCCCGCAAACAACTGGCGAAAGAAGAGGGCGATAGCCGCGCTACGCCTGCGGAAAATAAGCAAAAAACCGAGCATTGATGCGAATTTTATGCCCATGCCACTCCCCGGTGGCGATTCCTTACACCCGGCTTGCTACGGTGAAAGGGTCATCGAGACAATCAATCAAGAAACAGGAGTTTTTATGCTGAACGTCGTTATCACTTTTTTCGTGCTTGCCATCCTGGCATCGTTCCTCGGTTTTGGCGGCCTGGCGGGTAGCTTCGCCAGCATCGCGCAATTCATCGCCGTGCTGTTTGCGGTGCTGTTCGTTGCCAGCCTGATTTACAGTGCACTCACCGGCCGCCGCGCGAATACGCCGCTCTAGCCGTTGGGATTGTACGTAGCGAGGGAAAAGAGCCATGGTGCAACCATGGCTCTTTTTTTGCGTGGATGGATAAAAATTGTTGCGCAGCAAACCCGCAGCATTTTTGATCGACCAGGGGAATTACAGCGGCAGCGTCAGCGTGAAAACGGCCCCGCCCTCGGGGTGGTTCTCGACCGTCACCGTGCCCTGCAGCGAATGCGTGATGTGGCGCGAAATGGCGAGGCCCAAACCGGTGCCCGCATTCTGCTGGTCGACCTTGTGCAGGCGCGTATATTTCGAGAAAATTTTCTCCATCATCGCCTCCGGAATGCCCGGCCCTTTATCGCGCACGCTGAGCACGAACTTGCCGTTCTTCACCCCATGCTCGATGGTGATATCCGGCGAATCCCCGCCATATTTCAGCGCATTGTCGAGCAGTTGGGTGATCGCGCGCATCAGCAGCATCGCATCCGTATTCACCTGTGTCGCCCCATGTGGCGTGACGGTGATTTTGCCGCGATCGCGCTTCGGGCCCAAGCGCAGCAAACAATCGGCGATGAGCTGCGCGCTGTCCGTTTTTTCAAAGCGCGGCGTCACCATGCCGGACTCGAATTTCGCCATGTCGAGGATGTTGGTGATGAACGCATCCAGCCGATACGCCTCGTTCAGCGCCGAGGTGACGAGCGTGCGTTTTTTATCCGCCGCGAGCTTATCCTCCATGCGGCAGTAAATTTCGAGCGAGCCGATCATGGTGGCCAGCGGCGTTTTCAAATCATGCGAAACGGACGACAACATCTGCCGGTGCATCGCCTCGCGCGCGGCATCGATCGTGGCAGGTTGCGGGCGGCTCTTTTTGTCGGCCATAATCGTCTCACTTTCACCTAAACGAATAGCTGAACGCGTTTGCCGCGTCCAGCCGCTCGTCGCAAGAAAGGGGCAGCGGTTGCTGCCCCTTTATCCTCTAAATCACATGCGTGAGATTGAGCAGGATGATGATCGGAATCGGAATCCCGATCAGCCACAATAATCCACTTTTCATGGAAAACTCCCCTTGGATGGTTGGAAAATACTAGCGGTGGTCGGTGCCGTTTTTGATGTCGTCACCGGCGTCTTTCACTGCGTCGCCAAGGCGGTCGCCCGGCGTGCGGTTCTCGAGCTGGCGGCCCGCTTTATCGACGCCTTGCGGCAGCGCGTTTACCGCATCGCCGATTTTCTGGCCGGTGCTGCGATGGTCCGGCATGGTGAGCACGGCCCAGGCAACGATGACCAAGGCGATGACGATGAGTGCGGCGCCAAGGCCTTTGAAGGATGAATTACTGACGGTGCTATTCATAAACTGCCTCGTGATGGTGGGGGGTGAGCGTATGCTGGATACCGCCGAACGCATCGTAAACGACAAGCGCTTCCGGTGCATCGCCGGTAACATCGAATTCTTCGTCAAGGACCGGCAGCTCGACAAACTGCGCGTCGATGACATTGCGGAAAGAGGCCATTCTTTTTCTCCTTACGTGGGTAGGCGGTCTTTATGCCGCTTCGGGGTGGGAAGTTTCTTCCGGGGTTTCGGCAATAGGGAAACTGCTTTCGACCACCGGGATCAGTTGGTCCATGCGGCGCACGGCCGCGTTGAGGTCGTCGATCTGTTTCGATTGTTCCTTGGTCAGCGGGTTGCCGCCCTCATCCTCGAGGCGCAATTGTTCCTGCAACGCAAGGTGAAGCTGTTCGCGCGCTTCGGCCAGCATGCTGATGCCGCTGCTCGAAATCTTATGCGCGGCCGCAAGTCCGCGGCGGTAGGATTCGACCCAGCGTTCGAGCTGCTCGACCTTTTCGCGCGCATTGCCGCGCACCAGTTCGTTCTGCGAACGCACCAGCAGTTTTTTCAAATCATGGCCCAGTAATTCCGCATCCTCGAGCGTGAGGTGCGCGGGGTGGTGGGCCGCTTCGCCAGCATTTTCCGGCGTCGTCGTCGTTGCTGTATCCTGTACCATAAAACCCTCCTGTGCTTGTTCAGCCGATGAGCCAAAAGTAACGCGGGGGCCGTAAGGAAACAGCAGGAAGCGGGCGCCAAATCGTAAAAATGCGGCAAGCTTGAAAGGTCACGCCGCGGCTATGCTACTCAAATGTCCGAGTTTTGAGGCGAGGATGTCCGGGTTGATGGGCTTGCTGATATAATCGTCCATGCCCGCCGCGAGGCACCGGTCGCGGTCGCCCGCAAGCGCATGCGCCGTCACGCCGATGATGGTCGTGCGCTGGCCTTTTTCCGCTTCGAGCGTGCGGATGCGGCGCGTGGTTTCGAGCCCGTCCATGCCGTGCATCTGCACATCCATCAGAATCGCGAGGAAGGGCTGCGTCGCCTCCTGCATGCGCGCGATGGCCTGCGTGCCGCTTTCGGCGACGGTGACGGCAATGCCCAGCTCCTCGAGCATCATGCTCGCCACCATCACGTTCGGCGCATAATCCTCGACCAGCAGCACATGCCCGCCGGTCATTGGCACCGCGGTTTCTTCCGGCAGCGCGAAAATGTTCGCCTCGTGGCTCACGGGCAGGCGCAACCGCACCGTGAACACCGAACCGTGCGGCAGATTCTGCGCCGCGTCGATGCCGCCGCCCATCATGACGGCGAGCGAATGGGCGATGGTGAGGCCCAGCCCCGAGCCGCCGAAACGGCGCGTAATGCTCGCATCGGCCTGGGTGAATTTGCTGAAAATCATCCCGAGCTTGTCGCGCGGAATGCCGATGCCGGTGTCGCTGACGGTGAGCACGAGGTCGCACTGGTCGTCGCTCGTGCGCTCGGCGATGGCGCGAATGTCGATCACCCCGCCATCGGTGAATTTCACCGCATTGCTGACGAGGTTCATGAGGATTTGCTGCACGCGCGTGCGGTCGCCGAGCAAATGCAGCGCGCCGGTCTGGTCGTCGGTTCGGAGGGTGATATTTTTCTGTTTCGCGCCGCTCTCGAACATCACCTGGATGTCGTTCAGCACACTGCCGAGGTCGAAATCGATGGATTCGAGCGTGACTTGGCCCGATTCGATGCGGCTGATGTCGAGCAAGTCGTTGATGAGCTTCAGCAGCAAATCCGCGTTGGTTTGCAGCGTCTCGATCATTTTCTGCTGGTCGGGATTGAGCGGCGTGTTGATGAGTAATCGCGCTAACCCCGTCACCACGTTCAGCGGCGTGCGGATTTCGTGGCTCATGGTTGCGAGAAAGTTCGATTTCGCTTCGTTCGCGGCTTCCGCGATTTCTTTCGCGAGGATCAATTCCTGGCGCTGGCGCTCATTCTCACGCATCAGCATTTCGCGCGCATAGGCCGCTTGCATCACGGTCGGCAGCAGGTCGAGATAGGTCTGCCCGGCATCCTTCACCGCGTAATCGCTCGCGCCTTTTTCGAGCGCTTCGAGGGCCACGCGCTCATCCCCCCCGGCGGTGAGGATGATGGCGGGCACGGGTGTGGGCATCGCGGTGAGGTGCTCGAGGAATTCGAGGCCGCTCATGCCCGGCAAATTATAATCGATTAGCACGAGGTCGTAAGGCTGCTGCTGCATCATGGTGATGCCGGTTTCGGCGTCCGGCGCGATTTCGATCGTGTAATTCTGGCGCTCCATGCGCTTTTGCAGCAGGCGCGCGAGCGCGGCGTCGTCTTCGATATACAAAATGCGGTGTAAGTTACGGTGCGGCATGGTGCTTCTTTCAGGCGTGCGGGATTTTAACGACGGCGAGAATCAGACCGAGCTTGCGAATGGCTTCCGAGAAGCCCTCATACTCGACCGGCTTCGTAATGTAAACATTGCAGCCGAGCGCGTAGCAGCGGTCGATCTCTTTCGGGTTGTCGGTGGTGGTGAGCACGATCACCGGGATTTTGCGCGTGCGCTCATCGCCTTTGAGGCGGCGTAGGATCTCGTAGCCGTCGATGCCGGGCAGGTTAAGATCGAGCAGGATCAGCGATTTTTCATGGTTTGTCAGCAGGTTTTGCTGCGCAAAAAAATACTCGATGGCCGCGTTGCCGTCCTTCAAATGCACCAGCGAATTACCAATGCCCGAGCGTTCGAGGTTCTTGCGGATGAGCAGCGCATGGCCCTCATCGTCCTCGATCATCACCAGCGTGAAGGGCTCCACGAATGAACTCAACATTTACTCCTCCTTTTGCATGATACGTGGCAGTCGCACGAAGAAAATCGTGCCCTCGCCGAGGGTTGAATGGCACCAGATATTGCCGCCGAGCTTGCGCACCGTCGCGCGCACGAACGCCATGCCCATGCCTTGCCCGCGCACATTATCCGCATTGCGCGCGCGGCGGAAAATCTCGAACACTTTCGGCAGGTCCGCTTCCGCGATGCCGCGGCCATTATCGATCACCTCGAAAATCACGTCGCTCGGCGTTTCGCGCGCAGTGATGCGGATCTCGCCGGGACGCGCGGCGTCGAGGTATTTGATCGCATTGTCGATGAGGTTGGTGAACACCTGCTCCAGCGCCAGCGGGTCCGTGATGATGCGCGGCAGCGGGTCGAGCGTGACGGTAATATTGTTGCGCGAAATTTCATAGGCCTGCCCGTCGAGGCATTTGCGCACAATGTCGCTTACCTCGATCCGCTGGCGCGTATATTCCCGCTTGCCGATGCGGCTCAAATCGAGCACCGCCGTCGTCAGCGTATCCATCCGCTCGGCGGAGCGGAGGATGAAATCGACCGCCTCGGGAATGTCGCGTTCGAACGTGCGCTCGACCACGGCGCGTTCTTCCTCGCTCAATTGCGGCTCGACGCGTTTGACCACCGGCGTAAGGTCACCGATCGCCACCACCAGCTCTTTCGCGAAGCCTTTGAGGTTGACGAGCGGCGAGCGCAGATCGTGCGAAGCGATGAAGGTATAGGTCTCGAGTTCGCTGTTGAGTTGGCTCAATTCCTCCTCGCGCTGCTTTTGTTCGGTGATGTCCGAATGCGTGCCGATGAAGCGCGTGAATCGGCCCGCATGGTCCCAGAAACCGATGCCGCGCGACAGCATCCACCGCCAATTGCCGTCCTTGTGCAGCATGCGGAACACGGCTTTATAGGCGGGAATTTCATGCTTGCTGTAGCGTGCGAGCGTGGTGAAAATCTCGTCCGTATCTTCCGGGTGCAGCAGCCGTTTCACGCTGTCGAGCGTGTGCGGGAAAGCGTTCACCTCATAGCCGAGCATTTCGTAATAGGCGGGTGACAGATGCATCGTGCCGCTGCGCGGGTCGAGGTCATACACCCCATCGCCGATGCCGTTCATCACCGTGCGGAAACGCTCCTCGGCAAGCTCGACCTCCTCGGAGGCCCTTTTGCTGCGCGCCATCAGCCCGAGGATGACGAGCGTCGCCACCAGCATGGCGCTGATGGCGAGCACCGTGCCCGCGATCAGCAGGAATAAAAACCGCCGGTGCTGCGAATGGAACTGCTCCATCTGCTCGCGCACAAGCTGCATGCGCGTGACGATGCTATGGTCGATCAGCCCGCGCAGGTTATCCATCTGCTGCTTTTGCTGGTAGAGATTATGCACGATGTCGCCATGCGACAATTTGTTGCGCATGCGCACTTCCTGCCCGAGCAATTGCTGCAGCGCATTGATGTGCGACACCCATTGCGCCACATCCGTATTGCGGTCGCCCTGGGATGCTTGGTAATCGCGCAATCCTTTGATCTGCTCGGGCAATTCGGCGAGCGATTCGTGGTAGGGGTCGAGGAATTCGCGGTCGCCGCTGAGCAGGTAGCCACGCACGCCCGTTTCCATATTGAGCAGGTTGACGAGGATGAGCCGCACGCGCCGCGTCAGCTCGTAATTATAGAACACCCACTGGTTCAGCCGCGTCGATTGGTCGTAATGCCGGTAGATCACCGTGCTGAACGTGCTGAACAGCGCCGCCCCGATGATGAACATCGAGATGAAATAATGCCGGCCGGGCATCCGCGAAACAGCCTTCACAAACATGCAACGTCTTTCTTGAAAAGGGGGCCACCACAGGGGCAGCCCCCTACGAATATCTATTTATTGCGATCAGCGCTGTTTTGAATATCCGCGCCGCCTTTTTGCACGTCCTGGCCGAAACCCGCCATGGTGTCGCAGGCCGAAAGCAGGCCGAGCGCGAGCACGGCGATCAAGAGTTTACGTGTCATGGGAATCCTCGAAAAAAGAATGAAAAAACAAAGCAGAAAAGCCGGGATAGCGCCTCCACTGCGGCCAAGCTAACCAACGAGATATAAAAAAGCGATAAAGGATGGCTCAGAAGCGGTAAGAAAGTGTGACGGCGCCGAACTGCTCGGCCTTTTGCTGCGTCGCGAATTCTTTCGTTTCGAGCACATGCGTGTAGGAAAGCCGCGTATCTTTGTAGGTGATCGCAAACCCGCCCTGTAAATTACCGACCAGCAATTTTTTATCGACGCTCGGCGAATCGGTGAACGTATTCCCATCGAGGAAAATATTCTGCGCCACGCCGCGCCCTTCCGCACCGAGGAACAAATACCCGCCGAGCGTTTCCGTCGGGATGAAAAAGTCCGATCCCGGAAGCGACGGACGGATGCGCGGCGGGCCGTAATCGGCGGGCAGGTCCCAGCCCAAACGCAATGTCGCCCCCGCCGATGCATCCGTTTCGACGTTCCCCAGATTGCTGCCGATATAGGGGCTGACATCGAACGCGAGGCCCGTCGGGTTCACCGCATACAGGCTGCGCCAGGTGCGTTCGAGCGTGAGCATCACGCCCGGTTCGTCCTTGAGTTGGTAATCCCAGCCGCGCGGTTTTGCGTCACCGATGAGGCCATGCACCGTGTCCTGCGTTTGTTCGGCGAGCGAGCTTGGGCCGACAACGCCGACACTCAGCATCACATTATCGAGCCGGTCGCCACGGTCGGAAATTACGCCCACCGAGCCATACAGCCAGCCCGCATAGGGGCGGTCTTTCGGGTCGGGCACGCGCGCCGCCGTGTCGGTCGGCGTGTAGATATTCTGCCCGATCGCGAAATCGATGCGCTTATTGCCCTCGAGCGAGAGCGGCAGCAAATGATCCGCCGCCCAGCGGATCGAATCCGGCGTCGCGCTTTCGGACGACACCATGGAAGCGCGAAAGCCGTTCGTGTAGCCATTATCGGTGCCCGCAAAAATATCGTTCTCGAGCACGAAGCTGAAAATGGCTTTGTCATCCTCGCCGGTTTTGGCGACCTCGACCGGGCCCGGCGTCGGCGGCGTTGCCACGGCCTGACCCGTATTCGGCGCGGCTTCGTAGTAGACGGGTTGGGTGGGCGGCACGACAGGCGCCGTCGCTTGCGCAGGCAGCGCAGCGGGCGCGGTGATGGGCTGGTAAGTAGCATACGGAAGTGTTTGCGCATGCGCCGCGCGCGGTAACAACAACACCAGCAATGCGGCGGTAAAGGCGACACGCACCGCAATCTGGTGATGTGCGGCGATCATGGCTTCGTCGTGCCTGTTTGATTGAATCCGCGCAGGAACGCGTCGGCCACCATGGCGACACGGCCCGTGACCGGTGCCTGCGCGAAGGTGATTTCGCGCATGTCGATCTTGATGCGGTGGATATAGGATTGAATGGCCAGTGCGGCGACCAGCATCATGATGATGATGAGCAGGAACACCACCGCGCCCGCGGTAAGGGGCGTCACCCCGGCATCGAGCAGCAGGCTATGGATACCCCACAGGCTGCCGATGATAAGCGTCATCGCCAGCAGCAGGATGAACATGCTCAAAAAGGCGATGGCCGCCACGCTTACGGCAAGCTGAAGCAATAACGGCATGGTGGACGTGACCGTCCTCCCCATGGCCCAGATTGCCAGTAACTTTGCCAGAATACGCATGGCGGCCACCCCCCTAGAATTGACGTTGAAATTGCGAACCGACTAGCGGCGGGCAATCGCACCGATCACGAAACCGATACCGAGCGCGATCAGACTCGAACGCACCGGGTTGGTGCGGATTTCGCTCGATACGCGGTCGCTGACCTGGTGCAGTTCGTTGCCCGCTTCGTCGAACAGGCGACGCACTTTGCGGCCTGCATCGTTCGCGTAATCAGCGAATTGATCGACCATGTTATGGGCCGAACGGTCCGCATGGTTCGCTGCGCTGTTGGCAGCCGATTTAATGTCGTTGGCGGCAAAATCTTTGGTCATTTTTGCCGACTCTTTGGTGGCGGATGAAAATACAGTCATGGAACTCTCCTTAGGTGAATGAAAATGAATCGAGGTCGGGCCGTGACGTGGGGCAGGTCCGATGCACCGACAATGCGGCATCCCCCATCAAGTAGCGATGTGGCATCCATGCGCGCGCGCTAAAGAGTCCCTAAAGTGCGATCCTTATCGATTCTTTATACCGCCCATGGTGCTGTCCTCTCGTATTCCTATAGGCAAATCAGCAATGGTGCTCGAAACCACCATTCGTTGGAGACATGCATGAAAGACCCACGCTTTATCGTCCGCACCACCGTTGCCGTTACGGCGTTCGGCTTCGCGGCTTCCGCTTTTGCTTACGACAATGTGGGCTACAACGAGCGCGATAACGACCAATACGACCAGGCGAGCTACACGCAGGCCGCCCCCGCATCGGGTCAGGCGCCAGGCGGGCTCACCTATGTCACCGGCGGCATCGGCGACGAGGAGCGCATGGCGATGGACGACATGCGCCATAATTACAATTTGCGCATCACCAATGCCGCGCGCGACGGCGCCTTCGCGGGCGATACCCGCCTGAGCATTTATGACGGGCGCGGGCAGCAGCTCAGCTCGGTCGATGCCGGGCCGCTTTTCTACGCCGAAGTACCCCCGGGTAAATACACCATCGTCGCCGTGAACGACGAGAATATGGAAAAGAAAAAGACCGTGCGCGTATCGCGCAACAAAGCGTCCGAGGTGACGTTGGTCTGGTAGCCCTTCCCATTTTTAGTGATGTGTCCTTAAAAGCCCTGGACTTGGCCCCGCTTCATGCGGGGCTTTTTTCATGAGTAATTTGAGCGCCGTACCCCGCAGCATCCTCATGTATTTAATGCATTATTTATATGCATCGCCGTGGCCATACTCGTTTCCTTATACGCTGGCGCTTATAACCGATCCATTCCATGGCATTGGGGTCATGGCGATAACTACGAAAGGATACTACCATGAAAAAGTTGATGATCGCACTTGCCACCAGCGCAGCCGTTGGCCTTGCCGGTGCAGCCTATGCGGCGGACGAAGCGGCGCAAGCCAACTCGAAAGTCGAGTACAAGGACAATGGCGGCTACGAAGCCAAGTCGAAAGCCAAGCAAGATCTCGGCAACGGCACCACGAAATCGGCTGAGAAAGACGTCGATGTCGATGTGGATTCGGACGGCAAAGTGAAGTCGACCACCGAGAGCACCAGCTCGACGGATCCGAAAGGCATGATGAACAAAAAAGCGGATACGACCAAAACCAAATACGAAGACAAGAAAAACGGCGGTTACAAAAAAACCACCACCGTGAAACATCATGATGCAAACGGCACCGACACCAAAAGCGAGAAAACCACGGATGTCGATGTCGATAATAACGGCAACACCAACACCACGGTGAA
>OUNJ010002119.1_pt1 | contig 34639 bp, 31 predicted proteins | sample 1755361 | NCBI WGS metagenome assembly OUNJ01 (sample SAMEA3914825, study PRJEB12502) | metagenome | biome: forest; material: soil | place: USA | collected 2012-03-12 | depth 0.1 m
CGCATGCTGATCGGCCGCGAGGCGATGCAGGGCCGCATGCTGATCGATCCCGAAAAATCCTTCACCCAGGGCATGCTCTCGGAAATCGAGGCCCGCCAGTTCTACCGCGAGGATATTGTCAGCAACCGCGGCGGCCTCAAAATCGCCGTGCTGGCCTCGGACCGCGAGCTGTATTCCAACAAACGCATCATGGAAGCCGGGCGCGAGCGCGGCCACACCATGCGCTTCATCAACATCCAGCATTGCTACATGAACGTCAGCATGGACGAGCCGGAAATCCACTACCGCGGCGGCGAAATCCTCAGCCAGTTCGATGCTGTCATTCCCCGCATCCGCCCTGCCATCACGTTCTACGGTTGCGCCGTCCTCCGCCAGTTCGAGATCATGGACGCCTACTGCCTCAACAGCGCCATGGGCATCACCCGCAGCCGCGACAAATTGCGCACGCTGCAAATGCTCGCGCAAAAAGCCATCCCGATGCCGACCACTTCCTTCGCCCATTCACCGCAGGAAACCTCGGAGCTGATTAAAATGGTTGGCGGCGCGCCCGTCGTCGTGAAACTGCTCGAAGGTACCCAAGGGGTCGGCGTCGTGCTCGCCGAAACCACCAATGCCGCCGAAGCGCTCATCAACGCGTTCAAATCGCTCAAAGCCAACATCCTCGTGCAGGAATTCGTGAAGGAAGCGGAAGGGAAAGACATTCGCTGCTTTGTCATCGACGATAAAGTCGTGGCCAGCATGCAGCGCATCGCCCCGGTGGGGGATTTCCGCGCCAACATCCATCGCGGCGGTGCGGCGACCGAAGTCAAAATCACCGCCGAGGAACGAAAAATCGCCATCCAATCCGCAAAAATCGTCGGCCTCAAAGTCGCGGGTGTCGATATCATCCGTTCGGCGAGCGGCCCGAAAGTCCTCGAAATCAATTCCTCCCCCGGCCTCGAAGGCATCGAATCCACCACCGGCCAGGACATCGCCGGGCAGATGATCGCCTGCATCGAGCGTGTGGTCGCCCGCCGCAAAGCGAAGGCGGAAGAAATAAAAAAACCATAAAAATTCATAACGTTAATTAATCATTGCCTGTTGATACGTTCTGCGCTTATGGTGCCCACGTCATTCATCACTTGAAGGAGTTCCTTATGCGTTCCGTCCTCATTGCCACCGCGAGCCTCGCCGCCCTCGCCGCCCTTCCCGCCCTCGCTGGCCCGTCGGAAGATGCGGCTTACGACAAAAACAAATCCACCGTGGTCGATTCGCGCGGCAATTGCGTGCGCACCCAGTGGCAGGACAAAAACGACCCCTGCGCACCGTACGTGCCCAAGCCCGTCGCCCGCGTCGCGCCGAAGCCCGTTGTGCCGGTCGTTGAAACCGAGCAGCGCACCCTCTATTTCGATTTCAACCGCGCGACCCTGACGCCGGAAGACATCACGAAGCTCGATAGCCTGGCCGCCGTCATCAACAACTCCACGGCCATTACCAACGTCACCATCCACGGCTTCACCGACCAGATCGGCACCGATTCCTACAACAACGCGCTCGCGCAAAAACGCGTCGATACCGCGAAAGCCTACCTCGACAGCAAGTCGCGCCTGAAAGCTGAAGGCGACATCAAGGGCCTCGGTAAATCCGCGCCGGATGCTGCCTGCACCAGCATCAAAAAACGCGACGCCAAAATCGCCTGCATGGCGAAAGAACGCCGCGTCGAAATCGAGTTCAACGCGCAGAAGTGACGGATTTGAGTTAGGCGCTTGCGCCTTACGAATCCGTCATCCCGGCGAAGGCCGGGATCCATCTCGACAAAACCCAACGAAAAAGGGCACCAACCGGTGCCCTTTTTTATTCTCCAATCATCGAATACCCTAAGCTTGCGCCATCTCCGCCAACTGCTCATGCGCTGCGACATGCCCGGGCAGTGCTTTCACCCGGCTATCCACTTTCACGATTTTATTCACCGGCTGGGTATCGTTATCGTTGCTCGATTTGAGATTGTCATTGATCGCCTGTTCTTTGCTCAACTGGTGCAGCAGTTTTTCCTGCTTCTTCTCCACCTTCTCGACCGTCGCCTCATGCAATGCTTTCTTCTTCAGCGCTTCATGGTCGACGATCTCGATCGTCCCATCCGGCTTCACGATTTTCGTCGCACCGCCGATGAGCGAGAATAATGCATCCTCAACTTGGAAAGTGACCTTGCTCGCCGCATAATATTGCCAGCCCATTTCTTTCTTTTGCATCTTCGAGCCAATGCTGCTGAACAAAAAAGGAATCCGGAACATCGACAGCGAACCATAGGTCGAATAAGCGCGTTTTTCATCGAGCGCAAACAGCAGCGGCAGGCCCGCAGCGAACGATACGACCGAAGTGAAAAAATACCCGAGATTGAACGTATAGCCCTGCGGCAACGAATAGCCATGGTCCTTGGCTTTTTTCATCAGTTCCATTTTTTTCACAGCATCTTTGCTGATATTTTCACTCAGCTTTTCGCCTTGTTCGAAAGACGCAATCACTTCCTTGGAAATACCTTTGCAAAGTTCGCCGCGGTTACGCCACGACCCCATCATCGACAATGTCCCGATGGCTAGGTAGCCAAGTCCGAGCATTTCGCGCTTATGCACGTTCCATTCCGGCACCCACACCGCCTGCTTCAGGCGCTCGCCGATATAGCGCAGCGGATGCAGCGCGCGTTCTTTCGCCATATGCTCGATCTGCTCGTCCGATTCTTTTTTCTCGGGAATGAATGCACTCAACGTCCAGATCAACAGGCCCATGCCTGTGGTGCGGGTCTGCCATGGGTTGCCGAGCGAAATCTCCCGCGCTTTTTTCGCTACCTTGGCAAATTCGAGTTCTTTCTCTGCCGTGACAACCGCGCCGCCTTTGGCCGCCTCTGCGATGAGTTCTTCCGCCGTTTTCGGCAGCGCCTTACCGGCCTTTTCCGCAAGCTGTAGGTCCAGCTCGCGCGCTGTCGCCGCCGTGGTATCGAAAAATGTTTCATGCAAATTCTTGAGCGGATTGCCCTTGAACAGATCTTTGATACTTCCGCCGCGCGCCGCCGATTTTGTGTAAATATCGGCCCAAATTTTCTGTAACGGCTGTTTCACCCAGTTAATCGGATTCGACGGGTCATCGATGAGCTTCGCCCCCTTCATGCCCGACTTGAACATCATGCCTTCCGTCAGCACGTGCGATGTCGCAAGGATATTCGACGAGTTATTGATGATGAAAGCAGGCGTCGCGGTGATGGAAACTTTGCGCAGCTTCTCGCCTTGCGCGTTGCACCACGCCCAGCCATCTTTCAATGGTTGGGGCACCCATTGCGGCCCGTTAGCAGACGCCGCGCCAGCTGCCCTCGCATCCTCTTTCTCCGGCGCGGGCACAGCAGGGGCCTCGACAGCCGGAACCGCCCCCTCATCCATTGCTGAAACGTCGTGTTCTTGCGTCATGCGGCCTGCACCTGCTTATCGATTGCGATTTCATTCGCCATCCTGCCCAGTTGCGATGGTTGCACCACCGAGGTTTCCGGCATTGCACCCGCCCGCACTACCGGCACGTCCGCGACCTTGGACGAGAGCTGCTTGCGCGATTGCCGCGGTGCACTAATTTCATCGCCTTTTTTGCCGATATGCACGATCGACCCGTCCGGCATTTTCTTCACGCCGCCATAGAGTGTGCCAAGCACGTTCGCGATCTGATTCAGCACCCATTTCGCCGCCTGCTGCCAGTCGCCCGGCGCAATATTCTTTTCCGGCACGCCGACGAAATACGCATTCTTCGCCTGCAGCGCCGCGGGCACCGAACGCACCATGAACGTCCCATGCGCAATTTGCCATGCGCGTTCGCGGTCAGGCATATAGGTCATAATCATCCCCGCAACCGAGGTCATGACGCCTTGGATAATCTCCCACGATACCCGCGATTTGACGGATTGCTGCACGCCCGACATCGCCATGAACGCGCCGTTTACGATCAGCGCGACGCCTGCCGTTTCCGTAATATGGTCTTTCGGGTTGAACGCCTCGGCCGTTTTGGTGGCGACATACTGCACCACCGGCATGTGCCGATATTGCTGCTGCGTTTCTTCCGAGATTTTCTTCTCGGCGAACTGCATCCCGAGGATTTCGCTGAACAGCGACACGCCGGAAGCCGCCAGCCGCCACGGTGATTTCGAGCCTTTTCTTACGGATGACCAGACCGAAAGCCCATCCGCGCCGCCTTTGAATGCCAAGCAAAACCGCGAGCCGTTATTCACCAGCCATGCCGGGCTGGCATCGCGGGCTTTGGCGATAAACCCATCGAACAAAGCCGAAAGCTTATCCGTCACCCATTTAAAGGGAACAAAGAGCCACGAACCGTTACTCCATGTCAGGCGGCTCATATCACGCTTTTTCGCAATGACTCCGTCGAACCCGCCATTTTTCTGCGTCATGGGCGTCGCCGTATTGGATGTCTTGCGAAGACCGGATTTCTGCACAACATCCTGCCCCACAGCGCTGCTGTTTGCAGCTGCCTGGTTCACCCCAGCCATGTCGTGCCCGTGACTCATACCAGTCCACACTGACACAAAATTGTGACAACCATATGACAGGAACCCTAAAAAAACGCGATTTTTGAAACTTTTTTCGGCGTATCGGGGTGCTATCAGAAGGCAAAGCCTTTGTGTGTGACGGTTTCGTGAAGATTTGCGCCATTTGGCAAAATCATCGGCGATATATCAAAAACTTAATGCGATGTGCCTAAGCTTGCCGCGCCTTGCGCCGCACCCGCAGCACATACCCCGCCGCGATCACCACAATAAACCCGCACACGCCCGCCTTGATAAGCGGCACATATTCCGCGATCAGCGCCTGGTTCGCGCCGATGAAATAGCCCAGCGCCAGCAGCACGCTCATCCATAACCCGCCGCCCAGCGCCGTGTAGGCTAAAAACTTCCCGCGATGCATCTGCGCCAGCCCCGCCGGAAAGGAAATATAATGCCGCACCCCCGGAATCAGCCGCCCGAGGAAGGTCGAAATCGCGCCGTGATGGTGGAAAAACCGCTCGAGCTTCGTCATTTTCTCTGGCGTCATCAGGAAATATTTCCCGTAACGCATGAACAACGCCCGGCCCAAATGCCGTGCCAGCAAATAATTGAAATACGCCCCGCCGATCGTCCCCAGAATGCTCGCAGGCAGCACCAGCGCCAGCGGCAGCTTGCCCTGCTCGATCAAATACCCCGCCGGGATCATCACCATCTCGCACGGGATCGGCACGAAAGTCGATTCCACAAACGCCATGATGAAAATGCCCAGCACGCCGAGCTGTTCCACCAGCGCCACCAGCCATTGCACCAGCGCCTCGAACATATGCGCGAAATCCGCCATCACGCCGCCCAGCGGAATTCCACCGGCATCGCGACATCTGGATGCAAACTCGCATGCACCGGGCAGCTCAGCGCCGCTTTTTCGAGCGATTTTTTCTGTGCATCCGTCAGCGCCATCGGGAAACTCAGCACCACCGAGAGACTACCGATACGCCGCTTCGGGCTCGCCACCATCGTCTTATTCACCACCGCCGTCACGCCCACAAGGTCAATCGCGAGCGTCCGCGCCGCAATGCCCATCACCGTCAGCATACACGTACCCAGCGCCGTCGCGACGAGATCGGTCGGCGAAAAGCTCTCTGCCTTCCCCTGATTATCCGCGGGCGCATCCGTCACCAGCACCGTGCCCGAGGGGCTATGCGTCGAGGCGCAACGCAGCTCGCCCTGATAAACGCTATGAATTTCGACCATGGACACCTCCGTTCGCGCGATGCATAGCCACGAACGCCACACAAAGCAAGGGTTGACCTTCCTCCTTGCCCCCACTAGGTTGCGCGCCTTTCAACGAACCCGGTCCCCATGCTCACCATTTCCGATCTTACCTACCGCGTCGGCGGTCGCACCCTGCTTGAGCGCGCTTCCTTAAGCATCGGCGCGGGCCAACGCGTCGGCCTTGTTGGCCCGAACGGTGTCGGCAAATCCACCCTCTTCAAGCTCATCGCGAAGGAACTGGTGGCGGATGGCGGCGACATCAACATTGTGAAAAACGCCACCGTCGGCTGGGTGCGCCAGGATTTGCCCGAGGACGACACCAAACTCATCGACATCGTCCTCGCCGCGGATACCGAGCGCGCCGCGCTGATGCTCGAGGCCGAAACCGTCGAAGACCCCGAGCGCATGGCCTACATCTATACCCGCCTCGACGAGATCGACGCCTACGACGCCCCCGCCCGCGCCGCCACCATCCTCGCGGGCCTCGGCTTCGATGCGGATGCGCAACTGCGCCCCATTTCCGATTTCTCCGGCGGCTGGCGCATGCGCGTCGCCCTCGCCGCCACCCTCTTCCGCCAGCCCAACCTGCTGATGCTCGACGAGCCCACCAACCACCTCGATTTCGAGGCGATGGTCTGGCTCGAAAACTACCTGATGCGCTACAAGGAAACCCTGCTCATCATCTCGCACGACCGCGACATCCTCAACAAAACCGTCACCCACATCCTCCACATGGAGAACCAGAAGCTCAACGCCTATACCGGCACCTATGACGAGTTCGAGCGCCGCCGCGCCGAGCGTTTGCTCAACCAGAGCGCCTTACGCGAAAAACAGCTCAAGCAAAAAGCGCACATGCAGAAATTCGTCGACCGTTTCGGCGCCACCGCATCGAAAGCGCGTCAGGCGCAAAGCCGCCTCAAAGCCATCCAGAAAATGGATATCGTCGATGCCGTCATGGCCGACCGCGTCACCGCGTTCGAGTTCCCGGAGCCGCAGGAACTGCGCTCGCCGCTCATCGTCCTCGACCATGTGGATGCAGGGTACGAGCCCGGCAAACCGATCCTCAAAAAACTGAACCTGCGCATCGATATGGATGACCGCATCGCCCTGCTCGGCGCGAACGGCAACGGGAAATCGACACTCGTGAAGTTGCTTTCGGGCCGCCTGCCCGAGCTCGGCGGCGACATCGTGAAATCCGGCAAGCTGAAAATCGGCTATTTCGCCCAGTTCCAGACCGACGAACTCGACGTCACCAAAACCCCCTACCAGATCATGCAGGAAGCCATGATCGGCATCCACGAATCGCGCGTGCGCGCCGCACTCGGTCGCTTCGGCTTCGATAAGGACAAGGCCGACACCAAAGTCGGCGAATGCTCCGGCGGTGAAAAAGCCCGCCTGCTTTTCTGCCTCATGAGCTACGACGCGCCGCACATCATGCTACTGGATGAACCGACCAACCACCTCGATATGGATGCGCGCGAAGCGCTGATGCAGGCCATCAACAACTACACCGGCGCGGTCATCCTCGTCAGCCATGACCCGCACCTCGTCGAGAATGTCTGCGACCGCCTCTGGCTCGTTGCGGATGCGACCTGCGTGCCGTATGAAGGCGATCTCGAAGACTACAAAAAGCTCGTCGTGCAGCAGCGCAAGCGCGAGCGTGAAAGCGCCAAACAGGAATCGCGTAAAAGCAAAAACGACAAAAAATCCTCTGCCAGCGCCAGCGAAAAAGAAGCCGCGAAACTGGAAGAAGCCGTGCGCTTCCTCACCGAGAAAAAAGACGCGCTGGAGAATGAACTCGCCGTCGTCAGTACGAGCGGGGATGCCAGCAAGCTTGTCGGCCTTAACAAGAGCTACAGCCAGTTACAGAAGGAATTGGCCGAAGCCGAAAAAGCGCTCGAAACCTTCATCGCCAAACTCTAGGCAATCTTCGCCGCCCGCGCTTTCAGCCACGCCACCAGTGCCTCCGCCGTCATGGGCGCTGCCGTGAGGAATCCCTGCGCCATGTCGCAGTGAAGCGCCTGCAGCTTATGCAACTGCGCGCGCGATTCGATCCCCACCGCCGCGACCTGCATATCGAGCTGGTGCGCAAGCAGAATCGCCGCTCGCAACAACAGTTCATCGCCCGAGGGATCGATCAGCGACGGATCCATTTTCAGCAGCGAAAACGGCAGCGCGCTCAAACTTTGCAACGACAAATTCTGTGCACCGAAATGGTCGAGATGCAGCGCCATCCCCATCGCTTTCAACTGGCCGAGCACGCCCAAGCGCCGCGGCGTCAGTTGCAGCAGCGCTTCTTCCGCCAGCTCCGCCGCGAGCGTGTGATCGCCGAGGAAATCCTCGCACAGCAGCGGCGAAAGCCAGCGCATCAATTCCGAATCATCGAGTTGCGAAATGGTGAGGTTCAGCGCGATCTGCATCGGCGGCAGCATCGCGATATTCCACCGCGCAATGTCGCGCTGCAGCTGCGCCCCCATCCATGCACCAATCGCAGGCATGAGCTGGCGCGCCTCTGCCGCGGGCAAAAATTCATGCGGCGGCACCATGCCGTGGGCCGCACTCACCCAGCGCAACAGCGTTTCGACACCGAGCAGCGTTTCCCCGTCGCCGGAAAAATACGGCTGGTAATGCAGCCGCAATTCGCCCGCTTCCACCGCATTGCAAATATCCTCCTCGAGCTTGAGGCGCGACTCCGCGATGCCGTGCAGCTCCGGCGAATAGAACCGGTAGCCGCCGCCCTCGCGCTTCGCCCGGTACATCGCCGCATCCGCGTGATGCAGCATTTCCGCCTGCGACACCGGCGCATTCGAGCAGACGATGCCGACGCTCGCGCCGATATGCAGCTGGTTGCGGTAATACGGAATCGGCGCGGTGATCGCCGCGAGTAATTTCTGCGCAATGGTCGCGACATCCCGCGGCGTCGCGATGTCTTCGAGCAATGCCGCGAACTCATCGCCGCCGAGCCGTGCGGGCGTGTCATAAGCGCGCAGCGCCTGCTGCAAACGCAGGGCCACCGCCTTCAGCACCGTGTCGCCCGCATCGTGCCCGTACTGGTCGTTGATGCGTTTGAAGCCATCGAGGTCGATGTATAATAGCGCCAGCACACTGCCGATCCGCTCGGAGCGTTGCAGCGCCATCGCAAGGCGGCTCTCCAGCATCGCGCGATTCGCAAGCCCCGTCAGGTCGTCGAAATTCGCGCGCAGGAACAGGTTTTTCTCCATCCGCTTGCGCTCGATGGCGTAATCGATGGAGCGCAAAAGCAGTGGCGCCGCCAATTCGTCCTTCAGCAAATAATCCTGTGCGCCTCGGCCCACCGCGCTTTTCGCCAGCGCCGCATCTTTCATACCGGTGAGGATCAGCACCGGCATTTGCGGCGCTTTTTCCTGGATGGTAATCAGCGCGCTGAACCCGCTCGCATCCGGCAATGTTAGATCAAGCAAGCATGCATCGAAATCCTTTTCCGCGAGCAGGAAAATCGCATCGCCCTGCGTCGGCGCTAACGTCACTTCGTAATCGTAGTCGCCGCTTTCCTCGAGCAAACTGCCGAGCAAAAACGCATCGCTCGCATTATCCTCGACCAGCAATAATCGCAGCAACGGCGCGGGTTTGCGGGCAAGTGCGACGCTAGCCATAAGCCACCTGCTTTTCCTGCGCCTGCGCCATTGCACTCGGCAGCGTGAACGTGAAAATCGACCCCTGCCCCGGCGTGGATGCCACCGTAATCGCCCCGCCATGCTGCTGCGCGATGCGCTGGCAAATCGCAAGCCCGAGCCCGATGCCGGGATAGGCTTCCTGCTCATGCAATCGGCGGAAAATCATGAAAATCTTCTCATGCTGGCCAGGCGAAATGCCAATCCCGTTATCGCGCACCGCGATGTGCCACACCTCGTTTTCAAGCGCAGCACTGACATGGATGCGCGGAATTCCCTCGCAATATTTCATCGCGTTCGCCAGCAAATTTTGCAGCAATTGGCCGAGCATGATCGCATCCCCCTCGACCTCCGGCAGCGGGCCTTGCGTAATCACCGCGCCGCTTTCCTCGATCACCGCCGCAAGGTCGTGCAGCGTCACCGCGAGCACCGCATCGAGCGCAACCGGCGTGAATGACAGCTGCGAAAACCCCAGCCGCGCATAGGTGAACAGCCCGTCGATCAGCAAGCGCATGCGCTGCGCCCCATCCACCGCGAAGTCGAGCGAGCGCTGCGATTTCTCGTCGAGCGTTCCCGCATTGCGGTTCGCCACCAGCGTGAGATGCTGGCTGACTGCGCGCAACGGCGATTTCAAATCATGCGCCACGATGGTCGCGAATTGCTCGAGGTCACGATTACTGCGCTCGAGATCCGCGCGGTATTTCTCCACCTGCCGCAGCATCTGCGCCCGGTCCGCCGCGCGCTCGACCGCACGTTTCAGCGCCGAAGCGGTGATAATTTTCTTCGGCAAATAATCCTGCGAACCAAGCTTCATCGCCGTCACCGCAATCATCTCGTTGCCTTCCGCCGTCATCATGATGATCGGCACCGCGCCCACATCGTGGCTCAATTGCTGCAACAGCGCGAGCCCGTCCATGTCCGGCAAATGGTAATCGAGCAGCACGCAATCGATCGCCTGCTCACGATAGAGCGCGAGCCCTTCCGCGCTTGTGTACGCATGGAAAAAACGAAACCCGCTCGCTTCCCCGCCGAGGTAATCGACGCACATCGCATGGTCTGCTTCCGTGTCGTCGATGATGAGGATGTTCATGCCGCCTCCTGCGGCAGCGCGGCGGCTTTGCTCAACGTGAACCATATCTGCGTGCCACCGCCCGGCGCCGCGTCCGCCCAGATGCGCCCGCCATGCCGCGCCACGATACGCTGCGCAATGGCCAAGCCCATGCCGACACCGGGGTAGTTCCTCGCCGCATGCAACTGCCGCAGTGGTTTAAAAATTTCCGCCTGTTCCGCCGCCGGAATGCCAATGCCGCGGTCGCTCACGCAAAAGCGCCAGCCTTTGCCGATCGACTCACCATGCACCTCAATCTGCGGCGCACAGCCCGCTTTCGCGAACTTGATGGCGTTACTAAGCAAACAGCAAAAAAGCTGCGCCAGTTGCTTTGCATTCGCATGCACCGACGGCAACGCGCCCGCCTCGATCACCGCACCGCTGCCCGTCACGCTCTCTTGCAATTGCTTCACCGCGAGCGCCACAATGTCGGCGACAGGCACGTTCTCCGCCATTTCCCCAGCGAGCGTGTTGAGGCGCGAATAGACCAGCAGCCCTTCGAGCATATCCTGCGCACGACGGCTACCCGCCAGCACATGCGCGAGGTAATCCTGCGCCTTGCCGTCGAGCGTGTTGCCATATTTTTCCTCGAGCAACCGCGCGAAATTCGTCGCCTCGCGCAGTGGCGCGCTGAGGTCGTGCGACACTTGGTAGGTGAATTCCTGCAACGCCTCTTCCAGCAATTTCACTTTGCTTTCCGAGGTGACGACTGCTTGTTGCATACGCATCCCCTATGCCGCTTCCGGCACGAGCACGGGCATTTTCACCACGCTCAGCCAGAGGTTTTCGATCCCCGCAACCACGCTCAGCAATTGCGCGAGGTCGATCGGCTTCACCGCATAGGCCTGCACGTTCAGTTGCTGCGCCTCGACCATCGCACGCTCCGCCGCGGAGCTCGTCAGCACCACCACCGTAATCGTGCGCAAGTCGCGGTCCGCGCGCAACGCGCCCAGCACCTCGACGCCGCTTTTGCGCGGCAGATGCAAATCGAGCAGCACCATATCCGGCCGTTTTGCCGCCACATGCTGGCCACGGCGGAACAAATAATCGAGTGCCTCGTCGCCGTCGCGCACGCAATGCAGCCGGTTGGCGATTTTCGCGTCACGAAAAGCCTCGATGGTCAGCGCCACATCGCCCGCATTATCCTCGACCAGCAGGATATCAACCGGCGATGCTTGATACGGTTTTTCGCTCATGCTGCCCTCCTTGTTTGTAGTGGCTGCTGGTCGCGACCTCGCCCCAGAATTTTTCGATTTCCTGCACCGCGCGCAAAAAATCGCCGAGGCCCGAAGGCTTGATGACATACGCATTCGCGTGCAGCGCATAGGCCAATTGCAAATCCGTCGGCGCGGTCGAACTGGAAAACACCACGACCGGGATCGTCATCAGGTCGATGTCGTTCTTGATGATCTTCAGCGTTTCGAGCCCGTCCATGCGCGGCATGTTGATGTCGAGCAACACCACGTCCGGGCGCGGCGCGCTTTTGTATTTATTGAACTGCCGTAGGAAATCGAGGGCTTCCGCACCGTCGCACGCCGTGTGCAGGTGCACGCGCTCGGCGCAATGTTCCAGCGCCTCACGCGCCAGTTCCCGGTCGCCGGGATTGTCATCGGCAAATAAAAGATGGATATCGCGTTGCATCACGCCGCCTCCTTCCGGTTTGCTGCACGCCCGAGCGGCAGCGTAAAATAAAAAATGCTTCCCTTGCCGGGGGTCGATTGCACGTCCATTTTCCCGCCATAATGCTGCACAGCTTTCTTGCACACCGCGAGGCCGATCCCCGTGCCGGGATATTGCTCGCGGTGGTGCAGCCGCTGGAACACCAGGAAAATTTTATGGAGATGCTCCGGCGCGATGCCGATGCCGTTATCATGCACCGAAAAGCGGCACATCCCACCTTCGATCGTCGCACCGAGATGCACATGCGGCGTGCCCTGGCAGAATTTCAGCGCGTTGCTGAGCAGGTTCTGCAACACCTGCCGCAAATGCGTCGGGCGCACATGCACCGGCGGCAAATAATCATGCGTGATGCGCGTACCCGTTTCCTCGATGCGCGCCGAGAGATCACGCAGCACGCCCGCCAGCACCTGCTCGCTCTCCACATCCGCTGCCGCCTCGCTCTCATGGTCGATGCGGGCATATTCCAGCACATCCGCGATGAGCTGGCGCGCATGCGCCGCACCGTCCGTGATGTAATGCATGTAATGCCTGCTTTTCTCGTCGAGCGAGGCCGCAAGATGCTTCTCCAGCCGCTCCGTGAAATGCTGGATCACCCGCAGCGGTTCCTGCAAATCATGCGAGCAGACATAGGCGAACCGTTCCAGCTCGCTGTTCGATTCGACGAGCTTGCCGACCGACGCTTCGAGCTGCTTCGTCTGCTCCGCAAGCTGCGCTTCCTTCTCCGCCACCTGCCGCTCGAGTGCTGCGCGCGCCATGCTCTCCTGCACCGCGCGATGTAACACTTCCGGCGTAATCGCCGCTTTGGTGATGTAATGCCCCGCCCCGTTCTTGATCGCCTGCGCCGCGATCATTTCGTTGCCTTGCCCCGTGAGCATGATGACCGGCAGATGCGCATCATACGCGCGAATCCTGCGCAAAATCTCGAGCCCGTTCGTGCCCGGCAGCGAATAATCGAGCAGCACGCAATCGCAGGGTTGCTGCTGCAACAGAGCGAGCCCATCCGCCCCGCCACGCGCCTCGAGGCAGCGGTAGCGCACGTTCGATGCCCGCCGCAATGCGCGTGCGTAAAGCTCGCGATCGTCCTCGCTATCGTCGATGCTCAGGACGGTGAATTCCTGCACCATGCTCACATCCCGTGAATCGTGAAATAAAAAACCGTACCCTCACCCACCACCGACTCGATCCAGATCCGCCCGTGATGGCGTTCGATAATTTTTTTGACGAACGTCAGCCCCACGCCCGAACCTTGCGCCGCCGCGTCCTCATCGTTCAACCGGCGGAAAATGCGGAACACCTCGTCATGCTGCGCCGCCGCGATGCCAATGCCGTTATCCTTCACGTAAAAAACCCGCTCGCCCTGCAGTTCCGTAGAGCCAATCTCGATGCGCTTGTGCGCCTTGTCGTTATACTTCACCGCGTTGGTGATGAGGTTGCGCAACGCTTCCGTGATCCGCGTGCGGTCGCAAATAATCGTCGGCAGCGGCGCTGGCATGCTCACCGTCGCGCCCGCTTCGGCAAGCGTCGTTTCCATCATCGCCGTGATGTCGCGGACCACCTCGTTCAAATCCGTCGGCTGCACCGCGAGCTGCTGGCGCCCGAGCCGCGAGAAATTCAGCAGATCGTTCACCAGCCGCTCCATGCGCTCGCACAAGAACATCATGCGGCCGATGCGTTTTTCCGCCTGCGCGTCGAGCTTGCCCTCGCAATCCTCGCGCAGGAAAATCGCATTATTGCTGAGTCCCCGCAGCGGTTCCTTTAAATCATGCGAGGCGATATAGGCGAAATCGTCCAGCTCCTGGTTGCTGCGCCGAAGCGCCGAAAGCAGTTCCGCCATCCCCTCTTCCGATACTTTCTGCTGCGTAATGTCGCGCATCACTTTCGACGCGCCGATGATGACGCCCTCACCGTTATAAATCGGCGAAATACTCACCGACACATTGATGAGCCGCCCGCCTTTGCCGACCCGCACCGTTTCGTATACTTTCACATGGCGGCCTGCGCGTACTTCCTCGAGGATATGTTTCTCATCCTCGCGGTATTCGCTCGGGAACAAAATCGTGATGGGCTTGCCGAGCACCTCCTGCTCCTTATAGCCGAGCAAAAACTCCGCCGCCGGGTTCCATGAGGTGATGATACCGTCGAGCGTTTTGCTGATGATCGCATCGCTGGTCGATTGCACGATCGCCGCCATATGCGCCTGCTCGCGCACCGCCTCGCGCTGGCGGGTGATGTCGCGCAGCGTCGCCACATACATCGCAACCCCGCCCGCGCGCATTTCGTTGATGCCCAGCTCCATCGGGAACGGGCTGCCGTCCTTGCGCCGCCCGACGATTTCGCAATCCACCCCGAGCAGCGCCCGCCCGCCTGCCGCCCCCACGTCCCTGAGGCGGATTTCGTAATCGCTCGCGAACGGCTCGGCCAGCAGCGTCTTCAATTTCCGCCCGAGGATTTCCTGCGCCGTGTAACCGAAGATCGTTTCCGCCGCGCTATTGAACATGCTGATCGTGCCGAACGCATCCACCATGATGACGCCATCGAACAACGTGTTCAGCACCGCGCCCAAATCCGCTTTCGACAAAAACGCCTGCCCCAGTTCGCTGCTGCCGAGGCGTGCCCGCGCGGGTTTGAGTAGGGCGGATTGCGGCTTCATGCGGGCATCCTTTTACCGGTAGCGACATCGTGGCGACGGGTCGTGCATTCCCACCCGATTAACTCAACTATAGATTGAATTGAAGTCGAGGTCAAAAAAATAGTGATGCCATCAACAAGCTGATATTAAAATTATATTTGATTTATATAGTTCTAAGCATTTGAAACAATTTCGAGCCATTAACCTATTATTAATCAACTCCTGATAGTGTTCGCTGGCAGCATCGGGAGAACATCATGCAAGCAGAAATCCAACCGCTCGCCTATAAGAACGCCGTCCAGCGCGTCGCCCGCATCCTCCTCGTCGAGGATTGCAAGAGCGACGTCTACCTGCTCGAACGCCTGCTCGAGGAGAGCGAGGTCAACTGCTTCTACGAAATCTGCGACGTGCCGCGCCTCGTCGACGCATTCTATAAAATCGACCACGAATCGTTCGACCTCGTCATGCTCGACCTGAATTTGCTCGATATGGACGGCGTCACCTCCGTCGTCGCGCTCCACGCGCAGGCGCCGCACTTGCCCATCATCGTCTATAGCGGGCTCGACGACACAAAAACCAAGGAAAAAGCCCTGCTGTGCGGCGCTTCCTATTACCTCGTCAAAGGCCACGAAACCGGGCGCGTGCTCAAGCAAATCATCGAGGGCAACGCCGCATGAGGCCGCATAATCCGCACTAAAAAACGGAAAGCTAGGGTAAGAAAACCGGACGGCGAACTACGAGCGTCACCCAGCAAAACCGCCAATTTCCCGACTTCCTTCCCTCCTTTCGCCAAAAACCCTTGTGCATCGCGCCCGATGCCGCTAGAAACCACCCGCGATATTCGCCAAAATGCCGATGTAGCTCAGCTGGTAGAGCAACTGATTCGTAATTAGTAGGTCGCAGGTTCGATTCCTGTCATCGGCACCATTTCCCCATTAGCTTTACAGCCCGCCCGTTTCAGGATAACAATTTTCCTATGCGATCTGTGAACCGTTATCTCCTGCCGCTTTTCCTCGCGACGATCACGGGCGTCGCGCTCGTTGCCCTGCTGCATGACGATGCGGTCAAAACCACACCCGTGCAGGAAGCGCCCTCACCGGCAAAACTTTCTGGCAACCAACAGGCCGATGCCGCCAGCCCCTCAGCCAGCGAGTCCCATTACCGCAACCGCATCGTGCTGAAAAAACTCAGCGCCACCGACATCGACCCCGCCACCTCGCACCAGCACGAAATCACCGGCGTCGCAGCACTCGTCCAACTGCTCGGCCCCGCCGACCAGCATTTGCGCGGCCACCTCATCTATGACGGCGCGGAGCCTTTCTCCGCCGATATCGACCTCACCTGGTACAACGCGAGCAAAAGCAACACGCCGCGCTACCGCCTCTATTACGGCGATAACCCGGTCACCGAAAAAGCCATGCCCGGCGACACCATCGCCATCGCCCGTTACGGCAAAAGCCAGCTGCTCGCCGTCATCGCCCCGCACGGCACCAAGTATGAATCCGAATTGCCCGACTTTGTGCAATCGCAACTCGCCACCCTCCCACCGCCGCACTAACTACTGCATCGTGGGCCGCTCCGCCTTCAACCGCGCCGCGGCAATCGCCGCATAATCCGGGTTGAGCTCGATGCCGATGCAGCTGCGGTTCAGCCGTTCCGCCACCACCCCCGTCGTCCCCGCGCCGAAAAATGGGTCGAACACCACGCCCCCCTCCTTGCATCCGGCCTTGATGCAGGGCTCGATCAGCTCCGCCGGGTAGGTCGCAAAATGCGCGGCGCGATAGGGCTTCGGCGCCACCGTCCACACGCTGCGGCGGTTCTTGCCTTTGGGGTTCGCGAACGCATAATCCTTCGACAGATACGGCTCGCGGATCGCATCGCCGTCGTAAAAATATTTCGCCGATTTGCTGAGCAGGAAAATATATTCATGCGCGCGCGTCGGTCGGTCGGGCACGCTTTCGGGCGTCGGGTTCGGCTTGTGCCAGATAATGTCCGAGCGCAAAAACCACCCGTCCGCCTGCAGCGCGAACGCGACCCGCCACGGAATGCCGATGAGGTTCTTCGCGGGCAGCCCGCGCCATTTGCCCTTCGGCGCACGGGCACTCAAATTGCTCCGCCCCGGCGTTTTCACGTTCACATCGTTCTTCCCCGTATAGCTCCCCCCGGCATAGCAATCGCCGAGGTTCAGCCACACCGTGCCGTCCTCTTTGAGGATGCGGTGGATTTCCCGGAACAGCCGCCGCAAATTTTCGACATATTCCTCCGGCGTTGCTTCCATGCCGAGCTGGCCGGCCGCTTCATAGTTTCGCAAACCCCAATAAGGCGGGCTGGTAATCACGCAGTCGATGGAAGTATCGGCGATCTTGCGGATGACCTTGCGGCAATCCCCTTTTAAAATCTTGACGGTCATGGCGTCCTTTTTCCGTTAGCGATGGGCACAAAAAAAGCCCCGCAAGCGTGCGACGCTCACGGGGCTTCTTTAAGGGCAGAACTTCTCCACCCTACCATTGCATTATGCCTCACGAAAACCGGGCGCGGAAGCCCTCCGCCCGCAACGCCTCACGCACGGAACACGAGGGACTAACCCGCTGGAAAATAGGCTGGCGGCGCGCTTACGCCGCTTCGCGCAGCTTGCTGTGGCGCTGGCCGTAGAGGAAATAAATCGCAAAACCGAGCGCGAAATACGGAATCAGCGTAATGAACGTGTTGAATAGCGTCGAGATCAGCAACAGGCACGACAGCATGCCAAGGATCGGCGTCACGCGCGGCATCGGCACATGGAACGGTCGCTCGAGCCCCGGCTCTTTCCGGCGCATATACATCACCGTGAAGCAGATGATTGCAAACGCCGTCAGCGTCCCGAGATTCACCAGATCGCCCAATTCCTCGATCGGCGTCATCCCCGCAACAATCGCCGAAATCACCCCGACCACGATGGTGTTGATCCACGGCGTCGCGAATTTTGGATGGATCGAGCTGAATACCGACGGCAGCAACCCATCCTTCGCCATGCTGAAGAAAATCCGCGTCTGGCCGTACATCAGCACCAGCATCACCGACGACAAGCCGCAGATCGCGCCGATTTTCACCGTGAAAGCGAGCCACGGCATCTTCATCGCATCGACCGCGACCGCAATCGGGTCCGGCACGTTCAGCGTCGTGTATTTCACCAGACCGGTCAGCACCAACGACACGAGGATGTACAAAACCGTGCACACCGCAAGCGAGCCAACGATGCCGATCGGCACGTCCTTCTGCGGGTTGCGCGCTTCCTGCGCCGCTGTCGAAACCGCCTCGAAGCCGACATAGGCAAAGAAAATATACCCCGCCCCGCGCAGCAAACCGCTCCAGCCGAAATGGCCGTATTCGCCCGTGTTCGCAGGCAGGAACGGGTGCCAGTTCGCCGGGTCCACATAGAAAATCCCAAAGCCGATGAACAGCAGCACCACCAGCACTTTAATGAAGACGATGATGTTATTCACCGTCGCCGATTCCTTGACGCCGAGCACCAGCAGCAGCGTCACCACCGCAAGGCCAAGCGCCGCAGGCAGGTTGAAAATCGCCGTCACCACCGGCAGGCTCGCCACCACGATGCTCTTGTCCGCCAGCGTTTTCGTAAGCTCATCCGTCAGCTGCGTCCAGCCTTGGCCGGGCACGTCGATCAGCTTCATGCCCGTCGCCGCCGTCCATTCCGGCGGGATGAGGATGTGGAAATCTTTCAGGAAACTCACCACATAGCCCGACCAGCCGACCGCCACCGTCGAGGCCGCGACACCATATTCCAGCAGCAGCAGCCAGCCCATGATCCACGCGAAAATTTCGCCGAGGCTCGCATAAGCATAGGAATATGCACTGCCCGAAACCGGCAGCATGGCGGAAAGCTCGGCGTAGCACAGCGCAACGAACGCGCAGCAAATGCCGGTCATCAGGAACGAAAGAATAATCGCCGGGCCCGCGAACTGCGCCGCCGCCTGCCCCGTCATCACGAAAATCCCGGTACCGATGATGCAGCCGATGCCGAGCGAAATCAGGTTCCATTTACCAAGCGTGCGCACGAGGCCCGTCGTCCCCGCCTCCGCCTGGATTTGCGCGACGGTTTTACGCAGCATTAAGTTCTTCATAATGTCTCGCCTTTTTTATGGGAAAGACCAAGGCTTAGCAGCCCGCGCCGGGCCGCGCAAGCACTTCACGAGCATGGATTTGTAAGGAAGCTGAAAGCGATTATTTCGCTGCGCCGCGCACCGGTGCCCCAGCGCCATTGCCACCTGCAGGCGCCAATGGATCGCCCTTATGGTCGCTGCCGCCCGTGATCGCCGGATTCAGCGGCACGGCTGGCACCGCCACGGAAAGATCGCCACCGATCGCCAGTGTTTTCGCGGGCTGCTTGACCGCCAGCGGCGCGCCATCCGCCATCGGCGCGTAGCTGACACCCTCCGGCAGGCTCGGCACGACCGCCGCCGCATCGACCGCAGCCACCAGCACCTGCGGCGCTTCCGGCTTCACATGCGAGTGCGGCGCATGGTGGCGCGCTTCGCGCTCGAGGCTGGCATAGGCTGCTTTTACCGTATGCAAATGCTTGTCGTGCTGGTGCAAATACTGCACCAGCGCATCCGCCGTTGCATCGCCGCCGAGGCCATCCATCCCTTTCAAATTATGTGCATAGCTCGCATGGCGGTCGAACCGCGCATCGTTGCCCTTACCGGTCGAGAAACCAAGATATTCCAGCGCGAGCTGGATTTCCGGTTTTACCGCATCGTAATGGTGGTGCTTCGGCGCGGGAGCAGCCGGCGTTGCTTCATGCGCTTGCGGCTTTGCGGCAGCCACCTGCACCGGCGCGGTCGCCAGCGGATGCGGCGCAGCAGGTGCGGGGTTCACCACAGCGGGCTCTTTCGGCTGCTGCAGTTCCGCAACCGCAAAACCCAGTTTATCTTTTTTGGTGTTCCACACTTGCACAGGCGCTTGCGGGGCATGCGCTTGCGGTGTCGTATGCTGTGCAACTTGCACCACTGCTGGATGCTCTGCCACCACCGTTTTCGGCACACCGAAACGCTTCGCCATATCACTCTTTAAATCATCCGCATTCGTCTGAATAAATGGATCCGACGGGGCCGCTGCCACTTGCACAGCAGCGGGATGCTGTAGTTTATTGGCCTCATCATCCGTCACTTTGAACAGGAAGCTCCTATATTCCCCGCGGGGATCACCGCCCTGCTGCGCCAGCCGGATCGTCACAAACGCCAGTTGGTAGGCCGCCTTGTCATTAAGGTCATTCGCGGGCGTATCGTTGTATTTCTTGTAAAGGTTGGAAATTTGGCGATCCGTCGCCTTTTCAGGAGAGGCGAGATTAACACCTATCTCTGTCATCTTACCTTCAATGTCGGTTACACCCACCGAACCATTTTCATTGTGCTGGATGACCAGCGCGATCGCCTTCTGGTAGGCGGGCGATTGCAGGTTATGCACATCCGTTGTCGAAATATCAGCCATGTCACTTGCTCCATCATGCACCCGTTCGGCCACATCCGGCCCACGGGCATCTCGTTTTCCTTGGCATTAATTTACCACGGAGCGCTTAAGGAAAATGTTAAGGTTTTGTGACAATTGCATGCATCGCCGCCCGGAAAGCCCCGCCGCCAGCATCATTCTTTATTTAGCAAAAACAGAAGCTTATCAATAGCCGCCCGGCTGAGCACCGCCTGCCCCGCCCGCGCATCGCCAACAATCACCGCTTCGAGCCCCGTCGCCGGGTCCACCGCCGTCACTTTCACATACCGCCCCTGCGGCTTGAATTCGAGGATGTATTCCATAGCGGTTGGCGATTAGCAGTTGGCAGTTAGCTCTGCAGTGAGTGTGGCACGACCTCGCCCCAACCGCAAGCGAGCTAAAACCTAACTGCTAACGGCTAACTGCTAACTCATTCCTGCGCGTCGTCGAACGATTCTTCGAGGCACTCGATCAGCAATTGCGTAATCTGGTTCACCCGTTTTTCGAGAATCGTGAACCGGTAACCGAAAAACTCGAACACTGCGCCCACATCCGGAATCACCCGCGCTTCGTGCAGCACGAGGCCCGCGACCGTCGCCGCATGGTCGTCCGGCAAATCCCAGTCGAGCTGGCGGTTGATGTCGCGGATCGTCACCGTGCCCGCCACCTTATACGCATGCTCGCCGAACGGCATGATCTCGGCGATCACCAGCGGGTCATGCTCATCGTCGATCTCGCCGACGATTTCTTCGATGATGTCCTCAAGCGTCACCACGCCAAGCCACGCGCCATATTCATCCACCACGCAGGCGAAATGCTTGCGCTCCTTGCGGAATGCGTCGAGCTGGTCGTCGAGCGTCGTCGTTTCCGGCACGAACCACGGCTTATGCGCAATCCGCCGCAGCATCTCGCGCGTGATGCCGATTTTCTGCGCCCGCACCAGCCGCAGCAAATCCTTGAAATGCAGCACGCCGACGATATTTTCCGGGTCGTCCTTCCACACCGGAATACGGCTATGGTTGCTCGCAATCGCCTGCGCGATCAGCGTTTCCGGGTCGAGGCCGATATCGACACTCTCCACCTGCGAGCGGTGCGTCATGATTTCGCCGATCGTGTAATCGCTCAAATCGAGGATGCTGCCGAGCATATCCCGGTCGTCCTTCTCCACCTCGCCCTCGTGGTGATGCAGCGCAATCGCACCTTTCAGTGCTTCGCTCGCCGACATCATGTTCTGCACATTCGCGAGGTTCATCCCGAACACCCGCAGCACCCCGCGCACGATGCGCTGCACCAGCCACGTGATCGGCCAGAGCAGCTTGATCGCGAAATTCAGCGACGGTGCAAGCGCCAGCGACGCCCGCTCCGAATGGTGAATCGCAATCGTTTTCGGCAGCACTTCCGAGAAAATCAGCACCAGCAGCGTCGTCGCAATCGTCGCGTAAATCGGGCCGTATTCCTCGCCCGCCACATCCACACCGACAATGGTGGCGAGCGACGCCGCCGCGATATTGATGAACGTATTCCCCAGCAGCAGCGTCGAGATCAGTACTTCTTTCTTCTCGCGCAGGTCGAGCACCAGCTTCGCGCGCTTCGCCCCCTCCTTCATCAGCGTGAACATCCGCGCGCGCGACACCGCCGTCAGCGCCGTTTCGCTCCCCGAAAAAAACGCGGAGAACACGAGCAGCAGCCCCAGCACCACCAATTCCATCGCGAGCGTGCTCATGCCTGCCCCGCCAGAAAGCTCGCCACCACATCCCGCGCCAACGCGGCATCGACGTTCTTCGCGACGCGCGCATCACCGATAGCATCCAGCACCACAAACGTCAGCGCGCCATCCTCCGCTTTTTTATCCTCGACGAAATGCCCTGCGATTTTTCCCGCATCCCACGCCTGCGCCACCTCCAGCGGCGAAGCGAGCATCCCAAGCGCTGCAAAATGCGCCGCGAGTTCGTGCTCCACCGCATCATCGATCAGCCCCATCCGCGCGGATAACCGACACGCCATCACCATCCCAATCGCCACCGCTTCACCATGGATCAAGCGCTCGCCAAACCCCGTCTCCGCCTCGAGCGCATGGCCGAACGTATGCCCGAAATTCAGCAACGCCCGGCGATCCGCCTCGCGCTCATCCTCCGCAACGATCCGCGCTTTCATTTCGCACGATTTCACCACCGCATGATGGATCGCCGCCTTATCTCCGCTGAGCAACTTCGCCCCGTTCGCCAAACACCAGCGGTAAAATTCCGCATCCATGATGAGCCCGTATTTGATGATCTCCGCATAGCCCGCGCGCATCTCGCGCACCGGCAGCGTGCCCAGCACATCGCTATCCGCCAGCACCAGACGCGGCTGGTAAAAACTGCCGATCAAATTTTTCCCACTGCTTGAATTGATCGCCGTTTTGCCGCCGACTGAACTATCCACCTGCGCCAGCAGCGAGGTCGGAATCTGGATGAACGGCACCCCGCGCAGCAGCACGCTCGCCGCGAACCCCGCGAGGTCGCCCACCACGCCGCCACCCAGCGCGATGATCGTCGTTTTGCGATCGACCTTCTGCTGCAGCAGCGCTTCCATCACCATCTCGAAATTGGCGAAGCTTTTGCTGCCCTCGCCCGCCTGCACCATCAGCCCCGCAACGCCGATGCCACGCGCATGCAATTGTTTACCGAGCATTTCACCGTACAGCGGTTCCACGTTGCTATCGCTGATGATGATCGCGCGTTTGCCCGCAAGCACCGGCAGAATATACTCCGCCACATTCGTAAGCACCCCACTGCCGACGATAATCTCGTAACTGCGATCCGCCAAAGCCACCGCCACTTTCTGATGCTGGCTCATGCGCTTTTCCCCATTCCATCCAGCGCCGCGATCACCCGCTCCACTACCACCTCATGCGGCCCGTGGCTCGAATCCACCACCATATCCGCGAGGCCATAGACGGGGTAGCGATCCTCCATCAACTGCTCCAAAATATCGCGCTTATTGCCCGTTTCAAGCAAGGGCCGGTGGTTACGTTTGCTCACCCGGTCGGTCAGCACCTCGAGCTCCGCGCGCAGCCATACCGAAGTCGCGCGCGCCTTGATGAGTTCGCGCACGCCCGGCTGCATCCACGCGCCGCCACCCGTCGCCAGCACCAACTGCTCCTCGCCCAGCAACCGCGCGATTACCCGCTGTTCGAGGTCGCGAAAAATCGGCTCGCCATGGATCGAAAAAATATCCGCGATCGAGCAGCCCGCCGCCGCCTCGATCTCCTCGTCCGAATCGACGAACCGCCAGCCGATTTGTTTCGCCAAGCGCCGCCCGATGGTGGACTTGCCCGCGCCCATCAGCCCGATCAGCACGAGCGGCCGCGCACGCCATGCGCCGCGCGCTTCATTACCCATCATGGTTGCTTCACTGTTAATTTCACTCGCTCGCATGCAAATAGTTGACTCGTCCGATTGAACAGAGCACAAGGGTAACGGCTTTGCCATAGAATTCAACTGTCAACCACAACCCCGCATGAGGCGTTATGACTACCCCATCGAAAAACAAAAACCTGATCATCATCATCGCAGCAGTTGTTGTCGTCGCGGCTGTGGCCGTAGCCGTCGCTACCGGCACCTCGACCCCGACGCAAGAAACCGTCACCAATGACGTGCCCGTAAGCACCACCCCGGCAACGAATGATGCTGCCGCACCGGCCGCTGCTACCCCGGCGGATGCCGCTGCCACCCAAGCTGCCCCGGTTGACGGTTCGGCGACGACCCCGGCCCCGGCGGTTGATGCTTCCGCTCCCGCCGCTGCCACCGCACCTGCGGCTCCGGCAACCCCGGGTGCTGCTCCCGCGGCTGCTGCAACCGTAACCGCTCCGGCGACCGGCGCTGCCCCGGCAGCCACCGTCACCACCACGCCAAGCGGCGCGGTATCGGCCACCACCACCGCCCCGGTTCCGGCGGCGACTCCGGCAGCACCTGCTGCTGCAGCTCCGGCTGCGACAGCGCCCGCTGCTGCACCGGTAACGGCTCCGGCCACGGCAACTGCCCCGGCAGCAACCGCTCCGGCGGCGACGGCACCGGCTCCCGCAGCTACGCCTGCTGCTCCGGCAACCCACTAGTTTTTAGTGGATGACTGAGACGTCACACGCCACCCCGGCTGCATGGTTGGGGTGGCGTGATTCGTTTCTGGAGATGCTCGTCGCCACCCGCGGTGCTTCGCGCGCGACGCATGATTCCTACAAGCGCGACCTCGCCGATTTCTTCGCCTACCTCGCGCAGCACCGCCGCGACCTATTGAACCTCACCCACCGCGACATCAGCGATTACCTTGGCGATTTAACCGCCCGCCACATGGCCCCCGCGACGCTTGCCCGCCGCCGTTCCGCCCTCACCCAATGGTTCAAATTCCTCATCAGCGAACGCTTGATCGAGGAAAATCCCGTCCTCCTCGTCCGCGGCCCCAAGCGCGCCCGCACCCTCCCGAAGCTGCTCTCGAAGGACGAAGTGCAAGCGCTAATTACCGCCGCCAATGCTGAAGTATCACCTGAAGCCACGCGCCTAAATGCCTTGATGGAAATGATTTACGCTTCCGGCATGCGCGTCAGCGAACTCGTCACCCTCACCATGCAACACATCCAGCGCGACCCGAAAAAGCCGAAACGCATTCAGCCCTATTTCCTCATCACCGGCAAAGGATCGAAAGACCGCATCGTACCGCTGCATGCGGGGGCCGTCGCCGCGCTACAAAATTACCTCGAGCTGCGCGAGCATTTTCTGCCGAAAAACCGCGACAGCAAATTCCTCTTTCCGAGCAGCGGCAAGGAGGGCCACCTCACCCGCCAGCGCTTCGGGCAAATGCTGAAAGCGCTCTGCATCAACGCGGGCATCGACCCCACCCGCTGTTCGCCGCACACGCTGCGCCATTCCTTTGCCACCCACCTGCTCGAAGGCGGCGCGGATCTGCGCGTCATCCAGGAATTGCTCGGTCACGCCGACATCGCCACCACGCAAATCTATACGCACGTTGCTGATAGCCGCCTAAGCGCTGTGGTCGCAACCAAGCATCCGCTCGCGAAAAAGAACTAAACCGCTTTCGCCGCCGCCACGTCCGTAACCCGCGCCACATCCACCGGGTCGACCATATAACTCCCCGCCAGCTCCGCGAACACTTGCGACAGCAGCAGCGTCACCTGCGACAGATCATCCATCCCCGCCGCTTGCGTGCTGCGCTCCGCCCGCGCGAACGCCTCGACGAACGCCGCCACCGGCACGCCATACTGCAACGCGACCGACACCGCGCGCGAGAATTGCTGCAGCATCGCCCGGTAAATCCCCGAAGATTCCGGTGCGTCGATCGCCATTTCGCCCAGCGTCCCATCCGCATATTCGCCCGTGCGCACGAAAACCGGCTTGCCCGCGACCAGCACTTTCTGCGTGAAGCCGTTCCGCCGCAGCGGCAGCTCGCGGCGCGACTGCATGAACTGCCCGAGCAACTGCGCCGCGACCGCCGACGCCGAGCCCGACATCATCGTCTGCGCCTCGCGGAACACCAGCGACGGCGCGCTCTCGTTTTCCTCGCTCTCCACCACCGGCATCGCATCTTCATACAGCGCGCAATGATCGCGTTTCAGCGTAATGGATTTCAAGCCTTTTTCCCAAGCGAGGCGAATCAGTTTCTGGCACTGTTCCAGCGTCGTCGCCTGCGGCAACTGCATCGTGTGCGCAATGCCACCGGTGAGGAATAATTGCGCCGAAGCGAGCAGCGCTACCTGCGCCTCTGCGTTGACCTCACGGCTGAACACCGCCGCATCCGCCACCCGCAAATGCGGCGCACCAACAAAGCTGCGCGCCCCGCACAGATACGCATCCGCCGCTGCGATCTGCGCCCGGCTGAAACCGATATGCGCGAGCAGATTGAACTGCGCGTCGTAAAGCTCACTATCGCCGATCTGCAATTGCTCGCGGCAGAAACGCTCGCCGATCACGAACGGGTCGAACGCGGCATGAATATCCGGCGCGACGCGCAGCATCTCCTCGATAAGCGCCATCTGCGCCTCGCTGAAGCCCTTGGCCGTAAGCGTCGTCGTATTAATATGCGGCGCGTTTTTCAGCACCGCATCGCCGCACACATAGCGCGACATTTCCGCAATCTGGCTCACGCTATACCCCAGCGCCGCGAGGCCATAGGTCACATCCGCACTCACTTTTTTCTGGTGCGCACGCATCAAATTTTGCATCGGCATCAGGCCGAGCGTTTCGCAATCCATCACCCGCGCGATGGTCGTCGTCGGCGGCACGCAACTGAACTGCGCGTTGCGCACGCCATACGCTTCCGCCTTGATGAAGCCGATTTCCCACGCGCGCTTCGCTGCCTCCAGCAGCCCACGCTGCGGCAGCGCTTCCCAATTTACCGCGTCCGCTTCGTCATCCGTCAGCAATTCCCGCCGCGCGGTGATCCAGCCGAGGAACGGCTTGCGGTTTTTCCCGAACTCGTTGAACGCGCCGAGCTCCTTCGCCAGCTCCGCCGACACCGCGCACACTTCACCCGTCAGCAGCGCGCTGATCGCCGCCACGGTGCTACGCGCCTCGTCGCTATCGTAAGCATAACCCATCCGCATCATCAGCGGCGCGAAATTCGCGAAACCCAAGCCAATCGGCCGCGTATCGAGCGTGCGCCGCGCCATCGCCCGCGACGGATATTGCGCGACGCTCACCGAAATATCGAGCAGCAGTGTCGCGATCCGCACCGCATGCGTGAACATCGCGACATTCACGAACCCTTTGCCATCCGCGCAAGCCGCGAGGTTGATGGTCGCCAGCGGGCACGCCGTATCGTCGAGGAACAAATATTCCGACGACGGCGTCGAGGCGCGAATCGCCTCCGTTTCCGGGCAGGTATGGTGCTTCGCAATCGTATCCGCAAACTGAATTGTCGGTTCGCCCGTCGCCCATGCCGCATGCGCGAGGTCATCGAACAATTCGCTCGCCGGGTTGTGGCTCGCCACCCCGCCATCCTTGCGGCGGCGCAGCGGGAAACGCTGTTTCAGCTCCACCGCCTCCATGAAGCGATTGGTCACCCGCACGGCTTGCCGCGTCTGGTGCGCGCTCACCGTGAAGAACACGTCCGAATCCGCCTCGCTGCCATAGACCGGAATATGCAATTCCTTATAGCCCTCGCGCGCGTACGCAATCACCCGCTCCACCGCGCTCGAGGGAATCAGCGCCCGCTTCGCCTTGTCGATCGCCGCCGCCAGCGCCGGGTTATGCTGCGGGTTGAACCGCGCCTCACTCTGGCCGGTATGCACCGCCGCCATCACGCCCGAGAGATATTTGCGCATCACCCGCGCACCGGTGATCAGCGCCGCGATTTTATACTGCTCCTCGCCCTTCCAGCGAATGAAGCTCACCACATCCGGGTGGTCGATATCGACCACCACCATTTTCCCCGCGCGCCGCGGCAGCCCGCCGGAATGAATCGCGCCCGCCGCCTTGTCGCCAATCGTGAGGAACCGCATCAGCCCGAGCGCATTCCCGCCGCTCGAGAGTTCCTCGCCCTTGCTGCGAATCGCCGACATGTTCGCGCCTGCGCCTGAGCCATATTTGAACGCGCGCATCTCGCGTTCGTACAGATGCATGATGCCGCCTTCGCTCACCAATTCATCTTTCACCGAATGCAAAAAACACGCATGCAATTGCGGTCGCGCATAGGCATTGCCCGAGAGTTTTAGCTTGCCGCTTTCATGATCCACGAAGCAATGCCCCTGCGCCGGGCCCTTCAGCCCATACGCCCAGTGCAGCCCGCTATTGAACCATTGCGGCGAGTTCGGGGCGAGCATCTGCCGCGCCAGCATCGCCGCGCTTTCGTCATGGAACGCGCGCGCATCCGCCTCGGTATCGAAATAGCCGCATTTGAAACCCCAATAGGCCCACATCCCCGCGAGGCGCAGGAACACTTGCCGCGCGCTCGTTTCATGCGTCGTGCGCTCGGCCTCGGGCAAGGCTTGCAGCGCCGCCGTATCCTCCGCCGTCGCCCATAAAAATTCCGGCACGCCCTCTTCTGCGACCTTGATCGTGCGCGTCGGCACGCCCGCGCGACGGATATAATACTGCACGAACATTTCCGCCGCTTCGCGCGACCAATGCGCGGGCACTTCGATATCCGTCAAACACACACGCGCCGCCGGGTCCGCTGCGCACACTTCCACATCCACCTTGCGCCAGCTCAGGCCCGCAAACGGGTCGGCGGTTTCATCGGTAATGAGTCGGGCGATTTTCATGCGAGCGGCCTTGCAAGCAAGCGCTCGCGCGCCCGCGTTGGGTGAATCCTTCGTTGCCGATGCATGATTTTTTATTGTTGTGTCAATCCGTAGCACCGCGCGCGCTGCGATTCAAGCGCCGGTCGATGCACATCCACAGATTCGTCGTGAGAAAAAATTAGTGCGCGAGTGCGCTGACTTTCGGCGCGGAACCCACCGCCGCCACTTTCGAGCCGGTCGGCGTGCGCGGCACTTCTACACTGGCAGGCGTGGGGCTAGCCACCTGATCCGGCGCGACAACCGGTGCCCCCGGCGTGTCCATCTTGTCGAACTTGTTCTGCAAAAAACTATTGATGAGTTGAAAGAACAGTGCACCGAGCAGACTGCCCAGCGACATATTTTGTGAAAGCTGCCCAAGCCCAGCCTCCTGCAATTCTCCGCGACGGCGTTCTTCCTCGCGTTTTTTATCGTCATCCGTCAGCGTGCCGTCAGCCTGTTTCTGCACGAAACTTTCGCCGATGCCTTTGCCCACTACCGCGAGGTAATGTGTCGTTTCCGCAGGCAAATGATCTTTCCAATCATTCGGGTGATCGCGCAGGTCACGGCGCAGATTACCCGGACCCCAATTATAGGCCGCAATGGCTTTTTCGGGATCGCCGCCATACATATCCATCAACTGCTCGAGATATTTCGCGGCCGCTTGCGCCGATTGTTTGGGATCGGTTGCATCAATGCCCATGCCCTTTGCCGTCGCTGGCATGAACTGGCATAATCCCGTCGCACCTTTGCGCGATGTCAGGCTGCAATTCCCGCCCGACTCCTGCCGCACGAGGTTCGTCAAAAGACCCGCAGGCAAACCGTGCTCGCGCTCAAGTCCCGCGAAATCCAGTTGCACTGCCCATTGCTCGGGCGTCTGTTTGGTAGGGTATGCCATGAAGTCAGTATACCCCTAACCGCGCCCGAGTTTTGTGACAGTTTGATGAAGAATCACCCATTCCCCACATCGGGAAACCCTTATTTCTTCGCGGATTTCCCGGCTTTTTTCTCCGCTTCCGCGGGTTTGGCCGCCGCGGGCTGGTTGATGTCGCACGCCACCATCGTCACATCATAGACCGGGTGCTCGAGCGCCGTGATGCTCGGGCTCGACGCATACATCCACCCGCGGAACAGCTCTTTCATCGTCTTCTCGCCCGGCTTTTGCTCGGAAATATCGACCAGCCCGGCATAATCCGTCTGGCTCGTCGGGGCCGAGGCCTGGCAATTCACCGCCGTCACCTGCAACTGGCCGACCTTCACATTCTCCCCCGGTTTCAGCGTGATGATCGCCGACTGCCCCGTCACTTTATTCAACACGCGCAACACCAGTTTGCGCGGCCAGTTCGTGCCGCTTTCGGGCGTGAAAATCGGGCTGGTCAAATCCGTCGGCTCCGCCGGATCTTCCTTCGCCGGGTCGGCTTGCGGCGCAACCGGTGTCGGCGGCGCGGCCTCGCCCGATTCCACGGCATCGACATCCACCACCGGCACCGCGACCGTCGCATGCGGCCCGCTTGGGATCACGGGCGGCGGTGGCTCGGCATGGCCGAACGGCACTTTGCCACCGACGAACGGGTTCGATGCGGAAGCCGCCGGATTCACTGGCGCATTCGCCGCCCCCATCGGCGCAGCCAAATTCGCTGGCGGCGAAAACGGTTTCGCTGGTGCCGGTGCAGGTGCTGGCGCATTCGCGGATGCAGGCGCAAACGGCGTTGTCGCCACCGCATTCACCGCCGCCGCGGGCGACGCGCGCTTCGCCGCGTTTTCCTCCGCCGCATGCTGGTGCGTGCTCAATATATCGCTATCGTTCGGGTCGGGATTTTCCGGCGTGATCCGCGCGGGCACATCGTTCGCTTGCGGCAGCGGCGCCATGCCGCCTTCTTGCGCAAATGCCCCCGGCGTTGCTGCAACCCACGCAGCGCAAGCAACCATAAAGCACTGCCGCATCGCGTGAATCCGTTACGGGGTTTTCAGGCTCGGCACGCCCGCATCCGCTGCCGGTGCGGTCGCGTCCGGCGCGTCGCTTTTCGGCTTCGACTTATCCGCCCCGCCGCCCGAGAACACGAATTTGCCGATCATTTCTTCAAGGCTCACCGAGGGCTGCGTGAACGCGATCTTGTCCCCATCCGCGAGATTCTTATCCTCCCCACCCGGCTCCACCGCGAGGAATTTCTCGCCGAGCAACCCAGCGCTTTGCACCGAGGCCGAGGAATCTTTCGGCAGTTTCACATCATTGCCGATGCGCATGGTCGCGACCGCCTGGTAGGTTTTCGGGTCAAGCGTCAGCCCTTCCACCGTGCCGATCTTGATGCCGCCGACGCGCACCGAGCTGCCCGGTGCAATGCCGCTGATGTTCGAGAACGCCGCGCTCACCGCATAGCCCTCGACATGTTTCACATTGCTGTTGCTATACGCGAAATAGAGGAAGCTCCCGGCCACCGCCAGCACCACCGCGCCCATCACCGTTTCGATTGCATTATTCGCCATGGTAGCTCCCTAGCAGAGGAATGATGTGACCGAGGTAGCATGATGCAAAAGCGCTGGCAAGGCGTCGTTCGCGTTATTCAGGATTACAAAATGGCTGCGTACTCCAGAAGGAATCGTCGCAGTTTTTGTCCTTCTCGCCATAAAACTTACCGAACCATTTATCGTTCGCTTTGTCTTCGCCGTCTTCCGTATCGAGGCGGCTGAGTCCATTGCCGTGTTCAAACCCACCACAGCCGCTGAGCGTCATCGCCACCGCAGAAAGTAGCACGAGCTGGCGCAACCGCAGCATTATTGCGGCGTCCACGGTTCGTAATCGGCCGCCGCCGCCGCGCGCTCGCCGCCTTTGCTGATATGGCCTTTGGGCAAATACCGCCCAACCGTCCCCGTCAAATTCGGGATCGGCGTTTTACTCCAGCTATATTGCTTCTTTTCGCTGAGCGGCGCATCGAGCGTATAATGCAGCCAGCCATGCCACGCGGGCGGCACTTTCGACGCATCCGCAATGCCGTGATACAGCACCCAGCGGCGCTTTTTCGTTTCGCCCGCGCGCACGCGCCGCGCCTCGAAATAGCGGTTGCCGAACGCGTCGCGGCCGATGAAATGGCCGTAAACGAGGGTGTGCAGTCGTGTGCCGATGGTGGTGCTCATGCGCCGCTTTTAGCAAACCCGGCAGCCCCGCGCAAGCGAGCTTCACGCCTATGCATTATTTATACCCAGCTTCTTGGGCAACAATCGCAAATTTACCACGAACCGCGCAGATTGATACTATTCCAGCCATCCATTCCATCATCGGGATTTTTATGCTCACCAACCGCACCGACTACACCGATCACGCGCCGTTCGCCGATCACACCGACCATTTCAAAAAATCCGACAGCAAGCCGAACAACCTGCTGTTTGAAACCGCGCTGACCGTGATTATCCTTGGTGTCGGCATCGGCTTCTTCGCCGATAAAATGGGGATGATGGGCAGCACCCATCTCGAATCGAACGGCTATCACGGCTTCACGACCGTGAATGTCGGCCACCATCACGGGCATGGGCTCGCGGCGGAGTAACGCGCCACAAACTCCCTACTCCCCCCTTGCGGGGGAGTCGAAATCGTCCTTCACGATTTCGGTGGGGGGACAATTCTTCTCTAAATGAAAAATAGCAAAAAACTAAGAACTGAAATCAACCACTAATTATCCAAGAAGCTTCGCATCTTCCGCGAACGCGACGGATGCTTCAACTTGCGCAGCGCCTTCGCCTCGATCTGGCGAATCCGTTCCCGCGTCACACTGAACTGCTGGCCCACTTCCTCGAGCGTATGGTCGGTGTTCATCCCGATGCCAAAACGCATGCGCAGCACACGCTCCTCGCGCGGCGTGAGGCTCGCCAGAATCCGCGTCGTCACTTCCCGCAGGTTCGACTGAATCGCCGAATCCACCGGCAGCACCGCGTTCTTGTCCTCGATGAAATCACCGAGATGCGAATCTTCCTCGTCCCCGATCGGCGTTTCGAGCGACACCGGTTCCTTCGCGATTTTCATCACCTTGCGCACTTTATCCAGCGGCATCACCAAACGCTCGGCCAGTTCTTCCGGCGTCGGCTCACGGCCGATTTCATGCAGCATCTGACGGCTGGTACGCACGATTTTGTTGATCGTTTCGATCATATGCACCGGAATACGAATCGTACGCGCCTGATCCGCAATGGAACGCGTGATCGCCTGGCGAATCCACCAGGTCGCATAGGTTGAGAACTTATACCCGCGGCGGTACTCGAATTTATCCACCGCTTTCATCAGGCCGATATTGCCTTCCTGAATGAGGTCGAGGAACTGCAACCCGCGGTTCGTGTATTTCTTCGCGATCGAAATCACGAGGCGCAAGTTCGCCTCGATCATCTCTTTCTTCGCACGGCCCGCATCACGCTCGCCCTTGCTCACCGCGAACACCACGCGCTTGAATTCGGAAATATCCATCCCCGTTTCGGTCGCGATTTTCGCAATTTCCTTACGCAGCGCTTCGATATCTTTGCTGCATTTCTCGGCGAATTCCTTCCAGCCTTTTTCCTTCAGCTTGGCGACCGATTTCAGCCAATCCGGATCCAGCTCGCGCCCGTTATAATTCTGCAGGAAGCTCGGGCGCTTCACGCCCGCTTTTTCCGCGAGTTTCAGCAGCTGCATCTCGGTCGAAATGAGGCGCTTATTCACGCCATACAGCGTATGCATCAATTCCTCGACGCGCGCATTGTTGAAGCGGATCGAGAGCATGATCTCGACCGTTTCTTTCAGCAACGCCGGGTATTTTTTATTGTCCGCATTCGTGACATCGCCCTCGCCGAGCGCCTGCGCATGGCGCTTCTCCTGCAGCTTGCGCAACGACTTCGATACTTTCGCGAATGCATCCAGTTTCTCGAGCACGGCGGGCAGCAATTCCTGCTCCATGGCGACGAGCGACAGCACCGCTTCGTCGTCATACTCGTCTTCTTCGACCTTCTCCTTGCGGCCGCCCTCGAGCGCGTCGTATTCGTCTTCTTCCTCGTCCTCTTCCTCGACCGTTTCGCCCTGGTTGCGCTCGGCATCCGCGAATTTATCTTCCGTGCCCGCACCGTACGTCGCGTCGAGATCGATCACCTCGCGCAGCAGCATTTCGCTGTTCGCGAGTTTGTCGCGCCAGCCGAGCACGAGATGCATCACCGTCGGCGATTCGCACAGCGACGAAATCACCATTTCGCGACCGCTTTCGATGCGTTTCGCGATCTCGATTTCACCTTCGCGGCTGAGCAATTCCACATTGCCCATTTCGCGCAAATACATCCGTACCGGGTCGTCCGAACGGCCGTAGGATTCTTCCGGCTTCTCGGCTTCGATATCGATCACCAGCTCGCCGCTCGCCTCGCCATTCGCGACCGGCGCGTCATCGTCATCGCCCTCGACGAACGGCGCGGAATCACCTTTATCGTCCACTTCCGGCAGCTCGATCACTTTCACGCCCTTGGCCGCGAGCTTGGTAATCAGCTCGTCGATCACTTCCGGCGAGAATTCATCGGCGGGCAAATATTTGTTGAGGTCGTCATAGGTCAGCACGCCGCGCACTTTGCCGAGCTTGAGCAGCTTGGCTTCCAGCGCGTCGCTCACGCCGTCATCGCCGCCTTTGCCTTTGGCGGGCGCTTGCTTGCCCTTCTTCGCGTCGGCTTTCGCATCGACTTTGGCGTTTTTCGTCGGGGTTTTCGCTGTATCTTTTTTCGCTGCCATAGGAACCGGGCTCGTCGCTTTCTTCACAGAGGATGCGGGGGTGGGACGAGCTGATGTAGTGACTGCCGGCGATTTAGCAAGGGGTTTCGTCGGCTTTGTGGATGAATTTTTCGGTTGTGGCTTCGGCGCCGCTTTTTTTGCCACAGGCTTGGCCACCGCTTTTTTCGGTGCGGGTTTTGCGATGGGCTTTTTCACTACCGCCTTCTTCGCGACGATTTTTTTTGCAACCGCCTTCGCTGCCGGTTTTTTCACCGCTGCTTTTTTAGCTACTTTTTTTACTGCTGCTTTTTTCACAGCTGGTTTTTTAGCTGC
>OUNJ011033225.1_pt1 | contig 34616 bp, 34 predicted proteins | sample 1755361 | NCBI WGS metagenome assembly OUNJ01 (sample SAMEA3914825, study PRJEB12502) | metagenome | biome: forest; material: soil | place: USA | collected 2012-03-12 | depth 0.1 m
CCCCCGCCATGGCGGAAAATACGTTGCGCGGCGATTCGGCCCTGCGCGGCGACGGGAGTGCGGCGCGCGACCAAGCGGCGGTCGTGAAACCACCTATACCCGCCGCGGCGCAATCGGCGCAGCCCGCGATCACGATTCCGCTGCAACCGCCGACCCTGAGCACGGTGCGGCGCTAGCGCTCGCACTCTTTCAATAGCTTACATGGAATAATGGCGGGCGGCTAAAGTTCCGTGCCGCCGACCGTCATCGCCGAAATGAGCAGGCTCGGCTGCCCCACCCCGACCGGCACGGATTGCCCCGCCTTGCCGCAGGTGCCGATGCCGGGATCGAGCGCCATGTCGTTGCCAATCGCCGTGATACGGCCCATGATTTCGGGGCCGGAACCGATCAGCGTCGCGCCTTTGATGGGCGTGGTGATTTTCCCGTCCTCGATCATGTAGGCTTCCGTCGCGTTGAAGACGAATTTGCCGCTGGTAATATCGACCTGCCCGCCGCCGAGATAGGCCGCGTAGATGCCGCGCTTCACGCCGGCGATCATTTCTTCTTTGCTGGAATTGCCACCAAGCATGAAGGTGTTGGTCATGCGCGGCATCGGCGTGTGAGCGTAGGATTCGCGGCGTCCATTGCCGGTGGCACCCACGTTCATGAGGCGCGCGTTCATGCGGTCCTGGATGTAGCCTTTGAGGATGCCGTCCTCGATCAGCACGTTGCGGCTGGTGGGCGTGCCCTCGTCATCGACGGTGAGCGAACCGCGGCGGTTCTCGAACGTGCCGTCATCCACCACGGTGACGCCTTTGGCGGCGACTTGCTCGCCGATGCGGCCAGAGAATGTCGAGCTGCCTTTGCGGTTGAAATCGCCCTCCAGCCCATGGCCGACGGCTTCGTGCAGCAGCACGCCGCACCAGCCCGCACCGAGCACCACGGGCAGTTCGCCCGCAGGGGCGGGCTTCGCTTCAAGATTGACGAACGCTTGGCGCAGCGCCTCATCCGCCACTTTTTTCCAGCCTTGTTCGAGCAGCAATGATTCGTACATATATCTGCCGCCCGCGCCCGAACTGCCAGATTCCATCTTCACGCCATCGCCGACGACGGCTTGGATGCTGAGGCGCACAAGCGGGCGGATATCGGTGACGCGGCGGCCATCCGCACGGAGGATTTCGATCTGCTGCCAGTTGGCGGCGAGCGTGGCGCTGACCTGTTTCACGCGCGGGTCTTTGGCGCGCAGATACGCGTCAATGGCTTGCAGCACGGCGAGTTTTTCCTCGAACTTCACGGCGGCAAGCGGGTTCGTATCCGTATATAAATGCCGATTCGCGCCGAACGCCGGTTCGATCTCAGCACTCACATTCGCTTCTACATCCGCCACGGCGCGCACGGTGTGGGCCGCGCGTTTGAGGCTCGCATCCGACAGCTCGGCGCTGTGGGCGTAGGCGGTGGTTTCGCCTTTCACCGCGCGCAGGCCGAAGCCTTGGGATATATCGCCGCTGGCCTGCTTCAGCCGCCCGTCATCGAACGAATAGGATTCGCTGGCGCGATGCTCCAAATAAAGCTCGCCATCATCCGCGCCGTGCAGCGCATCCTCGAGCGTCTGGATGGAGGTCTGGCGGTCGAGCGCGCCGGTGGAGAAGAACGGGTCATGGGTCATGCATCCAACGTAAGTCTTGTGGACCGTGGCGTCAATGTGTGTTGCCAAATAACTGACTGAAAAACTCTGGCATTGGGCGAATCGGCCACGTTTCATCGCGAACGTGCCACGGTTCGTCCCCTCCGGTTCAAATCAACTTGCATCGTCACGCGTCATGGGCTACGCGGAACATCAAATCACTCACGCGATGATGCATCATGACCTCGAAAATCATTCTCTCTTTCCGTCTTTTATCCCTCGCTGCGGTAGCGGGTTTCACCCTTGCCATGAGCCCGCTGGCGCTCGCACAGGAAGGCCAGCCGACCGAGGCGACCAGCCGTACGGATGCGGCGAAAGCCAGCACCCGCGCCAATGATGCCAACGCCGATGCCCCCGCTTCGGATGCGGCGGCGAAGAAAAACCCCGGCGCGAAGCGCGACGAAACCCACGAGGGCAAAGACCCGACCATCAGCGACAAGTCCGACGCGAAAAGCGGTGCCGCCGCTGCGCCCGAAAAACCGCTGAGCGACGCCGAGAAAAAAGCCGCGATTGCGGACGCGGAGGATGTCACCAAGTTCGACGCGGATAAAGTCGTCGGCATGGCGAAACCGTGGCAGATGTATTACCAGCCCGCCTCCTCGCCGGTGTTCCACAAATTGCAAAGCCTGCATGACGCGGTGCTGGTCATCATCACCATCATCACGATTTTCGTGCTCGGCCTGATGATTTTCATCATGCTGCGTTTCAACAAGCGCGTGAACCCGGTGCCGCGCAAATTCACGCATAACATGGTGGTCGAAGTGGTGTGGACGGTGATCCCGATCCTGATCCTCATCGGCATCGCGATTCCCAGCTTGCGCGTGCATTACCAGTATTATTACAACGAAAACATCATCAACAACCCGGACCTCACGGTGAAAGTCGTCGGCCATCAATGGTACTGGAGCTATGAGTATCCCGACCAGAAAATCGCGTTCGATAGCAACATCACCCCGCAGAAAGATTTGCCCGAGGGCGCGCCGCGTTTGCTCGAGGTGGATAATCCGCTGGTCGTGCCGGTGAACAAGGTCGTGCGCATCCAGCTCACCAGCGCGGATGTGATCCATGCCTGGGTCATGCCGGCCTTCGGCGTGAAAAAAGGCGCCGTCCCGGGCCGCTTGAACGAAACCTGGTTCAAGGCGGAAAAAGAGGGCATTTATTACGGCCAGTGCTCGGTACTGTGCGGCAAGCTGCATGGCTTCATGCCGATCAAGATCATCGTCGTATCGGACGAGGATTTCGCGCGCTGGACCAAAGGCGCCAAACTGAAATTCGCTGCGAACGATTCGATGCAGTTCGCATCGCTTAACTAAAGAACGAGAGAGACTATGGGCCACGCTGCTTCCCACGACCATCATGACGATCACGCACCGCGCGGGCTGAAGCGCTGGCTGTGCTCGACCAACCACAAAGATATCGGTATCCTGTACCTGTTTTATGCCTGCTTTGCGGGCCTGCTCGGTGCGGCGGCTTCGGTGCTGTTGCGCATGCAATTGCAACATCCGCATGGCACGTTGTTCGGCGACAATTACCAGATGTATAACGTGGTGCTCACCGCGCACGCGTTCCTGATGGTGTTCTTCCTCATCATGCCCGCGCTGATCGGCGGGTTCGGCAACTATTTCGTGCCGCTGATGATCGGCGCGCCGGACATGGCCTTCCCGCGCATGAACAATATTTCCTTCTGGCTGCTGATTCCCTCGATCGGCTTGCTCGTCGCCTCCTCGATGGTCGGCTCCGGCGAAGCACGCGGCGTCGGGCTGGGATGGACGGTGCAAACGCCGCTTTCCGTGATCGACGGCCTGCATAAAGGCATGGCGGTGGACCTTGCGATTTTCTCGCTGCACTTGGCGGGTATCTCCTCCATCCTCGGCGCGATCAACTTCATCGTGACCATTTTCAACATGCGTGCACCGGGCATGACTTTGTTCAAAATGCCGCTGTTCCCGTGGGCCATTCTCATCACGGCATTCCTGCTGCTGCTGTCGCTGCCGGTGCTTGGTGGCGCGATCACCATGCTGCTCGCGGACCGTAACCTCGGCACCAACTTCTTCAACCCGGCGGGCGGCGGCGACCCCGTGCTGTTCGACCATCTGTTCTGGTTCTTCGGCCACCCGGAAGTATACGTGCTGATCGTCCCGGCCTTTGGGATTATTTCGGAAGTCGTCTCGACCTTCTCGCGCAAGCCGATCTTCGGGTATCTGGGCATGGTGGCGGCGATGAGCTGCATCGGCGTGCTGGGCTTCGTGGTCTGGGCGCACCATATGTTCATCCTCGGCCTTTCGCCGGATACGCAGGCGTACTTCATGATCGCAACGATGGTGATCGCGGTGCCGACCGGCATCAAGATCTTCTCGTGGATCGCGACAATGTGGGGCGGCTCCATCACTTTCGAAACGCCGATGGTGTTCGCGCTCGGCTTCATTTTCCTGTTCACCGTCGGCGGCGTCACGGGCGTGATGCTTGCGAACTCGGTGATCGATATGAGCTTCAACAACACCTATTACGTGGTGGCGCATTTCCATTACGCGATGTCGCTTGGCGCGCTGTTCGGCGTGTTCACGGCCTTCTATTACTGGGTGCCGAAAATGTCGGGCTACATGTATAGCGAGTGCCTGGGCAAGCTGCATTTCTGGCTGTTCTTCATCGGCACGAACCTCACCTTCTTCCCGCAGCATTTCCTCGGCATGGCGGGCATGCCGCGCCGGATTCCGGATTATCCGGATGCGTATGCGGGCTGGAATTACTGGTCCTCGATCGGTTCCTATATCGGCTTCGGCTCGGCGATTTTCTTCCTGTTCGTCGTCGCGGAAATGTTCATCCGCAAGCGCCCGGCCGCGAAGAATCCGTGGGGCGAAGGCGCGACCACGCTGGAATGGACGATCAGCTCGCCGCCGCCGTTCCACACGTTCGAGACGCAGCCAGATTTCACGCAGGTGCATAGCGCGTATCCGACGCATCACTAAGCGGATAGTGAAAAAATAGAGAACCCGGCCCGCAATGGCCGGGTTTTTTATTGCCCGCACTTGCGCTTGCCCGCGCGACGCGATACACAAGCTCCATGACCCAAACGGCCACCATTGAAGCTGCGACTCCGGCCATCGCCGAATCGAGTTTGCGCGATTACCTCACGCTGCTGAAACCGGGCGTGATGTCGCTGGTCGTGTTCACGGGCGCGGCGGGGCTGCTGATGGCGCCGAACCATATCCACCCGTTCTACCAGTTCATCACGGTGCTCTGCATCGCGCTCGGTTCCGGCGCGGGCGCAGCGCTGAACATGTGGTTCGACCGCGATATCGACGCGATCATGAAGCGCACACAGAACCGCCCCATCCCGGCGGGCCGCGTCGCGGCGGATGACGCACTGGCGCTCGGCCTCATGCTCTCGGTCGCCTCGGTCGGCATGCTCGCGCTGGCGGTGAGTTTCGTCGCCGCGGCTTGGCTCGCGTTTGCGATTTTCTTTTACGCGGTGATCTACACCATGCTGCTGAAGCGCTCGACGCCGCAGAACATCGTGATCGGCGGCCTTGCGGGCGCGCTGCCCGCACTGATCGGCTGGGTGGCTGCTTCGCCGGAACCGGCGCTGATGCCGTGGCTGATGGTCGGCATCGTGTTCTTCTGGACGCCGCCGCATTTCTGGGCGCTCGCGCTTTACCGCCACAGCGATTACGCCACGGCGAACGTACCGATGCTGCCCGTCACCGCTGGCATCGCTTCGACGAAACGCCATATCCTCATCTACACGCTGCTGCTGATCGCCATTTCGCTGAGCCCGTTGCTTGCCGGTGCGCATGCGCTGTACGGCATCGGCGCGGCACTGCTCGGCGCGAATTTCCTGCGCCATGCCATCCGCGTGCTGCGCTCCGCCGAACCGCGGGATGCGATGAAAATGTTCGGCTTCTCGATCCTCTATTTGTTCGCGCTGTTCGCCCTGCTCGTCGTCGATCATTACAGCCAATCCATGCAGACGGGGCTTTCCACCGGCTTGGTTTTACGCTAACGTCGGCGCCGTTACTGCTGCAACCGTACCTTTTGAGGAGTTTTGCATGGCCGAGAAATCCACCGCGCACCAGGCGCTCACCATCACCCCGCCGCCAGGGCCTGTGTTCAACAGCGAGAACGTGGTCTATTTGATGGGGCTTTCCTTCATCATCGGCAGCCTGTTCACGATTTTCATCCTCATCCTGCTCGATTTCATGCAGCGCAACACCATGAAACGCCGGGACGATTAGTGCATGCCCCTGAGCGACATCCATAAGCGCAAACGCGCCAAAAATTATTTCGCCCTCGCCGCGCTGCTGCTGTTCGTGGCGGGCATGTTTTATTTGAGCATGCTGAAGACAGGCGGGCATTAGCAGGGCTTGCACTGCGGTTGACAGTCAACGGTTAACTGTTAACTCTGCACTCCATGCAAACCAACCGCGCCATCGCCCTGCAACTGCTCGCCATCGTCGCGGGTATGCTCATGCTCGCCGCCGCTTCCGTGCCGCTTTACCGGCTGTTCTGCCAAGTGACGGGCTTTGGCGGCACCACGCGCCGCGGCGAACTGTTGCCGCCGACCCGCATCGTCGATCGCACCATCACCGTGACGTTCGACGCCAATGTCGATCCGCATCTGCCGTGGAAATTCGAGCCGATCGAGAAGAACGTCAAAGTGAAGCTCGGCGAGAACAAGCTGGTGGCGTTCCGCGCGACCAACGAATCCGGCGCAACACTCAAAGCCAGCGCGACCTATAACGTGACGCCCTTCGCGGCGGGGCCGTATTTCAACAAAATCCAGTGTTTTTGCTTCAAGCAGCAGCAGCTCGGCCCGCACCAGTCGGCAACCCTGCCTGTGTCATTTTATGTCGATCCGGCCATCCTCGACGACCCGCAAGCCCGGGATGTGACAAATATTACTTTATCTTACACGTTTTTTAGTTATGACAGTGTCAATCAATCGAAATTCTAGGCGCATTCGCCAGCATTCAACGAGGGCATCATGAGCGGAAAAGTCACGCATCCTTACCACCTGGTCAACCCGAGCATCTGGCCGCTGTTCACGGCGTTCTCGATCCTCACCTTCGTGCTGGGTGGCGCGTTCGCGCTGCACCACGAGCCGATCGGGCTGTCGCTGGTGTTTGCGGGCTTTGTCGGCATCGTTACCTGCTGCTTCTTCTGGTGGCGCGACGTGATCCGCGAGGGGCTGGTCGATCATGCGCACACGCCTGCGGTGAGCACCGGTTTGCGCCTCGGCATGGCGCTGTTCATCTGCTCGGAAGTGATGTTTTTCGTGGCGTTTTTCTGGGCCTATTTCGGCGCGGCCTTCTTCCCGAAACTGCCGCTGACCGATGTCTGGGGCATCGCGCCGGGCGTCTGGCCGCCGGCGAACATCAAGCCGTTCAACGCGTTCGACTTGCCGCTGATGAACACGCTCATCCTGCTGCTTTCGGGCACGACCGTCACTTGGGCGCACCATGCGCTGCTCACCGGCAACCGCCGCGACGTGATCCGCGGCCTCGCCTGCACCGTCGCATTGGGCCTGTGCTTCACCGCCTGCCAGGCGTTTGAGTACACGCACGCCGCGTTCGGCCTGAAAGACGGCAAATACGCCGCGACCTTCTTCCTCGCCACGGGCTTCCACGGCATCCACGTGATGATCGGCACGGCGTTCCTCGCCGTCATGCTGGTGCGCGCGAAAAACGGCACGCTGAGCGAGAAGCACCATCTCGGCTTCGAGTTCGCCGCATGGTACTGGCATTTCGTCGATGTGGTCTGGCTGTTCCTGTTCATCGGGATTTACTGGCTGACCTCTAATTAATCGCGAGAGCGATTAATTAGCTTTTGGTTGTTCCGGTTTGGTTTACTAACCAAACCTGCACGCCGCTTCGCGGGCTCATGGCTGGCTCGCCCTGCTCGCATGCGCTCCTTCTGCAAGGTTAGCGCGCACCCGCGAAAACCGCTTGGATTCGCCGCGTATTGCGATTACAACGCGCACCATGAACGCACCATCCCTCCCCCGCCAGATGATCCATCCGCGCTGCCCGCGCTGCGGCGAAGGCAAGCTGTATCAAACGCTGCTCGGCGTAGTCGATCAGTGCAGCGCCTGCGGCCTCGTGCTCAAGCACCATGATGCGGCGGATGCGCCGACGTTTTTCGCGCTCTGCACCATCGGCCTGTTCGTGACTGTCGGTGCGGCGCTGGTCGAAATCCATTACGCGCCGCCGCTCTGGGTGCATGCGGCGCTGTGGATTCCGCTCACCTTCATCGGCAGCATCGTCGCGCTGCGCAGTTTCAAAACCCTGTTCATCACCATCGAGCACCGCCTCGCGCTGCTGAAAAACGAGGACCCGCATGCTTAAATATTTCGAGCGCCCGCGGCTGGTTCCGTGGCTATTTTTCCTCGTGTGTTTCACCGGCACGCTCGCGCTCGGCACGTGGCAGGTCGAGCGGCTGCACTGGAAACAAGGGCTGATCGCCGAGCTTGCCGCCGCGAACGCGCAAGCGCCGCTCACGCAATTGCCGAGCGATGCACCGGCGCTAGACGCGCTGCAATTCCACAAAGTCACGCTCAAAGGCGCATGGGTGAGCAATGTCGAGTTCGACCTCACGCCGCGCTATTTCCGCGACCAGTTCGGCTATGCGATCATCAGCCCGTTCAAGCTGGCGGATGGGCGCATCGTGCTCGTCAATCGCGGCTGGGTACCGGCGGCGAAGAAAGACGCGGCGAGCCGTCCCGAAACGGCGGTGCATGGCCGCGCGGCAATCACTGGCCTCGTGCGCGTCGGCGCCGAGCGCAACTGGGTGATGCCCGCGAACCAGCCGGAGAAAAACCTCTGGTTCGGGCGCGATATTGCTGAGATGGCCACTTTCGCGAAGCTCGACAAGGTGGTGCCAGCAATGGTCGATCTCACTGGCACGCAGGATCTTGCGAAGCTGCCCATTCCGTCCGACGGTACGATCCGCCTGCGCAACGACCATTTGAGCTATGTGATTACGTGGTACGGCATCGCCGCGGGAATTCTGGTGATTTTTCTGGTGTACCATCGTAAGAAATAATCATGCACTACCTCTCCACACGCGGCCAAGCGCCGAAAGTCGATTTCAAAGGCGCGCTGCTCGCGGGCTTGGCGAGCGATGGTGGGTTGTACGTGCCGGAATCCATCCCGCAATTTTCACCGCAAAAAATCGCGGCGCTGGCGGGCTTAAGCTACCCCGAGCTCGCACTTGAAATCATGCTGCCCTTCGTTGCGGAAAGCTTCCCGCGCGCGGAGCTGAAACGCATGATCGATACGGCTTACGCGAACTTCCGTCATGCAGCGATTGCGCCGCTCACGCAACTTTCGGCGAACCATTTCCTGCTCGAATTGTTCCACGGGCCGACACTGGCCTTCAAGGATTTCGCACTGCAGCTCGTCGGCCAGTTGCTCGAAGCGGCGATGGCGGATTCCGGCGCACATGCGGTGGTGCTCGGCGCCACCTCGGGCGATACGGGCAGCGCCGCGATGGCGGGCTGCATGGGGCGCAAAAACCTCGACATCGTGATCCTCTACCCGCAGGGCCGCACGTCGGAGGTGCAGCGCAAGCAGATGACGACGCTGGGGGCGAAAAACATCCATGCGCTGGCGGTCGAAGGCACGTTCGATGATTGCCAGGACATGGTGAAAACGCTGTTTGCCGATGCGGGTTTCCGCGAAAAAACGCATTTGCTCGCGGTGAATTCCATCAATTTCGCGCGGGTGCTGGCACAGATCGTCTATTATTTTTACGCGGCGCTGCGCCTCGGCGCGCCCGCGGCGGAGATCAACTTCACCGTGCCGACGGGGAATTTCGGCGATATTTATGCGGGCTACCTCGCGCGCCAGATGGGCCTGCCCATCGGCAAGCTGGTGATCGCGAGCAACCGCAACGATATTCTCGCGCGCTGCGTGGCGACGGGCGAATACACCATGGCGGGCGTGAATCCGTCGCTTTCACCGAGTATGGATATCGAGATCAGCAGCAATTTCGAGCGGCTGTTATTCGATCTGTTCGCGCGCGACGGTGCAGCATTATCCGCTGTGATGGACAATTTCCGCAAGACCAAATCGCTGAAACTTACGCCAGCGCAACACGCCGATTTCACTTCACTGTTCGCCGCCCATGCGGTGGATGACAAAACGACGCTCGCCACCATCAAAGCGACCTATGAAAAAAGCGGTTACCTGCTCGACCCGCATTCGGCCGTCGGCGTGAAAGCAACGGAAGCGCTGAAGCTACCCGGCATCACTGTGACACTCGCCACGGCGCATCCGGCGAAGTTCCCGGAAGCCGTGCAGAAAGCGACCGGCATCACCCCGCCACTGCCCGCGCACCTGGCGGATTTGATGGGCCGCGAGGAAAAAATCACCCCGATGGCGCGCGATATCGGCCAATTAAAGTCTTTCATTACAGCGCTTTAACACGCCGGGCGCGATCCCTGTTTGTGTTCTGATGCAAGGAATGCTAGGTAATCGGCCCTTGTGAATCATGCAGGAATTGAAGCGCTTATGTCCTACCAACTGACGACCCTCGAGAATGGATTTCGCATCGCCAGCGAGCGCGACGCGGAGAATCACAGCGCGGCGTTTGCCATCGCGGTCGATGTCGGCGCGCGGCATGAGGAGTTGGAGGAAGGCGGGCTATCGCACATGCTCGAACATATGGCGTTCAAAGGCACGAGCAAACTGAACGCGCGCGAGATCGCGGAAAGCTTCGACCTCATGGGCGGCAATGTGAATGCTTACACCAGCCACGAGCACACGGTTTATTATGCGAAAGTGCTGAAAGAATATGCGAGCGATGCGCTACGGCTGCTCTGCGAAATCGTCTCCGACTTCGCCTTCGACCAGCAGGAACTCGAGCGCGAACGGCAGGTGATTTTGCAAGAAATCGCGATGCATCAGGACACGCCGGACGATCTCGTGTTCGATCTCTATCAGGAAATGGCCTTTGCCGGGCAGCCGCTTTCGCGCAGTATTCTGGGTAAGCCGGAGCGGGTCGCGACGTTCAGCCGCGAGGACCTCATCGACTACACGCGCAAGCATTACCAGCCCAAGCGCATGGTGCTCTCGGCGGCGGGGGCAGTCGATCATGCAGAAACCTTGCGCATCGGTCGCGAGTTTTTCGGCCACCGCGAGAATCACGGGCAGGAACATATCGTGCCGCTCGCGCTGTATCGCGGCGGGGAGAAAACGCTCGAGAAAGACCTCGAGCAAGTGCAGCTTGTGCTCGGCTTTCCGGGCCTCGCCTCACCGCATGAGGATTATTACGCGCTGCAGGTATTCGCGACCATCCTCGGTGGCGGCATGTCGTCGCGGCTGTTCCAGGAAATCCGCGAGCGGCGGGGGCTGGCTTATTCGGTTTCCGCGTTTGCTTCGGGCTATCAAGATGTCGGCTTGCTCGGCATTTATGCGGGCACGACGACCGAGCATTTATCCGAACTCACTGGCGCGCTGAAAGACGTGCTCGCGGAAATGAAAGCGGGGGTGAGCGAGGCCGAATTGCTGCGCGCGAAAAACCAGCTCAAAGCGGGCACGGTGATGACACGGGAGAATTGCGGCTCCGTCGCCGAATGGATCGCGCGGCATTTGATCGTCTACGGCGAATACCGCACGGTGGATATGCTGCTTGCTGAAATCGACGCGGTGACGCAAGCCGATATGGTGCGCATGGCAGCGTTCTGCCTCAGCACGCAAACGCCGGTCGTGGCCGCGCTCGGCCCCATTGGCAGCGTGAACGATGCGGCGCTGGCGCAGAAGCTCGCGGCGTGACCACTCCCCACACCATCACCGTGGCGGAAGATGCCGAGGGCATTCGCCTCGATAAATTCCTCGCGCAGGCGCTGCCGGACATCAGCCGCTCGCGCATGACGCAACTGGTCGAAACCGGCGCGGTGACGCGGGGTGGCGTAGCGTTCAGCAACGCCTCCTACAAGGTGAAAATCGGCGAGGTCTATGCGCTCATCGTGCCGGAAGTCGTCGCGCTCGACCTCACGCCCGCGACGGGCATCACGCTTGATATCGTCTATGAGGATGATGATATTTTGATCCTCAACAAACCCCCCGGCATGACGGTGCACCCGGCCGCGGGCACGCATGGCGACACGCTGGTGCATGCGCTGCTGAGCCATTGCGGCGCGAGCCTGTCCGGCATTGGCGGCGTGGCGCGCCCGGGCATCGTCCACCGCATCGACAAGGATACGTCGGGCCTGCTCGCCGTCGCGAAGAACGATGCGGCGCACCAGCATCTCTCCGCGCAACTGAAGGACCGCACGCTGAAGCGCAATTACATCGCGTTCGTGTGGACGGCACCGCAACCGCGCGAAGGTTCCGTCGAAGCGCCCATCGCCCGCAACCCGCGCAACCGCAAAGCGATGGCGGTGGTGGCGGATGGCAAGCACGCGATCACGCATTACGAAACGCTCACCCCCTACCACATCCCCGGCAACCTCACGCCGCTCGCCAGCAAAGTGATGTGCGAGCTGGAAACGGGCCGCACGCACCAGATCCGCGTGCACCTGACCCATATCAAATGCCCGCTGATCGGCGATCCCGTCTATGGCCTGCCGACGGCGACGCGCCTTCAGCGCATGAAATCAGCCGGTTACCGGGTAACGGACGAAGCCTATGCGTTTTTTATGGGCTTCCAACGCCAAGCGTTGCACGCGATGGAGCTACAGCTCATCCACCCCAAAACCGGCGAAACCATGGAATTTTCATGCGAATTGCCCGCCGACCTGCAGGCCCTCGAAGCGACCCTCGCTGCCTTGACAATTAAGGGATAATGGGGTAAGCATAAGGCAATAAAACGGTGCTGCGGAATGCACCTTCTAAGGCAAGCCCACAGCGGCATTCACGTGAACCGGCCGCGCTTCTAGGAAGGCACTTTCATGACCACGACGACCAAACGGATGGCGGCGCTGCCCGTCATTTCCCCTGACGGCGGTTTGCGCCGCTACATGCAGGAAATCCAGAAATTCCCGATCCTCACGGCGGAGGACGAGTACATGCTCGCCAAACGCTGGAGCGAATATGGCGATTACGAAGCCGCGCATAAGCTGGTGACAAGCCATCTGCGCCTTGTTGCGAAGATCGCCTACGGCTATCGCGGTTACGGCCTGCCCGTGGCGGAACTCATCGCGGAAGGCAATATCGGCCTGATGCAGGCGGTAAAAAAGTTCGAGCCGGAGAAAGGGTTTCGCCTTTCCACCTACGCGATGTGGTGGATTCGCGCGAGCATTCAGGAATTCGTGCTGCGTAGCTGGAGCCTCGTGAAAATGGGTTCGAGCGCGGCGCAGAAACGCCTGTTCTTCAACCTGAAGAAAATGCGCAAACGCCTCAAAACGGTGGATGACGGCAAGGCGCTGACGCCGCAGGAAATCCGCATCATCGCCCATGAGCTCGACGTGAATGAGCAGGACGTGATCGACATGGACCAGCGCATGGGCGCGACGGACAAGAACCTCAACGCGCGCGTAGGGGCGGACGGCGAAACCGAGTGGATGGACATGCTCGCGGACCCCGCGCCGAGCCACGAAGAATTGCTCGGCGACGACGAGGAAATGCAGATGAAGAAAAAGCTGCTCGGCCAAGCACTTGCCAGCCTGAACGACCGCGAACGCGAAATCATCGTCGAGCGGCGCATGAACGAGGAAGAACTGACGCTCGAAGAACTCTCGAAGCGCTTTGGCATCAGCCGCGAACGTGTGCGGCAAATCGAAGCACGGGCGCTCGAGAAAATGACGCATTTCGTGATGGAAGCGAGCAAGAATGCAGCATTGCCGAAAGCGCCAGCGAGGGTGAACGCGGCTTAGTCAGCGTTGCGGTGCGGCGGACTGCTGTTCGCTATAAACCGCGACCGCTTCTTCATAGGAAGGAAAAGTGAGCGCCCCGCCGGGCGGCTTCATGGCAAGGGCCAGTTTTTTGCCTTTGATGAATCCGTCCTTATCCAGCCAGAAAGCGCGGGTTGTGTCGGTTTCCGATTTCGATGCCGCAATGACCTTGTCCTTCACGACACGAGCGGCATCGCGTAAAGCGCGCAGCTCATCGTCATTCGTGGCGGTAGGGCGCGATGCTGCGGTCTGCGTGCCTGCATTATAGCCCCGCACATGCAGCGACTGTTTTACCTGCAGCGTATACCCATAGTGCCGCGCGGCATCGAACAATTCGCGCTCTGTATCGGTCGGTGGTTTTTTGAGATAGATATCGAAATCGCCCATGCACCCATTCTAGCTATAGCGGGCGCGTCTTGTACAATGACGGTTTGATGACAGCGCTAAACCGCTGCCTCGATCATGATCTCGACCGCCCAATGCGGCTGCGCCAGCTTGCTCTCCACCGTCGCGCGCACGGGCGTCTGGCCGGGGATGACCCATTGGTCCCACACCGAGTTCATTTCGCCGATGGTGCCGATATCGCTCAGCCAGATATTGGCTTTGAGCAGGCGCGATTTATCGCTGCCCGCCTGTTTCAGAATCGCGTCGATCTGGCCGAGAATGTCCTTCGTTTGTTCGGCGACCGACTGGCCCGCGGCTTTATCGGCGACGATGCCCGCCGTGTAAACCTTGCCGCCATGGATGACGGCTTCGCTCAAGCGTGGGCCGGGTTCGATGCGTTGGATGGTCATGATTGCTCCCTGAAATAATGCCTAACTTTTGTCATTAGGAGTCATCCGACGCAATCATTTTGATGGATGCTGAAACGAGTTCAGCATGACGATGTGGCACAGCCGGTGCCGCAAACTCCGTCATCCCGAACTCGTTTCGGGATCCATCAAAATAAAAATTAAGCGACAGCGCCTTGCGCCGCTTCGCGCCACGCGCCGATTTCGGCGATGTTGGCGATGACGACGGCGCGCTCTTTTTCCTCGATCGTGCGCTCGACTTTGCGCACCACCGCATCGACCCAATCCCACCCAGCAAGGCGGGCGGACATGGCGCGCAGCATCAGCTCGTTGAGCGGGGAATTCAGCATGGCGCGGTAGCCTTCCGCATACGTGTCGGCGGCGCGATCGACCTCGCGCAGCGCGCATTCGAGTTCATAGGTCGCGTTCGCGTCCTGCTGCTCGATGCGCTCGATCAGCATTTCGGCTTCGAGCTTGAGCAGCGCCGCAAGGTCGCCATGCTGGTAGGCAGCGTTGAGCGTATGCATCGCGTTCGCCATGCGGCCCTGGTTCTCGACCGCCATCGCGCGGTCCGGGTGGATTTCCTTGGCGAGGCTGCGGTAGCGCGCTTTCAATTCGCTGCGGCGGGCTTCTTTCGCGTCGCGTTGCGCCATCACGGCGGGCATGGCGGCGACCATTTCGACCGGGCTCTCCGGCGCCATCATCTGCTCGACGCGGGCCAAACGCTCGGCGGCATCGCCCACTGCTTCGTAATATTGCTGGGCGAAGCTGCTCAGTTCGATTTCAAGCTGGAACATGCGGCGCGCCTCGCGCTCGAGGCGTTCGAGCGTGGCGTTGATGCGCACGCGCCAATAGGTGACAGCCTGACGGTCGGCGCGCTCCTCGAGGGTCGAAAATACCGGATTGGGCTGCGTTGCTTTCCAGGAAGCCATAACCACCATTGCTAGTCTTTTGTTGCTCAAACCCATACTAGATATGGGAAGAAAGGAAAAGCGTTTTTGCCCGCCATGCACATATTTGCCGCGGCGGTTTTACCCCACGCGCTGGATGAGGCGGCGCAGCGAATAGAGCATGTCCATCGCGATGCCCTGCCCGTTTTCCTTGATTTTTTCTTTGAAGATGACGCTGATCGTTTCGATATGTTTGTCGATGACGATGAGTTTTTTCGCGGTGAGCACGCGCGGCGAACGCAGGTAATCGACGAGCAGTGCCGCGACCTCCGTGCCGAGCGGATAACCGAAAATCCCCGCCTGCGATTTGATGGCGTAAGCCGCTTCGAGCAGCGCCTCGCGCGCGTTCGGGTTCTTCGGATTCTGGCGCACCATGCGGAAGGCTTTTTCCAGCCGCTTGATGTCGGCGCGCGCCCATTCGAGGAATTCGCCCTCGGCTTTCAGCAGGTCGGTTTGCGCTTCGACCACCACTTTGTCGTTGAGGATTTCCGCCGCGGTGACGCTGCCGAGCTGCTTTTGCAGCGCGAGCTTCGCCGGTGAAGTCCGCCCGCCACTTTTGCCCTCGCGCTTGTCGCGGCCTTTAGGCGCTTCCTCGCGCCGACGGCGGCGGCAGGGGCCAACAAATTCCGGCGACTCGACAAAAGCGCGCGGCTTGTCGATGATCTGCACGATGCGGTTGCTCATGGTTTTTGCCGAGAACGGCTTCGCGACGAATTCGGTGATGCCCGCATCGCGTGCGACTTCGACGCTGTGCAAATCCGCCTGCGCGGTGAGCATGAGGATCGGGATGTCGCGCGGCAAACGCTCGCTGTTGCGCGCATTGCGGATGGCTTTGACGAGCTCGACGCCATCCACCGGCATCATGTTCCATTCGGTAATCAGGATGTCGTAGCTGCGGGTTTTGAGCAGTGCGAGCGCGCTTTCGCCGTTGGTGGTGACATCCATATGGCGGAAGCCGAACGAGTAGAGCAGCCGCTGCACCAGCGAGGCCGTGCGGTGGTCGCGGTCGGCGACGAGCACGAATAATTTGGCCAGCCGCTCGCGGCGATCCGGGTCGCTTTGCATGAATAACAGGTCACTTCTGTTCACCATGGCCATGATGTACCGTCACTTCAAGGTCGTAAAACGCGCTACACGAATAGAGTATAGCGTCCATTCGCGAGTGTTGCAATTTCCCTGCCAACTTCCGGCAAGCGCGCTACCAGCTTGGGTTCTGGAAGGCCTCGCGCAGCAGGGCCGCGCTGATCGGTTTGCCGCGCGCAAGCGAGAGCTGGTCCATGGCCCGCACGAAGCCCTGCGCCGCTTCGTAACTGCGCTCGATATGCTGCACGGCGCGGGCGAGCATATCCGGCGCGATGCGCAATTGGCGGTCGGCGAATTGCTTGGCGATGAGGCCCATCAGCAGTGCATCGTCCGGCGCGCCGAGGGCGAGGGTTGGCAAGGCAAGCAGGCGCGAGCGCAAATCGGGCAGTGGTAAATTCAACTCGGCGGGCGGGCGCGTCGCGGTGAGCAGCAGGTAATCGCCCCGCGCGCGCGCATGGTTGATGAGCTGGGCAAGTGCCGGGGCATCCGTCACCGCTTCGATGCCATCGATCACCCAACTATGGTTGCCGGTGAGGAGCTGGTCGGCCGTCGCCGCGCCGATGCGTTCGGGCGCGATGAAGGTCGCTTTGCTGCGCGCGGCGAACAGGTGCGCGAGGTGCGTTTTGCCGCAGCCAGCGGGTCCGTAGAGCAGCACCATCGAATAAGGCCAGTCGGGCCAACGCTCGATGAGGTGGAGGGCTTCGGCGTTTGCCGCGCCCGGAATAAAATCCTCCGGCGCATAGCTCGTGCTCGGCCCAAATGGCATCACCAGTTGCATAACATCACAATCTATTGGTCGAGGTACAGACCGGATTGCAGGTAGCGGCTGACCGCGAATTTCACCAGCACGCCGATCACCGCCGTCAGCGGCACGGCGAGCAGCACGCCGACGAAGCCGAGCAGCACGGCCCCGGCAAGCATGCCAAACAGCATCCAGAGCGGGTGGAGGCCGACGCGGTCGCCGATGATTTTCGGGGTGAGGATCTGCGATTCGAGGATCTGCCCCGCGCCATAGACCGCGACCACCAGCCAGAACGCCCCCTCGCCGCTATATTGCCCATGCGCGACGATGAGGCCGAGCGAGATCGAAATCGCCGAGCCGATATAGGGAATGATGATGATGATGCCCGCGAGCAAGCCGAGGATGAGCCCGAAATTGAGGCCGATCGACACGAACAGGATGACGTAGAACAGCGACATGATGCCGATCACCGTGATCTGCCCGCGCACATAGCCCGAGAGCGTGCGGTTGATGAGGCCGAGCTGCTCGCGGATGGTCGGCGCGTAGGCGAGCGGCAGCATGTTATCGACCTTGCGCACGACCGACGGCCAGTCGCGGATGAGGTAGAAGCAGACGATCGGCGTAATCAGCAGCAGCCCGGCGAGGTTGATGAGTGCCGCGCCCGAGGTCAGCACGCGCTGGGTGAAGTGGCTCAGCGTATCCGTGCCGCGCTGCACGAAATCCGACGCATCCGGCGGGACGACTTCGTTGTGGCTGTTGCTCAGCGCGTTGATTTTGCTGACGAGCGGCGTCGCCCAGACGCGCGTGCTGGCCTCGATCTCGCGCAGCAAGGCCGGAGCTTTGATAAGCAGGTTGACCATTTGCTCATACAGGATCGGCGTCAGCCAGACGCAGAGCAGGATGAGGGTCGAAAACAGGCTGAGCGTGATGATGCCGGTAGCTGCCGTGCGGCTCAGGCGCATGCGCTGCAGGCGGCCGACCAGCGGGTCCATCAAATACGCGACGAACATGCCGAGCACGAACGGCAGCAAAATCGGTTCCACGGCGCGCAGGAAAAGCACGAACAAGGTGATGATGGCGATCCACATCGCAAGGTGGAACCAGCGCGCCTGCCAGCCGGTGGTGAGATGTTGCGTGTTCATGTGTTTCCCCTAGCGGGTTGAAAGTTCCCAGCCATCGTTGATCGAACGAATGATGATGCCTTGCTTGACGAGGTCTTTGCGCAAATCCTCCTCGTCGCCCTTTAGATAAATGGTGCCGCTGATTCGCGCAAGCGCGATGCTCGGCAGGTCGAGGTACATCACTTCCGGCGCGTTACGCACCGCCTCTTCCATCGCGGCAAGGTCCTTCGGAATGGCATAATTGAAGCGCACTTTGAGCTGCTTGGCCTTGGCGCGCGCCGCCTGTTCGCGCTCGGCGGTCGAGGAGGCGATTTCGGTGACGGCGCTCGCAATCGCCATCGCCGCTTTGTTAATGCGGCTATCGACCGGCTCGTCCGGCGCGTCGGGCGTGATGTCGAAGGTTTCATTGCGCACCGTGTTATCCGAGCGCAGGCGGCGCAGCAGCACTGTCGCCGGGTTGGCGGTGCCGACCGGGGCCGGGGTGAGCACGGCGATGATGATTTCCTCGGCACCGTAGCGCTCGAACATCGGCTTCAATTCCTCGGGCTTGACGCTGAGCGCGTTCTGGTAATCGATCAGCCGCAAATCCTGCAAATCACCACCCGGCAGCAGCACCCCGGCATGCGACTGGCGGCGCACTTCGGCGCTAAGCGGGGCTTTCAGGATATTGTCCTTCTCCCACAAATAAGCGCGGTCCGGCGCGGCATAGACCGACATGACGAGCACGCCGCGCATCGGGAAATCGTCCGCCGCGGTTTTATCTTCCGGCAGCGGAATCCTGAGGGCACGCGCCAGCGCATCGGTGACGATGGTGACGCGCACTTCGCTGTAGGTCACGGTGTCCTGACGCCGCGTCTGCACCACTTCCGCACCGCGGATGATTTCGCTGTATTGCGACGGCGTAAAGCTCGCCACCGCTTTGGTCGGGTCCTTCACGCCCATTTTGCGGGCGGCGAGGAAAACCGCGCGTTTGCGGCCGTAATCGATGGCTTTGGCGGTGGCGTTGCTGCTGAGGTCATCCACCCCGACGGCGATGACGCGGATCTCCTCCACCGCGGCCTGCGCGGGGGCGGCGCAGGAAAGCGCCACGAAAAGCGCAGCAATCATTTGCCAAAAAGCGAAGTTTCGTCGTATGTTGCGGTAAACCATCCACGCAAGTTACCGCAAATGACGCACGCAATCAACGCACGATATAAAGAAGCCGGGGTCGATATCGAAGCCGGGAATTCCCTCGTCGAGCGCATCAAGCCGCTCGCCAAAGCGACGGGCCGCGCGGGCGCGCTCGGCGGGCTTGGCGGCTTCGGCGCGGTGTTCGACCTCAAAGCCGCCGGGTTCGAGGACGCGCTGCTGGTTTCAACGACGGACGGCGTCGGCACCAAGCTGAAACTGGCGCAGGAACTGGGCTTACATCACACCATCGGCATCGACCTCGTCGCCATGTGCGTCAACGACCTCATCGTGCAGGGTGCCACCCCGCTTTATTTCCTCGATTATTACGCGACGGGGAAACTGAATGTCGAGATCGCGGCGCAAGTCGTTGCGGGCATTGCGGAGGGCTGCAAGCTCGCCGGTTGCGCGCTGACGGGCGGTGAAACGGCCGAAATGCCGGGCATGTACCAGGGTGAGGAATATGACCTTGCGGGCTTCTCCGTCGGCGCGGTGAGCCGCCATCATTTACTGCCGAAGCCGACGATGAAAGCGGGCGACCAGCTGCTCGGCCTCGCTTCCTCCGGCATCCATAGCAACGGCTATTCGCTGGTGCGCAAGCTGGTGAAAGATTCCGGCGCGTCGCTCGCTGCCGCGGCCCCGTTCGGCGATGATGCGGCGACGCTTGGCGAAACGCTGCTCACCCCAACGCGCATCTACGTCAAATCGCTGCTGCCGGTGCTCAACCGTGGCCTCGTCAAGGGCCTCGCCCACATTACCGGCGGCGGGCTGACCGAGAATTTACCGCGCGTGTTGCCCGCGGAACTTTCGGCGGTGATCGATTTATCGAGCTGGCATTTGCCGCCCGTGTTCCGCTGGATGCAGGAAGCGGGCAGCATCCCCGAATCCGAAATGCTCACCACCTTCAATTGCGGCATCGGGATGATCCTCGTCGTCAGCGGTGAGGAAGTATTCGCGGTACGCGAGGCGCTCGAGGAAGCGGGCGAACAGGTCAGCATCATCGGCGAGCTGGCGGCGGCGGATGGGGCCCCGCGCGTGAGCTACCGCGAAAGCCTATGAGGCGTATGCGCAAACCTTTCCCCATGCGTCATTGCGAGCGCTTAGCGAAGCAATCCACCTTAGGTACAAAGCCGAAAGAAGTAAGTGGAAAAGAAAAAGCTGGATTGCCGCGGCCCCTCAAGAGGGCCTCGCAATGACGGAGCTTGTGTTACCTGTATTGCCCTACCTGCTGAGAGAAGCATGATGAGGCGCATCAAAACCGCGGTGCTGATCTCAGGCAATGGCAGCAATCTGCAAGCCATTCTCGATGCAGCACAAGCGGCGGATTACCCGGCTTGCATCACCCTCGTCATCAGCAACAAAGAAGAAGCCTATGGCCTGAAGCGCGCGGAAAATGCGGATGTGGCGACGGTGGTGATTCCGCATCAGCATTACGAAAACCGCGAATCCTTCGACCGCATGGTGGATGCGGCGCTGAAAAATCACGGCATCGAACTCGTGGTCATGGCCGGATTCATGCGCATCCTCTCCGACTGGTTCGTCGAGCAATGGGCGGGCAAGCTCATCAACATCCACCCGTCGCTGCTGCCGAAATATAAGGGCCTGCACACCCACCAACGCGCGCTCGATGCGGGCGACGCCGAGCATGGCGCGACGGTGCATTGGGTCACGCCCGAACTCGATTCCGGCGAGATAATTGTGCAAGGGTCGGTTGCGATTGAACCCGGCGATACGGCAGAAACACTGCAACAGCGCGTGCATGCGCTCGAGCACCAGCTCTATCCAGCGGCGGTGAAAAAAGTCGCCACCGCGATGCTCGCCCGCGCTTAATTATCCGCGAGGCGCTTGATGCGCCCGCTGATTTCCATCACTGCGCTCGCGGCTTGTTGCGTGTTCGCAGAAATCTCGCGCGTCACGGCGCTTTGCTCCTCGATGGCCCCGGCGACGCTCGTCACATATTGCGTGACGCGTTCGGCCGCAGCGACGATTTCCTTGATGCTGCCCGCCACTTCCGCCGAAATATTTTGCACCACGCCGATTTCGCTCGCGATATCGTCGGTCGCTTTCGAGGTCTGCGTGGCGAGGTTTTTCACCTCGCTCGCCACCACCGCAAAGCCGCGGCCCGAGTCGCCCGCGCGCGCGGCTTCGATGGTCGCGTTCAGCGCCAGCAGGTTCACCTGGCTTGCGATGCTGCGGATGAGGATCACGATGTTGCCCATCGCCTCCATGGTGCGGATCAGCCGGTCCGACGCCTCGCCCGAGGAGAGGGATTTTTGCGCAATATCGTCCGTCGCCTGTTTCGACAGCGAGGTGTTTTTACTGATCTCCGACACGGAGGCGGACATTTCTTCCGTCGCCGCCGCCATGCCCTGCACCATGCTGCTGGTGCGGTCGGCGAGCGCCACGGTTTTCATCAGCTCGGTCATGTCGGTCGCGAATTTCACCACTTTGAACGGCTTGCCGTTCATGTCGAGGATGGGGTTGTAGCTCGCCTGGATCCACACTTCGCGCCCGCCTTTGCCGAGGCGTTTATAGACGCGCGATTCGTGCTCGCCGCGCCCGAGTTTCGCCCAGAATTCGGCATATTCATGGCTGGCGGCGAAAGCCGGATCCACGAACATGCGGTGGTGCTGGCCTTCGATTTCATCGAGGCTATAGCCCATCACATCGAGGAAATTCCGGTTGGCAGTGAGGATCGTACCATCGAGCTCGAATTCGATCACGGCCTGCACTTTGCCGATGGCGTTGAGCTGGCCGCTCGCATCCGCATTGGCGAGTTTTTGCGCGGTGATGTCGGTCGCATATTTCACCACTTTGAACGGCTTGCCGTTCATGTCGAAAATGGGGTTGTAGCTCGCGAGGATCCACACTTCGTGGCCGTCCTTGGCGAGGCGCTTATATTCCGCCGACTGGTATTCGCCGCGGCCGAGTTTTTCCCAGAAGGCTTTATATTCCCGGCTGGCGGCGTAAGCGGGCTCGACGAACATGCGGTGCTGCTTGCCCTCGATTTCATCGAGGCTATAGCCCATCACGTTCAGGAAATTCTGGTTGGCGGTGAGGATGGTGCCGTCGAGGTCGAATTCGATCACGGCCTGCGCTTTGCCGATGGCACCGATCTGCCCGGCGGAATCAGCGCTCGCTAGTTTCTGGGCGGTGATGTCGGTAGCGAATTTCACCACGCGGTAGGGCTTGCCGTCGCGCCCGAACAGGGGGTTGTAGCTCGCCTGAATCCAGACCTCGCGCCCGCCTTTGCCGAGGCGCTTATATTCCCTCGCTTCGTATTCGCCGCGTGCAAGCTTTTCCCAGAATTCTTGGTATTCATGGCTGGCAGCAAAAGCCGGTTCGACAAAGATGCGGTGATGGCGGCCCTTGATCTCCTCGAGCGTGTAACCCATGGCGCTGAGGAAATTCTCGTTGGCGGTGACGATGGTGCCGTCGAGGTCGAACTCGATCACCGCCTGGGCGCGGCTGATGGCGTTGAATTTATCAGCAAATTCATTGGCTTTTAATGTCCGAAGCATGGTTCTACTCCTCCCTGGTCACTCAGGGCATCATACAACCAATAGGTTAAAATTCAATAAACATGCAATTATTACGTGTATAAGCGAACGGTTTTTATGTCGCCTGCATCCGCCGTGCTACGCCGACAAAAAAACCGCGCCGGTGAGGACGCGGTTTTGATGCAAATAAGTTGTTGGCGAATTAGCCGACGATTTCCGAACCGCTGAAGAAGAAAGCGATTTCGATGGCGGCGTTTTCTTCCGAATCCGAACCATGGACCGAGTTGCGCTCGATCGATTCAGCGAAAGTTTTGCGGATGGTGCCTTCGGCCGCGTTCGCCGGGTTGGTCGCGCCCATCAGCTCGCGGTTTTTGGCAACGGCGTTATCCGCCTCGAGCACTTGCACGACGACCGGGCCCGAGATCATGTAATCGACCAGCTCGCCGTAGAAAGGGCGCTCTTTATGCACGATGTAGAATTGCTCGGCCTGATGGCGGCTCAGCTGCACGCGCTTTTGCGCCACGATGCGAAAGCCATTTTTCTCGAACATGGCGTTAATGGCGCCGGTGAGGTTGCGCTCGGTAGCGTCCGGTTTCAGGATCGAGAAAGTGCGTTGTTTCGACATGTCATACTCCAATGGTTACTGCGAATTGCCCGGGCTAATAGGCGAAGCCTTCCGCGAGCGCAAGTTTTTTATCGGGTAGTATCGCGGTTGAAAGCTGTCGCGCCCTGCGCTATGCCCATGGGTAAGGGCGAAAAACGGTAAAAAACCTATCGCCATTCATTGTTTTCATGAGAAAAGGTGGGGCCATGATGAAATCAATGCTGATGCTCGCGCTGGTGGGGTTGCTTACGGCCTGCGCCGATGCCGGCCCGCTCGATACGCTCAAGACCACCAAGCCGACGGGCGATGCCTACCAGCAATCGCTCGCTGCCGATTACCGCGACCTCGCCGAAGAAAAAGCGAGCCACGACGACTGGGCGGATGCCAATTATTTCGCCGATAAAGGGCTGATGGCAGCCTACGGGCGCGACATCCAGCCGGAGGATCCGGCGCAGTGGAATATCGGCAAAGCACCGTCGCCGGAGCTGGATACCGCACGCACGCAACTGCTCGCCGCCGTGCGCGAGAACCGCACCATCCAGCCGGAAATGAGCGCTTCGGCGACCGTCGCTTATGATCGTTGGCTCGACGCGGTGAAAAACCGCCGCGGCGACAGCGCGATCAGCGAACAGCACGAACTGTTTGCGGCTGTGCTCAGCAAACTGACCGAAGCGCACACGGCAACCGTGCCCAATTTGCCGACAACGACCACGCCGAAAGAAAGCAAATCGGCGGTGCTCTATTTCCCGTTCGATAGCGACCGGGCGGGGGATTCCGCGCAGGCCGCGCTCGCCGAGCTGGTGCGTTATGTGAAAGGTGCGGGCAAAGTGACGGTGACGATCAACGGCCATACGGACCGCGCGGGCACGGAGGAATATAACATGGACCTCTCCGCCCGCCGTGCGCGCTTCGTGCTCGGCCTGCTGAAGGCGGACGGCATTCCGGCGAGCCTCATGAATTATTTCGCGTTCGGCGAAAGCGACCCCGCCGTGCCGACCGCCGATGGCGTGCGCGAACCGAAAAACCGCCGCGTCGAAATTTACGTGGAATGACCGACGCCGCTACTTACCTTGCCCTCCTCGCCGCCCGCGCGCAGTGGCTCGCGCCGCTCGTCATGGCGGCGATGTTGCTTGGCGACCCGTTTTCGCGCGGGCCGTTTGAGGCAGTGCTCGCGCGCGGTGAGCAACTGGTCGCGCGCCTCGGCCGCCTCGACAAGAAAAAGCGCGGCGTTGCCCGCCTCGTCTATCGTGGCATGATCGCGCTAATGCTGTTGCTCATCCCCACGATGGCTGCAAGCATCGCCATCGAAATGCAGCCATGGCATCGCCTCGTGAGCGGCGCGTTTTTCTTCCTGTGGTTCGGCCATTGTTTCCAGCTTTGGCGCAGCATGGCGCGATGGCACCGCGCGAAAGCGGATGGGCTGAAGCTCGAACTGCCGGGCCTCGATTACCTGTTCGCCGATAGCCATGCGCTGGTGCGTTACTTGGTCGCAACAAGGCTCGAAGCCTTTGCCGTGGGCATCGTCGGAGCGAGCTTCTGGTATATCCTCGGCGGGTTGCCGGTTGCCATTGGCTACCTCATTCTGGCGACAGCCGCGACTGCTTACCGCGACAGCCTCGCTTTCGGCTGGGCGGCGCGCGGGCTGTTCCAACTGATGGATGTGCTGCCGCGCTTCATCGCGCGCATCTTGCTTACGCTCGCGGCAATCTTCACGCCGCAGACGCATCCACTCGCCGCCTTGAACCTCAGACCGTGGCGGGTGGCGATGGCGGACCTGATCGGCGGTGCGTTGGGTGGGCCGGGACCGAACGGCAACCTGCCCTGGGCCGGGAACGGCACGGCGCGGTTGGGGCCGGAGCATTTGCGCCGGGTCATCGGCCTGCTGGTCGCGGCTGGGCTCCTCTTCAGTATTGGCCTGGCGGGCGAAACATTGGTTAATCTATTGAAAACAATGCATTAACAACTTCTCTTAACCTATGCACCGAACGCATAGCTCGAGGCCCAAGTCCTGCGACTGTCACACAATCTTCACGAAAAGCTGCGTGTGGATGGGAAGCCCTTCAGGTAAAATCAAAGGGTAACGAAGAAGGATTTCGCACGCTTGGCCCATATCGCCACATCGCTCACGCCTGCTCCGCTGCCGACGGATGGCAAGCCTATGCCTGTGAGCGCGGCGAACGATCCAACCGCGGCGGGCGCGGTCGCGAATGAAAACCCGGCGCCGGTAAGCAACCCGTTCGAGGCGAACCGCGGCCCGACGCCACCAACCCAACCGGCGAACGACATCACCACCCCGCTGCACACGCAGATGCAATCGACGCTGTCGCCCACTTCGGAATATGTGCGTTACTTGCTGCTGTTCCTGCCCGCACGCTACATTCCGCGCGGCATCCTCGGCGCGGTATACAAGGACAAACCTTACAATAAAGGCTGGCTCGCCGAAACGACGAACAAAGGCATCGGGGCGTTGCGCAACCTGTTCGGCAAGGTCAAGGAAGACGAGCATTTCAAAGAAGAACTCGAGCACCGCGAAGCGCTTGCCTACAACACCATCATGGGCATCGGCAGCCTTGGCCTCACCGCCAGCTATAGCTGGAACGTCTATAAGGACGTAAAGCATATTTTCAGCGAAGCGGTGGCGTATGAAACCGGCAAAGAGCCGGGCCAGATCGGCCTTACCGAACTGCAATCGAGCGACAACCGCATCGTGCAAAAAACGATGGAGAATTTCTGGTCGCGCGCCCTGAAACGCGCGGTGACGGACCTGTTCTTCTTCCCGGCGGCGATGCTGCGTTCCGCTCCGCTGGGCGACCTCATGGTGGGCCTCAAAGCGGGTACGGCGTTCAGTGAAACCTGGAAACGCAAAACGACCATGTTCGAGGACCTCGTCACCTTCGTGAACAACAAGATCAACCCGCGCAACGGCCTCGGCCAGCCGATTTCGGTCGGCGAGGTGTTCGACCTCTACCAGCATTATACGGATGCCTATAACCCCGATAAAATGTTCACCAACGTGCTCGAGCGCGGCACCGGCGAGGGCGCGCGCTGGGCGCAGAGCCAGCCGATTTTCCAGCGCCTGACCGAATTGATGAACCTGACCTATGCTTATAAACATAGCTCCGTGATCGACCCGAACACGGGCCATGCGGTGCGCCAGGCCGATTTCCCGCTGCCGAAATTCATTTACCTGCTCGGCCACGACCTGATCGATGTCAGCAAGCCCGAGCAGACGCTCGCGACCATCGAAGTCGCGAACCGCTACGGCATCGGCGCGGTGAAGGAAATGCGCGGCATGCTGCAACAGGGTGCGAACCTCGAACAGGTGCAAACGCGCTTTCCGATTACGCTGCCGAGCCCAACGCCGACACCGCTCGAAGCCAGCAAGAAAAACGCGGTGATCGCGAAAGGCTCGACCGTGCAGCTCGATCAGGCGGAAGAAATGCTTCCGGCGACGAAGATCGATGCGGCGAGCATTCGGGCACCTTCGTCAGTGCTCACTCCCGCCATCGCACCGAGCATCGCTTAACCCACCATTCGCACAGGATAACGCGCGTGAATACGGTAGCGCGCGCTACTGCGTAATCACCAGCTTCTGCAACTGGCCGACAATGTTGGTGAAGGCCTTGTTGAGGTCATCCGCCGTCGCGGCCGCGAAGAAGAAGCTGTTCTGGTTCGGGTAGATACCGTTCGCATCCGGCGGGCCATTCGGGCCCCACGCACAGTTCGACAGGAACGGCTCGATCAGCGGGTGCGCCGGGCTCGTCACTTCCGACCCCAGCCCGATCGTATAGACCAGCGTGCCCTGGTCCTTGAATTGCTGGCAGATGGCAAGGCTGCTCGCATCGATCTGCGCATCGCCGGGCGAGATGTTGTTGTTGTTGCCGCCATCCGTGAATAGGATGACCACATGCAGTGTGCCAGCACGGAAACCCGCCGTGCCGATATCCATCGCTTTTTGCAGGCCGATGGTGCTGTTGGTTTGCGCTTCCGGCCACATGGAATCGAGCAGTGCAGCAATATGCGTCCAGTCATCCGTAAAATCATACGACGATACCAGCGTATCGTTGAAGGTCACGGCGGCGACCTGGTTGCCGGTGACGCCTTGCGTGTAAATCAGCTTCACCGCCGCATATTGCGCGTTGAAATGCAACGAGTCGAGGCGGCTCGGGCCACCGAGCTTGCTGTAAGGCGTGCCGTCGGAATCGTTGGTGTAAGCCAGCTCGCCATTGCAGCCATCCGTATCCTGCTGGAGGGTCAGGCTCGGGTAATATTTCTGGTGCCATGAAATACAGTTGGGCAACGCATACCCATCCCAGATGCTCGACACGATGCTGTCCGTCGTCGCCTGCACGTCCTCGCGGCCCATGGAAGCGGAATTGTCCATCACGAGGATGAGGTCGACCTTGCTGTAGCCTTTCTTGAATTGCGCGGTGGTGGTGCCGTGCGCCGCCAAGGTCGAAACACCGAAATTGGCGACGAACGAGGTCGGCACGTCCGTCGAGGCCGTCACGCTGACGCTGTTACCGCCGATGGTGACGGTCGGTGTCGGGCGCTCGACGCCCAGGAAACTATCCGGGTAATTCAGCTGGAAGAACTGGTTCGCGGTCGCGATGCGCGCCGCGTCGCTGGTGCCGAGCGGCAGGGAAGCCGCTGCCAGCGTCGCCGCATCCGATGCTTGCTGGATTTTCTGGCGCACCAGTTGTTGATGGCCGAGATCGTACCCCGCCCCCGCCGTGCCGACGAGGAACAGGATCGACAGGCCGAACAGCATGAGGATGCTGCCGGAGCGGTCGCTGGCCAATCGTTGAAACAAGGAGCGTGTCATGTCGGACCTCATGCGGGCGATCAGGGATTATTCAATGTCGGCGTCGGCGATTCTGGCGGCGCGAACACGGGCGGCGGTGGCGATGGCGGGGTCGGCGCGACCGGGGTTGGCGTTACAGGGGCGGGAGCCGGTGCCGGTGCGGGCGCAGGCGCTGGGGCGGGAGCGGGTGCTGGCGCCGGAGCGGGGGCCGGTGCAGGAACAGGGCTTGGCGCCGGAGGGGTCGGCGCGGGGTCCGGCGTCGGGGTTGGATCCGGCGTTGGCGCCGGGCTCGGTATGGGATCGGGGGTCGGGGTTGGGTCGGCCGAGCCAGTCGGCGTCGGTTCGGGGTCGGGTGCGGTGACGGGCGCAGGCGCTGGGATCGGCACCGGAACGGGGGCGGGCGTAGGAACCGGCACGGGCACGCCGACACCGGCCGCGGGCAGCGTGGTGAGCGGATCGTTGCGCGGCACGAAATAGGTGCGCTTCACATAAATGCGCGGTGTTAGGTAGAAATTCAGGCCCGTGACGGAGCCGACGCCCTGCAGCACGTCCTGCAGGAACGGATGGTAATAGAAGAACACTTCGGCGACGATGATGTTTTCACCCTCGGCCATGCTGGCGAGGATCGCGTCCTGCTCCGGCGGGAAGGCGGTCGGCGTGCCGTAGACGGAGGTGTTGATCGCACCGGGCGCGAGGCCGTTCACGATGCTCGTCACGCAGTTGGGCGGGGATTGTGTATCGCAGCCGCCCATCGTGTTATCCGTGCTGTTGGCATTGGGGCTCGCGATCTGCCAGTTGATGGTTTTTACGCCCGAGATTTTGCTGATCGAGGTCACGATCACCGCCTGGTATTGCGCGTCCTTGAACTCGGCCATGATGCGCCCCATCAGCGGGAACACATTCTTGTTCATTTCATCCGTACTGATTTCCCCGGACGCGAACGGCGTGGTCGCGGCGTTGTAGTTCGTCACCACATCCGCCAGCACGTAGCCCGCTTTTTCGACCTTCTGGTGGATATACATCAGGCGGATGACTTCGATGCTGCCGAACAGCAGCAGCAGCATGAAGGGGAAAATCATCGCGAACTCGATCAGCGACACACCGTGTTCATGTTGCAAAAACCGTTTGGAGAATTTCGCGCGCATGGGTTCTCGTTACGAAGATGAGGGTTCGTTTTCAACGACCGTGGAGGAGCTGATCGTGTATTTGCCGTCCTTGAAGAACGGCGCCATCAGCGGGAATAGGATTTGCCAGCTATAGGTCACGCGCAGTTCGACCAGCGTGCCGGAGCTACCGAAATCATTCGCCGCGCCGTTATACTGGTAGCCGGGGATGCCGTTATTATCGATGTATTTGGTGCAGGTCGGCGGGTTCGGCACGTTCGGCGTGTCGAGGCACAAATCGGGAATCGGCGGGCTCGCCGTTGTCGGGTTGGTAATGACGGTCGAGGTCACCTGCACATAGGACGGGTTGACGAGGCCGAAGGTTTTTTGCGTGATGAGCGTCTGGATCAGGCAGGTGCGGTCCCCCGCCGCGCAACCGGCGACAGTCGGGTTCACCTGGTTCGAGCGCGAGACTTCCTGCGTCACGCTCTCGATGGCGATCTTGGTCATCATGATCATGCCGTATTCGATGAGGGCGAACATCATCATGAAGAACACGGTCGAAACGATTGCGAATTCGACGATGGTCGCGCCGCTGGTATCCGCAGCGAATCGTCGCATTTGCTTCCGACAGTCCATTGGCGCTCCTCTTTACGGGGTCGTTTCAGCGATATTTTACTTAATTTTTCCTGAATTGGCTAGGAAATCCTTTGCCGCGGGGCATTTTGGTCGCGGTTGATATAGACATGCTGCAACAGGCCGCAGGCCATCAGCGTCGCCAGCATGAAGGAACCGCCGTAAGAAAGGAAGGGCAGCGGCACGCCGACGACCGGGATCATGCCCATCACCATCGCCATATTGATGAAAATATGGATGAACATCATGGCCGCCACCCCCGCCGCCAGCAGCCGCCCATAGGTGCTGCGGGCCTTGACGGCCAGATGCATGGCAAAGGCGATGAGCAGCGCATAGAGCACAAGCAGAAGTAGCGAGCCGATGAAGCCGAGTTCCTCCGCCGTCATGGTGAAAATGAAATCCGTCTGTTTTTCCGGCAAAAAGTCGAGCTGCGACTGCGAGCCATTGAGCAGCCCTTTGCCGAAAAACCCGCCCGAGCCAATCGCAATTTTGGATTGGATGATGTTGTAGCCCGCGCCCAGCGGGTCGGAGCCGGGGTCGAGAAAAGTCATCACTCGCTGTTTCTGGTAGTCGTGCAGCATATGATAGGCGACCGGTACCGCGCCCGCCGCCGCGCCGATCACGCCCGCGAAATACCACCAGCGGATACCTGCCATGAAGCACATCGAAAAAGCGATGACGGAAACGATCGTCGCCGTGCCGAGGTTGGGTTGTTTGAGGATGAGCCCAACCGGCACGAGCGTCAGCGCCGCCGGAATCAGCATCAGCACGTAATGGCGCGGGTGGCTGAGCTGCACGCCCTGGAAATAGCGCGCGAGCGCGACGATAATGCCGATTTTCATGAGTTCCGAAGGCTGCAAACTCGTGCCGCCGACACCGACCCAGCGCTGCGCGCCCAGATGCAGCGCGCCGACCACCGCCACCATCAGCAGCATCAGCACACACACACCGTAAATGACATAGGAGCCGCGGAATAATTGCACCGACGGCGTCGCGGCGAGCGCCACCATCAGCACGAGGCCGAGGGCCACTTTCATCGCCTGCGGCAGGGCGAACACGGTCGCGTCGCCCCCGGCGGCGGAATATTGCATGGTGAGGCCGAGCGCGCAAAGCACCAGCGTCAGCAGCAGCAAGCCGCGATGGAAGCCGCTCGCGCGTTTCTGGAAGCGTTTCAGGCTGGCACGGCTTAGCATCACGCCCCTCCCAATTTCAATGGCGGGTTGCGTTTCAACTCGAGCGCTTTGCGCAGCACATCGCGCGCGACGGGGGCCGCAGTTGCCGCCCCGCCGCCGCCATGCTCGATGATGACCGAGCAGCAAATTTCCGGCGCGTGCACCGGCGCGTAGCCGACGAACCACGCATGGTGGCGGAACTCCCACGGCACGGTGTTCTGGTTCTGCCCGTGGAAGGCGAGTTTCTTCACCTGGCTGGTGCCCGTTTTGCCGCCGAACGCATATTGCTCGTCCTTGATCGTGCTGCCGTAAGCGGTGCCGTGCGGCTCGTTCGCGACCTTGAACATCCCCTCCTGGATCACCGCGAGATGCGCATCACTTACATCCACTTGCCCGACGACTTTATCCGGCTCGTGCAGCAGCAAACGCGGCACGACTTTTTTGCCGCCATTGACGAGGCGCGAGGTCATGATCGCCAGCTGGATCGGCGTCGTCAGCGTGTCGCCCTGACCGATGGCGCTGTTGATGGTTTCCCCCGGGTTCCACACGCCGCGGCCCGCTTTCAGCTTCCATTCCGGCGAAGGCACGATGCCGGTTTGCTCGCCGCGCAGGCCGAGGCCGGATTTTTCGCCGAGGCCGAAATCATGCGCCATCGCGGCCATGTTCTCGATGCCGGTTTCATGCGCGCAGGTGTAGAAGAACACGTCGCAGGATTGCTGGATCGCTTCCGCCATGTTCACCGAACCGTGGCCGCCCACTTTCCAGCAGGTGAAGGGTTTCGCGCCGAGGTAGAACGTGCCGTTGCAGAACACGCGCGTATCGGCGTGGAAATGGCCGGATTTCAGGCCCGCAAGGCCCGTCATCATTTTGAAGGTGGAGCCCGGCGGGTATTGCCCGGCGATGGCTTTGTTCATCAGCGGCGAGCGCGGGTTATGCAGCAGCTCGCTGTAATAGCCGCTCTTGATGCCTTTGCTGAATTCGTTGGGATCGAAGGCGGGCATCGACACCAGCGCGAGCACCTCGCCCGTATGCACATCCATCACCACGATCGCGCCGGATTCGGCACCGAGCGCGCCAATCGCGAATTCCTGCAGGCGGTTGTCGATGGTCAACGGCAATTCCTCGCCGGGGATGGGGTCTTGCCGCTTGAGTTCGCGCACAGGCGAGCCCACCGCGTTTACCTCCATTTGCTTCGCGCCCGCTTTGCCTTCGAGCCGCTCCTCATACACCGCTTCGATGCCGTTTTTGCCGATTTTCATGTCCGGCAACTGGTAGAGCGGTTCGTCCTCATGATCCTCGGCTTCGTCCTCCGACACTTTGCCGACATAGCCGATGAGGTGGCTCGAGTGATCCGCGAACGGGTAATGCCGCCACTGGCCTTCGTCGATATTCACCGCCGCGAGTTCGGGAAGATGGTACTGGATGCGTGCGACCTCCTCCCAGCTCAAATGCTCGCGCACGAGAATGGGGATGCCGACCTTGCGCACGCGGATCGCGTCGGTGAGCAGTTTTACTTCCTTGTCGGAAAGCTGCATCAGCGGCGTCAGCGTTTGCAGCGTGGCGCGCGCGAGCTTCCTGTTATCGCCCTCGATGACGAGGCGGTAATTCACCTGGTTCATCGCCATCGCGGTGCCGTAACGGTCGCTAATCACGCCGCGCGGGGGGATGATGAGCTGCATTTTGACGCGGTTGCCCTCGGCTTCGAGCTTGAACTCATCGCCATGCACGAATTGCAGGATGTAGAGGCGCGACAACAGCGCGAACCCGGCGGCGGCCTGAATCCCGCCGAAAATCACGGCGCGGCGGCTGACGATTTTTTGCAGTTCCTGTGGCCTCATTTCGCATCCGGCAGTGCGGCGAAAAGCCACGTGATGGGTTTATAAAACAGCGGGAACCACAGCGCGTTGATGAGCCCCATGCGCACGAGGTGCCGCAGGCTCGCCCCGTCATGCGTGGTGAGGTGGATCAGCGCCCAGAGCAGCACATGCCACACCACCAGCATGCCCGCCGCCTCGAGCCAGCGCAGGCGGAACACTTGCGACTGGTTGCGGTGCGCCTGCACATCCGTCGCCTGCGCGAGCAGCAAAGTGAGGATGGCTTGCGAGCCCAGCGGCGTGCCGAACAGCACGTCCTGCAATAACCCGAGCAAAAAAGCGAAGCCGCGCGGCCATGCGGGCGGGTAATGCGTGACCATGACGAGCGTCATCAGCCACGCGACATTGGGCGTATAGCTCAGTTCGCCGCCCTCCATCGGTGTCGCGCTCAGCAGCACGAACAGCAGCGCGATGAGTGCTGGCAAGGCGGAATAAAGCTGGAAGGAAATCGGGCGCATGGGAAAGTCGTAGCCGCTGCGGCGCGCTTCGACAATATGAAAGAAGTAGTTAGCGTCGAGAGTCCAGAGTCGAGTTGGTTTGATGTTTGTGGCACCAGCATTGCCACTGGCGTCATTCCCCGAATTTTTGTCCTTCACAAAAATTATAGGGGACCCGGAGCGAAGCGGAGAGAGGCGATCCCAAAAGCAATACTGAGCCAATCCAGCGTGGCGAGTCTTCGCCACTATGGCCTCTTTCTAATCTTCTATTCTTCTCTAAGAAAAGCTGGATTCCCCTATAATTTTCGTAAACGAAAATTCGGGGAATGACACAACTTGTGGCACCAGCATTGCCCACGACATAACTTACTGGACGCTAGCCCCTACTTCACCACCATCGCCCGCACATATTCCGGCGCGGCGAGCGGGCGCAGCGGCTTCACCAGCAGGCCGTGATCGTCACGGCGGAAGACGGTGCCAACCATGATGGATTGCGGAATCAGCCCGCCTTCGGAGGTCGTCATCACCGGCTCGCCGAGTTGGATTTGCGCCTGCTCGCCGCCGACAAACGTGAGGCGCAGCAATTCGTCCCCCGTGCCGGCGAGGATCGCATGCTGGCGGGTGTTGCCGGTAATCACTGGCACGCGCGAACTGTTATCCGACAGCAGCAGCACCCGCGCCGTGTGCTCGCTCACATCGACCACGCGGCCGATGAGCCCATAAGCATCGATCACCGGCGCGAGGGATTGCAAGCCTTGCGCGCTTCCCGCATCGATCATCAGCGTGCCCGCATAAGCATCCGGGCTTTGGGCGATGACTTGCGCGGTGACATATTGCACATTCTCGACCGGGCGATAGGCGGCAAGCGCCCGTAGCGATTCGTTCTCGGCCTTCAGCGCTTCGGCGACCGCTTGCCAGTGGCGCAACCCGTCATTCTCCTCGCGCAGCACTTTATTTTCCTCGTAGGCTTTGAACAGCGCGTCCTTGTTTTCCATGAGGTGGCGGATGCCGTGGACCGGCGTGCTGACCAGCTCCATGATCGGGGCGACAATGCCGTCGAGCCCGTTGCGCAGGCGCTCAGCGACCGGCGCGTGCAGGCGTGTGGCGGCGAGTAGCACGAGCGCGAGCAGCACCAGCCC
>OUNJ010000080.1_pt2 | contig 34487 bp, 33 predicted proteins | sample 1755361 | NCBI WGS metagenome assembly OUNJ01 (sample SAMEA3914825, study PRJEB12502) | metagenome | biome: forest; material: soil | place: USA | collected 2012-03-12 | depth 0.1 m
GACCCGGTCATCGGCCGCGACGAGGAAATCCGCCGCACGATCCAGGTCCTGGCCCGCCGCACCAAGAACAATCCCGTCTTGATCGGCGAGCCGGGCGTCGGCAAGACCGCCATCGTAGAGGGTCTTGCGCAAAGGATCGTCAACGGCGACGTGCCGGAAAGCCTGAAGGACAAGAAGCTGTTTGCCCTCGATATGGGCGCCCTGATCGCCGGCGCGAAATATCGCGGCGAGTTCGAGGAGCGCCTGAAGGCCGTGCTCAACGAGGTCACGACCGCCGAAGGCGAAATCGTGCTGTTCATCGACGAAATGCACACTCTGGTCGGCGCCGGAAAATCGGACGGCGCCATGGATGCGTCGAACCTGCTCAAGCCGGCGCTGGCGCGCGGCGAACTGCACTGCGTCGGCGCCACCACGCTGGATGAATACCGCAAGCACGTTGAAAAGGACGCCGCCCTGGCGCGGCGCTTCCAGCCGGTCTTCGTTACCGAGCCGACGGTGGAAGACACCATCTCGATCCTGCGCGGGCTGAAGGAAAAGTACGAAGTCCACCACGGCGTGCGCATTTCCGACGGCGCCATCGTGTCGGCGGCGACCCTGTCGAACCGTTACATCGCCGACCGCTTCCTGCCCGACAAGGCCATCGATCTTGTCGATGAAGCGGCCTCCCGCGTTCGCATGGCGGTCGACAGCAAGCCCGAGGCGCTCGACGAACTCGACCGCCGCATCGTCCAGCTCAAGATCGAGCGCGAGGCGCTGCAAAAGGAAAGCGATCCCGGTTCGAAGGCACGGCTGGAAAAGCTGGTCGATGAACTGGAAGAGCTTGAGGTCAGGTCGCTCGACCTGACGGCCAAATGGAAGGCTGAAAAAGACAAGGTTGGTTCGGCCGCCCGGGCGCGTGAAGCGCTCGACCGCGCGCGCATCGAACTGGCGGCCGTGCAGAGGGCAGGCGATCTGCAAAAAGCGTCGGAAATCCTCTATGGCCGCATTCCGGCCCTGGAACGCGAGCTGGCGGCCGCCGAAAACGCGCCGCAGGACACCCAGACCCTGGCCCCCGAAGTGGTCGACTCAGCCCAGATCGCTGCGGTCGTGTCGCGCTGGACCGGCATTCCGGTTGACAAGATACTGGAGGGGGAGCGCGACAAGCTGCTGCGCATGGAGGACGAACTGCGCCAGCGCGTCGTTGGCCAGGATGAGGCCCTGACCGCCGTCTCGGACGCCGTGCGTCGCGCGCGGGCGGGCCTGAAGGACCCCAATCGCCCCATCGGTTCGTTCCTGTTCCTCGGACCCACCGGCGTCGGCAAGACCGAGTTGAACAAGGCCTTGGCCGAGTTCCTGTTCGACGATGAAGGCGCCATCACCCGGCTCGACATGTCGGAATATATGGAGAAGCACGCCGTCTCGCGCATGATCGGCGCCCCGCCGGGCTATGTCGGTTATGACGAGGGCGGGGCGCTGACCGAAGCCGTGCGTCGCAGGCCGTACCAGGTCGTCCTGTTCGACGAGGTCGAAAAAGCGCACCCGGACGTCTTCAATATCCTGCTCCAGGTGCTGGACGACGGCCGCCTGACCGACGGACAGGGTCGCGTGGTCGACTTCCGCAACACCCTGATCGTCATGACCTCGAACCTCGGTTCGGACTTCCTGGTCAATATCGACGAGGACCGCGATGTTGAGACGGTGCGGCCGCTGGTCATGGAAGCCGTGCGCCGGCACTTCCGGCCGGAGTTCCTCAACCGTGTCGACGAGATGATCCTGTTTCATCGCCTCGACAAGGCGCACATGCACGACATCGTCCGCATCCAGCTCAAGGGCCTGGAAAAGCTGATGGCCGAACGCGGGCTTTCGCTGTCGATCGACGACGCGGCGCTGAATTATCTTGCCGAACGCGGCTACGATCCGGCCTATGGCGCGCGGCCGCTGAAGCGGGTCATCCAGAAGCTGCTGGTCGACCAGATCGCCAGGCGCATCCTGGCCGGCGACTTCGGGGATGAAGACGTGATCAGCGTCGGCTTCGACGGCGATAACCTGACCATCGGCCGCCCGACGATGAATTAGGGTTATGGGTGTCTCTTCCTCCCCTGATTTCAGGGGAGGGGGACCGCGAAGCGGTGGTGGGGTTAAATTTCGCATCAGGTCATGTTACGGTCTGACATGGTTCAGCAACCGCAACTCGCCTTCGCGCGCAAACTGCGTCGAGAAATGACCTATCCCGAACGACTAATCTGGGGACGCATTAAAACGCGTCACCCAGACGGCCCGATCTTTCGCCGCCAGTATCCTTATGGTCGTTATGTTTTCGATTTTTATTGCGCGAAGATAAAGCTGGTCATCGAAATTGATGGTTGGGGACATAACCTGGGTGATGCGCCGCAGCGTGATGTAGAAAGAGACGCTTACCTGCAGGAGCATGGCTTTGATGTCATGCGGATACCTGTGGCTGATGCACTTGGCGATCCAGACGATATCGCCGACGGGATATACCGTTATGCAGCGGAGAAGCTGAGCCGCCTTTAACCCCACCACCGCTTCGCGGTCCCCCTCCCCTGAAATCAGGGGAGGATAATAGATGGCGGCCTTAAGTCTTAAGGTACTCATCATCAGATAGGCCGTTTTCGCTCAAGCACACGAACGACGTCAGGGAAAGAAAGCCGATGAGGTAGCCGTTACTTCTTGAAATAGTACAGCTCAATCTTCGGCCTCGATCTTCCCCAGCAGCCATTGCAGGCCCGACAGATGCTGGGCGTCGTGGCTGGCCAGGTAATGGACCAGGCCGCGCAACGTGGTCGGGCCGTAGTCCTCGAACTCCGCCGGCCGGTTCCAGTCGGCGTCATGCAAGCTCGACAACAAACCCAGCGTATACTGCCGCCCGGCACGGAAATCGTTCAGCACCGCATCCGGATCGGCATGGGCGTAGTCGCGCTGTTCCCGCAAAAGGTATCCGTCGACGCCGGGCAGGAACGGCCGGCTTTCGCTCAACGTCCGGCGAAAACGGACATGATAGCCGTCGGTTTCGATGTCACGCACATGGCAGATCTGCTCCAGCGCGGTGAAGTGCTCGGCCGGACAGGTATCCCAAGACGCCGGCCAGAACGACCATTGATCTCGCCCGAATGCGCCGAACTGCACCGCCAGACGGTCGGGAAACTCAGCCAGGGCCTTGAGCGTTATGTCCATCGTCCGGTTATCTCACGGGGCAGGGGGCCGGCACATCAAGGCCGCATTGATCAATCGCGCAGCAGCTCATTGATTCCGGTCTTGGCGCGGGTCTGTGCATCCACCCGCTTGACGATAACGGCGCAGTAGAGCGACGGACCGCCCTTCGGATCGGGCAGGGAGCCCGGCACCACGACGCTGTAGGCCGGCACGCGGCCGCGGAAAACCTCGCCGGTGGCGCGATCGACGATCTTGGTCGAAGCCGACAGGTAAACGCCCATCGAAAGGACGCTGCCCTGTTCGACGATGACGCCCTCGGCCACTTCGGAGCGCGCGCCGATAAAGCAGTCGTCCTCGATGATGGTGGGCGAAGCCTGCAACGGCTCCAGCACGCCGCCGATGCCGACGCCGCCCGACAGGTGCACGTTCTTGCCGATCTGGGCGCAGGAACCGACCGTCGACCAGCCGTCGACCATGGTGCCTTCATCGACATAGGCGCCGATATTGACGAAGGACGGCATCAGCACGACGTTTCTGGCGATGTAGGCACCGGCGCGGACGATGGCGCCCGGCACGGCACGGAAGCCGGCCTCCTGGAAATCCTTGTCGTTCCACTTGGCGAACTTGTTCGGCACCTTGTCCCAGTAGGGGCCCAGAGGCGCCTGTTCGAACAGGCCGCGCCCGGTGTGCATCAGCTGGTTGCCGTTGAGGCGGAAACTGAGCAGCACCGCCTTCTTCAGCCATTCGTGCGTCACCCACTGGCCGTCGACCTTGTCGGCGACACGGAAGCGGCCGTTGTCGAGCAGGCCAAGCGCCTTTTCCACCGCCGCGCGGTAAGGGCCGTGATAGTCGGGGCTCAGGCTGTCGCGCACCGCCCAGGCGGCTTCGATATCGTCGTGGAAGGCGGCAAGGTCGGACATGGTGGAATTCCTCGGTCGGCGGTCGCCACGGCCATAAGGGCAGAGGCCGCCAGGATCAAGGCCTATTCCGCCCGGTTCAGCACATAGGCCTGGTCGAGCAGGCCGTTCTGTTTCATGAAATCGCGGATGCTGGCGTAATCGACGGTGACGATGTCGTCGCCCGGCTGGTCGTCCATCTTCAGGCGCGAATCCAGCATCGGACCGAACAGGCGCTCCAGCGCGTTGGCGTGAATGATCGTCGGTTTGAACCAAGCCTTCAGGTCGGCCTTGATCTGGGCGTAGTCCGTGGTCTGCCACGCCGCCGAGGCCACGACGTCCAGCAGGAACTCGGTGCAGTTCTGGTGGCGGGCATCGAACGGATTTGAGACCAGCGAGTAGCTGTCGACGTGCAGCCGTTCATAGCCCGGCGAGGCGATGACGGCGGCGATGCGGCGTTGCATTTCGGGCGACGGAATGATGATGCCGACGTCGTCGGCCTGGTCGGCGCTGACGAAATCGACCGGGAAGTCCTGCGCCAGGTAGGACTGGTCGCGCGGAAGGTTTTTGCCGTCGCCCTGATAGAGGTTGTAGGATGCGTAACCCTTGTAGGTCCGGCCGTCGCTGCCCGTGATGCCGCCGTAAACCCAGAAGGCGCCGTGGGTGTACTGGATGCCGTCGCGCAGTTCGCTGCGTGGCCGGCCGGCGCGGAAGACCAGGGCCAGGCGCGCACCCTTCGCGCCCAGGTCGTGTTCGATCTGCTTGGCGAAGGTTGCGGCCTCCACGGCGGTGAAATGCGGCGCCGGACCGGCAGCTGAACCGGAGTCCTGGGCGCGGGCCGCAACCGGCGCCGCGGTCATGGCGGCGAGGCCGGCCAGCAGGGCGCGTCGGTTCATTGGCCGCGATCGTCGTCCCGGGCCTTGTCGCGGCCACGGTCGTCGCGATCGGCGTCGTAGGGCACCTGGGGCGCGGCCTGTGCCGGCACCACGGTCTCGGGCGAGATGTCGAGCGGGCCGTTGGCGCTGTCCCACAGGCTTTCACCGCCCTGGCGCACCGCGCGTCCGGCGCTTTCGGTCACGCTGCCGACGGCAACGAAGGGCAGGGCCACCGTGCCGGCGACGACCTTGACGCCGGCTTCGGCCAGTTCGGCGGTGCTGGCGACCGAATCGCCGGACGCCTTGGACAGGTTGGCCATGCTGTCCTGGGCGTGGACCGACGAGGCGGCCAGCGCCAGGACGGCGACGATAACGAGACGAAGTTTCATGGTGCTTTCCCTCGAAATGAACAATGTTCAATTGAACATCGTTCAAATTTATGCGCGAGTCAAGGGGTATCCGGCAACGCGGCCGGATCAGGCGAAGTGCTCGCTCAGGAAAGCCTTCAGCGACGGGCTGCGGAAGTCGACGAAATCGTCCGTATTGGCCATGGCCTTCGGACCGACCAGGACCGTCGTCATGCCCAGCATATGCGCAGGCTTCAGGTTGCGGGCGCTGTCCTCGAAGAAGGCGGTTTCCGCCGCCACGACGCCGTGCGCCGCCATCATCAGCTCGAACGTCGACGGATTGGGTTTGGGCACATAATTGGCGTGCTCAAGGTGGAACAGGCCATCGAACAGTTCGCCCATCGCCAACCGGTCAAGAATACGCTCGGCATGGAAGGCGTCGCTGTTGGTGAACACCACCTTGCGGCCGGGCAGGCCCTCGATCAGGCCGTTCAGCTCGAAATCGGGATGCAGGCTGTCCAGCGAAACGTCGTGGACCTCGTCGAGAAAGCGCCGGGGCTCGATGCCATGGTGCGCCATCAGTCCGGCCAGGGTCGTGCCGTGCTCGTTGAGGTAGCGTTTCTGCAAGGCGTAGGCGTCTTCGGGCGACAGGCCGGTCTCGCGCGCCACGAAGGCCGACATCCTGGCCTCGATCAGCGCCATGACCTCGGCCTCATGCGGATAAAGCGTGTTGTCGAGGTCGAACAGCCAGGTGGTGATGGCGGACAGGTCGGGCATGTGAAAATTCCGTTTGCGGCGGCGGACAATACAGGCTGAAGGCCGCCAATCAAGGCCGGACCTCCACATTCCGGCTTTTATCCCGCAATCGCGGCTTGATCGCGGCTCTATCTGCCGTAAGGTGTGTGCGGGGGCGGCGCGGACCCGGCGCTTCGCGAACGACGTTTACGTATTGACCGATGGACGACCTGGAATTACGGCGTTGGAATCCGGATGAGCCGCCCGGAAAGGCAAGACCGCAGAAGCAGCGCTTCCTGATCTTCGCTGGCGTCGCCGTCGTGGCGCTGGTGGTGATCGTGATCGCGGCCAGCCTGCTGGGCAAGCCGGCTGTTAAGAACCCCGAAACCACCCCTGCAGCATCGTCCGCGACAAGTGCGGCGACCAGTCCGGCATCACCGGTCGCGCAGGCGTCCGCTTCTTCCGCTCCCGTTAAACTGGTTCCCGTGCCGGTCGCTCAAAAGGCAAAGCCGGCCCCGCCAAAGGTGAAGCCGCCGGTGCGCAAGGTTGAAAAGGTCAAGGAGCGCGAAAGTCACGTCAAGGCGAAACCGGCTGCAAGATCGGCTCCGAAAGCTGGCCACGCCGAGAAAAAAACTCGCGTGGAAAAACCCAGGACCAAGCCTGAGCCGAAGAAAAAGGCCGCGCCCACCCTGGATCTGGATGCGCTCAGCAAATCCTACAAGCCGGCGAAAACCCACTGAGGCGTGCAAAATTCTCCTAAAGGTTGCTGTTCGCGACAGTCTTGAAAAGATGTTACCGGATTGTCGTGATGGCATCGGCTAGGGCCTGTGTCTGTTGAACGGGAGCGTTACCACCGCTTCCGGCACAGACACATCTGAAATGGCCCATAAGGAGAAGCCAATGAATGGATCGCGCATCTTCACCCTGACCGCCTTCGCGCTTGCCGCCGCCGCGCTGTCGGCCTGCGCCACCAAACCCGGCACGACGCCGGCACCGTCCACACCGCCGCCCGCGACAACATCACCGGTCACTCCGCCCGCCAACTCCGGCGCGGGGCCGGTGGCGACGCAGCCCATGGGGCCGGTGCCGGGCTCGCAGCAGGACTTCGTCGTCAATGTCGGCGATCGCGTCTATTTCGATACCGACCAGTCGTCTATCCGCGCCGATGCACGCGCAACGCTGGAGGCTCAGGCCGCCTGGCTGGCGCGCTACCCCCAGGTCAGGATCCGCATCGAGGGCAATTGCGACGAACGCGGCACGCGCGAATACAATTTCGCCCTGGGTGCGCGCCGCGCCCAGGCCGTGGCCGAATACCTGACCAGCCGGGGTATCGCGCCGTCGCGCATCGCCACGATTTCCTACGGCAAGGAACAGCCCGCCGACGACGGTTCGGGCGACGCCGCCTGGGCGCATAACCGCAACGCCCACACGGCGATTACATCGGGTGCAAACTGAAGGCCGATCGGTCCTGGAGCATCATGCCAAAAAGTGGACGCCACTTTTTGGAAAAACGTGATGCGTAAATAAAAGCTAAGAGCGGAAGGACGATTCCGTTCTTAGTCTGCCTTGATCAACGTACCGGCGCCATGTTCGGTGAACAGTTCCACCAGCATGGCGTGCGGACGGCGTCCGTCCAGTATGACCACGGCCTCGACCCCGGCCTCGACCGCGGCGATGGCCGTCTCCAGCTTGGGGATCATGCCGCCGGACGCCGTTCCGCTGTCGATCAGGCCGCGGGCTTCCGACACGGTCAGCTCCCGGATCAGGTCCTTGTTGTCGTCCAGCACGCCGACGACATCGGTCAGCAGCAGCATGCGCTTGGCGTTGAGCTTGCCGGCCATGGCGCCGGCCACCGTGTCGGCATTGATGTTGTAGGTATCGCCTTCGAACGACACGCCGATCGGCGCGATCACCGGCACATAGTCGTGTTCGGTGTCGTTGATCAGCGTGCGGATCAGCTTGTCGTCGACCAGCTTGGGCTCACCGACGAAACCCAGGTCGACGACCTGCTCGATCATGCTGTCCGGGTCCTTTTTGGTGCGCGTCGCCTTTTCGACCGTGATCAGGCCCGCATCCTTGCCCGATAGCCCGACGCCGCGCACATCGGCCTCGGCGCCGGCCTGGGTGATCCAGCTGGCGATTTCCTTGTTGACCGCGCCCGACAGCACCATCTCGGCGATTTCCATGGTGGCGGCGTCGGTGACGCGCAGGCCGTCGATGAAGGTCGAGCTGACGCCGGCGCGCCCCAGCATGGCCGAAATCTGCGGCCCGCCGCCATGCACCACGACGGGGTGGATGCCGAGAAGTTTGAGCAGCACGATGTCCGACGCGAACAGCCGCGCCGTCTTTTCCTCGCCCATGGCGTGGCCGCCGTACTTCACCACCACGATCTCGCGGTCGTAGATCTGGATGAACGGCAGGGCCTCGGCCAGTGTTCTGGCGGTTGCCCAGCCTTTTTCTTCTTCGGGGGTCATCTCTGTCATGACGCGCGCATTAGCCAAGAACCATGACGATGTCATGTAATTTTCAGGTGCCGGGCGGCAAAATTTCCCGGCGCGGTGAAAATCGGGTCGCCGTGAGGCGTTCGGATACGGCGCACGACTTGGTGTCGACATAGTCCAGCGCCTTCATGTGGCTGCGCACCGCCGATTCCGGCAGGGTCGAGGCCGACCCCTTGGGATAGATGATCCACAGATGGGCATGGGGCAGGGCGTGGATCAGCGCATCTGTCGCAGCCGCCAGCTGCGCCGGGTCGAGCGCGATGGCGATCCCCAGGCTGGCGTCCGCGCGGTCGTCCGTGGTCGCGCCCTGAAGCGCCTCGGTCACCGCCGCATCCTCGGTCGTCCCCCGGACCAGTGCCCGGTGCGCGCCGTCGATGCCCAGTTTCTGGGCCAGTGACGGCGGCTCCGTGGTCAGCTTTTTCAACCACTTGTCGGCCTGGCCGGACGGCAGCCCCAGCGCATAGGGCTCGCCGCCGGCCTCGAACAGCAATCGGCCGTCGACCACGTGGGGATTGGTGATGTCGGGGAATTTCAGCGTCTTTCTGACGGCGCCGCGAAAGATCAGCTCGTGACTTTCCAGCAGCGCCTTGACGTGGACGGCCTGGCCGCCGTGAACGAGTTCGCCTTCCGCTTCAAGACCCATGGGGCACCTCCGGCGGTGAATCGTAGGCGCGCGAAAAAGGTTCGGCAATACCGAATGGCTTTATAAAGTAATCTCGCACACGCGCATGATTTCGGCGCGCAGCTCGGGAATGCCGAAGCCGGTTTCCGACGATGTCGCCAGGACCTCGGGGTGGGCGGCCGGGCGCTTCCTGATCGCCGCCAGGGTCTGCTCCATGACGCGCGTCAGCTCCGTCGGCTTGATTTTGTCGGCCTTGGTCAGGGTGACCTGATAACTGACGGCGGCCAGGTCGAGCGCGTCCATCGGCTCCTTGTCGGCCTCTTTCAACCCGTGCCGGGCGTCGATCAGCAGATAGGCGCGCTTCAGGTTCGGCCGCCCGCGCAGGTAGTCGCGGCCCAGGTTCTGGAAACGCTTGACCTCGCCTTTAGACGCCTTGGCGAAACCGTAGCCCGGCAGGTCGACCAAGCGCAATGCGTCGTTGAGCAGGAAGAAGTTGACCTCGCGCGTGCGGCCGGGCTCGTTCGAGGCGCGGGCCAGGTACTTCTGCCCGACCAGGGCGTTGATCAGGCTCGACTTGCCGACATTCGACCGGCCGGCGAAGGTGACCTCGGGCAGGTCGGACGGCGGCAGCTGGTCGACCTTGACCGCGCCCATCATGAAACTGACCGGCCGCGCGAACAGCACCCGCGCCGCCTCCAGCGTCTCGTCATCGAACCCGGTCACGCCGCCGTCTTCTTTTCACCCTTGCCGGTCACCTTGGCGATCAGCTCGTCGATCGGATTGTCGACCTTCAGCCGCTTCATGATGGTGTATTGCTGCAGCATGGTCAGGATGTTGTTCCACAGGTAGTAGATCATCAGGCCGATGGCCAGCTGGCTGAAGAAGAACACCATCATCAGCGGCATGAAGGCCATCATCTTCCTCTGGGCCGGGTCGACGCCGGTCATCGGCGTCATCTGCTGGCTCATCCACATCGAGGCGCCGTAGATGATGGCGACCGGACCGATGTGCAGCGGGCCGTTGAGGAACGTGCCGATCAGCGGCACGGTGGCCGGATTGAAAGGCAGAAGGCCGAACAGGTTGACGATGGTCAGGGTGTCTGGCGCCGACAGGTCGTGGATCCAACCGAAGAACGGCGCCTGGCGCAGGCCGATGTCGAGATAGAGCACCTTCACCAGGCAGATGAACACCGGCATCTGCAGCAGCATCGGCAGGCAGCCGCCCAGGCCGGCCATCGGATTGACCTTCTCCTCCTGGTAAAGCTGCATCTGCGCTTCCTGCTGCTTCTGAGGGTCGTCCGGAAAACGCTTCTTGATGGCGTCGAGCTTGGGCTGAAGCTTCTGCTGCACCTGGCGCATCTTGGTCATCTGCTCGTAGGAGCGATGGGCCAGCGGATAGAAGGCGATCTTGATGAGGACGGTCATGCACAGGATGGCCAGGCCATAGTTCTTGACGACGCCGAAAAGCCAGGTCAGCAGAAGGAAGAACGGATAGGTGATGAAGCCCAGGCTGCCCCAGTCGATGGCGTTCTCGAAGCGCGGAATGCCCAGGGACTTCTCATAGGCGCGCATCATGGCGTCCTGCTTGGCGCCGGCGAAGACGCGGGCCTGGCCCGACCACGACTGGCCCGGCGCGATGGTGACCTGGGCCTGGTCGTAGCCCGCCTGGAACACCGGCTTGCCGCCGTTCAGGCTGGCGCCGACGGCATAGTTCACCGGCTGCTTCTGGTCGGGGATGACGGCGGCCATGAAGTACTTGTCGGTGATGGCGAACCAGCCGCCGGTCGAATTGCCCTTCTGGCGAGCGGGTCTGCCCTTCTTGGCGTCGTCGGCCAGATCCTTGTACTTGGTCGACTGGGTCTCGAACGCCTCGCCGAACGGCGGCGGGGAGGGGTTGCGGAAGGTCGCCATGCTGCCTTCGTGAACATAGGGAGAGCGCCCGACGGTCAGCGGGACGTCGACACGGATGACATAGGCATAGGGCGTCAGGGCCACGGCCTGGGTGCCGGTATTGGCCACGGTGTCGGCGACGGTGATCATGTAGTTGTCGTCGACCGACAGGGTGCGGCGGAACTGCAAGCCTGACGGGCTGTCGTAGCCGAGAACGACCGGCTGGCCGACGCGAAGGGCGGTGCCGGAAACCACCCGCCAGACCGTGTCGCTGTCGGGCAGGCCCGGCAGGTTCTGGCCCTTGAAGCCCGATTGTTCGTAATAGGCATGATCCGCGCCGGCCGGACGCAGAAGCTCGACCAGCGCCGATGTGGCGTCGATGGTGTCGCGGTACTTCGCCAGGTAAAGGTCGTCGAGCAGGCCGCCTTTCAACCGGATAGAGCCCTTCAGCGCCGGCGTGTCGATGGGCAGGCGCGGCGACAGCGCGCGCGCCTGGTCGGGCGTCAGGTTGCCGGCCGGAACACCGGCGGCGACCGCGGCGGCGGAACTGGACGACGCCGAGGCGGCGGCGATGGCACGCGCGGCTTCAGCCTTCTTCTGCTGTGGACCGAGGTAGAAGATCTGATAGCCGAACAGCAGGACCAGGCACGCCAGCAGGGCGAACATCGAGTTGCGGTTATTGGTGTTATCGTCGTTCATGAGGCCTGACTATTGCTGCGGCGGACGCGGTGTGCCCCGGCTTGCGGCGCGGGCCAGCCTTATCAGGGCGGCTTCGACATCGTCAAGCAATCCCTGCCAGTCCATGGCGGGCGTGGTGGCGCGGGCCACAAAGACGTAATCGTGACCCGGCTGGCCGTGCACGGGCAGCAGCTTGCGGGCGGCTTCGCGCAAACGCCGTTTGGCGCGATTGCGTATGACGGCGTTGCCGATCTTCTTCGTGGCGGTGAAGCCGATGCGCATCGTGTCGTCGCCGTCGTCGCGCGGACGGGCCTGGACGACCACGCCGGGACGGGCCTGCCACGGCGCCCTGGCGGCGGCAAGGAAATCGGCTCGGACCTTGAGGCGGATAAGCATGGCTGGCCAGGAAATGGAAACGGAAGCTCCAAAATGCAAGAAGAGCTTCCGGCGGCCGGAAGCTCTTCTGTCGGATAGCGTAGATCAGGCCCGCGATCAGGCGGTCAGGCGCTTGCGGCCCTTGGCGCGGCGGCGCGCGACGACCTTCTGGCCGTTCTTGGTGGCCATGCGGGTGCGGTAGCCGTGGCGGCGCTTGCGCACGAGGCGGCTCGGCTGATAGGTGCGTTTCGTACCCATGAGGGAACTCCGGTCGTTTCGGGCGCCGTTTGGCGCGGGAATTTCGTAAAAGAGGCGCGTGGATAGTCCAAGCCTTTCGTGCTGTCAATGATATTTGCACGCTTTTGGCCGTATTTCTGCTATACCATCAAGGGCGTGGCGATTCATGGCCGCGCCGATACCGAAGAAAGCCGCGCGCATAGGTGTTTGACCAGGGCAAGACAGGCAAGCGCACGTTGCCGCGTCCAGCGGGTGAGCCCGCACGCCCGTTCGACCGCCAGGGTTTCTACGCCCGCCGTACCGCCCGCGCCGTCAGCGCGGTGGCCGGCTTCGCCTTCCGTCACGGCTACGACACCATACTGGCGTTGCGCCGCTTCGCCTTCAGCCTGTACGGCCAGTTGCTGGTGCTGTCGCTGATCTTCGTCGTCATCGTCGAGGCGGTACTGCTGGTCTCGTCCCTGGCCCAGGACCAGGAGCGCTGGCTGCTCGACCGCGTCCACCAGGCCGAACTGGCCTCGCAGGCCATCGACACGGCGCACGAGGGTTCGGTGTCGCAGCGCGTGTCGAACCAGCTCCTGAAAAGCGCCAATGTCGAGTTCCTGGCCATCTGGAACAACAATGTGCGCGAAAGCCGCCTCTGGGACGGCACGGTCGTCGTGCCGGACAAGGTGATCGACCTCGACGCCATGCATCGCAACATCTTCCACGACATCGTCTACCTGTGGGCGCCGTGGAAGACCATGCTGGCCCCGCCGGGCCAGTTGCTGCACATCCAGGCCGTGCCCAAGGCGCGCTCGGGCCAGCTGATCGAGATCGTCGTCCGTTCCGGGCCGCTGCGCGCCTTCCTGCGCTCCAGCGTCATTTCCTCCCTGCGCGTGTCGCTGTCGATTTCGTTGGCCGCCGGCCTGGTCGTCTTCGCCTCGCTGTCGGCCTTCATCGTCCACCCGATCCGCCAGCTGACCCGCGCCATCGTCCGCTTCAAGGCCAATCCGGAGGAGGTCGTCGACACGCCGGAACTGTCCGGCCGCCACGACGAGATCGCCCAGATCGCCCAGGAACTGGCCTCGATGCAGGAGGAGGTGCGCGGCGCACTGCGATCGCGTGCGCGGCTGGCGGCGCTGGGCCAGGCGGTCAGCAAGATCAACCACGACCTGCGCAACATGCTGACCTCGGCCCAGATGGCGTCGGACCGCCTGTCGGCCGTCGTCTCGTCCGATCCGTCGGCGGCCAAGGCGCTGCCGCGGCTTGAGCGCGCGCTCGACCGGGCCCTGTCCCTGGCCAGCAACGTGCTGACCTACGGCAAGTCGGACGAGCACGCTCCCAATATCCAGATCGTACGTCTGAAGGAACTGGCCGAAGCCGCCGCCGAGGATGCGGGTCTTGGCCTGACGGCGCGCGCGACCGAGCCGGTGCGCTTCGCCCTGCGCGCCCCGCGCGGCTTCTTCTTCGAGGCCGATCCCGAGCAGATGCACCGCCTGCTGGTCAACCTGATGCGCAATGCCCGCCAAGCCATCGAGATCCAACCCAACCGCAAGGGCCAGGCCCGCGTGACGCTCAGCGCCATCAAGACGACGGAAAACGTCATCCTGATCGTCAGCGACAACGGCCCGGGCATCCCGGAAAAGATTCGCGAAAAGCTGTTCCAGCCGTTCACATCGTCGGCAACGCCGGGCGGCTCGGGCCTGGGCCTGGCCATCGCGCGCGAACTGGGCCAGATCCACGGCGGGGACGTGCGACTGATGTCGACGGGGCCCGACGGCACGGCCTTTGAAATCCGGTTGCCGCTGAAGGGCTGATGCCGTTACGTCCCCGCCTTCGACGGTGATAGTGGGCGACTTCGTCACACGCAGGACGACTTTACGACCCATACTCCACAAACGAAAACACATTGCCATCCGGGTCGCGAACATGGAAGTCCGTCCCGCCCCAGTCCTGCTTCATCAGCGGCTGGGCAATGTCAACACCGCGCCGCGATACCTCCTCGAACAGCGCCCGCACATCCTCGACCTCGATCGTGGCCAAGATCAGCGATTCCTCCCGCGAGGCAAGCTCGGTGAAGTTCGGCCGGTGGACGAAGCGCAGGTGCAGACAGATGCCGTCACGCGACACCGCGCCATAGAACGGCGGCTCACCGTAGAGGAAATCGGTCTCGAAACCGAGCCTGTCCGCGAACCACCGGGTGGTGGCCATGACATCGGTTACGAATAGGATCGGGATGACGGATTTCAGCATGGGCACGCTCCTTTCATGTCAGCAGCGTGTCGACGAAGGCCGGCACGACCTGCGTCGCCGGGCCGTAGCACGCGTCGTGGAACAGGCTGCGGCCCAGCGATGGTTCGAGATTCAGTTCGACCGTCCGCGCTCCGGCCGCCCGCGCCGCCGCCACGAACCCCGCCGCCGGATAGACATTGCCCGACGTACCGATCGAGATGAACAGGTCGCAGGCGTCGAGCGCATCATAAATCCGTTCCATCTCCAGCGGCATCTCGCCGAACCAGACGATGTGTGGCCGCAGGTCCGACCCAGCCGGAATGTCTTCCGACCACAACTGCACGGCGCCGGTCGCCACATGGCGCGCCTTCAGCAATTCGCCGTGCATGTGCAGAGGACCCGCCACTGCGGCCGCCGCATGCGCGCGGTCGTGCAGGTCGTCGACATTCTGCGTCACCACCAGCACTTCGTGCCGCCCGTCGGCCGCCAGCCTGGCCAGGGCGTGGTGGGCGACGTTGGGCACGACGTCGCGCAACTGCCGCCGGCGCAGGTTGTAGAAATCCTGGACCAGGGCCGGATCGGCGGCGAAGCCCTCCGGTGTCGCCACGTCCTCGACACGATGGCCGCACCACAGCCCATCCGAAGCCCGGAAGGTCGGCACTCCCGATTCGGCCGAAATCCCGGCGCCGGTCAGGACGACGATGTTCACAGGCCCTGCTCCGGGGAACGCCACACCTCGATGCGCGGCGGCGTCGCATCGAAGTCGCTGTAGCGCAGCCACAAGGGTCGCACCACGAAATGGGCGATGCCGGCCCAGTTCAAGCGGTCCACGCCGTCCGGCCAGGCAGCGAAATAGGCGGCCAGCGCGGGATTGTCGGCACGCGATTCGACGCGTTCGGCGAAACCTTCGTATTGCAGTGTCCGCTCGTCCTCCCAGCCGACGACGAAGCTGCAAGCCGGATAACGCTTCAGGTTGGCGAACTTGCGGGAGCTTTCGACCGTGTCGAAGATCAGGGCCAGGTCGGGTGTCGCCGCGATGCCGACCAGGGCCGACTGCGGCCCTTCCGCCCCCAGCGTGCTGATCACGCCCAGCCGCTTGTCTTTGAGAAAGTCGTAAAAGACCGTCATGGCGTTCGCGTTCCGGGCACGGGGCCCTTGAGCACCACGCCCTCGCGGCGCGGATCGGCCCCGCCGTCCAGCGTGCCGTCCGGCCGGACGACGAAGCCGTTCAGTCCCGATTCCTCGCCCGACACCGGCGTCAGCGCATAGCCCATCGCCGTCAGCCCGTCCCACACCGCCGGCTCCATGCGGTCCTTCTCGACGCGGATAGCGTCGCCTTTGGCGATGACATTGGGCAGGTCGATGGCGCCCTGCATCGACAGGTGCCAGTCCAGCACTCCGACCAGGGTCTTGAGGTTGTAGGCGATGATCGAGGTTCCGCCCGGCGACCCGAAGGCGGCGACCACCTTGCCGTCCTTGTCGAAGACGATGACCGGCGACATCGACGAGCGCGGATGCTTGCCGCCGGCCACGGCATTGGCCACCGGCGCGCCGTCCGGCAGGATCGGCGTGAAGGAAAAGTCGGTCAGCTGGTTGTTGAGGAAGAAGCCGTCGACCATGCGCCCGGTGCCAAACAGGCTCTCGACCGTCGTCGTCATGCTGAGCACGTTGCCGTAGGTATCGCGGATGGCGAAATGGGTGGTGCCGCCGGGCTCGATCGTCTGGTCCGGCGCGGTGGCGCCCGGGATATCGCCGGCGGTGGGCGTGGCGTCGGCCGTGCCGAACGTGACCAACGCCACGCGTGCCCGGGTGTAGTCGGCGCCGAGATAGGTATCGATCTGTTTCGCGAACAGCGCCGTGTCGCCTTCATAGCGGTCGCGGTCGGCGTACATCAGCCTCTCGGCCTCGATCAGCCCCTGCCAGGCGCGCGGGTCGTGCAGGCCGTATTGCGCCAGCGGCAGGTTTTCGGCGATGCGCAGCCCCTGCAGCAGGGCCGGGCCTCCGGATGGCGTGTTGTTGGTGCAGACGATATAGGTGTGATAGGGCGCGCACAAGGGCTTGCCGGCATACGCATCGGTCGCTGCATATGGCTTCGCCGTCGTCTTCAGCACCTTGTAATTGGCGATGTCCTGCATCGTCATGGTGCCGGGCAGGGGATCGGCGTGCGTCTTGTCGACGATATCCTGGGCGATCGGACCGAACCGTAGGGCGTCCGACCGCTGCGCCGCCAACGCCTTCAGCGTCCGGACATAGGCCGGGTTCTTCATCGTGTCGCCGGTTTTGAGCAGTCCGCCCTTGCCGTCGCTGAAATAGCTCAGCACGTCGGGGGTGTGCCGCTCGGCGAAATCGTAGTCGGTTTCCTGCAGGTCGTAGCCGAGCCGTTTGGTGATAACGAAACCCTTGGCGGCCAAGGTCTCTCCGGCGCCGAACAGGCTCGACCATCTGAGCCTGCCGTGGTCCTTCTGCGCCTGGTCCAGCATGAAGATGGCGCCCGGGACGCCGGTGGCGCGCCCGGACACCACCGCCTCGCTGAACTTCATCGGCGTCGTGGCGTCCTTCATGAACATGTCAGGACGGGCGCCGGCGGGCGCGACCTCGCGGCCGTCATAGTCGGTGACTTCGCCGGTCCTGGCGTCGAAATAAAGCATGAACGCCCCGCCCGACAGGCTGGAGCTCTGCGGTTCGATCAGGGCCAGCACCGCCTGGATGGCCACGGCGGCGTCGGCGGCCGTTCCGCCGCGCTTCAGCACGGCCATGGCGGCCTTCGCCGCCTCGGGCTCGGCGGCGACAACGATCGGCTGGATATGGGGCAGATGATGATGCCGCGTCCGCGCCTGCGCCGGCATGGCCATCACACCCAGGATGGCGGCCAGGGATATAAGGGCGGCGGCGGTCTTCGGCATGGGCGGGCTCCTTAAACGCTTACATAGGCGCAGCCTAAGGCTATTACAGCCTTGAGCGAGCCCAGGCGACCCTAAAAAATCACGGTGAAAGGCGAAAAAAGTTTCTTTTCACGCCTTGCCTTTGCGGGCGGGTTCGACTAATTGTCCGCCCCTCGCCGCCGGGGCTCCCGGCGTGCATCCATGGCACAAGCACTCGTAGCTCAGCTGGATAGAGCATCAGACTACGAATCTGAGGGTCGGGCGTTCGAATCGCTCCGAGTGCGCCATGTGTTTTCAATGACTTACGCGGAAAATGCGTTGAGGATAGGTGAGGCTGTTACAGGCCTGTTACAGGTCTTGTTACAGCCCATGTTCACCTACTGTTTGGCTCCGGCGTCATCTCTGCCAAGGATGTCAAGCGGGAAAGGCGCATCAAGTCCGCCAGGCGACGAGAATCGCACCCGTGGCAATCAGGGCGACGCCAAGCCAGTTGGGCAGGCTGAGCTTTTCGCCAAGGAAAAGAACGGAAAACACGGCGACAAAGACCACGCTGAGTTTGTCGATCGGCGCGACGCGTGCGGCGTCACCCAGCTTGAGTGCGTGGAAATAGCAAAACCAGGACGCTCCGGTCGCCAGGCCGGAAAGGACCAGGAATAACCATGTCCGTGACGAAATCGTCGCCGCTGCCTGCCAGCCGTGCGTGGCGACGACCAGAAAGATGCCGGCGATCAGCACCACAAGGGTACGGATCAAGGTGGCGAGATTGGAGTTGATGTCGCTCACGCCGACCTTGGCGAACACCGCCGTCAGAGCGGCAAAGACCGCCGAAAGCAGCGCCCAGAATACCCATGACAGCGACAATGTCTTCATCAGTTCCTCGACAAACAGTGCAGCGGGCGCCTTGGCCAGCGATCGATGCCGGAGCGTACAACAATGGCGGCCGGAACGCGATATCCTGGTGCAATGCATCGGCCATCCGCACATTACCACCAAGAACGTCGAGCGCGTGCTGGAGGTGGGCACCTACGAGGCGGGTTCGCCTTTACCCGAAATTGACCATATGGCGCACGTTCGCCAGTTCATCATTATGGCGGACCACCTAGACTCTGCGGCGTAGGGCCTGCGTGATGCGGCCCCTTTTGAAGAAGGATTACGCACATGCACGTCGAAGGATTACTCAGCATGCTCATCGTCGGCCTGCTGGCCGGCTGGATCGCTCACATGATCATGGGGGGCCGCGGCGGCCTGATCGGCAACCTGGTCATCGGGCTCCTGGGCTCGATGATCGGCGGTTTCCTGGCCGGCGCGCTCGGCATCGGCTTTTACGGCCTTGTTGGCAGCATCATCGTCTCAGCCATCGGCGCCATGATCCTGCTGGCCATTTTCGGCATGGTCAACCGCAACAGCACCGTCTGACGCAAGGCTCCATAACAGTGAAACGGGCGTCCCTTCGGGGACGCCTTTTTCATGCCCGATCCTTGCCTGCCCAGTCTCTGCCTGTCAGCCGCCGCCAGCGCCGCTCCAGGTCGATCCACAGCCGCGACGACCGGTCGAGCTTTTTGACGTCGATCAGGGTGACGTCGCCGGCCGCCGACAGGGTGTGCAGGCCGTCGCGATAGCCGGCGTGGACGCCGGGCAGAAACGTCCGCGCCGGCGACGCCCGGAACCGGTCGGGTGTCAACTCCTCGATCTTCAGCACATTGAGCGCGCCGCCATAGGTGCGGCTGCAATCCTGGGTCGGCAGGTACAGTGCGCCCTTGTGCGAAAACGGTGTGCCGCCCGGTCGCGCGCTGTCCAGTCCTTCGCGCACCGGATTGCCGGCATGCGGCGCCCACGGGCCGGAAAGGCTGTCGGCATAAGCCACGTGCAGTTCGCGCATCGCCCGCTGGTCCTCGCCCGGCACGGCATGGAACATCCACCACCGCCCGCCGTGCCAGGCCAGGCTGGCGTCGATGGCCGGCGCCTCCATCAGGGTCTCCACCGGCAGCCAGATGTCGGGGAAACGCACCGCGCGATACAGGGTCAGTTTTCCGCTGCGATGGCCTTCGGGCAGCATGTAGATATGGCCGCCGTCGCGGATCAACTGCGGATAGGACAGGTGGAACGGCTCGCGCAGCGCCACGCCCTGGGCGGTGACGTTCCAGTCGGGATCGAAGGTGTGGTACTGGATTTCGCCGTGCTTGCTGCGGTAGTCATAGGCCTCGACCAGCACCGTCAGGCAGCCGTTATGCCACAAGCCGAACGGGTCGGCATTGAAGCGAAAGGGGCCGGGCTCCGGTAGCCAGATGATCTCCGCATTGTCGAGACCGTCGTCCAGCACGTCGCCGATGGCGCGCTTGACGATCCCGACCTGCCAGATGTCCGTGGCGTTTTTCATGCCGCGACTGGGCCACGAATCGCCACGGCAGGCAAGGCAGGTCTTTGACGCCTCACGTTAACGCCAGAAGTGCGAAGACGCTGCGCGGCACTTTTGGGCGTGAGGCTATTCGGCAGGCAGTACCGCCGGATCGAAGCCGGGGGCACCGCCCATGGAGCGGCCGCCCTGGCGCAGCATTTCCAGCGTCTGGCGCAGGCGGGCGCTACCCGACGCGAAGCCGTAGCCGGACAGGGCGTGATCCTGCGCCGCCTCGGCCATGGCCAGGGTCTGCGGCCAGGCGGCGAAGACCGCAGCGACGGCGTCACAGAGGGCGGTGACGTCCTCGCTGCGGCTCAGGCGTCCGAAGATGCCGCCTTTCAGGATATCGCGCGGGCCCTTGATGTCGGAGGCGACGACCGGCACGCCGGCGGCCATAGCCTCGACCAGAACCAGGCCGAAGGCTTCATGGCGCGACGGCACGACGAACAGGTCGAGGCCGGACAGGAAGCCGGCCGTATCGGACAGCCAGCCGCAGAATTCGACGCGGTCGCTGAGATTCAGCTCGGCGCGCAGGGCGCGCAGGTTCTGCAGTTCCGGCCCGTCGCCGGCCAGCCTGAGCCGGAAATCGACCCCCCGGTCGCGCAACCGGGCGACGGCGCGCAGAAGGAGGTCGAAGCCCTTGACTTCGTGCAGCCGCCCCAGGGCGCCGATAACCGGCGGCGCGGCGGGAGTCGTCTTGACCGGGCGCGCGTCCAGCCACGAGAAATTGGCGACCTCGAAGGCGCGGATGCCGGGAAAGGCGGCGACCAGGCCGTCGCGGACGCCGCCCGAGACGCAGATGGCCGCCGACACGCGTTTCAGGTGCGGCTTGAAACACTGGTTGTGCAGCACCTGCACCACCTCGGCGCCTTGAGCCACGAACGGCATCAGGCTGAGATTGGTGGCGCGGTTGCCGTGACACAGGATGAGGTGGGGCCGGAAGGCGCGCACCTGTTCGTACAGGCGGGCGGCGGCGATGATGTCGTAATTGCAGCCCGAGGTCAGCGGCCGGAAACTGTTGCGCGTCAGGCCATGCGCCAGCACGCCGTCGGGATGGCCCAGGCTGAGGACCTGATAGCCTTCGGCGCGCAAGGCTTCGTGGTACCGCAGGGCCATCGTTTCGACGCCGCCGCGGCCCTTGGCCAGCATGATGTTGAGAATGCGAACGTCCACCCCGGATACTCTTTTTATACGCGTGCAGGCTGCGTAGGGGGGAACGGTGCCGGCCGGACCTTTCGGCCCGGCCAGCGTGTGCCGGTATCTCCCCTGCACTGTTGACACCGCCGCCGCCTTTAACCCTCATGTCAGCGGCGAAATATTTTTCCCGAAGCGGCACAGTTGCCGCCTCCTTCCACCGGAACGCCTTGTCAGGCCGGGGATTCGCGGCCTATAGAAAATTTTCGCCGACCGTACTCACCATGTCCGGGTTCCGACACTTGCCGACGAAACCGACGCCCCTGCTGGCCACCTACCTGGAGCAGCGCGCCACGCTGGTGCGCCTGTTCGCGCGCCGCACCGGTGACGCCGCCATCGCCGAGGACGTGGTGCAGGACCTCTACCTGCGGCTGGAAGCCGTGGCGTCCGAGGAGCGCATCGACAATCCCCTGGCCTACCTTCTGCGCATGGCCAACAACATCTATCTCAACCGCATCCGCGCCCGCGCCAGCGAACGCACCCGCGACCGCGCCTGGCACGACGTCAGCCACGGCGGCGGGGAGGGCGAGGAAACCGTCGCCGACCAGCCTTCGCCCGAAGCCGAGGTTTCTTCGCGCCAGCAACTGCTTTTGCTGGTGACGACGTTGAAGGCATTGCCGGAACGGACCCAGGCCATTTTCCGGCTGCACAAGATCGAGGGGCTCAGTCAGACGGAGGTGGCGCGCAGGCTCGACATCTCCATCAGCTCGGTGGAAAAACACCTGAGCGCGGCGCTGAAGCATCTGATGACGCAGATGCGGGCGCAAAATGGCGGAAACGGTCCATGACCACCGCTTTTATGACATTTTTACAAGTTTCTTTTGAGGGTTTCATGGACCGGGCGTGTCTTCCGGTCAGAAGGGGCTGAACTGCAATCCATGTCCGTATCCGGCGAAGATCTCGAAGTCATCGACATGGCGGCTGCCCAGTGGGCGGTGCGCAGCCTCGATGACGCGTTCGGCGAGAGCGATGTCGCGGCCCTGGTGGCGTGGCTGGAGGAATCGCCGCACCACGCTGAAGCCTACGATCGCGCCATGCGGCTGTGGACCGAACTCGATGCCCTGCGCGACACCGACGTGGTGGCGCCGGGCGCCGAGGTCATCCGCCTCAGCGGACGCCGCCGCAACGATCCCATGCGTTCACGCCTGCCGGCCTGGGGCCTCGGCGGCGCGGTCGCGGCGGCCCTGGCCGCGGTGGTGGCCATTCCGCTGCTGATCCAGCATCCCGTTCCGGCCCAGGTCTATACGACCGCCAAGGGCCAGCGCCAGACCGTGACCCTGGCCGACGGTTCGCAGCTGATGCTCAACACCGATACGCAGGTATCCGTACGCCTCGGCGCGCACAGCCGCGACCTGGTGCTGGATCACGGCGAAGTGGCGCTGAAGGTGACGCACGACGCGGCCCGGCCGCTGATGCTGACCGCTGGCGACCAGCATGTCACCGATCTCGGCACCGAATTTGACGTCCTGCGCCATGCCGGCGCCATCAAGGTGGCGGTGCGCGAGGGCGAGGTCAGCCTTGAGGACGGTCAGACCCTTCGCGCCGGCGACACCAGCCTGCACCGCGAGGGCATGGCCGGCAACGAGGTCGGCCATACCGCCGCCGACGAGGCCTTTGCGTGGCAAACCGCCCATGCTATCTATCGCGACCAGCCCCTGTCCGTGGTGGTCGGGGATCTGAACCGTTACTTTGACAAGCCGCTGGTCGTCGATGCCGACAGCGGCAAACTCAGGCTGACGGCCATTCTGACCCTGGATTCGGAGACCTCGGTTGTCGCGCGACTGCAAGATTTCCTGCCGCTCGCCGCGAAACCGACGGACAAGGGCATCTATCTTACCCGCGCTGCTCACCCTCACGGCGGCGATAAGCTGTAACGCCCGCGCGGCGCAGCCGGGCTTCGACCTCGACATTCCCGCCCAGCCGATGCACGACGCCTTGGTGGCGCTCGTCCTGAAAACCGACATATCGATCGGTGGCGTCGATCCGTCGTCCTGTGGCGCGACCTCGGCCGCCGTGCACGGCCGCTATCGCCCGGAAGCCGCCCTGCGCGCCCTCCTGGCCGGCAGCCGCTGCGTGGCCGAACGCTACGACGGCGCCACCTACCGCCTCAGGCTGAAACCCGCCCGTTCCGCCCGCCCGCACACGCCCGCCGTCCCTCCGCCCTTGCCCGACCGCGACGTGTCGAACACCGTCGTCGTGGTCCAGCGCCGGCCGCAGACCCTGGCCAGCACCCCGTCCTCGCTCAGCGTCGTCGGCGGCAGCGTCCTGTCCGACGACGACCTCGACCTGGCCAAGATCGCCGCGCGCGTGCCCGGCATGGCGGTGACCAACCTGGGACCCGGCCGCGACAAGATCCTGCTGCGCGGCATTTCGGACAGCGTCCTGACCGGCCGCACCCAGTCCCTGGTCGGCCTCTATCTCGACGACACGCCGCTGACCTACAATGCGCCCGACCCCGACCTGCTGCTGATCGACATGGCGCGCGTCGAGGTGCTGAAGGGCCCGCAGGGCGCGCTCTACGGCCAGGGATCGATGGCCGGCGTCGTGCGCCTGGTCACCAACAAGCCGCGCGCCGACCGTTACGAAAGCGAGATCGGCGGAGGCTATGGCGTGACCGACGGCGGCCAGTCGTCGTCGCGCCTGACCGCCATGCTCAACCTGCCGCTGGTCAGGGACAGGCTGGCCGTGCGCGCCGTGCTCTACAACGACGATTCCGGCGGCTTCATCCACGACGACAATCCCGACCGCAACGCCAGCAACTCGACCGAACGCGAAGGCGGCCGCCTGGCGGCCCGCTGGTCGATCGACGGCAACTTCACCCTGACCGGCCAGGCGGTGATTCAGCACCTCAGTTCCAAGAACAGCCAGTACGTCTACAGCCGGCCCGGCAATGCCCAGTACCAGCGCGCTACCAACCTGGCCGAGCCGCACGACAACGACCTCGAGGATTATGCGCTGGGCCTGGAGGGCGAGACGCGCCTCGGCACGCTGAAGATCGCGCTCAACCGCATCCGCCATACCCTGCATTCCGGCTACGACGCTCAGCCGCTCGGGCCCATCGTTTCCGTGCCCAATTCGGGCGTCCTGTTCTACGACGAGGACCAGAACATCGCCCTGTCGACCCAGGAAGCGACCCTGGTCTCGCCGTCGGGACAACGTCTCGGATGGCTGGTCGGCTGGTTCTCGGCGCAGGGCCTGGAGCACTTCACCCCGCACCTGGTCGACGCCTTCAGCGGCAAGACTCTCTATAACGAAGACCGCATCGACAAGACCGCCGACGAGGCCCTGTTCGGCCAGGTCAGCTACGATCCCGCCCCGCGCTGGACAGCGACGCTGGGCCTGCGCGGGGCCTTGTCGCGGCACGAGACCTTCAGCCAGATCAACCACGTCCGCCTGACCAATTACGACCGCATGGGCGACGTCGCCGGCGACGTCAAGACCGGCCGCCTGACCCACAGCCTGAGCCTGAGCTATCGCGCCAGCCCCCGTTTTGTCTGGTACGCCCAGCAGTCGGACGGCTTCCGCACCGGCGGCTTCAACACCACCACCCTGTCGACGACAGCCGTGCCGACCCATTACCGCGGCGACCACCTCGACAATTACGAGACCGGCCTGCGCTACGGCGCGCCCGACGGCGGCTTCCGCCTCAACCTGTCCACCTTCTACGTCCGCTGGCGCGACATCCAGAGCGACCAGCTGCGCTCGACCGGCCTGCCGGTGACGCTCAACCTCGGCACCGGCACCAATATCGGCATCGAGGCCGAGGCCGACTGGCGGGTCGGCGAGACCGCCGCCATCCACGCCGCGCTCCAGCTCAACAACCCGCGCCTCGACAAGCCGGATGCGCTGTTTCCGCTCAGCAAGGGCAACGGCATGCCCTATATCGCCAAGACCTCGCTCAGCCTCGGCGCCGACTGGGACCAGCCGGTGGCCGGCGTTGTCCTCGACAACGACGCCACCTTGTCCTACCGCTCGCGCTCGCCGCTCAACTACGGCCCCCTGCGCGCGGTACGCATGGACGGCCTGCTCAATCTCGACCTGTCGTCGTCGCTGGCGCTCGGCCGCATGCGCTACACCGTTCGCGTCGAGAACGCCGCCGCCTCGCACGGCAACAGCTTCGCCTACGGCAATCCGTTCACCCTCAACGGCGCCAACCAGGTCACGCCGCTGCGGCCGCGCACCCTGTGGTTCGAAATCAGCCGGCGGTACTGAAATCCCTTCCCCATAAGCGGAATTTTAATCGTGGCGCGCTAGGGTGACGGCTCCCGTTCATCCTCATTGCGTGCCGCCATGTCCGTACTTGTCCGAAACGCCGTCACCCTCGCCGGAGAGGGCGACAAACCGCTGATCTTCCTGCATGGCTATGGCTGCGACCAGACCATGTGGCGCCATATCGCGCCGCGCTTCGCCGCCGACTACAAGCTGGTTCTCTACGACCACGTCGGCTCGGGCCGCTCGGACCTGTCGGCCTACGACAAGCGCAAGTACGGCGACCTGCACGGCTATGCCGACGACCTGATCGAGATCTGCGAGGAACTGGACCTGAAGGGCGCCGATATCGCCGGCCACAGCGTCGGCTGCATGATCGCGCTGCTGGCGGCCAGGAAGCGCCCGGACCTGTTCGACCGCCTGATGCTGCTGGGGCCGTCGGCGTGCTACCAGAACCTGCCGGGCTATAACGGCGGCTTCTCGCGCCAGGGCATAGACGAACTGCTGGCCTTCCTCGAAATCAACGTTGCCGGCTGGTCGGCGCACCTGGCGCCCATCGTCATGTCCAATGCCGAGCGCCCGGAACTGACCGCCGAGCTGGAAGGCTATTTCGTGCGCAACGACCCGGCCGTCCTGCGCCATTTCGCCAAGGTCGTCTTCCTGTCCGATTATCGCGCCGAGGTGCAGGGCATCCGCACGCCGTGCCTGGTCATGCAGTGCGACGACGACATCATCGCCCCGGCCGAGGCCGGCGATTTCCTGCACGCCGCCCTGCCGGCCAGCGAGCTTGTCGTGCTCGACACCCACGGCCACTATCCGCACCTCAGTGCCCCCGACGCCGTGGCCGGCGCCATGCGCGGCTACCTGCACCAGCGCTTGGCGGCGTAGAGTACCAGGCATGGACGACGCCTTCCTGTTCGAGAACGCCCTTTGCGGCCTCCTGGTCTGCGACGCCGAAACCGGCCGCATCCTGCGCGCCAACGCCACCTTCTGCGAGATGGCGCACTGGCAGCCGGGCGCCCTGACGCGTTTCCGCCAGTTGCTGACCCGCCCGTCGCTGTTCGTCTACAATGCCCAGCTCCTGCCGCAACTGACGCTGAACGGCGAGGCGAGGGAGATCGCGCTCGACCTCAACGGGCCCGGCGACAGCACCATTCCCGTCCTGGTCAATGCCCGCATCCTGCAACGGCCGGACCAGCCGGCGGTGACCACCTACGCCGTCTTTCCGGCCCGCGACCGCCGCGAATACGAGCGCGAGCAGTTGCGCGCCCGCCGCGAACTGACCCAGTACCGCGACTACCTGCAGCTGGCGGAGAAGCTGGCCCACGTCGGCCACTGGCGTACCAACCTGATCGACGATACCGCCTACTGGTCGGCGGAGATCTACAACATCCTGGGCCGCGACCCGAAGACCTACGTCCCTCAGCGCGGCAGCGCCATCGACCAGTATGTCGACGAAGACCGCGCCGCCGTGCAGAAGATCGTCGACACCGCCGTCCGTCACAAGTCCAGCTTCGACTTCCGCAAGCGCATCCGCCGCTATAACGACGGCGAAATCCGCATCATCCAGTGCAGCGGCATCTGTGAAACCGACGAGGCCGGCCAGATCACCGGCATGTTCGGCGTTCTGCACGACATGACCGACATCGTCCAGACGCAAAGCAAGCTGGAACGCAGCGAGGCGCGCTACCGCCTGCTGGCCGACCAGGCCAACGACATCATCACCGTCTTCGCGCTCGACGGGCGCTTCGACTACGTCTCGCCCGCCATCGAAGCCGTCCTCGGCTACAAGCCCGAGGAACTGGTCGGGCGCAATGTCCGCGACATCGTCATCCCCGAGGACTTCGTGCGCACCCAGGCCGCCTACGCGGCCTATGTCACGGACGGCGCCGACCGCGAATCGCCGCGCATCCAGTACCGGGCCCATCACAAGAACGGTCACGTCGTCTGGCTGGAAGCGCATCCCACCGCCATCTTCGGCGCCAATGGCCGGATCTCACGCTTCCAGGACGTCGTCCGCGACATCACCGAGCAGAAGGCGACCGAGGCCGCCCTGGCGCGCGCCAGCCTGGAAGCCAACGCCGCCGCCGAGGCCAAGGCCAGCTTCCTGGCCACCATGAGCCACGAACTGCGCACGCCCCTGACCAGCATCATTGGTTTCTCCGCCCTGCTGCGCGACCTGCTGGACGGGCAGGTCGACCTGAAAAGCCACGCCGCCCGCATCCATACCTCGGGCCAGAACCTGCTCAGCCTGATCAACGACATCCTCGACCATTCGCGCCTCGACGCCGGCCAGCTCGAAATCGACCCGGAACCGGGCGACATCATCGGCCTGGCCGACGAAGTGGTCGACCTCCTGCGCCTGCAGGCCGAGGCGAAGGGGCTGACGCTCAGCCTCGACGTCGCCGCCGACGTGCCGCCGATCGTGATGATCGACGAGACGCGCGTGCGCCAGATCCTGCTCAACCTCGCCGGCAACGCCATCAAGTTCACCGAGGCCGGCGGCGTCACGGTGCGCCTGTCCATGGACGGCGGCCGCCTCCAGGTCGCCGTGCGCGACACCGGCATCGGCATCGCGCCCGAGGCCCAGCGCCGCCTGTTCCAGCGCTTCTCGCAGATCGATCCCGACAAGGGCGGCACGGGCCTGGGCCTCCTGATCTGCAAGCAGCTGGTCGAGCTGATGGGCGGCGAGATCGGCGTGCGCAGCCGCATGGGCCAGGGTTCGGAATTTTGGTTCGACATCCCCGCCGCGACCGCCGTCGATGCTCCCCTGCCGAAAACCCGGACGCCCGGCCGTATCCTGATCGTCGACGACCAGGCGGCGGTGCGCGAACTGCTGGTCAACCTGCTGGGCGCCGCCGGCCACGACGTCGCCACCGCCGCCGACGGGCGCGCCGCGCTCGAAGCCTGCGCGCGCCAGACCTATGACCTGATCTTCATGGACATCAACATGCCGGTGATGGACGGTTTCGCGGCGGCGCAAGGCCTGCGTGCCTCGAAAGGCCCGAACGCCCGCACGCCGATCCTGGGCCTGACCGCCGCCGGTGGCGAGGACCGCCGCCGCGCCTGCCTCAACGCCGGCATGGATGACATGCTGACCAAGCCGCTCAGCCCGTCGTCGCTGGCGCTTTCGGTGGCGCGCTGGATTCACGAGGCCCCGGCGGCCGGAAGGAGGGTGGGATGAGCGAGAAACGCCGTATCCTGATCGTCGAGGACAGCCCCGACATCGCCGACCTGCTGGTCATCCGCCTCAGCCTGGCCGGTTATGCGACCTGCAAGGCCAAGGACGCGGACACCGCCATCGCCGAGGTGTTCACCTTCAGGCCGCACGCCATCCTGCTCGACATCGGCCTGCCGGGCCGCGACGGCTTCGTGGTGCTGCAGACGATCAAATCGCATGCCAGGACACGCGACATCCCGGTGCTCATGCTGACGGCGCGCCAGGGGATGCACGATGTCAAGCTGGCCCTGGCCCTGGGCGCGCGCGACTACGTCACCAAGCCGTTCGACGACCAGAAGCTGCTCTACCGCATCGCCCGCATGATGGGCGAGGTCGTGCCGATGCCGACGAAGGAATCCCGCACCGTCAACTGGCGGTGACCGCCCCCTCTCCCCTCGCAGAGGGGAAAGGACGAGAGCCGAGCTTCTTGAGCGAAGGCGATCGGGTGAGGGGCCTCCGAACAGAAGGCAGCGGGAAGAGCTGCCTGATTTGGAACACGGAAATTCACGGAAAAAGACGGAAAGACACGGAAGACACTGTTGTCAGCGCTGCGCGAAATCCATAATGACGCGTTTCGCGCGTCGAAAAAGCAAAAGCCTCTCTCATGTGGCTTTTTCAAAGCAAAAGACTTCCGTGTCTTCCGTCTTTTTCCGTGCCTTTCCGTGTTCCTCTTGAGCGACACGCTCATCAAATGCCTTTCACCGATTTTGCGCACAAAAAACGATCCCGCACGCCGATAACCTCACCCGCCCGCCGCGATCTGGTCCAGCGTCTTCGCCGGCGTGATGGCCTGCGGATCGAGGAAGCAATGGATGATCGCCGGCTTGCCAGAGGCCCGCGCCCGCTCAAACGCCGGAGCGAACGCTTCCGTCGTCCGCACCGTCTCGCCATGGCCGCCGAACGCCCGGCTGAGGTCCGCGAAATTCGGGTTCTTCAGGTCCGTTCCCACCACCCGATGCGGATAGTCGCGCTCCTGGTGCATGCGAATGGTGCCGTACATGCCGTTATCGACAACGATGACAATGACCGCAATGTCGTACTGCACCGCCGTGGCGAACTCGTTGCCGTGCATCAGGAAACAGCCGTCGCCGGCGAAGACCACGACTGTCCGGTCCGGGCACTGCCGCTTGGCCATGACGCCTGCTGGCACGGAATAGCCGACGCTGCCCGAGGTTGGCGCCAGTTGCGTGCGCGGCTGACTGTAGCGCCAGTGGCGGTGGAGCCAGATGGCGTAGTTGCCGGCACCGTTGCAGGTGATGGTGTCGGCCGGCAGGTGATCGCGCAACCACACCATCGCCTCGCCGTACTGGAAATCCCCGGGGATCTTCGCCGGTGTCTGGCTCCACGCCAGGTAATCGGCATGGGCCGCCTCGGTCTCCGCCGCCCATGCAACGTTTTCCGGCGCATTCAGCCAGGTCAACGACTCGCAGAAACTGTCCGGCGCACAGACGATGCCCAGGCTCGGCTGATAGACCTTGCCGATCTCGGCGGCATCCGGGAAGACATGGACAAGCGTCTGTTTCGGTTGAGGAATATTCAGCAAAGTATAGGATTGCGACGGCACTTCGGCCATGCGCGCGCCGATCAGCACGACGAGATCGCTGTCCTTGATGCGCTGCACCAGCTTCGGATTGGGGCCGAAACCGAGATCGCCGGCAAAGCACGGATGCGCCGCCGGGAACAGGGCGTTGCGGCGAAATTCGGTGATCGCCGGCACGCGCCATTTTTGCGCAATATCGGCGATCGCGGTGCAGCCTTCGTCGGACCAGCACGAACCGCCGAGAATGAACACAGGCCGTTTCGCCGCGCGCAGCATCGCTTCGAAGGCTTGAAAATGGGCCATCGACATTTCTGCCCTGACCGGCTCGACGCGCGCGGCATCCGATACTTCGGACATGTCGGTCAGTATGTCTTCCGGCAGCGAAATGACCACCGGCCCCGGCCGGCCCTGCAAGGCCACGGCAAAGGCGCGGGCGACGATTTCCGGGATGCGGCGGGCGTCGCGAATCTCGACCGCCCATTTGGCGATGCCGCCGAATACCTGTTCGTAATCAAGCTCCTGGAAAGCGCCTCGGCCCAGCATGGCGCGCTCGACCTGACCGACGAACAGAATCATCGGCGTGCCGTCATGCTGCGCAATATGGACACCGTGGGCGGCATTGGTGGCGCCCGGCCCGCGCGTCACGAAACAGACGCCCGGGCGGTTGGTCAGCTTGCCATAGGCTTCGGCCATCATGGCCGCGCCGCCTTCGTGGCGGCATATCAGGACGTCGATGTCGGCGTCGTACATGGCGTCAAGCGCGGCCAGGTAGCTTTCGCCCGGCACGCAGGTGACGCGTTCGACGCCCTGTATCTTTAACTGGTCGACCAGGATCTGTCCGCCGGTTCTCATCTCAATTCCACTTCGCTTGTCCGTTGCCCAACATGGGCGAGGGGCCATCCGCCGCCATGCGCCGACCATCGATGACGACCGGCGAAGCCACACCAGAAACCTTCGACCCATCCGCCGCCGTCAAGTCCAGCCGCATCGCGCGATGGACAATCTGCGGGTCGGCGAAGACGTCTTCGATGCGGTTGATCGGCCCGGCCGGTACGCCGCCCCTTTCCAGCCTGAGCAGCCATTCGGCGCGCGTCTGCTGCGCCAAAAAAGGTTCCAGTCCGGCCTGCAATTCGGTGCGCCGTGCCACGCGCTGTGCATTGGTCTGGTAATCGGGATTGTGCGCAATATCGACAGCACCCAAGATGCCGCACAGCTTCTGGAACTGGCCGTCATTGCCGACGGCGATGATGATATGGCCGTCCTTGACCTTGAACACCTGATAAGGCGCGATGTTTGGGTGCGCATTACCCAGCCGCGACGGCGACTTGCCCGAAGCGAGGTAGTTCATCGCCTGGTTGGCCAGCATGGCTGTGGCGCAGTCGTAGAGCGCCATGTCGATATGGCAACCTTCGCCGGTCGCATCGCGCTGGCGCAAGGCCGCGAGAATGGCCGTCGAGGTATAGACGCCGGTGAACAGGTCAATGACGGCGACGCCCACCTTCTGCGGCTCGCGTTCCGGTTCGCCGGTAATGTCCATCAGGCCCGACATACCCTGGATGATGTAGTCGTAACCCGCCCGTTCGGCATAGGGGCCGGTCTGGCCGAAACCGGTGATCGAGGCGTAGACCAAGCGCGGATTGACGGCTTTCAGCGACGCGTAGTCGAGCCCGTATTTGGCCAGCCCGTCGACCTTGAAGTTTTCGATCAGCACATCGGCTTCGGCGGCCAGGGCGCGGATCGCCGCCTGGCCGTCCGCCGTCTCGAAGCTGATCGCCACCGACGACTTGCCGCGGTTACAGGCATGGAAATAGGCCGCGCCCCAGGCCTCGCCGTCCTTGTTGCGCATAAACGGCGGTCCCCAGGTGCGGGTATCGTCGCCGACCTCGGGGCGTTCGACCTTGATGACCTCGGCGCCCAGGTCGGCCAGCACCTGGCCCGCCCAGGGACCTGCCAGGATACGCGCCAGTTCAAGGACTTTCAGGCCGGACAGGGGCTTGGTCATGCCATCCGCCCTTGCAAAGAAAGCAAGAACCCCCACCACCCCGCGCATGAAGAATGCGCGCGGTCCCCCTCCCCAGCAAGCTGGGGAGGTATAAGAAAACTCGCACCTTTATACCTCCCCAGCTTGCTGGGGAGGGGGACCGCACGAGCCGCGAAGGCCGACGGCCAAAGCGGTGAGATGTGGTGGTGGGGGTTCTTTGTCATCAAAAGAAGGCTTGAAGCCCCGTCTGCGCCCGTCCCAGGATCAGGGCATGGACATCGTGCGTGCCTTCATAGGTGTTCACCGTCTCCAGGTTCTGGGCGTGGCGCATGACGTGGAACTCCTCGTGGATGCCGTTGCCGCCATGCATGTCGCGGGCCTGCCGCGCGATGTCGAGCGCCTTGCCGCAATTGTTGCGCTTGATCAGGCTGATCATTTCCGGCGCCACCTTGCCGGCATCGAACAGCTGCCCGACGCGCAAGGCCGCCTGGAGGCCCAGCGTGATCTCGGTCTGCATGTCGGCGAGCTTCTTCTGGAACAGCTGGGTCTGCGCCAGCGGCCGGCCGAACTGCACGCGATCCAGCCCATATTGCCGCGCCCGATGCCAGCAGTCCTCGGCCGCGCCCATGGCGCCCCAGGCAATCCCGTAGCGCGCGCGGTTGAGGCAGCCGAACGGTCCACCAAGCCCGCGGGCATTGGGCAGGAGATGGTCTTCCGACACCTCGACGCCGTCCATGACGACCTCGCCGGTGATCGAGGCGCGAAGCGACAGCTTGCCGTGGATCTTGGGCGCGGTCAGGCCCTTCATGCCCTTTTCGAGCACGAAGCCCTTGATCTGGCCGTCGTGAGCGTCCGACTTGGCCCAGACCACGAAGACATCGGCGATGGGCGAATTGGAGATCCACATCTTGGTGCCGGTCAGGCGATAGCCGCCGTCAATCTTCTCGGCCCTGGTCCGCATCGAGCCGGGGTCGGAACCCGCGTCGGGCTCGGTCAAGCCGAAGCAGCCAACCCACTCACCCGAGGCGAGCTTCGGCAGATACTTCATCCGTTGGGCTTCGGAGCCATAGGCGTGGATCGGATACATGACGAGCGACGACTGCACGCTCATCATTGAGCGATAGCCTGAATCGACGCGCTCGACCTCGCGTGCCACTAGGCCATAGGCGACGTAGCTCGCACCGGCACCGCCATATTGCTCCGGCAGGGTCGAGCCGAGCAGGCCCAGCTCGCCCATCTCGTTGAAGATGGCGCGATCGGTCTCTTCCTCGGCATAGGCCTTGAGCACGCGCGGCATCAGCGAACCTTGCGCATAGTCGCGCGCGGCCTCCATGATCATGCGCTCGTCCTCGCTCAGCTGCTCGGTCAGGAGCAGCGGATCGGCCCAATTGAACTCAGCCTTAGACATCGAACTTCACGCCCTGGGCCAGCGGCAGGGTGGTGCCGTAGTTGATGGTGTTGGTGGCGCGGCGCATATAGGCCTTCCACGCGTCGGAACCCGATTCACGGCCGCCGCCGGTTTCCTTTTCACCGCCGAAGGCGCCGCCGATTTCGGCGCCCGAGGTGCCGATATTGACGTTGGCGATGCCGCAGTCCGAACCCGCCGCCGACATGAAGAGTTCCGCCTCGCGGACGTCATTGGTGAAGACCGACGACGACAGGCCGGCGCCGACATCGTTCTGCAGCGTGATGGCCTCGCGGATGTCGTTGTACTTCATGACATAGAGGATCGGGGCGAAGGTTTCGCGCAGCATCGGGCCTTCGTGCTTCGTCATTTCGACGATGGCTGGGCGGACATACCAGGCGTTGTCGCCGCCGATATGCACGCGTTCGCCGCCGGTCACCTTGCCGCCAGCCGCCCTGGCGTCGTTGAGCGCCTTTTCGAAGCCGTCAAAGGCCAGCTTGTCGATCAGCGGCCCGACCAGGGTGCCGTCCTCCATCGGATTGCCGATCTTGACCGAGGCATAGGCCGACTTCAGCCGGGCGACGAAAGCGTCGTAATGGCTTTCGTGGATGAACAGGCGGCGTAGCGTCGTGCAGCGCTGGCCGGCCGTGCCCATGGCGGCGAAAGCGACGCCGCGCAGGGTCAGGTCGAGGTCGGCGGTCGGCGCGACGATGGCGGCGTTGTTGCCGCCCAGTTCCAGGATCGAGCGGGCGAAACGGGCCGCCAGCTTCGGACCGACGGCGCGGCCCATGGCGGTCGAACCGGTCGCCGAAATCAGGGCGACGTGTTCGTGATCAACCAGGATCTCGCCGGTCTCGCGCGCGCCGATCAGCAGGGCCGACAGGCCGTCCGGCGCATCATAGCCTTCGTTGACATAGCGCTTCAGGGCGCGTTCGAAGATGGCGTGGGTGGCGATGCCCGTCAGGGGCGACTTTTCCGACGGCTTCCACACGATGGCGTCGCCGCAGACCAAGGCCAGGGCGGCGTTCCATGCCCAAACCGCGACCGGGAAGTTGAAGGCCGAGATGATGCCGACGACGCCGAGCGGATGCCAGGTTTCCATCATGCGGTGGCTGGCCCGCTCGGTGGCGATGGTCAGGCCG
>OUNJ010000042.1_pt2 | contig 34438 bp, 42 predicted proteins | sample 1755361 | NCBI WGS metagenome assembly OUNJ01 (sample SAMEA3914825, study PRJEB12502) | metagenome | biome: forest; material: soil | place: USA | collected 2012-03-12 | depth 0.1 m
TGCCGATGAACGCCGCCTCGCCCCGCGTCACCACATGCGCCGCGACGACCCATGGCGCGCCCGTCACCGCCGCATCCATCTCCCGCAATCTTGCACCACGTAACCCCCGCCCCGGTGCCAGCAGCGAGATCGCCTCCAAAATATTCGTCTTCCCCGCCCCGTTGCGCCCCCGCAGCACGACGGGCGCGGGCGGCACGTCGAGCGCGAGCGTGCGGTAATTGCGGAAATTCTCGAGGCTGAGGGAGGTAATGGCGTGCGGCGTGTCGGACATGGCGCGAATCTAGCCGAGCACGGCGGCGAGCGAAAGCGCGAAAGCGGCCTTTTCCCGATAAAAACCGCGTTTCTCCTCCAAACAAAAACGGCGCCCCGAGGGACGCCGCTTAAGGTTGTTCACTTTTTTCTTTTATCGCTGCTTGGAGGCTGGGGCGGCACCCGTTTGGAAATGGCCCGGCGATCCAAGATCCATCAACTTGCTGGCAATGTTTTCTGCCTGACTGGGAGTTACTCCGTTTGACATGTCTTGCACGACTTCATCCGCCAAAGCGTGTGCTCGCTGACTGTTATAGGGCGGGTATTCAATTTGGCCATATTCCATTTCCCCGTAATTGGCATCGACGGCAACAGGTCGTTTAAATACCTCGGGATAATTACCCTTTAGGTCCAGGATAGTTACCGATACATCGCCAGGAATCCTGGATGAATATAGGGCGGCCTCAGCATTTGCACCCCCCGTCAATTCAAGCAGTCCCTCACTGGTTTCGACATAAGTCGTATTCGGATCCTTTCTATCGCTACCCTTGATTAAATCGATAACTTCTTTCGATAATTTAGCCATCCTACGCTCCTGCTCGTTAAATCGAAAAATACATTCACTTTGTTTTCTTTAACCCCAAAAACGGCGCCCGAGAGCGCCGCTTAAGGTTGTTCACTTTATGAATTGAAGCTAGCGCACGCTGCCTTTTTTCGTCGGGGCCGGTGCGTCGCCCGTCAGGCTCGCCGCCGGTGGGCGCGTGGCTGGTGTCGTGCCCGGTGCGCCGCTGGCCGAGGCCATGACTTCCGCCTCCGCCGTCAGCACTTCGAGCTGCAATCCGCCGAGCTGCTTGCCGTTTTGCGTCGCCGCTTTGGCGTAGGCCGTCAGCGCGTTGACCATATCGTCGCCATGCGGCGCGCCGATAACGTTGCCGTTTGTATCCTGGATCGTTTCCATGCCGCGCGCGCCGGTGACGCCCATACCATTCGCCAGCACGACCCGTGTCGAGCCGTCGTGGTTCACCAGCACCGACGCCGTGCCGAACGCACCGGTGCCGGTTGCTTCAAGGCTGCCATCCTGCGCGGATTGCAGCGGCAAGCCCGCCGCCGGGGTCGCCGTGCTGATGCCGATGGTGGCCCGGCCCGTGGCGACCTGCGCCGCTTCGCGCGCCGTTGCCGCCAAGCCATCCGCCTCGAGGTTGCCGAGCAGCCTGTTCGCCGACGCCTGCGTGCCCAGATCGCTGATGGTCTGCGCCAGCGGCGAGTTATGTTTCACAATCGGTTTGGCATCCGGCTTGGTGAGGTCCTGCACCGTCAGCACCGCATCCGGCGTACCGTCCGCGCCATGGATCACCTGCGCCGTGACCAGCGTATCTTTTGCTGCGCCGGGATGGCCGAGCGCGACGATGGTCGTGTCCTGCTTAATCGTCACCACCGCATCGCCGAACGCGCCGGTGTTGCGCGCTTGCAGGCCGATGCTATCATCCGGCGGCAGCGTCACTTCTTTGAACGGCGTCGGCGGATGCCCGCCGCTGGATTCCGGCATGCCGCCCGGGGCGCCGCCTTGCGCATTCGCCTGCTTTGCCTGCTGCTGCTCTTGCTGCTGTTTGCGCTGCTCATCCTGCTGGTGCTGCTTATAGAGCTGCTGGCCTAGACCGATTGCCTGCCCCAGGTTAATTTGCTCAACCATCGTCATCCCCTCCGTTATTCTTATTTTGTCACTGCTTTTTACAGCGTTAGCCTCAAGCATGCCGCAAAAGCGTTAAGATCGCGTTAATATAGATCGAATTTGAGCAAATACAAGCTTCCTAGCCCACATGCGCATCTTACACCGCCCTTATAAACCGCGCCGATTGGCGCATCGAATCCTGAAGCGCACCCTGTCATCAATGGTCAGGTAGGCAACACTGCCTCGCAACAAACCAAGGAGAGAACCATGTCTGTTAAAGGTGAAATCAAAGAAGCTGCTGGCTTCGTGAAAGAAGAAGCATACGAGCACGGTCAAACCGCTGAGTCGAAACGCAAAGCGCAAGAAGGCCGCGACCTGCGCAACGAAGGCCGTATGGAAGACGGCAAATTGCCGAAAACCACCAAACCCGGCACCGACAACGGCAAAAAAGACAGCAACGCCGCGTAACTTGCCCCCCAAAGTACGCCATCTTCGGGTGGCGTACTTCCCCTCGCGCCAAAGGAAATCGCATGTTCTTGCAATTGAATCCGCCGCTGCCGCTGGTCACGCCCAAAGGCAAAGCCTGGGCCGTCGGCCTGATCGATTACGGCCCGCAATGGGATTTGCAATGGATCACCTTCCTGCATGATTCCGGCGAATGCTGGACCTTCCTCAACCGCGATATCCGGCAGGAGGACAACTACACGTTCGGCATCGGCAAACCTTCCGCCATCGCGCCGCACAAGCCCGCGAACGGCAACGCGCCGCTGCTCAACGGCCATGCGCGCCCCGTCAACGCCAGCACTGCGAACGAGGATGAACCCATCACCGTCGCGGCGAAAAATACTTCCGGAAAAAATGCGCTCGGCATCGACGGGCATGACGGCAACGCGCCGAACGGCCACGACCACATCCCCCACGACTACGCCGATACACGGCGGCCGATGGTGAACGGGCATTAGAATATGCATGACCTCAAAATTTGAGTACCGATCTCGCCACGGGCGTCATTCCCCGAATTTCATCCTTCATGAAATTCTAGGGGAATCCATCGCTTATTAATGCATTGAAGTGATGGATCGCCCTAGAATTTGCCTCAAGAGCAAATTCAGGCGGTGACGTAAGGAGAACCTGTGCCACATCCCGTGGCCTTCACCCATCAACTCCTAAACATCCCGCGGAGTATTCCGCCGCGCCGAAGCGACATTCATCGTGCGCGTCGGCGACGGCATGACATAGCTAATCACAATCGTGTTGTGCCCTTTGCGGTGCACATGCGCGTAGCGCGGGTCTTCCACCACATTCTGCGCGGCGACTTTCTTGCCCGCTGCCGGTTCCGCCATTGCTTCGCTCGGCACATGGTCCTTCACCGTCGCGAACGCCATGAGGATGAGCAGGAAGCAATAAAACACGGGTTACCTCACACGCGCATCGGCATGATGACATACAGCGCGCCGACATCTGCCGGGTCACGCACGATGGTCGGCGAATTCGCATCCGCGAACACGAACTGCGCCGTGTCGCCCTCGACCTGCGCCATCATGTCGAGCAGATAGCGGCTGTTGAAACCGATCTCGACTGGGTCGGCGCCGTACGAAACGCTGATCTCCTCGCTCGCCGTGCCTTGCTCCGCCGAGCTGGCGCTGAGCGTGATCTTGCTACCCGCCAGTGCCACTTTAATCCCGCGCGATTTCTCGCTCGTAATCACCGACACGCGATCGACCGCGCTGCTGAACAATTTCCCGTCCACTTCCATGACCTTGTCGTTGCCCGTCGGGATGACGCGTTCGTAATCCGGGAACGTGCCGTCGATCAATTTGCTCACCAGCACCGCATTGCCGACCGCGAAGCGGATCTTGCTTTCGTTCAGCGAAATCTCGACTTTTTCGCCGCCTTCTTCCACCAGTTTGTACAGTTCGTTGATCGTCTTGCGCGGGATGATGACGCCCGGAATGCCTTCCGCGCCCTCCGGCAAACCCACTTCCATGCGCGCCAAACGGTGCCCGTCCGTCGCGACCGCGCGCAGCACCGAAGCGCCCTGGTTGTTCGCCGCATGCAGGTACACGCCGTTCAAATAATAGCGCGTTTCCTCGGTCGAAATTGCGAAGCGCGTTTTTTCGAGCAGCGCCTTGCATTCCGCCGGGGTGATGCTGAATTTATGCGCCAGTTCGCCTTCCGCCATCACCGGGAAATCATCGACCGGCAGCGATGCCAGCGAGAATTTCGATTGCCCCGCGGCGATGGTCAACTTGCCCTTATCCCCCTGCGTCAGCGCGATGCTCGCCCCGTCCGACAGCTTGCGGATGATTTCGTAGAACATATGCGCGGGCACGGTGGTTGCGCCTTTTTCCTGCACGTCCGCCGCGACTTTTTCGACAATCGCGATGTCCATGTCCGTCGCCGTCAGGTGCAGAGCCCCCTTGTCCGCGTCGAGGCGCACGTTGGCGAGGATCGGAATCGTGCCGCGGCGTTCAACGACCGACTGGATGGGGCTCAATGCTTTCAGCAATACCGCGCGTTCGATCACCAGTTTCATGGGCTTTCCCTATAAATAACGGGGGTTAAATTCGGTTGCTGAAAGTTATAAACGGCCCATCCACCCCGGCAAGCGGATTCGTGGTTATCCACAGGTTTTCCTGCGGCGCGCGGGCCGGAATCTTCATGCAATTGTCATATTTTACTGGCTGCCATGTTTTATAATGGAACCCTAACCCATGCGAGCAAGCTGCAATGACCGACAGTGATATCGATAAAATGGCGCAAGATCTCGTGACGATGCTGCATGCGGATCTCTCGCACGCCGATGCGCCGATAATCGAAATGCAACAGAGTGCTTTGTATTTCTTCACCCAACCGATGGAAATAGATCCTCCCGAAAAGATTGCACTCAAGCAAGAACTGGTCGCGGCGGTGGAGGCACGCATTAACATGAAATTGACCGAGCATCCGGTATACCGGCAAGCCGTGGCGGCTGTTGAAGAAAACATGGCGGCGGAAGCCATGGGGCTGCAGGCCGCGCCGCATGCAGCAACACCGCCTGCTAAGGAGCCGTTTCTCGTCGAAGAACCGCTCATCGCAACCGATGCCGCGTCGGAGAAACACTGGCTCGGTAGCCTGATGGAGCATCATGGCGGCAAAGTCGCCCTCGGCGCGGCGACCGTCGCCGCTGGTGGCTGGGCGCTGTATGAAATGAACAAGCGCGCCCACGACACCCAAAAAGAAGCGACCACCAGCAAATAAAAAAGGCGGGAGTGGTGCTCCCGCCTTTTCGTTATGCTTGTTGTAGCGGCTTGCTAGATGCCGTGCGTCGCGCCGCTGCGAGTCTGACCGTTCGTGCCCGTACCGTGATGATGTTCTTCACCGGCACTATGATCCACCAGGGTTTTGCCGAGATTGGCCAGTGCCTGGAAATCGCCTTTCTTGAGATCTGCCTGTATCAGTGCCGCTCTCATCGGATCCATCTTCGTCGTCGTATTGCCGAGTGCGTCGATGCTATCGATCCGCCCGTCGCTATGCGCCACGATGTTGGCAACTGATTTATTCGCCTGCACGACGCTGTAAGCCACGGCATCACCCGCGCCATTGCTGGAATAATCATGCATCGTATGCGGATTCATGACGATGGCTTCCTTGCCATCGATCTTCACCGGCGCTGCCGTAAGTTCAGCCATAACCTCTCCCTAAAGCGAGTCGTTCTTCCCTTCACTCTACCGGTTGAGTCTTAAAATATGGTTAATTGGCCGCGCGCCTGGGTAGGAAATCCGCGCCAGCCGGGCATTTTCTCGCTGAATTTCAACAAAAAAGCGGGGGATCGCTCCCCCGCCTTCTCTAAGTGGCTCGCTCGTACAAGCCCTGCTTCTATGCCGCCGACTGCAACATGCGCATCAGCAATTCCACATCATCCGCGAATTCCTTATCGGCGCGGGCGAGTTCGTCGATGCGTTTCACCGCATGCATCACCGTCGTATGGTCCTTGCCGCCGAACTTACGGCCGATTTCCGGCAGCGATTTCGTCGTCAGTTTTTTCGCGAGGTACATCGCGATCTGCCGCGGGCGGGCAATCGCCACGCTACGACGCGCGGAATGCATATCGCTCACTTTGATGTTGAAATGCGCCGACACTTTTTTCTGGATGTCCTCGATGGTAATCCGCCGATCGTTCGCGCGCAGAATATCGTGCAGCACTTCCTGCGTCGATTCCATCGTCACCGGCCCGCCGACGAGCGTTGCATGCGCCACCACGCGGTTCAGCGCGCCTTCGAGTTCACGCACGTTGCTGGTGATTTTATGCGCGAGGAATTCGAGCACGCGCTGCGGCACTTGCGCGCCGGGCACTTTCTCGAGCTTCGACTGCAAAATACCAAGGCGTAACTCATACGTCGTCGCATGCAAATCCGCGACCAGCCCCCAGCCGAGGCGGCTGCGCACACGCTCCTCCATGCCCTCGAGGTCCGCCGGCGAGCGGTCGCCCGAGATGATGAGCTGCTTGTTCTGGTCCACCAGCGCGTTGAACGTGTGGAAGAATTCTTCCTGCGTCGAATCCTTGCCGGAGATGAACTGCACATCGTCCACCATCAGCACGTCGACGCTGCGGAAATATTCCTTGAACGCCATCGTGTCTTTGCTGCGAATCGCGCGGATGAACAGGTACATGAACTTTTCCGCCGAGAGGTAAATCACCTTGCGGCTCGGGTCCGTTTTGCGGATGTGCCAGGCGATCGCGTGCATCAAGTGCGTTTTACCCAAACCCACGCCGCCATAGAGGAACAGCGGGTTGGAGCCGGGCGTTACCGTCGCCGATTCCGCGACGCGCCGCGCCGCGGCATGCGCGAGTTCGTTGCTTTTGCCCACCACGTAATTCTCGAACGTGTAGCGCGGGTCGAGCGGCGCGGAAATGCTATCCGGGTTGATCGGCTTGTCCTCGTTCGCAGCGGCGCCGAGCATGGCGGCTTCCAAGCCTGCCGGTTGCGGCTGCGGTTGCGGAACGGCTGCGGGGTTGTGCACCGCAATCGGTTCCGCCTTCACGAAAATATCGACCGAATGCACGGTCTGGTCTTCCTGGCACCAGAAGCGCAGGATATTGTCGGCGTAATGCGCGATGATCCATTCACGCATGAAACGCGTCGGCACCGTAATCATCGCCTGCCCGTTTTTCACGTCCGCGAGCTTGAGCGGCTGCAGCCAGCTCTTGAAAATCGCTTCGCCATAGCTGACGCGCAGGCGTTCGCGCACGCGCTCCCAGCGGGCGAAATGATCGGGACGACGGGTTTGGATGGAGGAAATTTCGTTCATATGACTTGCCTTACCTGGTTTGTTTTTTTTGTGGTTGATTCTTGAATGTACTTCGGTGGTGTTCTTGTTTTTATTCTTGGTGATGGTGTGAAGAGGCGATCACGTGGCCGCGTTCTTCATATGCTCACGTACTTTACGCCTGTTGCCACGGGAGCCGACTGGCCTTCCAGCCATTCACCTGCCCGCGCTGATGATTCGTGTTGATGTCGCCTTCGAACCCTCCTTCGATGTTGAAACAATGTTGGTAGCCTGCTTGCGTCGCCGCGATTGCCGCATCGGTCGAGCGGCCGCCGGTCTTGCACAGGAAATACAGCGGCGCGGATTTATCCGGCACGGCGGCTTCGAGCTGCGCGATGAATTTGGGGTTCACGTCGAAATTCGGGTAGAATTTCCACGAAATGGTTTTGACGGTTTTGCTGACGCTATCGAGCGAGGGAAGCCCCGCAAACGCCCACTCTGCCTGGGTGCGCACATCGACAAGTTGGGCATGGGAATTTTGGTTGAGGGCGCTCCACGCATCCGCGGGACTGACGTCACCAGCATAGGATGGGGCATGCACGCGTGCGGCTGAAGCCATACTGTACCTATCTTCTGTCGTTGGTTGGACATCACCTGAACGTGTACATTCAGGCAACAGAAAGGGGATGCGGCCCACGCGGCCCGCGACACACACAGTAAAATGTCAGGATTTTTTTCTTAAACGAAAAGCTGTCTTACGCAGCCAGCGCCTTCACGCGGGCAGCCAGGCGGCTCACCTTGCGCGATGCGGTCGCTTTCTGCAGAACGCCCTTCGTCACGCCGCGCATGATTTCCGGCTGGGCCGCTTTCAATGCGTTTTGCGCTTCGGTCGCGTTGCCCGAGGCAATCGCCGTTTCAACTTTTTTGATGAAGGTGCGGATGCGGCTGGTGCGCGACCGATTCACTTCGGTACGCGACGCCGTCTGGCGGATACGTTTTTTTGCCGATTTATGGTGTGCCATGGTAAACCCAATTTCGTTGTTCAGATTCTTGTTCAAAACTTGTTGTCGAGGAGGGCGAACCTAGCGACGAGTTTTCACCCCGTCAAGCGGTTTTATGCACAAGCTGAAAAAGAATTTTCTGAGGGTCCGGCAACCCTTAAAATCCCTAGGTTTTTCGCCGTTTTTTAGGCATTCCCTGACATTGCGGGCACCAGTAAGTCGAGCGCCCCGCGTGAGTGCCGGTTTCGATCATCGTCGCACACTTAAAACACGGTTTTCCGTCGCGTCCGTAAACACGAAATTCATGCTGGAAATAGCCCCCCTCATTTTCCGCGCCGACGTAATCGCGTAAAGTGGATCCGCCAGAGGCAATCGCGGCCTCTAAAGTCGCCCGAATCGCGGCGATGATTTCTTTCGCTTTCGGCGCTGCCTGATCCGCGGGCAAATTCGGGTGTAACCCGCATAAATGCAGGGCTTCCGAGGCATAGATATTCCCGACGCCGACCACCAGTTTCTGGTCCATCAGCACCGGTTTGATCGGCCCTTTGCGCTTCAGCAATTGCGCGCTGAGATAGGCTGACGAAAAATCCTTCGCGAGCGGCTCCGGCCCTAGGTTTTTCAGCAGTGGATGCGTGGCCTCTCCACCTTTTTCGATGAGGTCGATCATGCCAAAGCGCCGCGGGTCATGAAACACCACTAAGTTTTTGTTTTTCAGTTCGATTATGACATGATCGTGCGTTTTCGGCACATACCCTTTGGGCTTGCGCACCGTAAAACTGCCCGACATGCCCAGATGCGCGAGCACGGATTGCCCCGAATCGAGGTCGATCAGCAAATATTTCGCGCGCCGCCGCACATCCGTAATGACCGCGCCCACCAAGGCTTTGGCGAGGCTGCGCGGAATCGGAAACCGCAAATCGTAGCGCCGCACGGTGACAGCAGCAATCCCCTGCCCTTTCACCGTCGTCAGCAAGCCGCGCCGCGTCGTTTCCACCTCGGGTAATTCGGGCATAACGCCACCTTTTTGTTATCAGTTGCGATGGATCCTGAAACGAGTTCAGGATGACGATGTGGCGCGGTTGGTGCCCCAAGCTCCGTCATGCTGAACTCGTTTCAGCATCCATCTTCTTCATGCTAAACACTTGTCGCCCGCAGAAAAACCCGCTACCCACATCGCCACAGAAGGTAGGCCATGGAATCCCAAAAACAAGAGAATAACGCCCATTTCGGCTTCCGCACGGTGGATGCGGGCGCCAAAGCCAGCATGGTGCGCGAGGTGTTTTCCTCCGTTGCGGGCCGTTACGACCTGATGAACGACCTCATGTCCGGCGGCCTGCACCGCTTGTGGAAGAACGATTTCGTCAGCCGCATCAACGTCCCCTCCACCGCCGCCATCCTCGATCTCGCGGGCGGCACGGGCGACATCGCCGTGCGCTTGAAGCACAAAACCAAGGCCGATGTGATCGTCTGCGACATCAACGAGGCGATGCTGAATGTCGGCCGCGACCGCCAGTTCGACAAGGGCGAAAGCGCTGGCCTGCGTTGGGTTTGCGGCAATGCGGAGCATTTGCCCATGCCGGATAATTCGCTGGACGTTATCACCATCGCCTTCGGCCTGCGCAACGTCACCGACATCCCGCAAGCGCTGCGTGACGCGCACCGCGCGCTGCGCCCCGGCGGGCAATTTTTGTGCCTCGAATTTTCCGAAGTCGTGATCCCGATGCTCGCGAAACTCTACGACAAATATTCCTTCAGCCTCATCCCGAAAATCGGCGAGATCATCACGAAAGACCGCGATTCGTACCAGTACCTCGTGGAGAGCATCCGCATGTTCCCGAAGCAGGAAAAACTGAAAAGCATGATGACGGAAGCGGGCTTCGCGCGCGTCACCTACGACAACCTCACCATGGGCGTCGTCGCGATTCACCGTGGGTGGAAAATCTGATGCTGAAATCCCTCAAACACTCGCTCCAGCTTCTCACCATCGGCTGGACGCTCGCGCGCTACGACGCCCTCTTCGGCCTCGAAGCACTCAACGCGCCACCGCTGCTTTTGTGGCTGTGCCGACGCGTGGCGAAGCGTCACAAAAACCTCCGTCGCGGGCAGCGTCTGTCGCTCGCACTGCAAGCGCTCGGGCCCAGTTTCATCAAAGCGGGCCAGGCGCTTTCGACCCGCGCGGATTTGATCGGCGACGAGCTCGCGCGCGATCTTGTCGAGCTGCAGGATAACGTCCCGCCGTTCGATGCGAAACTCGCCCGCGCCACCGTTGAAGAACAGCTTGGCGGCGCAACCGCGCAATTTTTTGCAACGTTCGAGGACGCGCCCGTTGCCGCAGCAAGCATCGCGCAAGTGCATTTCGCGACGACGCTTTCCGGCAAGGAAGTCGCCGTCAAAATCCTCCGCCCGCATGTCGAGGAAGCCTTCGCGCGCGACCTCGACCTCATGTTCTGGCTCGCCCATCTCGTCGAGCGCAGGCTGCCGCATTACCGCCGTTTGAAGCCGGTGAAAGTCGTCGAAACCTTCGCCAACACCATCCGCATCGAACTTGATTTGCGCTTCGAAGCCGCCGCCGCCGAGGAGCTGCGCGCCAACACGAAAAGCGATCCCGATTTCCACGTCCCCACCGTCGATTGGGAATTGAGCCGTAAGCGCGTGCTCGTCACCGAGCGCATCCGCGGCATTTCGGCGGGCGACATCGCCGCGCTCAAAGCCGCGAACATCGACCTCACCGCGACCATGGAAAAAGCCGCGCGCGCGTTTTTCAACCAGGTTTTCCGCGACGGATTTTTCCATGCCGATATGCATCCGGGCAATCTGTTCGTGCTGCCGGATGGCCGCCTCGCGCCGGTGGATTTCGGCATCATGGGCCGCATCGACCACGAGAACCAGCTCATCCTCGCGCAGATTCTCTGGGGCTTCCTGCAGGGCGATTATTTGCACGTCGCGAAGGTCCATCACGATGCCGGGTGGATTCCGCCGCAGGTCGATATGCACCAGTTCGCGCAGGCCGTGCGCGCCGTCGGCCAGCCGATCATGGGCAAGGCGATGAACGAAATTTCCATAGGCGCGCTGCTCGGCCAGCTCATCTCCATCGCGCAGATGTTCGAGATGGAAGCGCAGCCGCATTTGCTGCTGCTGCAAAAAACGATGATGACGGCGGAAGGTGTCGGGCGCGGCCTCAACCCCGCCATCAATATGTGGCAACTCAGCGAGCCGCTGATCCGCGACTGGGCGGCGAAAAACCTCTCCGCCAAAGCCCGCGCGCGCGACTTCGCCCGCGAGGCGCTCGACACGTTGCGCGAGGCCCCGCGCGTACTGCGTGAAGCGAAAGATTACCTCGAGGAAATGAAGCGCGACGGGCTGCGCATGTCCCCCGCCTCGATGGAAAAGCTCGAAGCCCAGCGCGCCGCCCACCACCGCGCGTGGATGCGGCTGGGATGGAGTTTGACTGCAATCATTGCAGCAGGAATCGCGTTGAATTTTTTCAATTAGCGAAACACTGCATGAAGCAGGGTTACGTCTACATCCTGACCAACCAGCCACACGGCACGCTCTACATCGGCGTCACCTCCAACATCGAGCGCCGCCTCTATGAACATCAGCAAGGCTTAATCGCAGGCTTCAGCAAGAAATATAAGCTCACACGCTTAGTGCATCTCGAAACATTTACGCTGGTGACGGAAGCCATCGCACGCGAGAAGCAACTGAAAAACTGGCACCGCGATTGGAAGATCAACCTCGTCAACGAGCATAATCCCGAGTGGAGGGATTTGAGCGTTGCGCTAGTGGATTGAGTTGCTGGGAAGAATTGATTTTTAGATGGATGCTGAAACGAGTTCAGCATGACGGAGCTTGGGGCACCACACGTGCCACAACGTCATCCCGAACTTGTTTCGGGATCCATCGAAGTGAATAACCCCTACTTACCCTTCCCCTTATCCGCACCTTTGTCGCTATGGTCCGGCGCGTTGTGCTTGGCTTCTTCCGTCAGCAAATGCGTCGCGGCATGGTAGTTGCCTTTGATGCCTTCGTTGGCGGCGTGGCGAATTGCATCCGCCAGCTTCGGGTCGGTCACCGGTACGGGTACGGATGCACCGTGAATCTTCTCGACCACGGGCTCCGTCTTACCGTTCGTCACGCGCGCTATCAGCGTCTCATCCCCACCTTTATCGTGAGCATTTAATACGATACCTCTCGCTGGGTGCAATCCATCCATATTGCTGTCGTTGATTTTGACGTTCACCTTGCCATCCGCCGTGGAGAATTCCATCGTTTTGTAAGTATTCGCGGGCGGCAGCGTTGGCGGCGGCATTGTTGGTATATCCGAAGCATGCGCGACCAACGGCAGTGTTGCGGACATGGCGGCATGATGCTCAGGCACGTGCGGCCTCTTTTCCGGCGGCATCGTGGTAGGCGGCGGCAGCAGCGTCGCTTGCGGCAATGCGTGCGTATCTTTCGGTTTGTCAGTCATCATCGTCTCCTCGTGTTTTTCAGTATACTATAGTTGAGTTACTAGCGCCCGCCTTTACCTTTGCCTGCGCCATGCGACTTCGCCATATCTTCCGCAAATTTTGTCGTGAGTTTTTCTGCTTCTTTGAAGTTATCGTGCAGCCCCGCTTCTACGGCTTGGGCCACGGCTTTGTTCATGCGCTCATCCGTGCCTAGGTTATTCAAACCTACTTGGCTGTCGCGAAACGAACGTTCGATGCTAAAGATTTTTTGTTCGGGCTTGTCCGCGTAAACGGTTTCCGCGACGCGAATCGTACGGTCCTTGTTGAACTCGACCAGCTCTGAAAGAATAGGTGTAGGTAGCGGAGTTACCGGCGGATGCGTCTGCGGCGGCGCGGCATGCTGAACAGCCTGAGGAGGTAGCGTTACCGGCGGCAGCGTCGCTTGCGGCAATGCGTGCGTATCTTTCGGTTTGTCAGTCATATCATCCCCTCGTGTTTTTATACTGATACTGCGAAACTAGCAGCATTAGATTAATGTTTAGTTAATTTGGGGAGCCTTATAAACGCCGCACTTCCCATTGCCAAGCGCTGAAATATGCCCTAAATACACATCCTCTATGTAAAACTCGGGAAATCACACATGGCCCTGCCGCGCAGTGTATTGCTCATCATCACCGGCTCGATCGCGTCGTATAAGGCGCTCGAGCTGATCCGCCTGCTGCGCGGCGCGGGCGTGGCCGTGACGGCGATCCTCACCAAGGGCGGCGCGCAGTTCATTACCCCGCTCGCCGTATCGTCGCTCACCGGCACGAAAACCTACAGCGACCTGTTCAGCCTCACCGACGAAATCGAAATGGGGCATATCGAACTGAGCCGCATCGCCGACCTCGTGCTGGTCGCGCCCGCTTCCGCCGACATCATTGCCAAAATGGCGACCGGCATCGCGGATGACCTCGCGACCACCGCGCTGCTCGCCACCGACAAACCGGTCGTGATCGCGCCTGCGATGAACCATAAAATGTGGAGCCACGCCGCCACCCAGCGCAATGTCGCGCAGCTCACCCGCGACGGCGTCACGCTCATTCCCCCGACCGAGGGCGACATGGCCTGCGGCGAATTCGGTGTCGGGCGCATGGCCGAACCGGCGGCGATTGTGGAAGCGCTCGCGCAAATGCGCGTATCCCCCGCCACCGGGGCCAGCCTTCAGGGCAAGCGCGTCATCGTCACCAGCGGGCCGACCGTCGAGGCCATCGACCCTGTGCGCTATCTCGGCAACCGTTCCTCCGGCAAGCAGGGCCACGCGATTGCGGCAGCCCTCGCCGCGGCGGGCGCGGAAGTGGTGATGGTGTCCGGCTCCGTCAACATCCCCGATCCGAAGAACGTGAAAACCATCCATACCAGTTCGGCGGATGGGATGTTGAAAGCCGTCGAGGCCGCGCTGCCTGCCGATATTTTCATCGCCGCCGCCGCCGTCGCCGATTGGCGCCTCGCCGAACCCGCGAAGCAAAAGCTAAAAAAGAAATCCGCGAGCGACAAGCTCACCCTCGAACTGGTGCCGACGGTCGATATTCTGGCCAGCGTCGCCAAGCATAAACAGCGCCCGTCGCTCGTCATCGGCTTCGCGGCGGAAACGGAAAAACTGCTCGAGCATGCGCGCGCGAAACGCCTCGCCAAGAACTGCGACTGGCTGATCGCGAACGAAGTCGGCTTGGGCCGCGTCTTCGGCGCGGAAGACAACACCGTGACGCTGATTACGCCGACCAGCGAAGAACAATGGCCGCTCGCCAGCAAAACCGACATCGCCACCCGCCTCGCCCGCAAGATCGCCGAGCATTTCGCGGGGAAAAAAGTACCGAAACTCAAAACCGTATAAGTTTTTAATCCATGTTCGTATAAAAGGATCATTATGACGACGAGTACGCTCACCATCGCCCTCACCCGCTTGCCCCATGCGTCGGCGCTGCCGCTGCCCGCTTACGCCACCGAGCATAGCGCGGGGATGGACCTTGTCGCCGCCATTGCCGAGAACATCACGCTGGCCCCCGGCGAGCGCAAACTCATCCCGACCGGTCTTTCCATCGCGCTGCCGGACGGCTACGAAGCGCAAGTGCGCCCGCGCTCGGGCCTCGCCCTCAAAAACGGCATCACGCTGGTGAATTCCCCGGGCACGATCGACGCGGATTACCGCGGCGAAATCGGCGTTATCCTCATCAATCACGGCGCGGAGCCTTTCACCGTCGAGCGCGGCATGCGCATCGCGCAAATGGTGATCGCGCCCTATACCCGCGCGCAATTCTCCGAAATGCTCGAACTGCCGACCAGCGCCCGTGGCACGGGCGGCTTCGGTTCCACCGGTACGCGGGGGTAGCGGGATGCTAACCCCCTCCAAAAAAATCTACTACGCGCTCGAGGCGGTGCTCTACATCGCTTACAACGCGAAGGCCGTGCCCGTCGCGGGCGGCGAAGTGGCGGAGGCGCAAAACCTGCCGACCCGCTACCTCGAACCCATCATGCAAAAGCTGGTGCGTGCGGGCATCCTGCGCGGCGTGCGCGGGCCCTCCGGCGGCTATATCCTCGGGCGGGAGCGCCGCCGCATCACCCTTGCCGACATTTGCGAAGTCGTCGCCGACACGAACCGCCTGCCGGAAACGCACACCGCGCTCGGCGCGCTTATCCTAAACCCCTACGCACGCGAGCTGATGACGAACTGGCAATCGCAACTATCCACCATCAGCATCGCCACCTTGTGCGAACGCGCGGAAGCTGCCAACATCCCGACCAGCACAGCGAACGCCACCGATTTCACGATCTAACCCGAGGCCATGATTATGACCATCCGCACTGCCCTGAGCCATCTCGATAAGCCGCGTGGCCGCATCTACGAATCCATCCTCGAAACGGTCGGCCACACGCCGCTCGTCAAGCTCAACCGCCTCGCCGAGGCGCATGGCGCGAAAGCGACCGTGCTCGCGAAGCTCGAATTCTTCAACCCGCTTTCCTCCGTCAAAGACCGCATCGCGCTGTCGATGGTCGAGGCGGCGGAAGCCTCCGGCAAACTCAGCGCCGACTCGGTGCTCGTCGAGCCCACCTCCGGCAATACCGGCATCGCGCTCGCGTTCGTCTGCGCCGCGAAAGGCTACAAACTCATCCTCACCATGCCGGAATCCATGTCGCTCGAACGGCGCAAAATGCTGAAATTTTTGGGCGCGGAACTCGAGCTCACGCCCGCGCCGAAAGGCATGCGCGGCGCGATCGAAAAAGCGGAGGAAATCGTCGCCAGCAACCCGAAAGCGCTGATGCTCCAGCAATTCAAAAACGATGCGAACCCGGCGATCCACCTCGCCACCACCGGCCCCGAAATCTGGGAGGATACCGGCGGCAAGGTCGATGCGTTCGTGACCGGCGTCGGCACCGGCGGCTCGATCACCGGGGCGGGGGAATATTTGAAATCCAAAAACCCGAACATCAAAATCGTCGCCGTCGAGCCGGAAGATTCGCCGGTGCTGTCGGGCGGCAATCCCGGCCCGCATAAAATCCAGGGCATCGGCGCGGGCTTCATCCCCGAAGTCATGCATCGCGACGTGATCGACGAGATCATCACCATCAGCAATGCGACCGCCTTCTCCACCGCCCGCGCCGCCGCAAAGCTCGACGGCATCCCCGCGGGCATCTCCTCGGGCGCGACCCTTGCCGCCGCGCTGGAACTGGCTAAGCGCCCGGAAATGGCGGAAAAAACCATCGTCACCATCGTCGCTTCTACCGCCGAGCGCTATATTTCGACTGACCTTTTCGCCGATATATAGTAGAGTGGTTTCAACAAAAGGAGTTCGTTCATGAAACGCCTGATGCTGTCCCTCGCCGTCCTCGCCTTTTCCACCGCCGCTTATGCCGATCCGCGCTCGCCGCAACAACTCGGCGAACTTTGGGTGAAAGCGATTCAGGCCCACTCCACCGACCAGCTCCAGCCGCTCATCCATCCCGGTTGCAAAAACGGCGTCATCAAACCCGCCATCCTGAACCGCATGGTCGCGGGCGACGTCGCGCCGCGCTACACGTTCAGCACCAGCGAGATCGGCCCGCGCGAGGCGCTCGAGAAAATCTTCCTCGTCATCCCGGAAAAAAACCTGCTGCTGACCTATGACGTCACCACGCCCGAGGAGAAAAAACAATACGGCATGGGCAAAGGTTTTCCCATCGCCCGGGCGGATGACGGCAGTTGGTATTTCGCCATCTGCGCCAAGCAATAATGCCCCTCACACTTGACCAACAGCGCCGGTATGCGCGCCAGATCATGCTGCCGGAAATCGGCGAAGCGGGACAGCAGCAATTGCGTGATGCGCGCGTGCTCGTCATTGGTGCGGGCGGCTTGGGTTCCGCGCTCATCAGCTACCTCGCAGCTAGCGGCGTCGGCACCATCGGCATCATCGACCCCGACCGCGTCGAACTTTCCAACCTCGCGCGCCAGATCATCCACGAAACCGGCGATATCGGTCGCCTGAAAGTCGAAAGCGCGAGCGACCGCATCGCGGAACTGAATCCCGAGGTCAACATCATCACCTACCCGTTTGCGCTGACGGCAGCGAATGCGGATGAGATTTTTGCGCAATACGACATCATCGCCGATGGCTGCGATAATTTCGCCGCGCGGTTCGTCACCAACGCGGCGTGCCTGCGCTTGCGCAAACCGCTCGTCAGCGCCGCCATTGCGGGCTGGGCCGGGCAAGTGATGACCGTCGCCCCACACCTTGCCGCGAACACTGGCTGCTACCAGTGCTTCGTCAGCGCCGACGCGCCCGAAGCGAACACCTGCACGGATTCGGGGATTATCGGCCCGCTTGCGGGCATCATCGGCAGCATGCAGGCGCTCGAAGTCGTCAACAGCATCCTCGGTAAACCCGCACTCACCGGCCAGCTCCTGCGCTTCGATGGCCGCACGATGCAGCAGCGCTTAAGCCGCCTTTCGCGCGACCCTGCCTGCCCGGTTTGTACTGCGTAGACATTCCATTTCGCGCTGATATAACTGGCGCATGATCGCAGCACGCACTTCACCCTCGCCCTCGTATTTCCGCAGCATCGCCGCGGCAATCCTGCTGGTCGCGACCGCCGCACAGGCTGCGCCCGAGCCATCGATCCTGAACCCGTCCGGCCTGCCCGTGCCGCGCTACGTGTCGCTGAAATTCGACGAGGTGAACGTGCGCGTCGGCCCCGGCAAGCGCTACCCGATCCGCTACGTGTACAAGCGCGCGCACCTACCGGTAAAAATCATCGAGGAGTTCGCGCACTGGCGCAAAATCGCCGATTTCGAGGGCAGCTCCGGCTGGGTGCATAAAGGCGCGGTCGATGGCAAGCGCACCGCGATGGTGATGGATAAAACGCAGAACCTCTACAGCGACCCCGATGCGGCGAGCGGCACCGTCATGCGCGCCGAAGCGCATGTGATCGGCCAGTTGAAAAAATGCGAGCCCGACTGGTGCCAGATGGAAATCAACGGCCATAAAGGCTGGATCCGCAAGGCGGATATCTGGGGCGTCGGCCGCGAGGAAGTGTTCAAGGAGTAGCGGCTAGGTTTCAGGTTGCAGGTTGCAGCTTTTTGCGTTTTTGTGACGAGCTTGTACCGCATACGCTATGAAGCTATAACCTATAACCTGACAGCTTTTATGTATTTTCTCCTCAAAACCCTCATCACTGCGCTCATCGTCGCCGCCGTGTCGGAACTGGCGCGGCGCTACAGCCTGTTCGCCGCGGCGATTGCCTCGCTACCGCTGACCTCGATCCTCGCGATGATGTGGCTCTATCACGATACGCAGGATGCCGCGAAAGTCAGCGCGCTGTCGCATGATATTCTCTGGCTCGTCGCCCCGTCGCTGATTTTTTTCCTCGCGCTGCCGCTATTGTTGCAAGCTGGGCTGAAATTCTACCCCGCGCTCGCGGCTTCCTGCGTGATTATGTCGGCGGGGTATGGGGTGGTGATGTTTTTGAAATCGAAAATCGCTTAAGTAGATGGACCCTGAAACAAGTTCAGGGTGACGCTGGTGGCCATAGCGGTGCCACAAGCTCCGTCATGCTGAACTCGTTTCAGCATCCATCGAATAAATACTTGCTTCGCTTTGCTCGCAATGACGGCGCGTGGTGCACCTAAGCGCCCGTCATGATCCGCTCGACCAGCTCGCCGATGGTCGGCACGAAACCGTTGGAGTAAAACGGGTCCTGCGCGAACTTGTAGGCGTTATGGCCGGAGAACATGAGGTTATGTTCGAGCGGCCCGCCGCGGACGATTTCCTGCAGCGTTTTCTGGATGCAGAAGCTGCGCGGGTCGGCCTTTTTGCCGGTGGTGAAATCGTCATGGTCCTTCCAGTTGGAAAAGCGGCAATGGCTGAGGCAGCCCATGCATTCCACCTGGTCGATATGGATTTCCTGCGCTTTTTCCGGCGTGACGAACATCAGCGTATCGTCCGGCGTTTTCATCGCCTCGCTGAAGCCGAGCGACACCCATTGGTTCGTGCGCTCCAAATCTTCCGGCGTCACGTAATGCGGGCGCTTGCGCGGCCCGAAGCCATAAGGCTCGGTGCGGTAGCCCTCCGGCTCCATGCTGAACGGCACCTGCCGCTCGTTGCGTGCGCGCAGTTCCTTGATGAAGCTGTTGTTCACCGCCGAGGAATAAAACCCCGTCGGCGAGAACTGGTTGAGGAACACATCGCCCTCTTTCAGCGTCATCAGTTTTTGTTTCCACTCCTCGGGCACCGGGCTTTCCTTGGTCAGCAGCGGGCGCGTGCCGAACTGGAACGCGATCAACCCAATGTCGGGGTTGTCGAGCCAATGTTCCCAATCTTTCAAATGCCAAGCGCCGCCCGCCATGATGATCGGCACATGGTGTAGGCCGACTTCGTTCATGAATTTGCGCAGCTCGACGACGCGCGGATACGGGTCCTCCGGGCGCTCCGGATCCTCACCGTTCGACAGGCCGTTATGCCCGCCCGCGAGCCACGGATCCTCGTAGACCACGCTGCCGAGCAGGTCGGCATATTTGCTGTAGGAGCGCTTCCACAGCGCGCGGAACGCCCGCATCGACGACACGATCGGGTGGTAATAAATATTATATTTCGCGGCGATTTCGCTCAGGCGATAGGGCATGCCCGCGCCACACGTCACGCCGTGGATCAGCCCCGGCGCACCCGCGAGGATGCCTTCCATCACTTCCGCAGCACCGCCCATTTCCCAGAGGATGTTCATGTGGATGCGGCCATTGCCGCCGGAAATTTCATGCGCCAGTTTCGCGTGCTGGATGCCCGCGCGGATGCCGTTTTCGACCAGTTCGCGGTGTTTGTCGATGCGCGTTTTGCCGTGATAGACGAGCGGGATCGCGTTGCCGTTCGCATCGAACTCGAGCTGGTTCACCGCCGAAATCGTGCCGACCGCGCCCGCTGCCGCAAACGCCCCGGCGCTGCGGCCGTTGCTGGCGCCGACGCCCTTGCCGCCCTCGACGATGGGCAGCACTTCGCGCCCGGAAATCATCACGGGTTTGAGTTTCGCGGTGAACGCACTGGTGGCATTTGCCGTCATACACAACTTCCAATCACACAAAATCATCACACAATCGAGGCGGGCTTTATAGGGGGAAATCGGGGCGGGGACAAGGAGTATATAGCGGTTAGCAGTTAGGTTTTAGCAGTTAGCTCCCCTTGTGCTCAAGGCAAGACCTTGCCTCATTTACCATAGAGCTAAAACCTAATTGCTAACCGCCAACAGCTAAACGTTGAAGCTCTCGCCGCAGCCGCAGGTGCCCTTGGCATTCGGGTTGTTGAACACGAAGCCGCTTTTGAATTTATCCTCGACGAAATCCATCTCCGTGCCGATGAGGAACATCACCGCTTTCGGGTCGATGAGCACGCGCACGCCCTTCTCCTCGATCACCTCGTCGTATTTGCCGATCTCGTCCGCGTATTCGATGGTGTAGGAAAGCCCCGAGCAGCCGCGCGTGCGGATGCCGACTTTGATGCCGACGGATGGCTTCTCGCGCTTGCCGAGCAACTCGCTGATATGCAACGCCGCACGGTCAGTGATGGCAACGGCTTTGGATGTGGAGGATGGGAGCATATATTTTTCCTTGAGATGGATCCTGAAATAAATTCAGGATGACGATGTGGCACAATCGTCGCCCCAAACTCCGTCATGCTGAACTCGTTTCAGCATCCATCGAATCATTAAACCGCTTCTGCCTCGCTAGCATGCTTCGCCTTATAATCCGCAATCGCCGCTTTGATCGCATCTTCCGCGAGCACGGAGCAATGGATTTTCACCGGCGGCAGCGCCAGTTCCTGCGCGATTTGCGTGTTCTTGATCGTCGCCGCTTCGTCGACATGCTTGCCCTTCACCCATTCGGTGACGAGGCTGCTCGACGCAATCGCCGAGCCGCAGCCAAAGGTTTTGAACCGCGCATCTTCGATCACGCCCGCATCGTTGACGCGGATTTGCAGCTTCATCACATCGCCGCAGGCCGGCGCGCCGACAAGCCCGGTGCCGACATGGTCGTCGTCCTTATCGAGGCTGCCCACATTGCGCGGGTTTTCGTAGTGATCGACGAGTTTTTCTGAGTATGCCATAAATTACCTACTTCTTATTCGTTTTCATCAGTAATTGGATGACCACCCAATCTGTTGTTTAACTCTCTTCGATCATTTAATTGCTGTTGCTGCTCTTGCTCAATTTTTTTATATGCATCCTGCGATGTCATCGGAGTTGAGCCATATGAAGTTGTGGATGACTGAGAATTAGGACTCTGCAAATAACTTGGTTTTTTCACTTGTAAATAGTCTGGCTGGTTTGACTGGAAGCTTTGTGCACTTGCACTATCAGCAAGGATAGAAAGTCCAATAGCGAATGTTACAAATTTTTTCATATAAATACCTCACTATGAATAAGTTTCGTTAGCTCAATAAAAGCTTCTTTGTTTGAATAATATATTCTTTCTGCTGCCTCTTTATCCAGAAGTTGGCATATTGCCTTGGAAATGAGCTCTGGATATTTTTCAGGATAAATACTCTTTACTTGATCGATCACACTTATCCACCAACTGTACCATACAGTCTGAAACCTAGTACGCTGGTCTAAATTGGCATTCATAAACCATTGATGCATAAATCCTCCTAATGCGCCGCCCACTGGATTTTGCTGATATCGATGCCCTCTTGCACCATCTCCCACAACGGCGACATGGCGCGGAGTTTTTCGATGCTGCCGCTGACGATCTTGATCGCCTCGTCGATCTCCGCTTCCGTCGTGAAACGGCCGATGCCGAAACGAATCGACGTATGCGCGAGTTCCTCGCCGACGCCGATGGCGCGCAGCACGTAGGAAGGCTCCAGGCTCGCACTCGTGCAGGCCGAACCGCTCGAACAGGCGATGTTCTTGATCGCCATAATCATCGACTCGCCCTCAATGTAAGCAAAGCTGAGATTGATGCAGCCGGGGATGCGCTGCTCGCGGTCGCCGTTCAAAAACACATCCGGCACATCGTCCATCACGGCTTTGAGGAATTTATTCGAGAGGTAGCGCACGCGCGCGTTTTCTTCCTGCATTTCGGCACCCGCGATTTCCGCCGCTTTGCCGAGGCCCACGACCAGCGGCGTCGGCAACGTGCCGCTGCGCATGCCGCGTTCCTGCCCGCCGCCACTGAACAGCGACTCCAACCGAATGCGCGGGCGGCGGCGCACATACAGCGCGCCGATGCCTTTGGGCGCGTAGATTTTATGGCCGGAAATGCTCATCAAATCGATATTCATCGCCTCGACATCCAGCGGGATTTTGCCGAACGCCTGCGCCGCATCCGTATGGAAAAACACGCCGCGCTCGCGCGTGATTTTGCCGATTTCCGCGAGCGGCTGGATGACGCCCAGCTCGTTATTCACCGCCATGATGCTGACCATCAGCGTGTTTTCCTTGATCGCGCTTTTCAGCACCTCAAGGTCCACCAGCCCGTTCTTCTGCACGGGCAAATAGGTCACCTCGAACCCGTCCATCTCCATATGCCGCGCGGAATCGAGCACGCATTTATGCTCGGTCACCACCGTGATGAGATGGTTCTTTTTCGTTTTGTAGAACGAGCCCACCGCTTTCAGCGCGATATTGTTCGATTCCGTCGCGCCGCTGGTGAAAATAATCTCTTTTGCATCCGCATGGATGAGCCGCGCCACTTGCGCGCGCGCCAGTTCGCACGCCTCCTCCGCCTCCCAGCCGTAAGCGTGGCTGCGCGAATGCGGGTTGCCGAATTTCTCGGTGAAGTACGGCAGCATCGCCTCGAGCACGCGCGGGTCGACCGGCGTGGTCGATTGGTAATCCATGAAAATCGGGAATTTCACGGATGGGTTTTTCAATGGCGTTACACTGCTCATATCGTTCCTTTTGTCGTACCAGCGAAGGCTGGCATCCTGTATTTTTCGAGGCTTTTGCATGCCATTGCATCGTCCCATGGCAGCCCTTAGGCGCGGCATAGAATAACATAGTGCACGAGTCAACTATTACAACGCGCCGCACCACCGATTTATGCGGCTTTGCGAGTGATTCGCAAGTAGGTCGTTTCCCACGCTTTCGCAAACGCTTCGATCTCGCCGCGCGTCGTCGCCCAGCCCCAGCTGATGCGGATGGCCGTTTCGGCGATTTCCGGCGCGACGCCCATCGCCAGCAGTACGTGCGACGCCACGATCCGCCCCGAGGAGCAGGCCGAACCCGCCGACACCGCGAACCCCGCGAGGTCGAAATTCATGATCTGCGTTTCGCTTTTCACGCCGGGCATGCTGATGCAGAGCGTTTGGGGCAAACGCGCGGCGTTTAATCCGAATATTTTGGCTTCCGGCGCAACGCGCTGGATCTGCGCCGCCAACCACTCCCGCCACTCAAGCCACTGCGCGGCTTCCGGGCAGTGTGCCACTTCCTTCACCAGCGCCGCGAGGCCAATAATCGCCGGGATATTTTGTGTCCCCGCGCGCCGCCCGAGCTCCTGCCCGCCGCCGGTCAGCAGCGGTTTGATCGGCAAATCATTGCGGATGAGCAGCGCGCCGACGCCGACCGGCCCGCCCGCTTTATGCGCGCAGATGGTCAGCATATCGACGCCGAGCAGGCCCCAATCGAGCGGGATTTTTCCAAGCGCCTGCACCGCGTCGCAATGCACCAGCGCGCCGTATTTGCGCGCGATGGCGACGATGTCGGCAATGGGCTGGATCGCGCCGGTTTCGTTATTCGCTAGCATGACGGAAATGAGCGCATGGTTATGGAGCCCAAGATTTTTCAACTGCGCCTCGAACGCATCAAGCTGCACGAGCCCCTGGCTATCGACGGGAATGACGGCACCGCCCAGCAGCGCTGCCGTTTTCGCGACCGATGCATGCTCCACCGCCGAAACCAAAAGCGTGCGCTCATGCGCAAACGCACGCAGCACCATGTTATTCGCTTCCGTCGCGGAAGCGGTGAACAGCACTTCGTTCGGGAAAGCGCTGAGTGCCGAAGCAATCGTCGCGCGCGCATCCTCCAGCAGTTTTTTCGCCGCGCGGCCCGAAGCATGCACGGATGCTGGGTTCAGCGGCGCATCGCCGAGCGCTTCCATCGCCGCACGGACGGAGGGACGCAGCGGGGAGGTTGCGTTGTAATCGAGGTAGGTCATTGTGCCGCAGCCTTTGCAGCAAAGAATTCAAACAGATGGTCTGGGCTCCCAGCTCCCCCCTTGAGGGGGAGCCAAAATTGTCCTTCACAATTTTGGTGGGGGGACAATCTTCGCAAGCTGTGTAATGTTACCCCCCACCAAATCCGAAGACGGATTTGGCTCCCCCTCAAGGGGGGAGCTGGGAGCTTGTGGCGCGACATGCGATTATCCGGATAGATCGACATTACGTCACGCTCGCCAGTTTCTCACCCATCAGCTCCGCGAATATCGTCATCCCCGGCGTATCTTTCCCGCGCGGGAATTTCTGCTGCACACGGCGGGCACAGACATCGTCGAGGGTGATGCTCGACAAATAATGCTGGATTTGCGCGCTCAAGCCCTCCCACAAATCATGGGTGAGGCAGCGCGTTTTCGGTGCCATGCAGCCTTCGTTTTTCTTGCCATCGCAGCGCGTCATTTTCAGCGGTTCTTGGCTCGCCGTCATGATCGTCGCGACGTCGATCGCTTCCGCCGCCATCGCCAGTTGGTAGCCGCCGCCCGGCCCACGCACGGATTTGACCAGCCCCGCCCGCTTCAGCCGCGCGAAGATTTGCTCGAGGTACGCCAGCGGAATTTCCTGCCGCTCCGCAATCGCCGCCAAGCCCACCGGTTTTCCCGGCGGCTGAATGGCGAGATCCACCATCGCCATCACTGCATACCGTCCTTTGGTCGAGAGAATCATGGCTGCCCTCACGCGTCGAATTTCGGGAGATTCGGGTTATGCTTACCCTGCGCCGATAGCTCCGCCTCGAACGCCGCGAGCCGCGCTTCGAGTTCGGCGAGGCGCTCGGCGAGCTCATTATTATCCGCACTCTCTTGCTTCTGCCGCGCGGGGATGCCGACATGGATTTCCCCCGCCGGGACATCTTTCAGCAGCACCGCATTCGCGCCGATGCGCGCGCCGTTGCCCACCACCACCGGCCCGAGCAATTTCGCCCCCGCGCCCACCACCACATCGTCCCCAAGCGTCGGGTGGCGCTTCACATGTTCGAGGCTCACCCCGCCGAGCGTCACGCCCTGATACAGCGTGACCCGGTTGCCGATGATGGTCGTTTCCCCAATCACCACGCCCATGCCGTGGTCGATGAAGCAATGATCGCCGATTACCGCCGCCGGATGGATCTCGATACCGGTGAAAAACCGCGCAAACGCGGCCAAAATCCGCGCCAGCAATTTCAGCCGCGCGTTCCACAGATAATGCGCGAGCCGGTGCAGCAGCACCGCATGGAAACCGGGATAAGTCAGCGCCACCTCTAGGCGCGAGCGCGCCGCCGGATCGCGGCTGACGATATGGCTTAATTCACTGCCTAAGCTGGCCATCGCTTTGACTTACCCTCAAGAATTAACAAAAACCTTGTATCCCGATTGCATTTGGTGCTACCACCCAACGCGGAACAACCCGCGCAGACCCAAGGTTTTCGCGTGTATAGAATGCCCTAGCATTAGGGTCAACCATTCGATGGGCGGCTTGAAGCGCTCAACATGTGAGGAGAATTGAATGCCTGAAGTGATTTTCCAAGGCTCCGAAGGCCGCATCGAAGGCCGCTATCACCACAACCCGGATAAGCAATCGCCCGTTGCTGTGGTGCTACACCCGCACCCGCTTTACGGCGGCACGATGAACAACAAAATCGTCTACCGCATGTATTCGAGCTTCGCACGCGCGGGTTTTTCGGTGCTGCGCTTCAACTTCCGCGGCGTCGGCCGTTCGATGGGCAAGTTCGATGACGGCCTTGGCGAAATGACGGATGCGGCCTCCGCGCTTGACTGGGTGCAGTTGCAAAACCCGGATGCGTCGAGCTGCTGGATCGCTGGCTTCAGCTTCGGCGCGTGGATCTCGCTGCAGCTCCTCATGCGCCGCCCGGAGATCGAGGGTTTCCTCGCCATTTCCCCGCCCGCGAACATGTATGATTTCGGCTTCCTAAGCCCCTGCCCGGCCCACGGCCTCATCACCCAGGGCGACCGCGACGACATCGTCAGCGAGCCCGCCGTGCAGACGCTGGTCGATAAGCTCCGCGCGCAAAAAGGCACGAACGTGGAATATAAAGTCATCCCTGGCGCGGACCATTATTACCGCACGCAGATGGACGCGCTGACCGGCTGCACGGACGAATTCATCGAGCGCAAACTGCGCGAATTCAAGGAACGCCCGCGTATCCGGCCGGATAGAAAACGCCGCCAGTTACCGGCTGACGTACCCCAGTAGTCGTCGGCAAGCTCAGCGCCAAGCCCTGCACACTCCGCGCGGCGAGGTAAGCGAACGCCTCGGCCTCGAGCATATCGCCGTTCCAGCCCACCGCTTCGACGGGCAGCACTGGCATCGTCACGCTTTGGGTGAGCAGCCGCATCAGCGTCGGGTTATGCCGCCCACCGCCGCAGACGAGGATTTGCTTGGGAATTTCCGGCACCGCGCCGCAGCTGAGCGCTATCGCCGCGGCGGTGATGGTGGTCAGCGTCGCCGCACCGTCCTCGACGCTCCATCCCTCGTTTTTTATCCGCGCGAACAACGCATCGAAATGCAGCCGGTCGAGCGATTTCGGCGCATCCAGCAGGAAAAACGGATCGCGCAGGAATTCCTTCACCGCCGCCGCATCGCTCATGCCCGCCGCGGCCAACGCGCCGTTTTCGTCGCACCGCACGCCGGTGCGCGCCCGCACCCAATCGTCGATCAGCGCATTGCCGGGCCCACAATCGAAGGCGATCAAGAAGTGATCAGAGTCTAGAGTCCAGAGTCCAGTGACAGGCTTTCCTTCACTAGACTCTAGACTCTGGACTCTGGACTCTGCCTTCCCCATCCACGTCACATTCGCGACGCCGCCGATATTCACCACCATCAACGGTTTGGGCAGATGTGCAGCCAGCGCGGCATGGTAGAGCGGCACCAGCGGCGCACCCTGGCCGCCATGCGCGACGTCATTCGTGCGGAAATCCGCGACGACGGGGATGCCGAGTTCACGCGCCATGCGCTGCGGTTCACCAATCTGCACCGTGATACCCTCCGCGGGCGCATGCCGAATCGTCTGGCCGTGAAAGCCGATCAGCGCGACCTCTTTCGCCGCGAGATTCGCCTTCGCCATCAGCGCCCGCACCGCTGCGATGTGCACATCCGTCAGCGCCGAAGCAATCGCCGCCTCATCGCCCACACCCCGCATCAATCCGAGGATTTCCCCGCGCAAAGCCTCGTCATACGGCACGAAATGCGAAGCCCCCGCCTCCACGATGTCCCGCCCATCCGTGCGCAGAATCGCCGCATCCACCCCGTCCGCCGAGGTGCCGCTCATCAGGCCGATAATGGTGGCCGGAAAGTGAATCATGAAAGCCATTAGGTTGCAGGTTTCAGGTTTTAGCTTGGCTTGCGCGCCATCCACCGCTAAATCCTCACCCTTAGCTGTAACCTGAAACCTGAAACCTGCAACCAAAATGAACTTCATCGACATCATCAAAGAACGCGGCTTCGTCCACCAGATGACGGATGAGGCGGGCCTCGCGGCGCTGCTGCAAACCCCCGGGCCGTGCCGCGCCTATATCGGCTTCGACTGCACGGCGAAATCGCTGCATGTCGGCTCGCTGATGCAGATCATGCTGCTGCGCTGGTGGCAGAAATGCGGCCATACGCCGATCGTACTGCTTGGCGGCGGCACGACGAAAATCGGTGACCCGAGCGGGAAGGATGAATCGCGCCCACGTCTCGACGACGCGATGATCGCCGAGAACATGGTGAGCTTGCGCGAGGTGTTCGCGAAATTCCTCGATTTCAGCAGCAACGAAGCGCCTGCGAACACAGCCATCATGGTAAACAACGACGACTGGCTCGCGGGCCTCAACTATGTCGATTTCCTGCGCGATTATGGCCGGCATTTTTCGGTGAATCGCATGCTGACGATGGATTCGGTGAAGCTGCGTTTGGAGCGCGAGCAGCCGCTGAGTTTCCTAGAATTCAACTACATGATTTTGCAGGCGTATGATTTCGTGGAGCTCCATCAGCGCCATCAGTGCCGCGTGCAACTTGGCGGTGCCGATCAATGGGGAAACATCATCAATGGGGTTGATTTATTTAAAAGCTTGGCCGTGGCTGAAAAGGATAAAGCGCCGTTTAAAAGAAAACATTCCTATATTCCGGACCGAAAAATTTCTGTCGATGACGTCCAGAAAAAACCGTGGAAAGAGATAGCGCCCGCATTGGCCGATAAGCACGTGATTTCTTATAACGGACTGCGCGATACGAATAGCAGCACCTACGAATCGCTCCAGATTCACTACTGTGACGACCTGTTCGGCATCACCAGCCCCCTCCTCACTACCGCCTCCGGCGCGAAGATGGGCAAGACAGCGGCGGGTGCGGTGTGGCTCAACGCCGACCTGCTGAAACCCTACGATTACTGGCAGTTCTGGCGCAATACGGAAGATGCGGATGTCGAGAAATTCCTGAAACTTTTCACCGAGCTTTCCCTCGAAGACATCGCCAAGTTCGATTTCCAAAGCGCCTCAATCAACGAGGCGAAAAAAGTGCTCGCGACGGAAGCGACTGCCATGCTTCATGGCCGCGAAGCCGCTGAAAAAGCCGCACAGACCGCTGCGGATATTTTTGCGGGCAGCGGCGTGAGCTCGGACCTGGAGACACACTATATTACTGAAGTCGAATTTGAAGGCGGTGCTTATGTATACAGTTACTTTGGCCGAGTAGGTTGGCCTATGAGTAATGGTGAAATAAAACGCTTAATACAAAATGGTGGTGTTCGGGTTAATGATGTTGTTGTTACCGATGAAAAGGCTCGTCTTACAAAGGCTGATTTCGCGCAAGGTTTTGTGAAGCTCAGCAAAGGTAAGAAGCAGCACGTATTGTTAAAAATTAAATAAATAGATTCCAGTACAAGTACAGTTTGAAATTATTTCTTCAGATGGATCCCGAAACGAGTTCAGCATGACGGAGCTTATGGCACCGCCCGCGCCATAGCGTCATCCTGAACTTGTTTCAGGATCCATCGAAAAAACTAAAGATTCTTCCGCGCCGCAATCAACTGCGTCACGACGTCGGGGTCAAGCAGCGTGCTCGTATCGCCGAGCGATTCCACCTCGTTCTCCGCGATTTTGCGCAGGATGCGGCGCATGATTTTCCCGGAGCGCGTTTTCGGCAAACCCGGCGTGAAATGAATAAAATCCGGCACCGCGAGCCCGCCGATAGCGCCGCGCACCGTTGCTTTCAATGCTTTCTCGAGCGCCTCATCGCCCGCCTCGCCCGCATTCAGCGTGACATACGCATACACGCCCTGGCCCTTGATGTCGTGCGGGTAGCCGACCACCGCCGCTTCCGCGACTTTTGCATGCGCGACGAGCGCCGATTCGATCTCCGCCGTGCCGAGCCGGTGGCCCGATACATTGATGACATCATCCACGCGGCCAGTGATCCAGTAATAACCGTCCGCATCGCGCTTGCAGCCGTCGGAGGTGAAATATTTTCCCGGCACCTGCGAGAAATAAGTCTGCACGAAGCGCGCATGGTCGCCCCAGATGCTGCGCGCCTGCCCCGGCCAGCTTTCGGCGACGGTGAGCATGCCCTCGCACGCGCCTTCGAGCAGCTTGCCCTTCGCGTCGTAAATTTCCGGGCGAATGCCAAAAAACGGTTTGGTGCAGGAGCCGGGTTTGGTTTCAATCGCGCCGGGTAGCGGCGTTAAAATATGGCCGCCCGTCTCGGTTTGCCAGTAGGTATCGACAATCGCACAGCGCCCCTCGCCCACCACATTGTGAAACCACAGCCATGCTTCGGGGTTGATCGGTTCGCCGACGCTGCCGAGGATTTTCAGCGACGCGCGCGAGGTGGATTTCACGAAGCCATCGCCTAACGCCATCAGCGCGCGAATGGCTGTCGGCGCGGTGTAGAATTTCGTCACGCCATGCGCATCCACCACCTGCCAGAAGCGCGAAGCATCCGGGTAATTCGGCACGCCCTCGAACATCAGCGTCGTCGCGCCGTTGGCGAGCGGGCCGTAGACAATATAGCTATGGCCAGTGATCCAGCCCACATCCGCCGTGCACCAGTAAATATCGTCCGGCTGCAGGTCGAACACGTAGCGCGTCGTCACGGCAGCATACACCATGTAGCCCGCGATGGTGTGGAGCATGCCTTTCGGTTTGCCGGTCGAACCAGACGTGTAGAGGATGAAAAGCGGGTCCTCCGCATCCATCTTCTCGGGCGTGCAGATAGTGGGCTGCGGCGGCACGATGTCATGCCACCAGAGGTCGCGCCCTGCCTGCATCTGCGTTTCGGCGCGTGTCGTTTCATAAACCAGCACATGCCGCACGTTCAGCCCTGCGATCGCCGCATCCACATTGGCTTTCAACGGAATCGCCTTGCCGCCGCGGCGGCTGACATTCGCCGTAATCACCACCTCGCTCGCGCAATCCTCGATGCGGCTTTTGATCGCATCCGGCGAGAAACCGCCGAACACGACAGAATGGATCGCGCCGAGGCGCGCGCAGGCGAGCATCGCCATCGCGGCTTCGGGCACCATCGGCATGTAGATCGTGACGCGATCGCCTTTTTTCACGCCGAGCTGTTTCAGCGCATTCGCGGTTTTACAAACGTCATCCAGCAATTGCCTGTAGGTGATTTTTCGCACCTCGCCCGGCGTGTCGCCCTCCCACAGGATCGCGATTTTCTCGGGCGTCGCGTCGGCATGCCGGTCGAGACAACTTTCAGTGATGTTGAGCTTGCCGCCCTCGAACCATTGGATGCTGACATCCCCGGTGAAGCTGGCATTCTTCACCTTTTTCCACTGCTCCATCCAGACGAAGTTCTTCGCGAGCTCGCCCCAGAACGCATCCGGATCGCTCAGCGACCGCGCATACATTTCCTCATAATGCGCCGCATCGCACTGCGTTTCGCGGGCGATGGTGGGGGGGATGGGAAAGATGTCAGCCATACAGTTACTATCCGCTTCTTTTTATAAGGTTTCAAGCGCTTGTCTCTTAGTGCGACACCGATACATTTGAAATATTCCAAGCGGCTTCCAAGGCAAAATGCAAAATATTCAAGAAAAATTTTTCATCGTCATCAAATTGACACAAACCTATGCTTAAACAGCGCGGCAACAAAGGAGTTTTTATGCGCTGGAATTTGGATTTGGAAACAACTCATCCGCTGTTCGATCATAAGTCGGAACTCATGAATGAAAAAGCCGCCGAGGCCGTGTGGCGACGGATTACCGGCCAGCTTGGCGATGGTTCTGTCTTGCTGGTTCCGTCAGAGCGCGTCACAGGTCAAGCGCATCTTATGACGAAGTCGATTCATATGGAGCAAATACGCGCCATGGGCAAAGAGCTGAACCAGCTCGCGAAAGGTGCCATGCAAACCAAAATCGGGGCTTAATCTAATCACAGCGTCATTCCAGCTTTCGCCGGAATGACGGCTCGTGTATAGGGGCATTCCCTGTCAATAATCCGTTGGAACCATGCCCCGCTACAAACTCACCCTCGAATATGACGGCACGCCGTTTTCCGGCTGGCAGCGCCAATCCGAAGCGCCGAGCGTGCAGGCGGCGGTCGAGGAAGCGGCGATGAAATTCTGCAATGCGGATGCGCCGATCGAGGTGCAATGCGCCGGTCGCACGGATGCGGGCGTGCATGCGCGCGGGCAAGTGGCGCATGTCGATTTGCCGGAGCGCCCGAGCAACGCCATCGTGCGGGGCTTAAATGCGCTGATGAACCACCAGCCGATTTCGGTGCTGAGCGCGGAGCTGGTCGCGGATGATTTCAACGCACGGTTCGACGCGCAGTCGCGCCATTATCTCTACCGCATCACGAACCGCAAGGGCCAGCCCGCGCTCGACAAAAACCGCAGTTGGCACGTGCATAAGCCGCTCGACCTCGCGGCGATGAACACGGCGGCGCAACTGCTCGTCGGGCGGCATGATTTCACGAGCTTCCGCGCGGGCGATTGCCAGGCGCAAAGCCCGGTGAAAACGCTCGATTACCTCGAGGTGAAAGCGCGCGAGCGTAACCCGCAAGCGGTGATGATCAAATGCGGCGCGAAATCCTTCCTGCACCATCAGGTGCGCAACATGGTCGGCACGCTGGTCTATGTCGGCATCGGCAAATGGCCGGTCAGCCGCGTGGCGGAAGCGCTCGAAGCGAAGGACCGCCGCGCGGGCGGGCCGATGGCCCCGGCGCATGGGCTATATTTGATGCGGGTGGATTATTAAGCCTCGCGATTAAAGCCTGTGCCTTTCGAACGCGCTGCGCGTTTCGCATGGCTGAGCATTTCTTCGCCGATTACTTTGAGGCTCGCCTTAGCCTCTTTGTCTAGTGCCTTAAGACTCGCCGCAGACGAAGGATTATGATGCTCCATTTGGTTCGCAGATTTATAAAGCTGCTCTTCCGGCGTTTCTTCAACACGCGGCTCATAAGGCTTGTCGGCCAGTGCGTTCACTTCTTCTTTGCTTAGTTTAGGGGCTTTAGTCATGCCATTCCTCCATATGAAGGCACCGCTATAGCACCCCAAACTTGCATGTTGTGTGAAGCTTTGATGACAATTGCCGCTAACCCGCGAAATAGCGCTCCAGCATGCGCTGGTAGATTTTCGCGAGGCCCTCGAGGGTTGCGACTTCCACCCGCTCATCGACCATATGGCTGGTGCGGCCCGTGGTGCCGAACTCGATGACCGGGCAATAATCCTTGATGAACCGCGCGTCCGACGTGCCGCCGGTGGTGGACAATGCGGGCGTTTTGCCCGTCACATCCTTGACGGCATCGCAAACGATCCCCGCCAGCCGCGCATCGCGCGTGAGGAAAGATTCGCCGCTGATGCGGTGCGTCAGTTCATAGTCGCCAAACGGCGCGAGGCGCGCTTTCACCCACGCCACCACGCTTTCGCCGGTATGCAGGTCATTGAAACGCACGTTGAACTGCGCTTTTGCGCGCGCCGGAATCATATTGCTGGTCGGGTTGCCGACATCGATCGTGGTGATTTCGAGGTTGCTCGGCGGGAAGAATTCCGTGCCCGCATCCATCGGTTCGCTTTTCAGCGCGTGCAGCATATTGACGAGGCGCGTGTTCGGGTTATCCGCGAGATCGGGATAGGCCACATGGCCCTGACGCCCCAACACATCCAGCGCGAAACCGACCGAGCCGCGGCGGCCCACTTTCGCCATTTCGCCGAGCACCGCCGGATTGGTCGGCTCGCCGACGATGCAGGCAGCGAGCTTCTCGCCGCGCTCCGCCAGCAACTTCAGCATTTTCTGTGTGCCGTTGATGGCGATGCCCTCTTCATCCTGCGTGATGAGCATGGAGATCGAGCCCCGGCAGCCGCCACTTTGCACGAATTCCCGCGCCGCGATCATGAACGCGGCGACCGCGCCTTTCATATCCTCCGCGCCGCGGCCGATCAGCTCGCCATCGATCACGCGCGGCTCGAACGGGGGCACTTTCCAGGCTTTTTCATCGCCCACCGGCACCACATCCGTGTGGCCCGCGAAGCAGAAATTTTCGCCCGTGGTGCCGTAGCGCAAATAGAGATTTTCGACCGGCGCGGTGCCGTCCTCCTCGAACGTCACACGTGTGGCGACGAAGCCCAGCGGCGCCATGAAGCGTTCGATCACGTCGAACACGCCTGCGGTTGCTGGCGTCACGCTCGGGCAACGGATAAGTTCTTTCGCAAGTTCGGTAACGTCCATCAGTCGCGCAGCAATTCGTTGATGCTCGTCTTGCTGCGCGTTTTTTCATCCACGCGTTTGACGATGATCGCGGCGGCCAGGTGCGGCGCATCTGGCGTTTTGCCCGGCAACGTACCCGGCACCACCACAGAATAAGCGGGCACGCGGCCATAAGTTACCGCACCCGTCGCACGGTCGACAATCTTGGTCGAAGCGCCGAGGAACACGCCCATCGAAATCACCGCGCCCTCTTCCACCACCACGCCCTCGGCGATTTCCGAACGTGCGCCGATGAAGCAGTTATCCTCGATAATCACCGGGTTTGCCTGCAGCGGCTCGAGCACGCCGCCGATGCCGACGCCGCCCGAAATATGGCAATGCTTGCCGATTTGCGCGCAACTGCCGATCGTCACCCATGTATCCACCATCGTGCCTTCGCCGACGAACGCGCCGATATTGATGAAGCTCGGCATCAGCAC
>OUNJ011033226.1_pt1 | contig 34390 bp, 38 predicted proteins | sample 1755361 | NCBI WGS metagenome assembly OUNJ01 (sample SAMEA3914825, study PRJEB12502) | metagenome | biome: forest; material: soil | place: USA | collected 2012-03-12 | depth 0.1 m
GCAACGGCGGCGGCGGCGCGCTGGGCCATCCTCTGACCTATTACGAACTGGGCGAGGACGGCACCGCCGAATGCGGCTACTGCGACCGCAAGTTCGTCTACAAGGCGCACGCCGACGATTACGAAGACCCGGCTCCGCGTCCCGAAGGCGAGCACTGATCCAGCTCACCCGCCGCATGGCTCGCCGCAGCCATGGCGGCGGGCACTTGCCTTGCCAAGGTGCGATTGCACCTTGGAACCCGAGGATCTGAAATCCAGGCATTAAGGAGTCCGGCCATGCGTTATCTTCATACCATGGTGCGGGTCAGGGACCTGGAAGCCGCGCTGGATTTTTTCTGCGACGGTCTGGGCCTGGTCGAAGTCCGACGCACCCATCACGAACAGGGCCGCTTCACCCTGGTTTATCTGGCGGCGCCGGAAGACCGGACGCTGGGTGGCAAGCCGGGCCTGCGCCCCCAGGCCGAGGTCGAGCTGACCTGGAACTGGCCGGACCGGGAGGGCAAGCGCGAGGACTGTACCGGCGGCCGCAACTTCGGCCACCTCGCCTACGAAGTCGATGACATCTATGCCGCCTGCCAGCGCCTGTCCGATCTGAAGGTGACCATCAATCGCCCGCCACGCGACGGCCAGATGGCGTTTGTGCGCTCTCCCGACGGCATCAGCGTCGAACTGCTGCAAAAGGGCGATCCCCTGCCGCCCGCCGAACCGTGGATGAGCATGGCCAATACGGGGCACTGGTAAAAGGAGCTTCACATGCAACGCACATCCATCATCACCGCCGGTATTGCGACAATGCTTCTGGCCGCGCCAGCCCTGGCGGCCACGCCCGATCTCAAGCTCATCAACGCCATAAACGTCGGCGGCTCCGGCGGATGGGATTATGCCAGCTTCGATCCCGTCTCGCATCGCGTCCTGCTCAGCCACAATTCCAGCATCGCGGCCGTCAATGTCGACACCGGTACAGTCACCGCTCATCTTGCCGACGCCAACGGATCTCACATCGCCCTGGCCACCGGCGACGGCAAGGCCCTGCTGATCACCAACGGCAAGGCTGACGACGTCACCGTCAACGACGCAACAACGGGGGCCGTTCTGCGCACGCTCGCCACCGACCACGGCCCGGACGGCGCGATCATCGATACCGCGACGGGCCGCGCCTTCGTCATGGCCAACCACGGTGGCTATATCGACGTCATCGATCCGGGCCTGACCACGGTCGTCGCTCACATTCCCGCCGGCGGCGCGCCCGAAGCCGCGGCAAGCGACGGCGAGGGACTGGTTTTCACCCACCTTGAAGACAAGAACGCTCTTGTAGTCATCGACGCCAATACCATGACCGTCAAGACCACCTATGCCATGCCCGATTGTGACGAGCCGTCGGGTCTGGCCTTTATTGCCGGCAAGCGCCTGCTTTTGTCGGCCTGCCACAACGGCGTCGCCCGCGTCACCGACGCCGACACTGGAGCCGAGGTCGCCACCCTGCCCATTGGCCAGAAACCGGATTTCGCCCTTTATGACACTGGACGCCAGCTGGGTTATATTCCCTGCGGCGATGGCACCCTGACGGTGATCGACTTCAGTGGCGACGCACCGATCGTGGCGGAGGTGGTCGCCACGAAGACAGGTGCCCGCACCGCCACGCTCGACCCCGCAACCGGCCGCATTTACCTGCCCACCGCCGACTATGGTGCGCCGGAGAAGCCCGGCGACCGGCCGCCTGTGATCGACGGCACATTCGAGCTGCTGGTCGTCGGACCGTAGCGAAGCCCAGGTCGCTTTGATTTGGCTTGCGGACCATATCGCCCTATGAAGGATGGACCGCCGCCGATTCCATTAGAGCCCGCAATGCCCGACGATACGAAACAGCAACGCCTCGTCCTGATCGACGGATCGGGCTATATCTTCCGCGCCTATCACGGCCTGCCGCCCCTGACACGCAAGTCGGACGGCCTGCCGGTCGGCGCCGTCTCCGGCTTCTGCAACATGCTGTACAAGCTGATCAAGGAGAACCGCGGCGACGACGCGCCCTCGCACCTGGCCGTCATCTTCGACGCCGGACCGAAGACGTTCCGCAACGATCTTTACGATGGTTACAAGGCGCACCGCCCGCCGCCGCCCGAGGACCTGATCCCGCAGTTTCCGCTGATCCGCGACGCCACCCGCGCTTTTGGTCTTCCTGCGATCGAACTGGAGGGTTACGAGGCCGACGACCTGATCTGCACCTATGCCCACATCGCCCGCAAGCAGGGCTTCAAGGTCATCATCGTGTCGTCGGACAAGGACCTGATGCAGCTGGTCAATGACGACGTGCTGATGCTCGACCCGGTCAAGAACACCCTGGTCGGGCGTGAGGAAGTGATCGAGAAGTTCGGTGTGCCACCCGAACTGGTGGTCGACGCCCAGGCGCTGATCGGGGATTCGGCCGACAATGTGCCGGGGGCGCCGGGTATCGGCGTCAAGACGGCCGCCGAACTGCTCAACACCTTCGGCAGCCTCGATGCCGTGCTCGAACGGGCCTCCGAGATCAAGCAGGACAAGCGCCGCCAGACCCTGATCGACTTCCGCGACCAGATCCTGATGTCGCGGACGCTGGTTACCCTGCTGTGCGACACGCCCAATCCGCACGATCTCGACGACTTCATCCTGAAGCAGCCGCAGCCGGACGTGCTGACGGCCTTTCTCACCGCCATGGAGTTCAACAGCCTGGCCAAGCGCATCGGCGGCACCTTGTCGGCGCTGGAGGGTTCGACCGCATTGGACAAGGTGCCGACCGCGCCGATCCTGCGGCCGCTTTACGGCGCACCCAGGCCGACCGCCGAAGGCGCTGCGAGACAGCCCATCGATCTTGACGCCTATGAATGCGTCCAGACCGTCGAGGCGCTGGAACAGTGGGTGGCGCGCGCCAAGGCGGCGATGGTCTTTGCCGTCGATACCGAAACCGACGAACTGTCGGCCTCGCATGCCAGGCTGTGCGGCATTTCGCTGGCGACCGCGCCCAATTGCGCCTGCTATATTCCGGTCGGTCATGCCGCCGAAGGACTCGATTTCGGCGATGAGCTGAAGCAGATCCCGCTCGATGACGTCATCCGTATCCTCAAACCAGTCCTTGAGGACAGGACCCTTCTGAAAGTCGGCCAGAACATCAAGTACGACCTGAGCGTCCTGCACCGCTACGGTATCGAGGTCGGCCCGTTCGACGACACCATGCTGCTGTCCTACGTGCTTGAAGGCGGGCTGCACGGCCACGGCATGGACGAACTGTCGGAAATGCACCTGGGGCACAAGCCGATCGCCTTCAAGGAGGTCGCCGGCTCCGGCAAGACGGCCAAGAGCTTCCGGCATGTCGAGTTGAAAACCGCCACGCGCTACGCCGCCGAGGATGCCGATGTCACCTTGCGGCTGTGGCATGTGTTGAAACCGCGGCTTGCACGCGAAAGCATGACCACGGTCTATGAGACCCTGGAACGCGGTATGGCGCCGGTGCTGTCGGACATGGAACTGGCCGGCATCCGCATCGACCCGGATATCCTGCGCAGCCTAAGCCAGGATTTCGGCACGCGCATGAACGCCATCGAGCAGGAGGCCCAGGCCCTGATCGGCCGGCCGTTCAATATCGGCAGCCCGCAGCAACTGGGGGCCATCTTCTTCGATGAGATGAAACTGGCCGGCGGCAAGAAGACGGCGTCCGGACAATGGGCAACCGACGTCAAGGTGCTGGAAGACCTGGCAGAGCAAGGTGTGCCTTTGGCCAAGCTGGTGCTCGACTATCGCCAGATGTCGAAGCTGAAAGGCACCTATACCGACAATCTGGTCGAATATGCCGATGCGAACACCCAGCGCATCCACACCAGCTTCCACCTGGCGGCGACGCCGACGGGCCGGCTCAGCTCCAACGAGCCCAACCTGCAGAACATCCCGATTCGCACGGCGGAAGGCCGCAAGATCAGGCGGGCCTTCATTGCCAAGCCGGGGCACAGGCTGATCTCGGCCGACTATTCGCAGATCGAACTGCGCATCCTGGCCCATATCGGCGATATCCCGCAATTGAAGGAAGCCTTTACGCGCGGCGACGACATCCACGCCATGACGGCGTCGGAGATGTTCAACGTGCCGATGGCGGAGATGACCTCGGAAATCCGCCGCCGCGCCAAGGCGATCAATTTCGGCATTATCTACGGCATCTCGGCCTTCGGCCTGTCGAACCAGCTGGGCATCGAACGCGGCGAGGCGGGGCGTTATATCGAGACCTATTTCGACCGTTTTCCCGGCATCAAGGACTATATGGATGGCGCGCGCGACTATGTGCGGGCCAACGGCTACGTCGTGACGCTGTTTGGACGCAAGATTCATATCCCGGAAATCAACGGCAAGGGCGCCCTGCGTTCGTTCGCCGAGCGCGCCGCCATCAACGCGCCGATCCAGGGCACGGCCGCTGACATCATCCGCCGCGCCATGATGCGCATGCCCAAAGCGCTGCTGGACGCCGGCTTTACCACGAAGATGCTGTTGCAGGTCCATGACGAACTGATCTTCGAGACGCCGGATGCCGAGGTCGAGGCCGTCATGCCGCTGATCAAGGCCGTCATGTCGGGTGCGGCTCTGCCGGCGGTCGATTTCAGCGTTCCGCTGGTCGTCGAGGCCCATGCCGCCGACAACTGGGACGAGGCGCATTGATGACACTCACGAAAAAGTCCCTCGCTACGCTCAGTGTACTTTTTCGTGGTCGATAGGCTGTTTGGATGCAGGCTTTACGCGCGCGCTCTATCTATGAATTCCGGGACATAATACTTGTCGAATGCCCGGCATGCGGCCGCATGGCAATGGAGACACCTGCCCCTGGGGAGGAAAGCAAAACACGGCCAACTCGGTTCCGCTCGACTTGCACGGCGTGCCACCGGGTCAACCTATGGGGTGGCAAGTTGTGGCTAAGCGCCGAGACCCGCCATGGCAAGTTCTACGCTTATAATTTCGAGCACCTCGATCACATTGAGGCCTATGTTCGCGCATCCTTGCGCAAAGTAACGTTCGAGCCTGGCAGCTTCCGTAATTCTGCCGTGACATCCCGCTTGCCGGCCTGGGTTAAGTCGGCAAAAAATCGTGGGGAAGTGCTTAAACTCATAAGCAGGATGCGTCGAAAATGAAAGTCAAAAACCTCAACCACGTCAATATCCAGACTCGCGACATGGCGGGGACGATCACGTTCTATGAGCGTCTGCTGGGGTTTGAGGCGCGCACCACGCGGCGCGATCCGGCCGAGCAGATGTGGCTGCACGATCCCAACGGCCAGGCGGTGATCCACCTCAACCGTTTCGGCAGCGAGAACACCTACGAACGCGAGGTCATCCCCGGCGGCACCACCGGTTCGATCCACCACATCGCTTTTGAATGTGATGGCCTGCACGACGCCATCGCCCGGCTGAACGAAATGGGCCTGCGTGTCGAGCGGGCCGACACGCCGGACATTCGGCTGGTGCAGTTGTTCGTCGAAGACCCCAACAATGTCCTGCTGGAGCTGAATTTCCGAGTCTGATCCGGATTGGAAAGCCTTCAATTTGGATGAGATGCCAGAAGGCGAGCGCCGCCCGTATATCAATACGGGCAAGCGACGCCGACGCAGCAGATCGCCAAATTCAAGGCTTTCAGGCCGCGATGCCGGCCGCCTGGATCATTGGCCTGAGTGCGGCCAGCAGTTGCGGATTGGCCGTCAGGTCCTGGCGCACGTCAGGGTTCCGCAGCAGCTTGATGACTTCCGCTTTCGCCTGGTCGCTGACCGGACCCAGCGGCGCCGACGCTCCCGTGGCGAAGCCGAGCAACAGGGTGATCTTCTGCATCGGACCGGCCGGCGCCTTGATCAGGTGTGCGATCAGGTGGACATCCTCGGCAATCAGAGCACCGATATGGCCCAGCCGACCGCACGCTTCCTCCGCGTCCTTGTCGTTCAGCTGGACCTGGCGGATGCGGCGTTGCAACTGGGCCAGGTTCTGCAGGCGCTGCGCCGCCGAGGTCTTGGCGTCACGCAGCTCGCGCTCGAACTTCAGCCCGCTGAGGGTCGAGATCAGCCAGCGCGCCGCCTGGCGCTTGTTGGCGGCGCCGACGACGTTTTCGCACAGCCACACCAGCTTGTCGATTTCCTCGGCGGCGGTCCTGGCCACGCCCATCAGGCTTTCGACGAAATCCGCCGATACCAGCATCTTCGAGCGTTCGGCGAAGGCCTCCTTGATGTCGTCGCGCTGAGCCTCTTCCTTGCCGGCCGCGGTCAGGCACAGCGCCAGGGCACGCAGGGTTTCGATCTCGCCTTCGGCGTTGCCGGGCTTGAGCCGGCGCGGCCCCCGCAGTTCGGTCATCAGGCGCTTGGAGATGTTGTAGCTCAATGCCGGGAAGCAGTCCCTGGACATCAGGTCGTGGAAGCCTTCCAGCGACGACGGCAGGGGCGGCATGGCGCGGGCGACGCGCGGATCGGCCCTGGCGATCAGTTCGACTTCGCGGCCGGCCGCCATGCGCGTCATGATGGCCATGGAATCGCCGAGATCGGCCTCATAGCCGAGCAGGTCGTTGAGCGAGGTGCGCGCACCGAACAGCTCCGACACCGGGATTTCCAGCACCTGCAAGGCCCAGTCGCGGCCACCAAGGTCCTCGCTCAGGATGCGGCCCAGAGTCAGCAGGCGTTCCAGCTTCAGCGCCGGCGCCGATGCCGTGGCCATGAACCTGGCCAATCCGCCACCCAGGACGTAGGCACGTTCGGGATGGTCATGCAGCCGGTCGATCACGCCCAGCCAGTTGGCGGCGTCGAGGTCGGGGAACAGCCTGCGGCGGCCGTCCTCGATCAGGCGCGTGGTCGAACGGTCGATCAGGCCGCGCCAGCGCCGCATCAGGTCGTGCAGGTCCTGTCCCGATTCCTGACTTTCCGGAATGGCCAGTTTCTGCACCACGTGCTGAAGCTCGGTGCCCGACGCCTCCAGCCGCTCGGCCAGGTCCGGCCGGTGCAGCAGCTCGAATGGCGTCACCCGGTTGCGCTTCAGCCAGTCTTCCAGCAGGCGGGCGACCTTCTCGCGCGCATGCAGGGTATAAAGGTCCTGCGGCCCGGTGCAGACCGTATCGGTTTCCGGGGCCAGCTTGGGCTTCTTCCTGGTATCCGGCTGGCCCTTGGTCGACAGGGCGACGGAGGAGAACTCACCCGTCGTGGCGTCGAACACCTCCTTGGTCACGCGCACGGAGGCGGCGCGGCCGCTGGCCAGCAGTTCCTCGGCGGCCTGCAGCGCGGTTTCGCGATCCTCGTTCGCCATCTGCAGCGTCCACGACGATTGCGGCGTTCTGCGCGAGAACACCTCGTAATGGACCGGACTGTGGCTCCTGCCGCTCATCGACTGTCCCCGGGTACGGTTTCAAAACCTACACAAACCCTGTTAAATTAGGATTGAGGCCCCATATTTGCCGGAATAACACCCCGATACCGCCGCGTTGACGCCATGAAACAAACGGGTTTATGCCGCTCAAGTGCCGCTGGGCTCGCTCGCCAAGGCGGCGGCGCACACTTGTGCTTGCCAAAGTTCAATTGAACTTTGGAGGGATGAGTTTATCTAAAGGGCTTCAAACTACCTTTTCCCCGGAGACTACATGGCCAAGATCACCCTGGTCGACGACGACGAAAACATAGTGACCAGCGTATCCTTGGCCCTCGAAAGCGGCGGCCATACGGTCTCGTCCTATTACGACGGCGCAGCCGGACTGGCAGCGCTGGAAAAGGATCCGCCCGACCTGGCCATTCTCGACGTCAAGATGCCGCGCCTCGACGGCATGGAAGTGCTGAAGCGTGTTCGCGCCAACTCCAACCTGCCGGTCATCATCCTGACCTCAAAAGACGACGAGATCGACGAAATCCTGGGGTTCAACCTCGGCGCCGACGACTACATGCACAAGCCGTTCTCGCAGCGCCTGCTGCTGGAACGCGTCAAGGCGGTGCTGCGTCGCGCCGGAATCGTCGAACAGGGCGAAGCGCCCGAGGTGACCGCCGAGCTCAACGCCAAGTCGCTCAAGCGCGGCAAGCTGGTCATGGACGCCGCCCGCCACGAATGCACCTGGGACGGCAAGCCGGTGCGCCTGACCGTGACCGAGTTCCTGCTGCTGCACGCCCTGGCCCAGCGCCCCGGCTTCGTCAAGAGCCGCGACAACCTGATGGACGCCGCCTACGATGACCAGGTCTATGTCGACGACCGCACCATCGACAGCCACATCAAGCGCATGCGCAAGAAGTTCCGCGTCGTCGATCAGAACTTCGATTCCATCGAGACCCTGTATGGCGTCGGCTATCGCTACAAGGAAATCTGATGTTACCCCATCTCCCCGCAAGCGGGGAGTATGGTGGCCCAAAGGGCCGGATGGGGAGCTAATCGGCTTGTTTCCGAACACATCCCACCTTGGCCCCTCACCCCAGCCCTCTCTCCGTATACGGGGAGAGGGGGAATGTCACTATGCCCGATAGACCCTGGTACAAACGCCTGACCCTGGGCCAGTCTCGCCTCGGCCGGCTGATTTTCGGCCTCAACCTGCTGGGTCTGCTGATCCTGGTCATCGGCGCCCTGGTGCTCTCGGACCTGCGCCGCGGCCTGATCAAGACCCAAATGGAATCGCTGACCGCCCAGGCCGACCAGATGGCCGCCGTCATGGCCGAGGTCGCCAGCGGCGACGGCGACGAAGCCCAGCTTCAGCCCTATTACGCCGTCAAGGCCATCGACAAGTTCATCCCGCCGCAGCAGCGCGCCCGCCTGTACGACGATCAGGGCAAGCTGTTGTCCGACGGAGTGTGGACGGCCGATTCCTATCTCGATACCGACCGCGTCGAGGTCCGCGACCTGGGCCCCGCCCGCAAGCCCGGCGAGCCGGCGCCGCCCGACAAGAGCGCCAAGCACGCCGCCCAGCGCGCCGAGGCCGGCCGCGAGCTGCATCTGGAGGTCATGGAAGCCCTGGCCGGCGCCGATGTCGCCGAGGTGCGCCTCAACGAACGCGGCGAGAAGGTGGTGTCGGTTTCAGTGCCGCTGCGCCGCGTCAAGCAGGTGCTGGGCGTCCTGACCATCGAGGGCGAGAACGTCGACAAGATCGTGCAGGAACAGCGCCTGGCCATGGTGCCGTTCATCCTGGTCGCCCTGGGCGTGACGCTGTTCTCGTCCATACTGATCAACTGGCTGGTCAGCCGGCCGATCCAGCGCCTGTCCACCGCCGCCGACAATGTGCGCATGGCCCAGACGCGCGCCATATCCCTGCCGGACCTTGAGGCGCGCCGCGACGAGATCGGCGTGCTGGCGCGTTCGCTGGAATCGATGACCGATACCCTATGGCGACGCATGGAGGAGATCGACCGCTTCGCCGCCGATGTCAGCCACGAGATCAAGAATCCGCTGACCTCGATCCGCAGCGCGCTGGAAACCCTGGTCCTGGTCAAGGACGAGGACGCCAAGGCGCGGCTGATGGCGGTCATCAGCCAGGACGTGCGCCGCCTCGACCGGCTGATCACCGATATTTCCAACGCCTCGCGGCTGGACGCCGAACTGTCGCGTGAGGTGCCCAAGCGCGTCGAGGTCGGCACCCTGCTCGACGACATCGTCTCGCTGTACCAGCAAAGCCGCCGCGACGGCGCGGTCAATGTCACCTTCACCCGCACGGTGCCGGCGGGCCAGGCCCAGGTCAACGGCCGCGAGGGTCCTCTGGGTCAGGTGTTCCGCAACGTCATCGACAATGCGCGCTCGTTCTCGCCCGAGGGCGGCACGGTGCGCGTCAGCCTGTCACCCAATCCCGATCCGGCCCTGCCGCTGCTGATCGCCTTCGAGGACGACGGCCCGGGCATTCCGGAGGAAAACCTGGAAACCATCTTCCAGCGTTTCTATACCTCCCGGCCCAAGGGCACCAAGTTCGGCAGCAATTCGGGCCTCGGCCTGTCGATCTCGCGCCAGATCATCGAGGCGCACCACGGCCGTATCTGGGCCGAAAACCGCAAGGACGCTGACGGCCACATCACCGGGGCACGTTTCTCGATCCTGTTGCCGTTCGCCTGATTCGCTTTTCGGCGGTCGCCTTTTGCATTTGCGAAGCGGCTGTGTATGAATAGGCCCATGTCCAAGCTCGTTGTCCACGCCACTTGTCTCAGCCTGCTGGTCGGGCCGGACTGGCGCGGCGTACTGATCCTGGGTCCGTCGGGCAGCGGCAAGAGCGACCTGGCCCTGCGCGCCATGCAGTCGGGCTGCGCGCTGATCGCCGACGACTATGCCTGCCTGTGGTCGTCCGGCGGCTTTCTGTATGCCGGCGCTCCCGACACCATCGCCGGCAAGATGGAAATCCGGGGTCTGGGCATTACCGACGCCAGCCAGCGGCGCATGACGCGCGTCACCCTGGCCGTCCTGGCCCAGTCCGATCCCGTCGAGCGCTTGCCGGAGGCCGAGGTCACCCCCATATTGGGTCATGACATCGCCACCATCCGCCTCAATCCGCGCGAGGCGTCGAGCGTGCCGAAGCTGCTGACGCGCCTGCGACAATAGCCTTGCCTCTTCTCGCGGCACTTGAGCGATTTCCAGACCCGTCAGGGTTTGGCAAGGGCGAAGGCCCGCCCGAGCTTATGCGAGGAGCCTCGCGGCGCTTGAGCGGAGATATGTTACAAATACAGCACGGAACTGCCTCGCGGTGCGATGCGTGCGCAAAACGCATTTTGCAGTGCGATGCAAACGGCCTAGACTGGTCCCTTCCCCACGCGGGCTCCCGATCCGCCAGTCATGGTCAAGATTATGTTTACACGGCTCATGCGACAAAGGACCGGGAGAGTAAGGATTATGCGTACATGATCGGACTGGTGATCGTCACTCATGGCAGGCTGGCCGAGGAATTCGTGGCGGCGATGGAGCACGTGATGGGCCCGCAGACCCAGCTCACCGCCATCTGCATCGGCCCCGAGGACGACATCGCCCAGCGCCGCAAGGACATACTGGAAGCCACCTTCGGCAACGATACCGGCGAAGGCGTGATCCTCCTGACCGACATGTTCGGCGGCACGCCCTCCAACCTGGCCATTTCGGTCATGGAACAGACCCGCGCAGAGGTCATCGCCGGGCTCAACCTGCCGATGCTGATCAAGCTGGCGACCCTTCGCAAGAACGAATCGCTGAGCCAGTGCGTCTGTCACGCCCAGGAGGCCGGCCGCAAATATGTCACCGTCGCCTCCTACGTGTTGTCGGGCGACAACTGAATTTCGTCACGCCGCTTGCCGTCGGCCGGGAAAGTTCCCACTTTACGCAACAAGCGAATTCCCGCATCCTTAACATCTAGAAAAACGCGCTGCCAGGGAGGCGCCGATGGACGAGACGGAGCTGCCCGTCCGCGCCCAGGTCGAGATCCGCAACCAGAAGGGCCTGCATGCCCGCGCCTCGGCCAAGTTCGTCAAGCTGGCCTCAAATTTCGAGGGCACGCAGATACATGTCGTCAAGGACGATAACCGTGTCGACGCCCAATCGATCCTGGGCCTGATGATGCTGGCCGCCTCGATCGGTTCGACGATCGAGATCGAAGCCACGGGCCCGCAGGCCCAGGAAGCCGTCGATGCCCTGGCCGGCCTGGTCAACAACCTGTTCGACGAGGGCGAATGAAGGTCCGACAAACGATTGTCCTGATCATCGGCGCCACCCTCCTGGCCGCGCCCCTTGCCGTCCATGCTGAGGGTGAGGGCACCCCGAAATCGGCGACGGTCACCAAGAAAAAGCACAGGCCGGCCGTTCAGCCCGTCGCCACGCCGGCCGCGCCAATCCCCTACGCCACCTATTCCGGCCTCAGCCCGGACATGGCCAAGGCACTGACGCCATCGACCACACAGGCCGTGCCACAGGCGGCCCCGGATGTCGCCGCCACGCCCGACATGCTGCCGCAACCGGTCGAAGCGACAACACCACCTCCGCCACCACCCCCGCCGCCCGCGGCCCAGACAGCACCGGAACAGGCCTCCGCGCCCACGTCGCAGCCGGCGCCAGACGAAATCTCGCTGCGCTGCGACACCACCGTGCGCAACGGCAAGCGAATCCTTTCGACCGGCAGCTTCTACATCGACCTGTTCCCGTCACCGGTCTTTCCCGACGCCCACGCCGACTTCAAGTTCCTGCTGGCCGATCCGGGCCACCCGTCACTGATCCGCGACAGCATCTGCCTTGATACGCTCTGTTCGGCCGACGTCACCGGCCAGGCCTACTACCTCGTCAACATGCGCACCAAAAAAGGTAAGGCGCTGCGCATCACGCTCGACCGCCTGCAAGGCACCTTCTACGCTGAAAAAGTCGACGGCGGCCACCATCTCGGCGAAGACGGCACCTGCACACCGCAAGCCCTGCCGCAGGCGAAGTTCTGACCCGCTTGGTGTTTGTTTCAACGAATCTTGGCGGAGAAAATGCGTTGTGGGGCGGCGAAAACCGTTAGCTTACGAGAAACGGAGCGCAGCGTACTTGAGTACGTGAGCACCGTATCGCCCTAGCATCGTGAAAACGATGCGTAAACGCATCGATGGGATGGCGGTTTGCAGACCGCCACGACGCATTTTCACACCAATGCCATGTCGTCGCGATGGATGACTTCATCCCCCATGGTATAGCCGAGCAGGTTTTCGATATCCTTGCTGGTCCGGCCGCGAATGGTGCGGATATCCTCGGCATTGTAGGCGACGATGCCGCGCGCGATTTCCTGACCCGACGGCGCGATGATCGACACGCTGTCGCCCTTGTCGAACTGGCCGATGATCTCGACGATTCCCGACGGCAGGAGCGACTTGCCATTATGCAGCGCCCGCACCGCGCCTTCGTCCAGCATCAGCTTGCCGGCCGGCGCCACCGTGCCGGCGATCCAGGCCTTGTAGGCGGCACTGAGCGAGGCCTGCGGGCGGATCAGCGTGAAGCGAGCGCCGGTGATGCCGGCCAGTTGCGACAGGGGCTCGGTCACGCCACCAAAGGCGATCAGGGTGGCGCAACCGGCCGAGCCGGCGATGCGGGCGGCGGCGATCTTGGTCGCCATGCCGCCGGTGCCGACGCCGGCCTGCACATTGGCGCCGCCGGCCATGGCCTCGATCGAGGCGTCCAACTTGTGCACCACCGGAATGTGCCGTGCCTCGGGATTGCGGCGCGGATCGTCGGTGTACAGGCCATCGATGTCCGACAGCAGGATCAGCACTTCCGAACGCACCAACTGTGCCGTCCGGGCCGCCAGCCGGTCGTTGTCGCCGTAACGGATTTCCTCGGTCACCACCGTGTCGTTTTCATTGACGATCGGAATGCAACCCAGTTCGAACAGGGTCTCGACCGTGGCGCGGGCGTTCAGCCAGCGCCGGCGCTTTTCGGTGTCCTCGCGCGTCAGCAGGACCTGCGCCGTCTTGAGACCGACCTGGGCAAAGGCGTCCTCCCACGCGCTCATCAGGCGCGGCTGGCCGGCGGCGGCGGCGGCCTGCTTTTCGTCGAGCTTGAGCTTGGCCCGGGTCATGCCGACATAGCGCCGCCCCAGCGCGACCGCACCCGACGACACCAGGGTCACGTCCTTGCCCGCAGCCTTCAGCGCGGCGATATCGCGCGCCAGGCCGGCCAGCCACGCCGCGTGGGCGCCTCCGGTGGCGCCGTCAACCACCAGGGCCGAGCCGACCTTGATGGTAACGCGCCTGGCGGCAGCCAGGACGTCCGGCCAGACGGGGGATTTCGGGGCGGGCGCGGACATCGGGTCCCTGGTTTTAAGGTCTTTATCTGGCAAGACGAAAGTGATAGGTCGCGCGGGCTTGTATCGCTTGCGCCGCCTGGCTGCAAGTCCCGGAAATGGTAACAAAATGAACTATATAGGTACGCGCGGGTTCGATCACGGCCGCGATTTCGCCGGCGCCCTGCTCGACGGCCTGGCGCCCGACGGCGGCCTCTACGTGCCCGAGACCTATCCGCGTCGCGACGATCTCGGCGATCTGGCTGCCGGTCCTTACCACAAGCTGGTCGAAGCGTTATTGACGGATTTCGGCGTCGGCATCCTCGGTCACGACGCCGTGGAAGCCGCCGCGGCGCGCACGGCGGCCGCCTTCCTGCGTGACGGCCAGACGCCGCTGACTCAACTGTCGGACACTCTGTGGCTGCTGGAGCTGTATCACGGCCCGACCCTGGCGTTCAAAGACATGGCTATGCAGATGATGGCGCCCTTGACCGACGCGGCCCTGGCCCGACGCGGCGAGACCCTGACCCTGGTCACCGCCACCTCGGGCGACACCGGTGCGGCCGCCGTGCGGGCATTCGCCGGATCGGAGCGCGTACGCTTGATCGTCTTCCATCCGCTCGGTCGCGTCTCGCCTGTGCAACGGCTGCAGATGACCACGGTCGAGGCCGGCAATGTGCTCAATATCGGCGTCGAGGGCGATTTCGACGACTGCCAGCGCATGGTCAAGTTCCTGCTCGGCGACGCGTCACTGAAGGAACGCGGGCTGATCTCGTCGGTCAACTCGATCAACTGGGGCCGTCTGCTGGGCCAGGTGCCATACTATCTGGCGGCTGCCGCGGCGTCGGGTGCGGACAGGCCGGAGTTCGTCGTGCCGACCGGCAATTTCGGCGATGCCTTCGCCGGCTGGGTGGCGCGCAAGGTCGGCGGCAAAGTCGGCCACCTTCATGCCGCCGTCAACCAGAACGACGCGCTCAACCAGGCCATCAATCACGGTCTCTATATTCGCCACCGGGCGGTCGAATCGGCCAGCGTCAGCATGGACGTGCAGGCGCCGTCCAATTTCGAACGGCTGGTCTTCGAGGCATCCGGCCGCAGCATCGAGGGCACCAAGGGCCTGTTCGACGCCTTCCACGCCACCGGGCATGTCCATCTGTCGCCCGACTTGCAAGCGGCGCTGAAAGCCGAGGTCACCGCCTCGACGATCAGCGAAGCCGAAACGGCGGAAACGATCAGGCTCACATACGACCGCTTCGGCAAGGTCATCTGCCCGCATACCGCCGTGGCCATGGCCGCCGCGCTCAAGCGCGATCAAGGCCAGCCTCAGATCGTCCTGGCCACCGCCCACCCGGCCAAATTCCCGGAGTTTGTCACCCAGGCGCTGGGCTTCGCACCTGAAGTGCCCGACGCGATCCAGTGCCTGAACGGCCTGAAGGAAACCATCCGCGCCATGCCCAATGACGACCATGAGGCGCTCAACGCGGTCCGGGCGTTTACGGCCTAGAAATAGTCCGCTCCGCCGGCCACGCCCCGGTGGTAGTCGAGCCGGCGGTAGAAGGCTTCCGGGTCCTTGGGCTTCACCACCCATGACGGGTCGTGGTTGAGCAGGTCGTACAGCCGCGTCAGGGTGAAGCGCACCGCCGACCCCCGCGCGAACAACGGCAGGGCGTTGATTTCCGCCTCCAACAGCGGACGCACGGCGTGATAAGCGCGCGCGAACGCCCGGATCATTTCGGGCAGGGGCTGGCCGCCCGGCGTGAAGCCCCAGGCATTGAGCGCCACCGCCAGGTCGTAGGCGTAGAAGTCGGTGCAGGCGTAATAATAGTCGATGACGCCGGTAACCTGACCGTCGTCGTTCATCAGCACATTGTCGGTGAAATAGTCGGCGTGGACGGCGCCTCTCGCCAGATCGGCGGGCCAGCGTTCGGCCAGCCACGCCAGTTCGGCGCGGAAATCGGTCAGGATGGCCAGGGCGCGCGGCGAGGTCGCCGCCTTCGGCTCGCAGCGTTCGATCAGGTACGGCCAAACGTGCGGCCCCATGCTGTTGACACGTGCCTGCGGAAAATCGCCGCCCATGAGGTGAAGCCTGGCCAGCCACTCTCCCGCCGAAGCGGCATGGCGCGTGTCGGGATTGCGCGGCCATCGTCCCGGCAGCCACTTGATCAGCGCCGCCCACTTGCCGTTGATCTGGCCCAGGCTCGAACCATCGCGCATCAGGGCCGGACCCGGCGCCGGGTACCCCTTGCGGTCGAGATAGAGCGTATAGTCCATGAACCACGGCAGGTCGTCCTGCGGTGTCGCCGCCTCGAACAGGGTCAGGGCGTAAAGCCCGGTCGTGGTCTCGACCTTGAAATTGGTGTTCGACACGCCCTCCTCGATACCTTCGAGGTGGCGCAGTTCACCGATGTCGTAGGCGGCCAGGAAGGCGCGGGCATCATCCTCGGACACGGGAGTGAAAACGGCCATGGCGCGGGTTCGGGATCCTGAAACGGCGAAAAATCCAGCCTATAATCACAAGGATTTAAAAAATCTACGCCGTAAGCCAAGCGCCGCGGCTGTCGGTCGCCTGGAAGCCTGCCTTTTGCAGGCCGAGCTTGATAACCGGCGAACCCCGCATCAGGCTCCACAGGTTGCCGGTCATGTAGTTGTCCAGCATGGCCAGCACCGGCCCGGTGTCAAGCGCGATCCAGTCCTTGCCGACCCAGCCGGCGGAAGCCGTGATACGCCCGGTCGTGGTCGCACCGGTATAGGTCGGATTGAAAGCGTCATAGAAGCCATAGTCGCCGTAGATATCGGCGCCGTAGCGCGCCTTCAGAGTCTGCACCACCTGCCAGGTTTCGCCGGGCGTGAACGGCAGCGAGGCCAGAGCCGCCCACGGCGCGATCGTGCCGTCGTCGAAGCCGCCATCGATGGCCATGCCCCTTGCCGCATAGGTCTTGTAGGTCCGGCCGCCCACCGTCGCATCCGCCGGGCCATCGCAGGCGGTGAAACCCCACATGTCCTGGCCATAGCCGGTGAAGCCCATCGGGTTCTGGCGCGCGTATTCGCGCTGGGCCAGGGTGGCGCGCTTCGCGTTCTCGAAATAGTCGATGCCCTTGCCGCGTATATAGGCGTCGGCAATGCCCCGGAAATCGAACCAGCACGCATTGAACTGCTGCACGAACAGCGATGGAAAGCCGAGATAGGTCTGGCCCATATAGCTGCCCCAGGTGGCGGCATAGGTCGAGGTCCACACGTCCCAGGCCGAGGCCGGCACCGGGAAGGTCGGCGAAGCGAAAGCCAGCAGGTAGACCATCATGGCTTCGTTGAAGCCGGTCCATTCATAGCTGATGAAGCCCGTCTCCGGCGTCCAGCCGTGGCCGATGGCACCGTCGGGCTTGACGAGCCAGGTCCATTCGACGCGTTCGTAGATCGCCTGGGCCAGGGTGCGGATTTCGGCTTCGGTGGCGTCGGCGCTGTCGAAATACTGGGCGGCAGTCAGGGCGCCCATCAGGAACAGGGCTGTGTCGATGGAGCTGATTTCGGCCGTACCGTCTCGCAGGCCGGTCGTCATATCGAGGAAGTGGTAGAAGAAGCCGTTATAGCCGATCATGCCGCTGGCATCCGGGCCCTGCGGCGCGTCGTGGAAATGGCGCAGCGTGATTGCCGTCCGCGCAGCGGCGTCGGCTCTGGCGACATAGCCGTTCATGGCGCCGATGACATTGGCGGTCAGGGCGAAACCAACTCCCGCGATCGAAGAGGAGGAGGCCGTCGGCGTGCGGTCGGGCACAAGGCCGAAGGTTGTGCCGCCGCGATCCCAGAACAGGTTGAAGGCACGGCGATGAATATCGAGCAGGAAGGCATCGTTGACCGCCGGCGCGGTGACCGGAAAGGCCGGTGACGACGAACTGCTGGACGAGGATAGCGCGCCGCCGCCTGACGAGCTGCCACCACCGCCACCGCAGGCGAACAGCAGGGGGGCGGCGCTCACCGCCAGGGAAGCAAGCAGGGCACGGCGGTTTAAGGAATGGGTCGGCATGGCGTATTAAGCCTGCCCCATGTAAACGCTTACGGCAAGTTTTACACTGAATTTACAGTAAAAATTAAGCCGGCTTCTTGGGATCCGGTGACAGGAAGGTGGCCGCCGCCCTGCCGACGCGCGAGATAAACAGCGTGTTGAGGCCATCGAAAACCGCCACGCCGATCCGTTCAGGCAAGCCCTCGCCTTCCACAGGTTCACGGCTCATGGCGGCTATGCCCAAGGCACCGAGGGCCAGGACGATCGCGGCCAAGGCGACCAGGGCGACGAGCAGCAAAAACGCGACCATGGTGTCTTCTTTCTGAAGCCTGAACTTGGATTATACCGAGCGCCGGTTGGCGGCGCCGAAGATGAGCAGCAGAATCACGGCGCCCGCCGTGGAAATCAGGATCGAGCCCAAGATACCGAACCAGACGATGCCCAGCAGATTGGCCAGGAAACCGCCGATGATCGAGCCGATCAGCCCGACAATCAGGTTGCCGAGCAAACCGCCGCGGCCACCGGTAATCATGTGCGCCAGCCAGCCAGCGACAATGCCGACCAGAAGCATGGAAAGAACGCCGTAAACGTGCATGACAGCCTCCCGTAACAGGTTTATGCGGCCACAATGCGACCAGCTGTCATAAAAAGGCGATGCGGATATCCCGGCCGTTAACCCGAGAATCGCTAAATTCCGCCATTAGAATCCATCGCTTGGGATACCCGGCGCGATTTGTTAGTCAGCCTGCGCGAAAAGGACACCGCCATGGCCAAGACCGTTTCTTCCGTCACCGACCTGATCGGCAATACGCCGCTGATCCGCCTGAAGGGCGCTTCGGAGGCCACCGGCTGCGAAATCTATGGCAAGGCCGAATTTCTCAATCCCGGCCAGTCTATCAAGGACCGGGCAGCGCTGTGGATCATCCGCGACGCCGAAAAACGCGGCACGCTGAAGCCCGGCGGCACCATCGTCGAGGGCACGGCCGGCAATACCGGCATCGGCCTGGCCATGGTCGCCAACGCGCTGGGCTATCATTGCAGGATTGTCATACCGCGCACCCAGGCGCAGGAAAAAAAGGACGCCATCCGCCAGCTGGGCGCCGAACTGATCGAAGTCGACGCCGTGCCCTACGCCAATCCGAACAACTATGTCCGTTATTCGGGCCGGCTGGCCGAGGAGATGGCGGCGGCGGGGGAAAGCGTCGTCTGGGCCAACCAGTTCGACAATGTCGCCAACCGCCAGGCCCATATCGACGGCACCGGCCCGGAAATCCTGGCCCAGACGGACGGCAAGGTCGATGGCTTCATCTGCGCCGTCGGTTCGGGCGGGACGCTGGGTGGTGTCAGCCTGTACCTGAAATCGCAGAAACAGGACGTGCAGATCGGCCTGGCCGACCCTTTCGGCGCGGCGCTCTACAGCTACTACACCACCGGCGAGCTGAAATCGGAAGGCTCCTCGATCACCGAAGGCATCGGCCAGGGTCGCATCACCGCCAACCTGGAAGGCATCGAGGTCGACCGGTCTTATCGCGTCGGCGACGAGGAATGGCTGCCGGTGCTCTATGACATGATCCGCACGGAAGGCCTGTGCCTGGGCACGTCGTCGGCGCTGAACGTCGTCGGCGCCATGAAGATGGCGCGCGATCTGGGCCCCGGCAAGACGGTCGTCACCGTGCTGTGCGACTACGGCAATCGCTATGCCTCGAAGATCTTCAATCCGGCTTTCCTGAAGGACAAGGGTCTGCCCACCCCGCCGTGGTTTCCCGAACCCGAGGCGGTATAGTGGAGGGTCATCAGCCTATGCTGTTTTTCGCCCTCCCCATTCGTGGGGAGGGGGGACTGTCGCTTGCGACGGTGGGAGGGGCTTTGACTGGCAGAAAGGCCCCCTCCGTCAGCTACGCTGACACCTCCCCCATGAATGGGGGAGACGGGACTATCCAGCTCCAACCTATCTCATATATCCTGCGCGGCGAAGACCGGCGTCTCGCGCGCGGCCGGGGTCTGCGGCTGGTCGGCATGGGCCTGGCCACGCAGCCAGTCCATGAAACGCAGCTGGGCCGGAGACGGATCACGCGACTGCGGCCACACCAAATAATAACCGTAATCGAGCGGCCGATCCTTTTCGTCGAACAGGACCATCAGACGTCCCGCCGAAAGATCGGCCTCGGCGATGGTGCGCTTGGCCAAAGCCACCCCGCGTCCGGCCACGGCCGCCTCAATGACCATGGACGACTGGTTGAAACGCAGGCCGCGCGAGGCGTCGACGCCTTCGACGGCGTGCGCCTTCAGCCACATCGCCCAGTCGGGGCAGGACGGATCGGTTTCGCCGCCAACATCGTGCAGGAGCTGGTGGTGGGCCAGGTCGGCGGGCTTGCGGATCGGGGCGGCGTCGAACAGGGCGGGCGAGCACACCGGCACCACGCTTTCGGCCAGCAGGTGCTCGACGTGCAACCCGTTCCAGTGGCCGCTGCCGTAACGGACGGCCAGGTCGATGTCGGACACGGCGAAATCGACCGGCGCCATGTCGGCCGAAACCCAGACATCGATATCCTCATTAGCGGCGCTAAACTCATACAGCCGCGGCATCAGCCACTTGGCGGCGAAGCTCGGCGCGGCGGAGACGGTGACCCGGCCCTTGCTGGTGCCGGCCTTCATCAGGCGCGTCGCCTCGAACATCTTTTCGAACGCTTCCCTCAGGATGGCGGCCGAGGCCTTGCCGGCATCGCTGAGCACGACGCGGCGGCCGTCGCGGACGAACAGCTCCACGCCGACATGGTCCTCCAGCAGACGAATCTGCTGCGACACCGCGCCCGGCGTGACGAACAGCTCTTCGGCCGCCTGCTTGAAGCTTTCGTGCCGCGCCGCCGCCTCGAACACCCGAAGCGCCGACAACGGCGGCAATCGATCCCGCGACATGTGTTGCCTAAACCCTTGCTAACCCGCCGGGCTGCTATATAGCGCCCATCAGTTTAAGAAAACTAATCTTGAGACGGTCTGGAGAAAATTATGAGCGATGCCGCCAATCCGCTACACCATGTGGAGGCGCTGGAAGCTGGCCAGAGCTGGACCACCGATGTCGCCATTATCGGCGCCGGGCCGGTCGGCCTGTTCGCGGTGTTCGAACTGGGCCTGCTCGACATCAAGTGTCACCTGATCGACATCCTCGACAAGGTCGGAGGCCAGTGCGCCGAGCTGTATCCAGAAAAACCGATCTACGACATCCCGGCCTGGCCGATCATTTCGGGCGACGATCTGACCAAAAGGCTGCTTGAACAGATCCATCCGTTCGGCGCGAAATACCATCTCGGCGAAATGGCCGTCGCCATCCACAAGGATGAAGAGACAGGCCTGTGGGAACTGACCACCGACCAGAAGACGGTCGTTCGCGCCAAGGCCATCGTCATCGCCGCCGGCGGCGGTTCGTTCCAGCCGAAGAAGCCGCCGATCCCCGGCATCGAGGGCTTCGAAGCCATCGGTCCGGGCCTGGGCGTCCACTACGCCGTGCGCAGGATGGACGCCTTCCGCGACAAGACCATCGTCATTTCAGGCGGTGGCGATTCGGCGCTCGACTGGACGCTGAACCTGCAGCCCCTGGCCAAGCGGGTGACCCTGATCCACCGCCGCGACGACTTCCGCGCCGCGCCGCACAGCGTGGCCAGGATGCGCGAACTGGTTGCCGGGGGGAAGATGGACCTGGTCATCGCCCAGGCCGTGGCGCTGAAGGGGGAAACCGGCACCGCGCTGGAGGCGGTGCATATCGAGGATGCCGACGGCGTGTCGTCCTACCTGCCCGCCGACGCCTTCCTGCCCTTCTTCGGCCTGACCATGAAGCTGGGTCCGGTGGCCGAATTCGGGCTCAATCTGCATGAAAACCTGATCCCGGTCGATACCGAGAAGTTCGAGACCTCGACACCCGGCATCTTCGCCATCGGCGACATCAACCACTATCCGGGCAAGCTGAAACTGATCCTGTCGGGCTTCCACGAAGCGGCCCTGATGGCGCAGAAGGCCCACCAGTACGTCCACCCGGACCGTAAGCTGAGGTTCCAGTACACCACTTCGTCGAGCGACCTTCAGAAGAAGCTGGGTGTGAAATAGCCGGGGCACGGCCCCTGCACCCGTCACGCGATGCCGGGTCAAGGTGATCCAGTCCGCATGGGTCTTCGTATGAGCCTGCGCAGACCGGGGAGCGGATCATGGCGGCACAGGACTTTCATCTCGTCACCGAATGGCGGCTGGATGCGCCGGTCGAGCGCGTCTGGGAGGTGCTGACGACGCCCGAGGACTGGCCCAGTTGGTGGAAGGCGGTCAGGAAAGTCGAGCTGCTGCAAAGGGGCGATGACGACGGCGTCGGTTCGCTGCGGCGGATGACGTGGCGCACCGCCCTGCCCTACAGTCTCGCTTTTGACATGCGTATGACCAGGATCGCGCCGATGACCCTGATCGAAGGCGAGGCGTCGGGCGAACTCGACGGCACCGGACGCTGGACGATCCGCGCCGATGGCCACGTGACGCATGTGCGCTATGACTGGATCGTCCGCGTCACCAAACCGTGGATGCGCCTGTTTGCCCCCATCCTTCGGCCGGTATTTACCTGGAACCACCACATTGTCATGGGCTGGGGCCTGGAAGGCATCCGGCGCAGGCTAAGCCTTTAGGTCCGTTTCCGGACGATAGAACAGGCCAAGTTTCAAACTCTCCCCGATCCGTGACGCGCGAACCATGAAGTATTCGACCGCACGCTCGTCCGGCGCCAGGTCGCGCAGGGTCTGCTCGAACAGGTAGAGCCACGCACCGAAATGCGCCGGTTCGATGGACGGGATGCGCAAATGCGCCTGCATCGGCCGGCCATTATAGGTGCCGGTGCTGAGCGCCACCGACGCCCAGAACGATTTCAGCCTGCTCAGATGATCCGGCCAGTCGGTGACCGCGCCGTCAAACACCGGCCCCAGCTGAGGATGCCGGCGCACGCGGGCATAGAACTCATCGACCAGGCGCGAAATGAACGCCTCGTCGATACCCAGGCATGCGGCGTCCTCGCGGATTTTGCGGCGGGCTTCGATGGCATCTGGGCTGGACATGGCCGGGATATAGGCCACGGCCCCGTCCGGCGCCATGCGGCATTTGCGCCAAAATAGCCTCCCTAAACCTTCGGACCATAAAGCATCGTTTTGCATTGCGGCAACGCTTCCTTACATTCTGAAGCGTAAGGTAATGCCGATGTTAGCTCTTCCCCTGTCCTGGCCCCTGACTGACAAGCGCGTCGTGCTGATCGGCGCGGGGCCGTGGCTTGCGCGCAAGGTGACGTTACTGGCGGCGACGCCGGCAAGCCTGCACATCTACATGCCGGTCGAGCCGCAACGCATCGAGGCGGCTGCAGAAACCTTCAACCGGTGGCCGGAAAGCGCCGAGCTGGAGGGCGCCGCCCTGATCGTGGTAGCGTTCGAGGACCGTCCGTTGGCTGAGCACGGAGCGGCGTTGGCACGGACATCGAAGGCTCCGCTCAATGTCGTCGATTATCCCGACCTCAGCGATTTCCACTTTCCCGCTATCGTCGATCGCGGACCTTTAAGCATCGGTATCGCCACCGGCGGGACGTCGCCGGTGCTGGCGCGCGAGACGCGGGCGAAGATCGAGGCGGCCGTTCCGCCGTCCGAGGCGCATCTGGCCGAGTTTGCCCTGCGCCTGTCGCCAATCCTCCGTGTACGGATTAATGATGTCGATGAGCGGCGCCGCGCCTGGGAAGACATCCTGAAATCACCGGCCGCCGAACTGGCGCGCGCCGGCAGGATCGACGAAGCGCTGGCGGTTGTTGAGCTTTCCGATGCCCCGCGCCAGGGCGTCGTCCATCTGGTCGGTGCCGGGCCGGGCGACCCGGAACTGCTGACGCTGAAAGCCTTGCGCCTGCTGTCCGAAGCCGATGTCATCGTCTACGATCGCCTGGTCGGCGACGGCATCCTGGCCCTGGCCCGGAGGGATGCCGATCGCTTCTACGTCGGCAAGGCGCGCTCCAATCATTCTGTACCTCAGGACCAGATCCACGACCTGCTGGTCGAGCAGGCACGGCTGGGCAAACGCGTCGTGCGCCTGAAGGGCGGCGATCCGTTCGTTTTCGGACGCGGCGGCGAGGAAGTCGAGGCCTTGCGCGCAGCCGGCATCGAGGTCCACGTCACGCCCGGCATTACGGCGGCACTGGGCTGCGCCGCGTCCGCCGGCGTGCCCCTGACCCACCGCGACCATGCGCAGTCGGTGACCTTTATCACCGGCCACAGCAAGGACGGCGACCATTCCAATCCGCTGATGCTCGACTGGTCGGCCCTGTCGGCGCCGCATCATACGCTTGTCGTCTATATGGGCGTGGCGACAGCGCACGAGGTCTCGACCAAGCTGATGCGCCATGGCCGCCTGCCCGACACGCCGGTCCTGGTGATCGAAAACGGCACCCGGCCCGATGCCGCCTATATGCCGGCGACACTGGGAAGCCTGGAAAACACGCTCAAGGCTCAGCCGCCCAAGGGACCGGCCCTGCTGATCATCGGCGAGGTCGCCGGGCTCTATCAGGCGGAAAGCCTGGTCAAAACCGCAACGAAAGTTCTTGAGGAGACGGGCGCATGAAGCTTTTGACCGCCAACCGCCTGAGCGATGGCGTCACCCTGTGGTGGACCGGGGCCGGTTGGGCCGAGGACGGCGCGGACGCACTGCGTCTTGACGATGCCGACGGCGACGTCCTGCTGGCCCAATGGCAGAAGCGCGAGACCGAGGTCGTCGCGCCCTATCTCATTCCCCTGACCGACCGTGGCACACCGGTGCAGCGCGAGCACGTGCGCGAATTCGTCCGCGCCAACGGCCCCACCACCGGACCGACCGCGGACGCCCTGTCCCGGGCGTTCCAGCGCGCCGACATTTTCGAGGTCTGAGCATGTACGTCTACGACAATTACGACCACGCCTTCGCCCGCGAGCGCGTCGCCGAGTTTTCCGATCAGGTGGCGCGCCGGCTCAGCGGCGAGTTGACCGAAGACCAGTTCAAGCCGCTGCGGCTGATGAACGGCCTCTACCTGCAACTGCACGCCTACATGCTGCGCGTCGCCATCCCCTATGGCCTCCTGTCGCCGCGCCAGATGCGCAAGCTGGCCCATATCGCGCGCACCTACGATCGCGGCTTCGGCCATTTCACCACGCGCACCAACCTGCAGTACCACTGGATCAAGCTGGCGGAGGCGCCGAAGATCCTGGAGGAACTGGCCGAGGTCGAGATGCACGCCCTGCAGACTTCGGGCAACTGCATCCGCAACACCACCACCGATCAGTTCGCCTCGGCGGCGAAGGACGAATTCGAGGATCCGCGCCCGTGGGCAGAGCTGATCCGCCAGTGGTCGTCGAACCACCCGGAATTTTCCTTCCTGCCGCGCAAGTTCAAGATCGCCATCACAGGCGCGAAGAAGGACCGCGCCGCCATCCGCCTGCACGATATCGGCCTGCACCTGACACCGAAGGGTTTCGATGTCTATGTCGGCGGCGGCATGGGCCGGACGCCGGCCCTGGCGCACCTGATCCGCGCCGGCGTGTCGGGCAGTGAACTGCTGAGCTATCTCGAAGCCTGCCTTCGCGTCTATAATCGCTATGGCCGCCGCGACAATTCCTACAAGGCGCGCATCAAGATCCTGGTTTCCGCCTTGGGGCCGGAGGAATACGGCCGCCAGGTCGCCGAGGAATGGGCGACGCTCGACAAGGCGCGCATCGATCCGCCGCAGGAAGAAGTCGATCGCATCAAGGCCTTCTTCCCCGAGCCGCCCTATGCCGACACGCCGTTCGATGCGGCGGCTCAGGCGCGCCAGGAGCTGGCCGATCCAGCCTTTGCCCGCTGGGTGAAGAACAACACCCATCCGCACAAGCGCGACAACCACGTCTCGGTGACCATTTCGCTGAAGCCGATCGGCGAGACTCCGGGCGACGCCTCGGCCGACCAGATGGACGTCATCGCCGACCTAGCTGAACAGTATGCCTACGATGAACTGCGCGTGACGCACGAGCAGAATATCACCTTCCCGCACGTCGCCCGCGCCGATCTGTATGAACTTTACAGCCAACTCGACGCCGCAGGCCTCGGCACCGCCAATGTCGGCAAGATCAGCGATATCATCTGCTGCCCGGGCCTTGACTATTGCAGCCTGGCCAATGCGCGTTCGATCCCCCTGGCGCAGGAAATTTCCCGGCGCTTTGACGATGCTCAGTATACGGATAAAATCGGCGACCTGTCGATCAAGATGTCCGGCTGCATCAATGCCTGCGGACACCACCATGTCGGCAATATCGGCATATTGGGCGTCGACAAGCAGGGTATCGAATTCTACCAGATTCTGCTGGGCGGCCGCGCCGACGAGAACGCCGCCCTGGGCCAGATTACCGGCAAGGGCCTGTCGGCGGAGGCGGTTCCGGCCGCCGTCGAGCGTGTAGTGCAGTTGTACCTGAAACTGCGCACCGACGATGGCGAAGCCTTCATCGACACCCTGGCGCGCGTCGGTCGCGACGCTTTCGCGGAGGCCCTCTATGAGCCAGCCTAATTCCGCCGCCGAACCGCGCCTGGTCGGCCGTCAGGGCGAAAGCTTGGCCGGCGATGACCTGGAGGTGCTCGATTTCACCCAGGCCATCGAAACTCTGGCGGGTTTAAACGGCCGCTACGGCGTCCGCATCAATCCGGGCGAAGACGCCCGCGCGCTTATTCCGTATACGGATCATATTGCCCGCTTCGAGGTCGCCTTCCCCGGCTACCGCGACGGACGCGGCTATTCGACGGCGCGCATCCTGCGCGAGGCGGGCTATACGGGCGCCATCCGCGCTGTCGGTGACGTGCTGCGCGACCAGGTGCTGTTGATGCTGCGCTGTGGCTTCGATGAGTTCCTGCTCAAGGACCGCGACCCGTCCGAAGCCATGCGCCAGGCCGCGGCGCGATTCACCACCGTCTATCAATCCGCCGCCGACGCCCTTGAGCCAGCCTGGGCGCTGCGCCGAAAGGCCAGCGCATGACCGTACTGATGGACTTCGTCCGCGACCGGCCTACCTCGGCCGGCGCCATCCGTGCCGAAGCGCTCAACGCGCGCCTGGCCGGCATGACGCCGCAGGAGATTCTGCGTGTCGCCATCACCGAGGAGTTCGCCGGCAATATCGTCCTGTCGTCGTCGTTCGGCGCCGATTCGGCCGCCCTGCTGCACATGGTGGCGCAGATCGACCGGAGTCTGCCGGTCCTGTTCCTTGACACCGATCGCCATTTCTTCCAGACCCTGCAATACCGCGACGAACTGGCGCAGCGCCTGGGCCTGAGCAACATTATCAATCTCAAGGCCGATGCCGAGGAGGCGACGACCGAGGACGGGCGCGGCACGTTGTGGCGCACCAACCCCGACGCCTGCTGCGACCTGAGGAAAGTCCGGCCGCTGAACCGCGAGATGGAAAAGTGGAGTGCGTGGATTTCCGGCCGCAAGCGCCACCAGAGCGCCAGCCGCGCCAACCTGCCCATCGTCGAATGGGACGGCCGCCATTTCAAGGTCAACCCGCTGGCGGCGTGGACCAAGGCCGACATCGACGCCTATTTCACCGCCCACGACCTGCCGCCGCACCCGCTGGTCGAACAGGGCTTTCCATCGATCGGCTGCTTTACCTGCACCAAGCCGGTGGCCGACGGCGAAGACGCGCGCTCGGGTCGCTGGGCCGGCACCGAAAAGGTCGAATGCGGCATCCACAATCCGATCTATGGCGGTGAAGGCATCTGATCCCTATTGATCCTTGAGATCACCTGCCCCACCTTGGCGGCATGAAGATCCTGCCTCTTGCCACCCTGCTGGGCCTGGCCGCCTGCGCCTCCGCGCCGGCGCCGCAACCCTCGGCCGATATCACACTGCCCGCCACCTTCCAGGACGGCGTCATCTATATCAAGGCATCGGTCAATGGCGCCACACCGGTGTGGATGCTGCTCGACAACGGCACCACGCCCTCGGCCATCGATGTCGGTTATGCCAAAAGTCTCGGCCTGGCGCTGAAGCCCGGCGCGGGATCGGGTACAGGCATCGGCACGGCGAAATTCCGGTTCTTCAATACGTCGGCCAACCTTGCCGCCGGAACGGATGATCGCCGCATCGCCTTTTCGGCCATCGACCTCGGCACGATCAAGGGGCCGGACGGCCAGCCCTTGAAGGGTGTGCTGGGCTACAGCTTCCTGGCCGGACGCATCGCCGTCATCGACTATCCGCGGAGCGAGGTTCATTTCGCCGCCACCGAGGCGCCATGTGCCTGCGACATCGCCATGACGCTGGACAACGACATTCCCGCCGTACCGGTCCGCGTCGCCGGCCATGCGATGCGCGCCCTGATCGACACCGGCGGCGCCTATGACCTGCTGCTGACCCCGGCCGGGGTCACGGCGGCCGGATTGCAGGCCAGTGCCCGCGACGCCAGACCCACGACCGGCTACGGTTACGGCGGCGCGCAGGCGGCAAGTGTCGGCACCGCGCCCGAAATCAGCGCGGGCGGCGTCACCCAGTCCAACCCGCAGACCCTGTTCGCCACCTTCGGCACTTCGCCCTTGAAATCGCCGGCCGCGTTGGGATTTGCCTTTCTCAAGGCGTACAAGGTGACGCTGAACTACCGCGCCCGCACCGTGCGGTTCGAACCATGAACCTCGGTAAGTTCGGCGCCCTGCCGCCCGGCCACGTGCCCGACCTGCTGGCGCCGGGATTGAAGGTGGTGTTCTGCGGCACGGCGCTGGGGCGCGTATCGGCGGAACGGCAGGCCTATTACGCCCATGCCGGCAACGTCTTCTGGCGGACATTGCATGCGATCGGTTTGACGCCGGAACAGTTCGAGCCGAAGGATTATCCCCGCCTGCTGGCGCACGGTATCGGCCTGACCGACCTCAGCAAGAGCCATTTCGGCAACGACGCCGAACTGCCGCCGGACGCGTTCGATACCGAAGCCCTGTGCGAAAAGATCGCACGGTGTCAGCCTAAGGTGCTGGCCTTCACCAGCAAGACGGGGGCTTCGGCCTTTCTCGGCCGTCCGACAGGCCATCTTTCGCTCGGCCCCCAGTCCGGGGCCGTGGGCGACACGCGCCTGTGGGTTTTGCCTTCTCCTTCCGGCCAGGCGCGTATCTTCTGGAACCGGCAGGTTTGGCAGGACCTGGCGAACGCGGTGAAATGACCATGGCTTTCCACTGTCGCAGACCGCGTTTTTCGCGTTTATAAGCCTGAAGCAAGGGTCACATCCGCCGCGCGCGGACCCGTATCATCAGCGTCTTGTGAACCCGGATCGTCTAGTCACCGGCTTCGTCCTGGCGTAAGAGATCACCGGACAGGAGACAACGCCATGACGGTCCTGGTGCACGTGTGGAAGCCGCACGGTTATTCGTTCAGTGCCGTCAAGGCGGGCGAGGAGCGCGCCGTCGGGCACGCCGCCATCGAAGTGCGCGGCCCTTCCGGCAGCGCCTATATGAGCTGGTGGCCCAACGAGGCCGACCGCGAGACGCTGTCCGGCAAGGTCCGCAGCCTGTGGGGCGTGACAGCCAGCAATCATGCCAGCGTCGGCCAGGACACGCGCGAAGAAGGCGGTCGTCCGCCGGTCACTGTCGACGTCACCGGCCTCGACGAAGCCGGCATCCTCACCTGGTGGCGCGACCAGGGCAAGACATCGTGGTCGCTGCTCAACACCAACTGCTCGCAGATCGCCATCGACGCCCTGCGCGCCGGCGGCGGTGACGATTACATCCCGGGCAATGCGCTCAGCCGTTTCTACCAGACCCACAGCGTCGTCTGGCGGCCGCTGCTGGTGCTGGACTACGCCCGGGCCGTGCGCGAAGGCATGGCGCGCACCGTCAACACGAAGAAGAAGCCATGAAGACGGTTCTGGTCGTCGCCGCGGCCCTGGTCGACGACGATGGCCGTGTCCTGCTGGCCCAGCGGCCGGAGGGCAAGGCCATGGCTGGCCTGTGGGAGTTTCCCGGTGGCAAGGTCGAGCCGGGCGAGACGCCCGACGATGCCTTGATCCGCGAACTGCACGAGGAACTGGGCATCACGGTGAAAAAAGCCTGCCTGGCGCCGTTCGTCTTCGCCTCGCACACCTATGACGACTTCCATCTGCTGATGCCGCTGTACCTGATCCGGCGCTGGGAAGGCGAGCCCGAAAGCCGCGAGCACAAGGCGCTGAAGTGGCTTCGTCCCCTCGACATGCGCACCCGCGAGGCCGAATTCCCCATGCCGCCCGCCGATGTGCCACTGGTCGCCTACCTGATCGACTTTATCTAGGGTTAACCTTCGTTAACACCTCCTGAAAACCATCGGTTAGGCGAGTGGCTGTATTGTCAACCGATTGCATAACGGGGAGCGGACCATGACCCAGGTGCCTTCTTACCACGCAAAGGATGATCCCGCCGTCGCGGCGGCGCGAGCGCGCGAACGCATGCGTGCCCTGTCGCATCGCGCTTTCGCCGGCGAACGCAGCCGGCGCATGTTTCCGATGTTCTCGCTGATGGCGCTGCTCTTGGCCGGGCTGCTGTTCTATTTCGACCTGACGCGCATGAACGGGCCGGAAAGTCCGCCCTATGCGCACCATACTACCTACGGGCACAGAAAATAGCTGCGGCCCGGCGATGCATGGCGTAGGATGGCGCAAACCCGAGGGGGGACCGCCATGCACCTGCGTCTTGTCGTAACGGCCCTGTTGCTGGGCTTGGCCGCCTGCCAGCCCAAATCCGCGCCCCAGGGCGTGTCACAGACCACATCGTCATCATCGTCCGCCACAGCGATCGCCGCGCCGACCGCCGACGATGCCAGGGCTTTCCTGACCGGTATCTATAGTCATTATGCCACGGGACCGTCCGACTTCGACCCGGCCTTCAAGGATCAGGCCACCTATTTCGATCCCGAGATGCTCGCCCTGATGCAGGAAGATGCGCGCCTCAACAAGGATGAGGTTGGGGCGCTGGACGGCGATCCCATCTGCGATTGCCAGGATTTTACCAGGATTACCGCCGTGGTCACCATTGACAGCGTCACGGCGACGACCGCCACAGCGACGGTCATCGCGACCGAAACCGACCCGGGCGTCCGCCCGGAGGACCGCAAGCCGCGTCATTTCACCTATAACCTCGTCGTCGTGAACGGCCAGTGGCGCATCCACGACATGACCACGCCGTCGATCCCGTCGCTGCGCCAGCTGTTCATCACCTCGAACAAGGAAGCGGCGGCCTATGCCGCGTCGCAAAGCAGCTAGAGCTTGCCTTCCTTCACGCCCAGCGCGTCGGCCAGTCGCATTTTCGCCGAACCGGGCCGCAGAGGTTTCTGCTGCGAAGCATGCGGCTTCCAGCCCGACAGGGTGATAATCTCGAAGGTCGCCGTGATCCGTCCCTCGGCGTCCGCGAAACGTTCGGCGTAAAGCGCGGCGGTGCGACCGAGCAGCGCCCGGTTCAGCCCCTTGCGCGGCCGGTCGTGCAGCACATTGCTTTCCGCCATCACCCGCAAGTCGGCCATCAGAGCCAGCGGATGGTCGTAGCTGACCGTCACCCGGTCCGTATCGACCACCGGCATGGCGAAGCCGACCCGGCGCATCAGTTCGATCAGGTCCGGGCTTTCGGCGAACGGCGCGATGCGTGGGCCGTAACCGCCGCGCACCTCGATTTCGGCGTCCATCAGGCAGGCGCGCAACTCCCGCAGGGTCTCGCCGCCGAACAGCGAGCCGATGAACAGACCATCGGGTTTCAACGCCCGCAGCACCTGGACCAGCACCCCCGGCAGGTCGTTGACCGTGTGCAGGCCCAGCACGTCGACGGCCAGGTTCAGGCTGTCGTCGCCGAACGGCAATGCCTCCTCGTCCATGACCAGACGTGCCGGTCCCGACGCATTCGCCAGCAGGCGTCCGGATAGCTCGCCCTCGATCAGCAACCCGACCTTACCGGCCACGTCCGACCGCGCCAGCGCCCGGCCGAATCCGCCGTCGGCCGCTGCCATGTCCAGCGCCACGTCGAAGCGGCGGTTGATCGCCGCCAGGGTCTCCAGCGTGTCCCCGATCGCCCGATCGCGCAAAAATTGGGCTTGCGCGAAATTCGCCGCCGCGCGATCTCTGCGTGCAGCCAGCAAGGTACGGTCAAACAGGCGGGGCGGGGCGGACATGGTGCGATATGCCTAAACTCATCTCCCGTGTAGGCCATGTCGCCGCGGAGGTTAAGGCCTTTGTCACCGATCGCGTCTCGCTGTCGCACATCCGCGCCGCTGCCAGCCATGTCCTCGATACCGTCTTTCCGCCGCACGGCTTCGACGATGACACGTCGGCGCGTCAGGGCGTGGGCCTTGCCGCCGAAGGCTGGGCGGGCATCCGTTTCCTAGATGGTGAAGGCTGCGCCATGTGCGCCCGGCCGTTCGTCAGCGACATCTACAGCGGCCTGCATTTCGGCGAGGGAGCGCTGTGCACGGCCTGCCAGGAAAAACCTTTTCCGTTCGCCCGCGCCCGTGCCGCCTGCCTCTATAGCGACGCTTCGCGCGATATCATCCTGCGCTTCAAGCACGGCGACCGGCTCGATCTTGTTCCCATGCTGGTGCGCTGGCTGGAACGCGCCGCCGGCGATCTGATTCGCGACGCCGAGGTGGTGGTGCCGGTGCCGCTGCATCCGCTGCGGTTGCTGAAGCGGCGCTATAACCAGGCCGCCGAACTGGCGCGGCCGCTGGCCCGCAATGCCGGTCTTGCCTTCCTGCCCGAGGCGCTCAAACGGACACGCATGACGGCACCGCAGGGCAGCAGGGACCGGCACGCCAACGTGCGCGGAGCCTTTGCGGCGTCTGGCAAGGGATTTCAGGGACGCCGCGTCCTGCTGGTCGACGATGTCATGACGACCGGCGCCACGGCGCGCGCCTGCGCCGAAACCCTGCTCGGGGCCGGTGCTACCTGCGTCGATGTCGCTGTCCTGGCGCGCGCGGTTGGTCCTGTTTGATTTCCCGCCCGCCGGCCTTATATTGAAAGCTTGAACCGTCCCTGCCAGAGTACGCGTATGCCCAAGATCGACATTTATACCAAACCCTATTGCCCCTACTGCGAACGCGCCATGGCGCTGCTTGACCGCAAGGGTGCACCGTATAACGAAATCGTCGCCTCCAACGATCCGGACAGACGCGCCGAGATGAACGCGCGCTCGGGCCGCTTCACCTATCCGCAGATCTTCATCGACGACCTGCACGTCGGCGGCTGCGACGACCTGATGGCCCTGGACTCGCGCGGCGGCCTCGATCCGCTGCTGGCGGCGGAATGAGCCACAGCCTCGACATCGCCCTGATCCAGGCGCGCATCCCGGCCGACCAGGCGGCGGCGCTAGAGCACCTGCGTCCGCTGATCGTTCAGGCGGCGGCGACCGGCGCACAGCTGATCCTGACGCCGGAATGTTCCAACATCATGGAAGCGCGCAGCGAGGAAAAGACGCGCAAGATCACAACCGAGGACGCCGATGTCTGCGTCGCCGGCGTGCGCGAACTGGCGCGCCGGTTCAGGACGCCGATCCTGATCGGTTCGGCTATCGTCAAGGACGGCGGCGACGCGGCGAAAACCGTCAACCGCACTCTGCTGATCGACGCAGAAGGCGACATCACCGCCCGGTACGACAAGATCCACCTGTTCGACGCCGATACGCCCGACGGCAAGTCGTACCGTGAAAGCGCCAGCGTCCAGCCCGGCGGCTCGGCGGTGGTGGCGGCCACGCCGTGGGGCGGCCTGGGATTGTCGATCTGCTACGACATGCGCTTCGCCTATCTCTACCGCACCTTGGCCAAACATGGCGCCGACATGATCGCCGTGCCGGCCGCCTTCACCGTGCCGACCGGCCGCGCCCACTGGGAGGTGCTGCTGCGCGCCCGGGCGATCGAGACCGGCGCCTTCGTCATCGCCCCGGCCCAGGGCGGCTCGCACGACGATGGCCGCGTCACCTACGGCCATTCGCTGGTCGCGGGTCCGTGGGGTGAGGTCATCGCCCGGCTCGATCACGACCATCCGGCGGTGCTGACCGCCACGCTTGATTTCGCCGAGGTCGCCCGCGCCCGCCAGGCCCTGCCGCAACTCAGCCACGACCGCGAGATCGCCTCATGATCCGCTATGCCCTGCGTTGCCCGGTCGAACACGCGTTCGAGGCGTGGTTTTCGTCGTCGGCCGGCTTCGATCAGCAGGCCGCCGCCGGCCTGGTCGAATGCCCGATGTGTGGCTCGACCGCCGTTACCAAGGCGATCATGGCGCCACAGGTTCACACTTCGAAAGGCGCCGACACCGCCGCCGAGGCGCGCAAGGCGCTGGCCGAAGCAGTACACCGCGTTCGCCGTCATGTCGAAACCACGCACGACTATGTCGGGCCGTCCTTTGCCAGCGAAGCTCGCGACATGCATGAGGGCCTGACACAACACCGGCCGATCTACGGCGAGGCGACGCCGGACGAGGTCAAGTCGCTGGTCGAGGACGGCGTGCCGGTGGCGGCCCTGCCCGTGGCCAATCTGCCGCCCGCCGATGGCCCTGCGCCCGGGACGCCGCCGCCGCGTCCCGCGTCTTTGGCTGGCAAACGTATAAACTGAAATAAAAAAACCTCCGGACATCCGGAGGCTTTTTGTTCAGGCTTCGGCGGCGCCGACATCCTCGGACTTGCGCCGGCGGCCGCGTTTAGGCTTGGCGGCATCCTCGGCCACGGC
>OUNJ010963813.1_pt1 | contig 33948 bp, 29 predicted proteins | sample 1755361 | NCBI WGS metagenome assembly OUNJ01 (sample SAMEA3914825, study PRJEB12502) | metagenome | biome: forest; material: soil | place: USA | collected 2012-03-12 | depth 0.1 m
GGCGAAGACGCGCTTGTTCGACAGGTGGCCGGTGGCGTCGAGGTCGAAGGCGTAGATAAGCTTCTTCAGGGTGTCGTTGTGGTATAACGTCTTGCCGTCGGGCGAGACCGCCGGGCCGTTGGTGATGACGTAATCGTCGTCCATGACCTTCAGGCCGCGTTCATCGTAGCGATAAAGCCTGCCGGTCGGGCTTTCCTCGGCATCGTCCATCGAACCGAACCACAGCCGGCCGTGATGATCGACATAGCCGTCGTTGAGGCGATTGCCGGGCAGGCCGGGCTCGACATGGGTCAGCAGCTCGAAATGCCCACTTTTCGGGTCGAAATTATAAAGTCCGGTCTTGCAGCCGACAATGAAACCGCCTTGCCGTTTCGGGGCGATGAAGCCGCACGGCGAAGGCGCGTGAAACGACTGGTGCGAACCGATGGCGACGTCGTAGCGGTAGACCAGCGAGCGCTTGATATCGACGAACCAGACGGCGTGATCCTTGTGCGACCACACCGGCCCCTCGCCCAGCGTGGCCTTCAGCTCCCAGACGCAGACGGGTTGAAACAGGTCGGTCATTGCGGCGATCCATCGCTATGATGACTACTTTTCCTTCCCCGTTTACGGGGAAGGAAAAAGAAGCGCTATATACGCGAAAGTCAACGCCAGCCGGCGTCGATCCAGTACCCATGGCCGGTGCATAGCGACGCGTCGTCCGAAGCCAGGAACAGGGCCAGCGACGCCACATGCTGCGGTTCCAGCCGGCCGGTCAGGCACTGGGCGTCGACGATGGCCTTCTCGCCCTCGGGCGTATACCACTTCATCTGGCGCGGCGTTTTCACATTGCCGGGAATGATGGTGGTGACGCGGATGTTGTCAGGACCCAGTTCGCGGGCCAGAGCCCGCGTCATGCCTTCGATGCCGGCCTTGGCGGTTTCGTAGAGCACCAGGTCGGGCAGGCCGAGGTGCCACGAGATCGAGCCGAAATTGATGATCGCCCCGCCGCCGCGCGCCTTCATGCCCGGCGCCACGGCCTTGGCGCAGAACAGCAGGTGCTTCAGGTTGACGGCGATACGGTTGTCGAAATAGGCCTCGGTGACGTCGGCCAGCTTGTGGCGGTCGTCATTGGCGGCGTTGTTGAGCAGGATATCGACCGCGCCGATCTGGGCCAGGGTGCGTTCCAGCGCCGGAATGTCGGTCAGGTCGCACTTGTGGAAGGTCGCCGCCCCGCCGGCCAGGGTCGCCGACACCGTATCGACCAGGTCGATGAAATGGACCGTGGCGCCCTGGCGAACGAAAGCCTGGACCAGGCCGGAGCCAATCCCCGAACCGCCGCCGGTGATGAGCACCTTGCGGCCCTTGAGACTGGGATAGATGGCTGACGACATGGGATACTAACTCGCTTTTTTCAGGTTGGCGCTGTTGCGCGCTTTGAGGAGGCCCCGGTCGGCCAGGTTCTGCATCAGGTCGGCGATGCCGAAGTCCCAGTGACGGGCGTCCTTCGACGTGGTGACGCGGTTTTCCAGGCAACCGAGCTTGGGCGACGACACCTTGACCACGTCTCCGATCTTATGCGTAAAGCCGCGTCCGGCGACATCGCGGTCCTGGGTCGGCGCGAACAGGGTGCCCAGCATCAGCACGAAGCCGTCGGGATAGTGATGCTCGCTCATCGCCTGGCGGATCAGTTCCAGCGGATCGCGGCTGATCTCGCTCATCGTCGAGCGGCCGACCAGTTCATAGCCTTCCGGCCCGTCGATCTTCAGGTCCAGTACCGCCGAGCGCACGTCGTCGATGGTGAAATGGTCGTCGAACACGCGAATGAAGGGACCCAGCGCGCAGGACGCATTGTTGTCCTTGGCCTTGCCCAGCAGGAGCGCCGAACGGCCCTCGAAACAGCGCAGGTTGACGTCGTTGCCCAGCATGGCGCCGACGGCGCGGCCGGCAGGATCGACCACCATGACCACTTCGGGTTCCGGGTTGTTCCAGGTCGAATCCGAACGCACCCCGACCTCGTCGCCCCAGCCGACCGACGACAGCACCGGCGACTTGGTGAACACCTCGGCGTCCGGGCCGATGGCGACCTCCAGATACTGCGACCACAGGCCGTCGGCGATCAGCGCGTCCTTCAGCTTGGCCGACGCTTCCGAGCCCGGCTTGACCGAACGGATGTCGGAGCCGACACGTTCGGCCAGGGCGTTGCGGATATCCTGCGCCTTGTCCGAGTCGCCGCGCGCGCGTTCCTCGATGACGCGCTCGACGGCGGAAACCGCGAAGGTCACGCCGGCGGCCTTGATGCATTGCAGATCGATCGGCGACAGGAGCTGGTCGCCGTGGCGTTCCCCTGTCCAGGTCTTGCCGAAATGGAAATCCTCGAACTTGCCCAAGCTCAGGCCGCCTTCCGGCACGCCCTTTTGCGGCCACGCCGTGATCAGCTGCGACACGGTCGGCGCCACCGGCGACATGTCGAAGATCTCGCCGCCGCGGACCATGACCGGGGTCGGACCGTCCGGTGTCGCGATGCGGCCGACCAAGGTGGCGTCGCGCCAGTCCTTCGGCAGGAAATAGTCGGGGGAAAGATCAGCCATGGGTCGAACCTGAAATCTGGAATCGGGTAATCACGCCGAAGGCGGACCGGAACGATCCGGTCCGCGGCAGGCGGCGGCTTTGTAGTATCATATGCTCTCTCAACCCGTATGTAACCCCGTCCGGCGGACAAAGCGGCCCGTCCGGCGCGGCCTCTTATATATTGTTAGCGCTACCACATCTAAAGACGCGCGCGCCGATGTCAAGTCCCAATACGCTGCTGAACGAACCGGCCGCCGCCGGCACGCCTACCCATTCGCCCCGCGCTGCGCCGACGACTGGCGCTCGATCAGCGAGAAGTCGCGCACCTCGCGTACCGGCTCGAACGGCTTGCCAGCGCGGCGGGCGCGGATCTGGTCGAGCAGCAGGCGGATGCTGAGCGACGCCATGTCCGAGATCGGCTGGCGCACCGTGGTCAGTTCCGGCCACACCGACGACGCCATGGCGGTGTCATCGAAGCCGACGATGGTGACATGCTCCGGCACTTCCAGCCCGAGGCGGTGAACGGTGGCCACCGCGCCGGCGGCCATGTCGTCATTGGAGGCGAAGATCGCTGTCGGGCGCGTCTTCTGGCTCAGGATGCGTTCGGCAGCGTCGAAGCCCGAACGATAGGTGAAATAACCCTGCGCCACGAAACCGGGTTCAACCGCCAGTCCGGCGCGCGCCATCGCCGCCTCGAAGCCCTCCAGCCGCAGCTGGCTGGCGTGGGCATTGGGATGGCCCTTGATGAAGCCGATGTCGCGGTGGCCCAGTTCGATCAGGCGCCGCGTCATGGCCATGGCCGCCTTGAAATCGTCGATGGTCACCGCGCAGACCTGCGGATCGGTCCGCGCCATGGCGACGCCGACAAACGGCAGGTTCATCTCCCTGAGAATCCGCGCCACGCGGGTGGAATCGGACAGGGGCGGCGACAGGATGACGCCATCGCAGCCGCCGGCCTTCATCTTGTCGAGCGCGGTCGTCGCGCCTTCCGGGCCTTCGCACGATTCGATCAGCAACTGAGTGCCGTTCTGCGAGCTTTCCGACAGGATGCCGAGCAGGAATTCACTCAGGAAAGCCACCGACGGGTTGGAATAGAGCAGGCCGATGCGCGCCTGGTCCTGGGTCGCCAGCGAGCGCGCCGCCAGGTTGGGCGAATAGTTCAGCGCCTCGACGGACGCCAGGACCTTGGCGCGGGTCTCCTCACGCACGTTCTTCTCGCCGTTGATGACGCGCGACACCGTCATCGGCGAAACCCCGACGTGACGGGCGACATCATGGATGGTGACGATATTGCCGCCCCTGCGGCTAACCTTGCGCGCCAAGCCGTGGAACCCCTCTGTAAACGTTTGCGCGGCTTGTGGTTTCTGCCCGTTGTCCCGCCATGCGAATCTATAGGCCGCAATGCGGACTTTGGCAATCGACCAGGGTTCAGGCCGTTTCAGCCGTGAAACCGCTTTGGCTGGCAAAAACGGCCCCTGCCATATGTCGTACAAAAAAAGCTTGAATTCCAGCCGATTGTTTGCCGTTATCGCCTCATCGCCCGGCACGGCACGACCGCGCGTTCAAGAAAAGCCAAAAGAGGAAATACGGCGCAAGATCCGTCAACCCGACGCGAAGGCGCGGCCCGCGCCCCGCTGATTCGGCAGCCGCAGGAGGTTCCATGTCACGTTTCCGCCCAGCTTTGTCCCTCACCCTGATGATGGCCGCCCTGCCCGTCGCAGCGTCCGCCGCCGCGCCGCAGTTCGCGCATGTCTTTACGGATCACGCCGTCCTGCAACGCAGCGCGCCGATCCATGTCTGGGGCACGGCGTCGCCCAATGCGGCCGTCACCGTGGCGCTGAACACCGGCGAAACCTTCACGGCAACGGCCGATGCGACAGGAAAGTGGGCAGGCGACCTGCCGCCCGTCCATGCCGGCGGGCCGTTCACCCTGGCGGCTTCGGACAGCGAGGGCACGACGACGCTCAATGACATCCTGATCGGCGACGTCTTCCTGTGTTCCGGCCAGTCAAACATGCAGTTCCCGGAAAAGCTGGCGACCGGCGCGTGGGGCGATGTCGGCAACTCGGCCAATCCCAATCTCCGCTTCATCGTCATCCCGCAGGACAGCGAGCCCGCGCCCCTGGCCGACCTGAAGCAGCCGGCGGACTGGAAGGTGGTCGGTCCCGACACGGTCGGCGACGCCTCGGCCGTCTGCTATCACATGGCGCTGGCAATCCAGAAGGAGCAGAACGTGCCGATCGGCATGATCGATTCCTACTGGGGCGGCACGACGATCCAGAGCTGGATCAGCGATGCGTCCCTGCGCACTTTGGCCAAATATGGTCCGGGCCTCGACGCGGTGGCCTTGCTGGCGCAGGACCCCGCCAAGGCCACTGCCGCTGAGTCGCAGAGCGAGGAAGCCTGGTGGGACGCCCACGATCCGTCCAATGCGGCCAATCGCGCCTATATCGATCCGGCCTATCAGGATACGGGCACGGGCAAGAAAAAGAGCAGGAAGAGCAAGGATAACGGCGGCGCCTGGACGACCCTGACCGCCGACCGCGGCTGGAAGGACTCTGGCATCCCCGCGCTCAAGGACTTCGACGGTGTCGTCTGGATGCGCGCCACCGTCACTCTGACTGCTGACCAGGCCGCCAAGGCCAACGAGCTGCTGCTGGGGCCCATCGACACCTACGACACCACCTGGGTCAACGGCGCCTGGATCGGCAGCAGCGCCATGTCGTGGCTGTGGCGCGACTACACCGTCCCGGCCGGCGTCTTCAGGGCGGGTGACAACGTCATCACCCTGCGCGTTCTCGGCGGCGGCGGCCTGACCGGCCAGCCGGCCAACCGCATGATCAAGACCAGCGACGGCCAGGCCATCCCGCTACCGACAGTCTGGAAGGTCAAGGCGGGCATGCGCGCCACGGGGCTCAGCCTGCCGCCGGCGCCGTGGGCCATCCCGACCAGCCTGACGACGCTTTACAATGGCATGATCGCCCCGCTGACGCCCTATACGCTGAGGGCCGCCGCCTGGTACCAGGGCGAGGCCAATGCCGACAGCGCCGCCGAATACACCACCCTGCTGCCCACCCTGTTCGCCGACTGGCGGCAGAAATTCAACAACCCCACCCTGCCCTTCCTGGTGGCCCAGCTATCGTCCTACGGCTCGGTCGCCACCCAGCCGGGGCAGTCGAACTGGGCGGAACTGCGCGAGGCCCAGCGCCGGGCGGTCGATGCCGATCCGCACGCCGGCCTCGCCGTCTCGCTGGACGTCGGCGACCGCTACGACATCCATCCCACCGACAAGACCACCGTCGGCCAGCGTCTGGCGCGCGCGGCACAAGCCGTCGTTTATGGCGAGGACGTCGCCCCCGGCGGTCCCGAGGCTGCCTCGGTGACGCGCCAGGGCAACGACCTGGTCGTCCATTTCCGCAATGCCGATGACGGGCTTCTGACCTACAGTTCCTACGACGCCATCGGTTTCGAGATCTGTACCGCGCCGAACGTCTGCCAGTACGCCTACGGCCAGGTCCAGGGCAACAATGTCGTGCTGACCGGCGTCAACCGGCCCGACGTCAAGACCGTCCGCTACGCCTGGGCCGACGCACCCTATGTCAATCTGTACAGCAAGGACGACCTGCCGGTGGTGCCGTTCATGATGGACGTCCAATGATCTCGCGCCGTTCTCTGCTGACCGCCGCCGGCGCCGCGACGGCGGCGCCGGCCCTGGCCGGGAGCACGGCTGGTGGACCTTTTCAGCCGTCGTGGGACTCGTTCGAGACCAATTACCAGACGCCGCAATGGTTCCGTGACGCCAAGCTCGGCATCTGGGCGCACTGGGGACCACAGTGCGTGCCCGAATGGGGCGACTGGTACGGCCGCCAGATGTACCAGCAGGGCAACCCGTACTACGACCACCATGTCGCCACCTATGGCCACCCGACGCAGTTCGGCTTCATGGAGCTGATCAATCGCTGGACCATCGACCAGTGGGATCCTGAGCGGCTGGTCGGGCTCTACAAGAAGGCCGGCGCGAAATACTTCGTCCAACTGGCCTGCCACCACGACAATTTCGATACCTACGCCTCGAAATACCATGCCTGGAACGCCACCCGGCTGGGGCCGAAGCGCGACATCGTCGGCGGCTGGCGCCAGCACGTGCTGGACGCCGGTCTGCGCTTCGGCGTCTCCAACCACGCCGCCCACGCCTGGCACTGGTGGCAGACGGCCTATGGCTACGACGCCGAGGGGCCTGTCCATGGCGCGCGCTACGACGCCTACACCTTGCGCAAGGAAGACGGCAATGGGACGTGGTGGGACGGCTACGACCCTCAGGAACTCTATACCGGCCCGCACGCCGGCCCGAACGGCAGCTTCGTGCCGCCCGACGGCATCACTTCGATCAAGGACATGCAGGCCTTCCACGACAGCCATTCGGGTCAGTGGTTGGAAACGCCGCCGGTCAACGAACCGTGGTACGCCAAGCAGTGGCTGTTGCGCCAGAAGGACCTGGTCGAGACCTATCAGCCCGACTACATCTATCTCGACAATCAGGTCATGCCGCTGGGCGACGCCGGGCTGGAGGCCGTGGCCCACTTCTACAACACCAACCTGAAGCACAACGGCTCGCTTCAGGCCGTGGTCACCACCAACGCCCTGTCGGACGACCAGGCGAAGGGCGTCACCTGCACGGTCGAGCGCGGCTTCTCCGACCGCATGCGTCCCTCGCCATGGCAGACCGCCACCTGCATCGGCCAGTGGCACTACGACCGCCGCATCTACGACCAGGACGCCTACAAGAAACCCAAGGACGTCATTCAGCGCCTGATCGACACGGTGTCGAAGAACGGCAACCTGCTTCTGTCGATACCGGTGCGCGGCAACGGCTCGCTCGACGACAAGGAAGAGGCGATCCTGGCCGCCATGGCCGACTGGATGGCGGTCAACGACGAAGCCATTTTCGCCAGCCGGACCTGGGACATCTATGGCGAAGGTCCGGTGCAGTTCACCAATGCCCAGTTCAACGAGGGCCTGACCAAAAACCTTGGCCACGAGGATATCCGCTTCACGACGAAGGACGGCGTGCTGTACGCGCTGGGCATGGACTGGCCGGACAGCGGCTACATGATCGTCACCTCGTTCGCCGACGGATCGCCACAGCGCAGGGGCACCATCGAGCGCGTCGAACTGCTGGGCCACGGCGAGCCGCTGAAATTCGAAGTCGGCCTGGGCGGCCTGACGGTGAAACTGCCCGACGCCCGCCCGGCCATCACGCCGGTGCTGAAGATCATGGGCACGGGACTGGTCTAATTCCAGTTTGCCTCAGTACTGCAACGGCCAGGACCGCGAGACGATCTTCGCCGCATCGGCCGCCGTCATGACATCGGCGCGCGTGCGCAGGGCCGCGACAGCCGTCAGGGCGGCGCGATCGCTGTCGCTGGCCGGCACCGCCTGGGCGGTTGCCTGCATCATCAGCACGGCCCCGGCCCGGTCGTCGGGCGCCGCCATGCCGGCGATCAGGTCGGCGGCGGCCTTGTCAGCGTCTCCTGCGCACAGGTGCGGATGAACGCGCATGAGCGGATCGCCCAGCACGCCGACGAAGGCCGCGTAGTTGCCAGCGTCGCCGATGTGGCCAAAGGCGCAGGCGTCGGTGGTGATCAGCGACGCCTTCTCGCTGTCGCTGAAGCTGGCGACGTCGATCCGGTCGATCAGGGCGATCGCTCCCTTGTCGTCGCCGCTGGCCACCAGATAACCGGCATAGTCGGCGTAGAAGTCACCGGCCGGCAGGTTGGCGAGCCGCGTCTCGCCGTCCTTGAAGGCGACCAGGGCGTCGGCCTGGCGGCCCATGGCGGACAGCAACTGGCCACGGATGCCGAGCAGTTCGCCGTACAGCTCCGGATTCTGGAAGTTCTGCAGGCCGTACTGGTCGACCAGGGCCAGTATGCCGTTGAGCTGGGTCAGCGCCGTGTCGTTCTGGCCGTCGGCACGCTCCAGGTTCATCAGGTAAACCAGGGTCATCAGGTCGTTGGGCGACTTGACGATGGCCGCCTGGGCTTCCTTGATCTGGGCAGCGATGATCGGTTCGACCGGATCCGGCACGGCATCGGGCGGCGTGGCCAGGCCATCGCCCTGGCTGACGATATAGCTGAAGGCGTCGGTCTTGAGATCGGTGCGGTACAGCGCGGCCAGGTCGTCATGACCGGCGGCGACGGCGGCGCGCAGGCCTTCGATGCGCATCAGGCCCAGCTCAGACCGCGCCGACAGGATATGGGTCTGCCAGCGCACCTGCTCGGCGTGGTCCAGGAGCGCCAGCTCGCGCGCCGGCGCCGAGTCGTGCAGCAGGGCCAGCGTGCCGAACACCGTCATGTCGGACAGGTTGGGTGCATCGCCCGGAAAGCGGGTCATGGCCGCGTCCAGCGCATCGGCGGCGGCGGCGGGCTGGTTGCCGGCCAGCAGCAGGAAGGCCTGCATGTCGTAGGCGGCCAGACCCGACCCCGGGCGCGAGATATTTTCTGTCGACAGGGTCAGGGCTTCGGCGAGACTGCTCTTTTCAGCCGTGCACGCGATCAGGCGCAGGCGCATCTCCGCCGCTAGGTCGGGATCGGAATTCTGCAGATAGGGGTCGTCCCAAAGCTGGTTCAGTGGGCCGAGCGCGGCGGCGCAGTCGCTGGATTGCAGGGCGGCGTCGGCCTGCATGATGGCAATGGCCGTGCCGGGGCTGGAGGCTGGAGCCGTCGATGTCGGCGGCGCGGCCTGGGCGGCCGATGCGAGACCGAGCATCAGCGCGGCGGTCCCCAAACCCATGTGCAGTCGCGCCATGACCATCCCCCTGCTATCGTGCCCCATTCATAAGGCGTTAACCTAATCTAGCGGCAAATTGACACCCGGCAAGGGAAAAGCAGCCGCCGTCGCGCGCGGGCCATCGGGTGTGGCTTTGCATCCGCGCCAGGGCGTCCCGATTGACGCCCGCAGCCAGCGGGCTTACCCTTCTGTCAAACAAGGGGGCCCGCCATGAACATTCGTCGCGTCGTGATCGTAGTGGGGCTGGCGCTTGCGCTGCCGGCCTGTTCGATGTTTCCGCTGGGGCCCGACCTGGCCAGGGCGCCGACACCGTTCGGCGACGCCCCCGTCGTCCAGCTTGTCGGCGACGACGGCCAGACGACCGAAATCCGCCATGGCGACGCCGGCGACACCGCCGTGCTCAACTTCGACGCCGTCGACAAGGAAAAGACCTTCGACGCCGGCATTACCTGGCTGCCGATCTCGTCCGGCGGCGATCCGGCGCACGACTACTGGCTGGGTGGCGTCAATATCTTCAGGACCGCCGACCGCTCGGCCTATGTCGTGCTGCGCTATCCCCACGGCCTGAAGATCGCCCGGCCGATGAAAAGCGACACCTTCGAGACGATCATCATGACCTGCCAGATGCGCGGCGTCGACCCTGCCGCCGCCTTTATGCCACAGGCGTCGTCGGACGACGCGTCGTCCTCCAGCAGCAGCAGCGATGCCCCGCAGAAGCCGTGCGACTTCGCCACGCGCGCCGACCTGGACGCCTTCGTGCCCGAGATGATGACCACCGCGCTCAAGGCGGAAAAGGCTGGCGCCGACAGCGGCGACGACAGCGACTACCACTGGCAGAAGGTAACGGTGGTTTTGCCTTAAGACGGCTCCGCTGAGGGCGATTCCACCGGGGCAGCCCCGAAGCCACCTCAACCAACCGCGCTCACTTCGTTCCGCTCTCGCCCTCTTCCCTTGAAAAAGAAGAAAAACCCCGCCGGTCACTTCGGCGGGGTTTTGCTTAGCTGTCCAGGAAACTGCGCAGCTTCCGGCTTCGGCTGGGATGTTTCAGTTTCCGCAGGGCCTTGGCCTCGATCTGGCGGATGCGCTCGCGGGTGACCGAGAACTGCTGACCGACCTCTTCCAGGGTATGGTCGGTGTTCATGCCGATACCGAAGCGCATGCGCAGCACGCGCTCCTCGCGCGGCGTCAGCGAGGCCAGCACCCGCGTCGTCGTTTCGCGCAGGTTCGACTGGATCGCCGCGTCGATCGGCAGGACGGCGTTCTTGTCCTCGATGAAGTCGCCGAGATGCGAGTCTTCTTCGTCGCCGATCGGAGTTTCGAGGGAGATCGGCTCCTTGGCGATCTTCAAGACCTTGCGCACCTTTTCCAGCGGCATGGCCAGCTTTTCGGCCAGTTCCTCAGGCGTCGGCTCGCGGCCAATTTCATGCAGCATCTGGCGCGAGGTGCGGACGATCTTGTTGATCGTCTCGATCATGTGCACCGGGATGCGGATGGTGCGCGCCTGGTCGGCGATCGAGCGGGTGATCGCCTGGCGGATCCACCAAGTGGCGTAGGTCGAGAACTTATAGCCGCGGCGGTACTCGAACTTGTCGACCGCCTTCATGAGACCGATGTTCCCTTCCTGGATCAGGTCGAGAAACTGCAAGCCGCGATTGGTGTACTTCTTGGCGATCGAGATGACGAGACGCAGGTTGGCCTCGACCATTTCGGTCTTGGCCTGGCGGGCCTCGCGCTCGCCCTTCTGCACCGTCTGGACGATGCGGCGGAAGTCGTCGACCGCCACGCCCATGTCGGTGGCCAGGGTCGTCACTTCGCCGCGGATGCGGTTGATGGCGCCGGTGTCGTTGTCGATGAACTTCTGCCAGCGCACGCCCATTTCGCGCACCTTGCCGCCCCAGGTGGGATCGAGCTCGCGCGAATAATAGGCGTTGAGAAACTCCGAGCGTGAAATGCCGTAGCTGTCGGCCAGGCGCAGCAGCCGGCCTTCCAGCCCCATCAGGCGCTTGTTGATGGCGTAGAGCTGCTCGACCAGGGCCTCGATGCGCTGGTTGTTGAGCTTCAGCGTCTTGAGGTGGCGGGTGATGGTCGAGGTGACCTCGTCGTGGGCCACCTTGTCGGCCGGGTCGATGGCCAGGCCTTCCAGCTTGGCGGCCAGCATGCGGTCCTGCGTCCGGCGATAGACTTCGAACTCGCCGGCGATGGCGTCGAGGGTGGCCATCACGCCGTCGCGCAGCTCCGATTCCATGGCCGACACCGAAGGCCCGGCGCCATCGTCGAAATCGTCCTCTTCCTCTTCCTCGGGCTCGGGCTTCTTCTCTTCCTCGTCCATCGGGACGTAGTCGTCGTCCTCGTCCTCGTCGCCGGTCTTGGCCTTCCTGGGTGCCGGCTTCGCTTCCTCGGCGATCACCGGCGGCGGCGGAGCCACCGGCTCCGGCGCCTTGACGACGGGCGCCGGCGCGACCGCCGCCGGACGCGGCGTCAGCAGCACGTCGCCGATCTCGCTTTCGTCGCCATCCAGCGCACCCGGGGGCGGGCCGTCGGTCGGACCGCCGCCATAGGTGCCTTCCAGGTCGATGATCTCGCGCAGAAGGATGCGGCCGGACGCCAGTTCCTCGCGCCACACCATGATGGCTTCGAAGGTCAGCGCGCTTTCGCACAGGCCGCGGATCATGGTGTCGCGGCCAGCCTCGATACGCTTGGCGATGGCGATTTCGCCTTCACGCGACAGAAGCTCGACCGAGCCCATCTCGCGCAGGTACATCCGCACGGGATCGTCGGTGCGGTCATAGGCCGAGGTCTTGGCGGTCTCGGCGACCGCGCCGCCCTCCTCGCGCACCGCCACCTCGCCGCCCTCGGCGACCTCTTCCTCGGATTCGATGACGTTCACGCCCATTTCGGTGAGCATGGCCAGGGTGTCTTCGATCTGTTCGGAGGTGAATTCTTCCGACGGCAGGACCTTGTTCAGCTCGTCCATGGTGACGTAGCCGCGCGCCTTGGCCGCCTTGATGAACTTCTTGACGGCCGAATCGGTCAGGTCCAGCAACGGACCGTCGGACGGCGTGTCGGCTTCGGGTTTATCCGTCGTGCTCATAGGTTTACGTTCATCCATGTCTCCGCCGCACTTTCGCCAAGGGGCCGGTTGATAGTCCTGAATGGAGGATGATCCTTAAGAAGCTCTCAAGCTCCGGTGGCCTCGTCCTGCCAGATATGTCCGCTTTTTAAGGACCGCCGCAGACTGTCGCGCTCCAGCTTGAGGCGTGAAAAAAATTCTGTCCCGACACTGTCTTTGGCAGAATTCAAGGCACGCTCCAAGGCCGTCAAACGCGACATCGCGTTGAACGCCTTCATCCAGCGGGCATGGGCATCAGCTGCAGATAGGTCCGGTAAGAGGAATGGCGCGCCGCTCTTGAGGGCCGCCTTCTGAATCCCGCTTAACAATGCGCCAAGTCCTGAGGTGCGGACATGGCGACTTAAAGTTTCCCTGTCAAGGGTTCGCGCCTCAAAATCTGGCGCCAGCTGGAAACTCAGGCCGACCAGGGCGCGGGCCAGGGGATCCAGCGCCGGATCGCCGAAACCGAACGATTCCAGCCCTTCGACGGCGTCGTGCAGCCAGTCGGGATGGTCGATAAGCCCCTGGGCCAGGGCGGCGCACAGAGGATCGACCGCCACCGACAGCGATTTGGCGGCGACCTTCGATTCCGGCATGGCGGCCAGACTGGCCGGCGCGGGACGGCGGCCGCGGAAATCGGCGCGAAATTCCGCCATGGGTGCGCCGGCCTTTGGCAGGAACAGTTCGTCGAAGCGCGCCAACAGGTCCTGGCGGTAGGATTCGCTCAGATCCTTGTCCTCGATCTGGGCGGCCAGGGCGCGCAGGCGCTTCTTGAAGCCGGCCTTGCGCTCGGGCGTGTCGAGCGGTTCGGCGTCGCGCTCGCGGTTGAACAGCACCTCGACGAACGGCCGGGTGACGGTCAGCGCCTCGCGCAGGGCAAGCGCCCCCTTGTCGCGCAGGATGTCGTCGGGGTCCTTGCCGCCGGTGACGACGCAGACCTTGAACGAACGGCCGGGCTTGAGTTTCGGCAGGGCGCGGTCGAGCGCGCGGTGGGCGGCGCGTTGTCCCGCCGCGTCACCATCGAAGCACAGGGTCGGCTCCGGATGGCGGCGCCACAGGATGTCGATCTGTTCTTCGGTCAGAGCGGTGCCCAGCGGCGCCACGGCCGCGACGCGCGCCCGCTGGCAGGCCAGCACGTCCATATAGCCTTCGACCACCACCAGGTCCGATCCGGTCTCCTCGGCGCCGAGGATCTTCAGGGCCTTGGGCAGGCCGAACAGCATCGCGCCCTTGTGGAACAGGCCGGTTTCGGGGCCGTTGAGATATTTGGCCTTTTCGTCCGGATTGAGGGCGCGGCCGCCGAAACTGACGACCTTGGAGCGTGCATCCTCGATCGGGAACATGATGCGGTCGCGGAAGCGGTCGTAGGGTGCCGAGCCATCTTCGACCTGGATCAGCAGGCCGCAGTCGACCAGTTCGGACACCTTGGCGCCCTTCTGGACCAACGCATCCTTCAGCGCCGTGCGGTCGCGCGGGGCATAGCCCAGGCCGAAGTGCACGATATCCTCGTCCGACAGGCCGCGCTTCTTCAGGTAGTCGCGTGCGCCCTGCGCGGCCTGCGTCCTGTCGCGCAGGCGGGCGGCGAACCAGGCCTGCGCCATGTCCATCCAGTCGGTCAGCGACTGGCGCTTCAGGTCGGCGGCGCGCGCCTCGGGCGTCACCGCCGGCAGGGCCAGGCCGGCTTCGTTGGCCAGCCGCTCGACCGCCTCGTTGAAGCTCAGGCGCTCGGTTTCCTGGACGAAGGAAATGATGTCGCCGTGCTTGCCCGACGAAAAATCGTGGTAGAAGCCCTTCAGGTCGTTGACATAGAAGGACGGCGTCTTTTCCTTGGTGAACGGCGACAGGCCCACCCATTCGCGGCCCTGGCGGCGCAGCTTGACGCTCTTGCCGATGACCTCCGAAGGCCGCAGGCGCGTTTTAAGCTCGTCAAGAAAGTGGTCGTCGAACCGCACGCAGCGAATATAGTCCGCAAACGGCGCTTTTGGCACCCCGTTTGCAAATTGTTAACAGTTTGTCGCCGCCGCGGCTTTCAGTAAGCGCTGTGACCATTGCCACCCGGCACCACGCGGGCGCTGCGCGCCGCATAGACCGAGTTCGACGCGGCCTGGCTGAGCGTGCTCAAGCCCAGCGCATTGAGCAGAGCGTTGATGGTGTTCAGCCGCTCGGTCAGTTCGCCGCGCCGCCCCTGCAGTTCGACAAGCTTGGATTCCAGCGACACGATTTCCGCGCTGATGCGGTTGCGGTCGTTCTCTATGTTCTGCACATCCGCCGATGTCAGCAGGATAGCAGGCTGTTCCGTGGTCATTTGCGCCTCCCCATGGATACCCGTCTGCCAGACAAGCGCAAATTTGTGACAAGGCTGCGAATGTGTGGATAAATCGTTTTCACCGGTGCATAAACGACCGATCCCTATCGCGGAGAAGGGCCATGACGGCAAAACTTCACCGCGCGGCCGCCACGGCGGCCAGCTGCTTATGTATGCATTGCTTTTTCGCTCATTTTCATCGCCGGAGAGTTTTCATGCGCCGCATTCCGATCCTGCCGACTGTTCTTGCCGCCGTCCTCGTCGCCGCGCCGGCCCTGGCGCAAGATTGCGACAATCCGCCCACCTCGGCTGCCGAATCGGCGGCGATGGATGCGACGGCGACACGCATCGAGGCCGCCGTGCATCAGCAGCTGGCCGGCTACCAGTTCGAGCCCAGCGACGATCCGGACACGCCGCAGGCCAACTGGGTCAAGGACAAGATCTACAGCTCTTGCACCGACAAGACGACGGCCTTTTCGGTCAGCGCCCAGTGGCAGGTCGCCCCCAGCGACAGCAACGCCGCCAAGGGCTGGGCCAACCAGGCGGCCGAAAGCGCCGGCCAGCCCGACCCTTATGTCGTCCCCGATCCTCAGGCCGGCCTCGACCCGAACGATCCCGACTATATGGAAAAGTTCATCGCCAAACAGGAGGCCGCCGAAGCCGCCGACGACCTGACCGTGGTGCGGCTCTATGCCGACATGAACCCGATGCTGGAACAATCCCTGCCGGGCGACGACCACCCGGAACTGAGTGCCGTCGATACGCCGAAAGGGGCGGTCGCTGCCTTCGCCAAGGCCGCCGATCCCAGCGACAGCAACAGCCAGTACGAGGTCTTCGTCCTGGTCGGCGACTGGGTCAAGGGCACGGACGACAATGGACAGCCTGATTACAAGGCTCAGCCCGACGGCTTCGCCAAACCCGACGGCGGCAACGCCATGCTGTTGACCGTCGACGGCGATCCGGCCACCGTCGCCACCTTCCTGAAGACCCTCGACACCAGCCAGCTGGGGCTGTAGCCCTTCGGGAAAAACCTGGTCCGCCAATGCGAAATAACAGGGAGACACTCATGCGTATCAAGGCCCTGCTGCTGGGAGCGATGCTGCTCGCCGCCGCCGATCCTGCCTTCGCCCAGGACAGCGCCGTACCCGCGGCCATGACCGCCAGCCCGATGCCGGTCGGCGTCGTCGGCCTGACCCACGACCACGTCGGCAACATCTTCAATTCGGCCAAACGCGGCGACATCAGAATCGTCGGCATCGTCGAGCCCGACCGCGCCCTGGCGCAGAAATACGCCGACCGCTACGGCTTCTCGATGGACCTGGTCTACAGCGACATCGGCGAGATGATCGACAAGACCCATCCCGTGGCAGTGACCGGCTTCGACAGCATCGCTCAGCATATCGACATCGTCCGCGCCGCGGCGCCGCGCCACGTCCACGTCATGGTTGAAAAGCCGCTGGCCTTTTCGCTGAAGGACGCCGAGGAGATGGAAGGGCTGGCGAAAAAGTACCATATTCAGCTTCTGACCAATTATGAGACGACCTGGTATCCGACGCTGGAAACATCGAAGGCCATGGTCGACGGCGGCGATATCGGGCCAGTGCGCAAGATGGTCTTCCACGACGGCCACCAGGGCCCGAAGACGATCGGTGTCAGCCCGGAATTTTTTGGCTGGCTGACCGATCCGAAAAAGAACGGCGGCGGAGCGATCATCGATTTCGGCTGCTACGGCGCCAACCTAATGACCTGGCTGACGGCGGGCCAGCGTCCGGTCAGCGTGACGGCGGTGACGCGGCACTTCCAGCCCGAGGCCTATCCGAAGGTCGATGACGACGCCACCATCGTCGTCAATTACCCGAAGGCGCAGGGCATAGCCGAAGCGTCGTGGGACTGGCCGGTCGGACGCAAGGACATGGAAATCTACGGCGTCAGCGGCCAGATCGTCACCGACAACAAGCACGACATGCGTGTCTGGGGTTCGACGCCGGAAAGCGTGAAGTCGCAAACCCTGCCCGACCGCGCCTATCCCTATGACGACAGCTTTTCCTACCTGCGCGCCGTCATCGAGGGCCGCGTGACGCCGCCGCCCTACGACCCGTCGTCGCTGGAGAACAACATGCTGGTGGTCGAGATCCTCGACGCCGCCCGCAAAAGCGCCGCCACCGGCCGGACGGTCAAGCTTCCGCCGGCCTGACAAGTGTGATAGCACCGCGGCCGGCGAAGGGGCCTTAAAAAGGAGACCACCCGTGACGCGTTACTCCAGCATTCTCGAAACCGTCGGGCGCACGCCCATCGTCAGGGTCAACCGGCTGGCTCCGGCCGACCTTAAGGATCGCGGGGTCAACCTGTGGGTCAAGGCCGAGGCCTTCAATCCGCTGGGCTCGGTCAAGGACCGCCTGGCCCTGGCGGTCATCGAGGCGGCGGAAAGGTCCGGCGCGCTGAAGCCCGGCCAGACGGTGATCGAGGCGACCAGCGGCAATACGGGCATCGGCCTGGCCATGGTCTGCGCCGCCAAGGGCTATCCGCTAGTCCTGGTCATGCCGGAAAGCTTCTCGGTCGAACGCCGCAAGCTGATGCGCTTTCTGGGCGCGAAAGTGATCCTGACCCCGGCGGCCTTGCGCGCCTACGGCATGGTCGAAAAAACCATCGAACTGGCCCAAGCCCATGGCTGGTACTACACGCGCCAGTTCGAGAACGAAGCCAATCCCGACATGCACGAGCGCACCACCGGGCGCGAGATCATGGACGATTTTGCCGGTGAGAGGCTCGACTACTTCGTTACCGGCTACGGCACCGGCGGTACGCTGAACGGGGTATCGCGCGTGCTGCGCCGCGAATCGCCGCAGACGAAGATCGTCATCTGCGAGCCGTCCGACGCGGCCCTGCTGGCCAGCGGCGAACCGCAGATGCGCCGCGAGGACGGCTCCCCCGCTGCAGCCCACCCGGCGTGGAAGCCGCACCCGATGCAAGGCTGGACGCCCGATTTCATCCCGAAGATCGCCGGCGATGTCGATCTCTCGCACATTCACCGGCTGCTGACCGTCGCCCCCGCCGACGCCATGAAGACCAGCCAGGACCTGGCGAAACTGGAAGGCATCTTCTGCGGCATCACCTCGGGCGCGACCTTTGCCGGCGCGCTTCAGATCGCGCGCGAGGCCGAGACAGGCGCCAACATCCTGGCCATGCTCCCTGATACCGGCGAGCGCTACCTGTCGACACCGCTGTTCGGCGACATCGCCGCCGACATGAACGAGGACGAGCTGGCGATCTTCAATTCGACGCCGTTCGGCCGGGTGGCCTGATCCTTCACCCCGCAAACGGGGTGAAGGCCAGTGTTTCGAATCGTGATGAACTGTCGGGAATTAGGGCTTGCCTCGGCTGGCCCTTGTCCCTATGTGTCCGGCCGTTTGTCCGCAGCCTTGTTTTTGGAGTCTCGTCATGACCGATCTTCTGCCCGGATGCACCGGCGTGCTGGTTCTGGCCGACGGCACGGTTTATCAGGGCCTGGGCTGCGGCGCGACTGGCGAGGCCCTGGGCGAGGTGTGCTTCAACACCGCCATGACCGGCTACCAGGAAATCCTGACCGATCCGTCCTACATGGACCAGATCATCGCCTTCACCTTCCCGCATGTCGGCAATGTCGGCGTCAACCCTGACGACGTCGAACAGTTGGGTAACGATCCGAAACGGGCGGCTAAAGGCGCCATCTTCCGCGACGCGCCGACGCCGCCGGCCAACTGGCGCGCCGATCTCAGCTTCAATGACTGGCTGGCCTCGCGCGGCGTGGTGGCCATTTCGGGCATCGACACGCGCAGCCTGACCCGGCGCATCCGCGAACACGGCATGCCGCATGGCGTCATCGCCCATTCGCCGACAGGTGAGTTCGACATTCCGGCCCTGCAACGCCGCGCCGCCGACTGGGCCGGCCTGAACGGGCTCGACCTGGCCATCGACGCCACCTCGGCCCAATCCTCGGCCTACACCACCGACCTGTGGCAATGGCCGGAAGGTTTCAGTGATGGCAAGACGCACGCGTTCAAGGTCGTCGTCATCGACTACGGCGTCAAGCAGAACATCCTGCGCGCCCTGACCCATATCGGCGCCGACGTCCAGATCGTGCCGGCGAAAACCTCCGCCGCCGACATCCTGGCGCGCCAGCCCGACGGTGTGCTGCTGTCCAACGGTCCGGGCGACCCCGCGGCCACCGGCGACTATGCCGTGCCGGTCATCCAGGAGCTGATCAGAAGCGGCGTGCCGGTGTTCGGCATCTGCCTGGGCCATCAGATGCTGGGCCTGGCGCTGGGCGCGCGGACGATCAAGATGGAGCAGGGCCACCACGGCGCCAACCACCCGGTCAAGGACGTCACCACCGGCAAGGTCGAGATCGTGTCGATGAACCACGGGTTCGCCATCGATCGCGACAGCCTGCCCGACGGCGTGGTCGAAACCCACGTGTCGCTGTTCGACGGCTCCAACTGCGGCATCGCCCTGGCCGACAAGCCGGTGTTCAGCGTCCAGCACCATCCGGAAGCCTCGCCCGGCCCGGTCGATTCGCTCTACCTGTTCGAGCGCTTCGCCCAGCACATGCGGGCCGCGCGCCTGGTCGAGGCCTGATCGCTATTGACGCCCGGCCGTAACGCCGTTTTCATGCGTGGATGAACGCAACGGACGATATGCCCACCCTGCTGGCCGTCGATGACGACGAGCCGATCCGCGCCCTGCTGCAGGCCAGCCTCAGCCGTCAGGGCTTCCGCGTCCTTGTCGCCGACGGCGGCCCGGCGATGGATGCGGTGCTGGCCACCACGGCCGTCGACCTGATCGTGCTCGATTCGATGATGCCGGGTGAAAACGGCCTGTCGATCTGCGCCCGCGTCTCGGCCGCCAGCGGGCCGCCGATCATCATGCTAAGCGCCGCCGGCGATGACATCAACCGCATCAAGGGCCTGAACCTCGGCGCCGAGGACTATATGAAGAAGCCCTTCAACGCCGAGGAACTGGCGGTGCGCATTCGCATCGTGCTGCGCCGCCGGCCGGCCGTGACGGGCAGCGCGGCGACGCAGTTCTTCGGCTGGACGCTCGACAACACGACGCGCCGTCTCACCAGCCCGGCGGCCAAGATTCTGGAACTGTCCAACGCCGAATTCGCCTTGCTGCACGTCTTCCTGGCCCAGCGCGACCGGCCGCTGCGCCGCGAGCAGGTGCTGAAGCGCATGGCGGAACTGCACGGCGATTCGAGCGAACGCTCGCTCGACACCCTGATTTCCCGCCTGCGCCGCAAGCTGGCCTATGCCAATCCCGGCCGGCCGGCCGGCGAGGACCTGATCCAGACAGTTTACGGCACCGGCTACATGTTCCGGCCGAACTGACCGGATGAATTGAATTGCGACATCGCCGTAAGAATCTTTTCGGCCCGCGTTAAGCCCGATCCGCCATGATGGCTTCACCGGCAGAGAGACCGGGAAAAGACAACACGATGGCGGTCAACATGTCGAAGTTCGCGTTCACACCCCCCCTCCGCAGCTTTGTCATGGCCATCGCCGTGGCGGCAGCCGGCTGTTTTCTAGCCCAGCCGGTTGCCGCCCAACCCCTTCTGACATCCGCCGAAACCTGCGGCGCGGCCACCCTGGTCCCCGCCGCCGAAGGCGAGGTCCTGACCCGCTTCGGCGAACCCAACCCCGCCGATACCGGCGCCGTGCCGCTGTCATCGCGCGGCACCATCCTCCTCACCGCCTCGGGTGCGCCGGTGTCGGCGCCGGCCCACGGGCGGGTCGAGTTCGCCGGTCCGGTCGCCAATCTTGGCCAGGTGGTCATTCTCAACATCGGCGCCGATTACCGCGTCGTCCTGACCGGTCTCGACCGCGTCACCGTCCACACCGGTCAGCGGGTCTCCGCCAATGACGCCATCGGCGCCATGCCGGCTACGGACCGCCACGGCGCCCACCTCTACATGGAGCTGCGCTGCGGCGAGGAACCGGTCAATCCGAACGGCGCCGTCATGCTGGCTATGCAGTGAGATATATCTTGATATCTATCATGCATGGCATTATAGTTCACGCATGGACGACACCGCCAAGATCTTCATGACCGGCCGCAGTCAGGCCGTGCGCCTGCCCAAGGCGTACCGCTTCGACGGCAACGAGGTGTTCATCCGCCGTGACCCGAAAACCGGTGATGTGATTCTGTCCAGCAGGCCGGTCAAGCATACATCCTGGGAACCTTTCTTTGCGTCGTTGAAAGATGCAGACGTGCCGGACGACTTTATGGTGGACCGCGAGCAGGGCGTTCAGGATCGTGACCCTTTTGAAGGCTACGAGGAGTGAGCCTCTACCTTCTCGACACCAACATCATCAGTCAGTTTGTGAAAAAAAAGGCATCCGCCAGCGCTATTCAAAAACTGAAACATCTTCCTGTCGCCGACGCCTGCGCCTCTGTCGTCAGCCGGGCCGAAGTTCTCTTCGGACTGGCCAGGGTCGGCCACCCGCCTAAGCTAAGCCAGTCTGTCGAGGATTTCTTCCAGACGATCAACGTCCGCGACTGGGATGAAGATGCAGCCCGATCATATGGGAAATTGCGCTTTACCAGCACATCCCAGGGCATCACCATTGCGCCGCTCGACCTGATGATCGCCGCCCAGGCCATGGCCGCCGGCGCTACATTGGTCACCAATGACAGCGCTATGAAGCACCTGACGCCATGGCTCCCGGTTGAGGACTGGACGGCGTAATTTCTTAATTTTGCGGGTTGCGCCACACGGTCATAGGCCCTAAAGCACCCCCTTAGCCCGAAACCTGACTCTCTACGGACTGTGCCTGCGCGCAGCCCGCCATTGCCTTGCGAAAGACGCCGATGCCCAAACGTACAGATATCAAGTCCATCCTGATCATCGGCGCGGGGCCCATCGTCATCGGACAGGCATGCGAGTTCGACTATTCCGGCGTCCAGGCATGCAAGGCGCTGCGCCAGGAAGGTTACCGCATCATCCTGGTCAACTCCAATCCGGCGACCATCATGACCGACCCCGAGGTCGCCGACGCCACCTATATCGAGCCGATCACGCCCGAGTTCGTCGAGAAGATCATCGCCCATGAACGTCCCGATGCCCTGCTGCCGACCATGGGCGGCCAGACGGCGCTCAACACCGCCCTGGCGCTCGACGCCGCGGGCGTGCTCGAAAAGTACAATGTCGAAATGATCGGCGCCAAGGCCGATGTCATCGACAAGGCCGAGGATCGCCAGAAGTTCCGCGACGCCATGGACAAGCTGGGCCTGGAATCGCCGAAGTCGCGCGCCGTCCACACCATGGAAGAAGCGCTGGAAGCCCAACCCTTCGTCGGCCTGCCCGCCGTCATCCGCCCGTCGTTCACCCTGGCCGGCACCGGCGGTGGCATCGCCTTCAATATGGAAGAGTTCAAGGAGATCGTCGAACGCGGCCTCGACCTGTCGCCGACCACCGAGGTGCTGATCGAGGAATCGGTGCTCGGCTGGAAGGAATATGAGATGGAGGTCGTGCGCGACACCGCCGACAACTGCATCATCATCTGTTCCATCGAGAATGTTGACCCGATGGGCGTGCATACGGGGGATTCGATCACCGTCGCCCCGGCCCTGACCCTGACCGACAAGGAATACCAGCGCATGCGTTCGGCCTCGATCGCCGTTCTGCGCGAGATCGGCGTCGAAACCGGCGGTTCGAACGTCCAGTTCGCGCTCAACCCGGCCGACGGGCGCATGGTGGTCATCGAGATGAATCCGCGCGTGTCGCGTTCCTCGGCCCTGGCGTCCAAGGCGACCGGCTTCCCCATCGCCAAGATCGCCGCCAAGCTGGCCGTCGGCTATACGCTCGATGAACTCAGCAACGACATCACCAAAACGACGCCGGCCTCGTTCGAACCTTCGATCGACTACGTCGTGACCAAGATCCCGCGCTTCGCCTTCGAGAAGTATCCCGGCTCCGAACCCGTCCTGTCGACCTCGATGAAGAGCGTGGGCGAGGTCATGGCCATCGGCCGCACCTTCGCCGAATCGATGCAGAAGGCCCTGCGTGGCCTGGAAACCGGCCTGTCGGGCTTCGATGAGATCGCCATCCCGGGCGTGACCGCCGACGATGCCGAGGCCACGCGCCAGGCCGTCATCCGCCAGCTGGGTATCGCCACGCCGGACCGACTGCGCGTCATCGCCCAGGGCTTCCGCCACGGCCTCAGCGTCGAGGAGATCAACACCGCCTGTGCCTATGAGCCGTGGTTCCTGCGCCAGATCGAGACCCTTGTTTCCGAGGAAGCCAAGATCAAGGCGCTGGGCCTGCCCGAAACCGCCCATGCCATGCGCGCCCTGAAAGCCATGGGTTTCTCGGACAAGCGTCTGGCGCAACTGACCGGCCGGAGCGAAAAAGAGGTCCGCGCCCACCGCCGGAGCCTCGACGTCCGCCCAGTCTTCAAGCGCATCGACACCTGCGCCGCCGAGTTCCGTTCCTCGACCGCCTACATGTACTCGACCTACGAGACCGGCGCGCTGGGTCAGGCGCCCGAGTGCGAGGCTGAACCGTCGGGGCGCAGGAAGGCGATCATCCTGGGCGGCGGTCCCAACCGCATCGGCCAGGGCATCGAGTTCGACTACTGCTGCTGCCACGCCGCCTTTGCCTTCAAGGATATCGACCTTGAAGCCATCATGGTCAACTGCAACCCGGAAACCGTGTCGACCGACTACGACACCTCCGACCGCCTCTATTTCGAGCCGTTGACCGCCGAGGACGTGCTGGAGCTGATCCATGTCGAGCAGTCGAAGGGCGAACTTCTTGGCGTCGTCGTGCAGTTCGGCGGCCAGACGCCGCTCAAGCTGGCCCAGGCGCTGGAGGACGAGGGCATTCCGATTCTCGGCACCTCGCCCGACGCCATCGACCTGGCCGAGGACCGCGAACGCTTCCAGCACTTGCTGCGCGACATCGGCCTGACCCAGCCCATCAACGCCATCGCCCGCACGCACGACGAGGCTTTCCGCGCCGCCCACGACGTCGGTTATCCCATCGTCATCCGTCCGTCCTATGTGCTGGGAGGCCGCGCCATGGAGATCATCCGCGACGACGAGCAGCTCGAACGCTATGTTCGCGAGGCCGTGCAGGTGTCGGGCGACTCACCCGTCCTGATCGACCAGTACCTGTCGGCCGCCATCGAGGTCGACGCCGACGCGCTTGCTGATGGCACCGATGTCTTCGTCGCCGGCATCATGGAACATATCGAGGAAGCCGGCGTCCATTCGGGCGACTCAGCCTGTTCGCTGCCGCCGTTCTCGCTGAAGCCCGAAACCGTGGCCGAACTGGAGCGCCAGACCGTCGAACTGGCCCGGGCGCTCAAGGTGCGCGGCCTGATGAACGTGCAGTTCGCCATCCTCAATCCGTATTCGACCAACCCGGAAATCTTCGTGCTTGAGGTCAATCCGCGCGCCTCGCGCACCGTGCCGTTCGTGGCCAAGACCCTGGGGCAACCGCTGGCCGGCATTGCCGCCAAGGTCATGGCCGGGCAGCCACTGGCTGCATTTAACCTCAAGCCCCGTGATTACCGCCATGTCGCGGTGAAGGAAGCCGTCTTCCCGTTCGCCCGCTTCGCCAATGTCGACACCGTGCTGGGCCCGGAAATGCGCTCGACCGGCGAGGTCATGGGGCTGGACTGGGTGCGCGACGGCGAGGAGATGATCGACGCCTTTTCGCGCGCCTTCGCCAAGTCGCAGCTGGGTTCGGGCACCAAATTGCCGACCGGCGGCAAGGTCTTCGTCTCGGTCAAGGATCAGGACAAGCCGGTGATCGTCGAGGCCGTGCGTGGCCTGCTCGACATGGGTTTCGCGGTCGTCGCCACCGGCGGGACGTGCGACTACCTGGCCGAACAGGGACTTGAGGTCGAGCGCGTCAAGAAGGTTCTGGAAGGCCGGCCGAATATCCTCGACGCCATCAAGAACGGCGAGATCGCGCTGGTCTTCAACACCACCGAAGGCAAGCAGTCCCTGGCCGATTCGTTCTCGATCCGCCGCACCACCCTGATGATGAAGATACCCTATTACACCACTGCGTCCGGCGCCGTGGCGGCCACCCGCGCCATCCAGAGCGGCCGCACGGGCAACCTCGACGTGCGGGCGTTGCAGGCATACGCGTAAGGGGTTAAGCTTCTGCCTCTTCAGGGGGGAAGTCCATGCGCCATTTCATCATTGGCCTGACCGCGTGGGCCGCACTCACCGGCGCCGCGGCGGCGCATGACCTGCCGGCGTGCACGGCGGCTGATTTTTCGAACCTGCCGCAAGCCAGCCAGGACGAAATCCCCACCCACGGCGGCCCGCAGTCTCCCCATCTGTCCGAACCCTTCGGCGCTCTGCAAATTTTTGATTTCTATGTTGATTATATCGTCGATGAGACCGGGCATGTGACCTGCCTGTCGCCGTCGAATCTGGACGACACGGCGCTTACCCCGACGCCGGAACGGCAGGTTTTCCTTGATACGCTGGCCGGATCAACCTTTATCCCGTTTACAACGGAGGGCCGTCCCACGAAGGTCGCCGCCGCAACTTACATCAGCGAAGAGGAACGGCCGCCCTATCACGTCCTGCCACCGCAAGGCGACCTGTCAACCGTGGAAGTCCGGCTTGAAAATCACGGCCGCAGGTCAGGAGACGGGCCTTTCACCATGACCGTCAAGGGCGACGGAACGGTCAGCTTTCTGCCCAGCCCATACGACAGTGGCAGGATCTATGGCCCACAAACCTATCACATCCCTGCGGATCAGGTGACGGCCATGCTCGATCTTGCCGAAAAGGCCGACTTCTGGTCTTTGCGCGATACATATTATTCATATATCCGTCCGGATGAACCGCTTGCCGGCATAAATCTGAATATTGGCCCTCAGGCCGTTTATAGTCGCGTCGCCATTCGTATGGGAGACAGACAGAAGGAGCTTCGGATATATGATTGGAGTTACAATACTGGCGGGGCACCCGAAGCCGCTCGACATCTTATGCAGGCATTGGCGCAACTTGCCCGGATCGATCTGTGGCGGGGCATAAGGCCTGAAAGCCTGTCCATGCTCGAACAGGACGGCTTCGATTTCAAATCGCCGAAAGGCTGTGACTTGCTCATTCAGCTGGCGCGACGGGAGAATTTTCCGGATGACCAGATTCAGAGACTTTTGGACGACGGTGTTTCGCCGGACTGCGTGACGCAGGACGATCAATCGATGTTGAGCGTCGACACTACGTTGCTGGATACTGCGGTCGAGGGCGGGCGTAAAGACCTGGTGAACAAGCTGATCGCTCAGGGTGCATTGCTGACGGACGGCAAAATGAACTCCGTTAAGGTCACGCGGGCGTTGATTCACGCGCTCGCCGTTGCCTCACCGGACATGGTCAACAAGATCATGCCCTATCATCCCGATCGGAGCTTTCGTCACAGGGTCAGCCTGTACCCGCACGGATCGAAAGTCGTGACCGATCCGATCATCATTTTCGTCGGCCGGGATTTGGGGCCAGACATCTCAAATGACGACAATGATTTAAATAATGGCGACGACGATCCTACGCCCGACCTTATCGCCGTGACGCAGAAACTTCTCGACGCCGGCGCCGACATCAACGCTTGGGATTTTCAAGGCGGCAACCTCCTGATCCATGCCATGTACAACGACCAGGTGAAATTTGCCCGCTGGCTGCTGAACCATGGCGCATCGCCAAGGCACAAAGACGGGTCGCCAGCCTGGATCGTGACCAATGACGATGACATGACCGTGTTTATGCTCGACGCAGGTGCGGCGGACGATCCGCGGATGTTGGCCGATATCGTAACCAATGCGGAGCGCAATCATGAACCTGCCGTCGAAGCTTGGCTTAAGGCTCACGGCAAGTGGCCGGCGAATTGATTTTCGGCTGGCGTGACGGTGCCGGACTGCCTATCTAAGGCTTGCTTTCGTCCATCAGCGATTCCGCGATTCCAAGGTTGTCATGCCCGCTTCCAGACCCGTCAAGCTGCCCGCTCCCCGCAAAATCCGCTGCGCCATCATCGGCACCGGCCCGGCCGGCTGGACCGCCGCCATCTATGCCGCGCGCGGCCTGTTGTCGCCCGTCATCTTCACCGGCCCGCAGGACGGCGGCCAGCTGACCATCACCACTGATGTCGAGAACTATCCGGGCTTCGCCGAGGTCATTCAGGGACCGTGGCTGATGGACCAGATGCGCGACCAGGCCGTCCACATGGGCACCGAGATCGTCAGCGAGATCGTCACCAAGGCCGACCTTAGCCAGCGCCCGTTCCGGCTGGAGACCGAATCGGGCGCCCAGTTCGTGGCCGAAACGGTCATCATCGCCACCGGCGCCCAGGCCAAGTGGCTGGGCCTCGACTCGGAAAAGACCTACCAGGGCTTCGGCGTGTCCGCCTGCGCGACCTGCGACGGCTTCTTTTACCGCAACAAGGTCGTGGCGGTGGTCGGCGGCGGCAATACGGCCGTCGAGGAAGCACTGTTCCTGACCAAGTTCGCGTCGAAGGTCTATCTGATCCATCGCCGCGAACAACTGCGCGCCGAAAAGATCCTGGTCGAGCGGCTGATGCACGATCCGAAGATCGAGCCGATCTGGAACGTCGCCATCGACGAGATTCTGGGCGAGCAGAATTCCTTCGGCGGGCTTGGCGTCACCGGCGTGCGCCTGGCCGACGTCAATACGGGTGAGCACCGCGTCATCGACCTGGACGGCGTGTTCATCGCCATCGGCCACGCGCCGGCGTCATCCCTGTTCGAAGGCCAACTCGAAACCAAGACGGGCGGTTATCTGGTCGTTGAGCCCGGTACGCCGAAAACCTCGATCAAGGGCGTCTTCGCCGCCGGCGACGTCACTGACGACGTCTATCGCCAGGCGGTGACGGCCGCCGGCATGGGCTGCCAGGCCGCGCTGGAAGCCGTGCGGCTGCTGGCCGAGGAGGATCATCACCACGCCCTGGTGACTGCTGCCGAGGTCGAGGAAGAATTTTCAAAACTGCCCCTTGCGCGGAAAAAAGTCGCCACCAAATCATAGGGCGAAGGCGCCGGCGACCGGGCCTTCTGGATGGCAGCACTGCCCATAAGGGGGTGTAGATGCCAGCCAAATCAAACCTTTACGGACCGACGCATTGCGTCCGTAAGGCCTCGCTTCCGTGCAAGGAGAGCCCATGCGTACCGCTATCGACTATTCCCCCCTTTACCGTTCGGCCGTCGGCTTCGACCGCCTGTTCAACCTGCTGGACAGCGCCACGCGCAGCGAAAGCGCGCCAGGCTGGCCGCCGTACAATATCGAACGCGTCGCCGCCGCTGAAGGCGCCACCGATTCCTACCGCATCGAAATCGCCGTCGCCGGCTTCCGCCCCGACCAGCTGAATATCGAGGTCAAGGAAAACGTCCTGACCGTCACCGGCAAGAAGGACGGCGACGATGCCGCCCGCACCTTCCTGCATCGCGGCTTGGCCGAGCGTTCGTTCGAACGCCGGTTCCAGCTCCACGACTATGTCAAGGTGACCGACGCCGACCTTGCCAACGGCCTGCTGTCGATCTCGCTTCAGCTCGAAGTCCCTGAGGCCAAGAAGGCAAAGACTATTGCCATCAAGACCTCGGACGACAGCACTCCGGTTCTTCAGGCCGCCGAATAAGCGTCGACCTCTGCTCCGGCGCGATAGGCGTCGCGCCGGATTTCTCTGTTTCTCCCTGATCAACTTTCCCCGGCCTTCAGGCCCCGTGGTCGCGCGCCCTCCCTCGCGCCCACCACGGGTGTCCTGAAGGTCGCTTTTTTTATGCGGGCACGACATCGACCTTGGTCATCACATGCTCGATAAACTCGAAGTCGACGGCACCGATTTCGACCACGCCCAGGCGCAGGGCATAGCCCCAGTTCGGCCCCTGCGCGAAATCGAGCCATTCGAGCAACGGCCGGATCGGCTGTTCCTCGGCCACCAGCCAATCGACATCGCGGCGGAAGGGTTGAAAGCCGGCCGACATGAAGCCCTGGTACGGTTCACCGGCGCGAATGCGGCCAATGGCGGTGAAACTCTGGAAGCCGTCCTTTTCGCTCATCCTCTGCGACGGGGAATAATAGACGATGCCGTCGCCGGGCTGCATCCTCTTCAGCGGCCCGAGCTTGCCGTGATTGACCTGCATGAAACCTTCGCACCGGCCCCGCCTTACGTGCTCGGCGCAGGCCACCGCCATCCAGTACCTCACCACAGGTTCCTCCCGTCGATGACCTTCACCGGTACGGCGTCGAGGTCGAAATCGTCGAGCAGACGGGCATTGATACCGACGCGCGGATTGTCGAGGTCAGGCGTGCCCTTCGACCAGTCGGGCGATTCCGAATAGGTCGAGCAGCCGCAGTGCGGACAGAAATGATGGGCGACGGTCAGGCTCTGCCAGCGGTACGTAGCCGTGGTCGGCGGCGTGTCCAGCTTGAAGCCGGCCGGCGTATAATAGGCCCACAGCGCGCCGCGTTTGGTACACAGCGTGCAGGTGCAGCGCGTCACCTCGGCCGGCGCCTCGACCTCGAACCGAGTGGCGCCGCAGTGGCAGCTTCCCTTGATCAGCATGGTTTGTCTCCTCTCACCGTGACGATGAGAAGGTTACGCCCGCATGCTGCCAGTTTATGTCAGTAGATGGATGAAGAGGCCGACAACGCAGGCATAGCCGAGCGTGAACGCCACGGTGCGTACATAAGGCACGGCGAAGAGATAGACGGCGGCATGAACGACGCGCAGCCAGAAGAAGGCCATGGCCCACATGCCGGTCTGGGCGTCGGCCTTGCCGCACAGATGCGCGACCAGCACCAGGGCGGCGAAGGGTGCGAACACCTCGACGGCGTTGATATAGGTGCGGTCGGCACGCTTGCCCCAGTTGGGCAGGGGCCGCGGCGTCGGATCGGCATAGTTCGGCGGCGTCAGAAAGCCGTTCACCTTCACCTGGGCGACGACATAGGGAATCCACAGCGAAGCGGTAAGAATGGCGGTAAGCGAGAGATACAGGATATCCGTGGTCATGGCGGGGTCCTCTCGTAAACGGCGGATGGCCGTAACCCCGTTATGCGGCTGTTCGCCGCCGCTGACAAGAAGATCAGCCTGGCAAGATCAGGACGCCAGACGCCCCCTGAGGCCTACGCAGGTAACGTTCTCCAGCGCCTCCAGCTTCATCATCGCGCCTTCCATGTTGGCGCGCGACAGGTCGGCACCGTCCAGCCGCGCCAGCCGCAGGTCGGCTTCGGCGAAATTGACGCCTCGCAAGCGCGCCTCGCGCAGGTCGGCCGGCAGGCGGCGTTCGTCGTCGATCTGCAATGCGCCAAGCTTGGCGCCTTCCAGGTTGGCGCCGTCCAGCCGCGCCCGGGCCATGCGCACGCCGCGCAGGTCGGCGCCACGCAGATTGCAGTTGCGCATGTCGGCGTCTTCGAGGTGCGCGCCCTGAAGCTGGACACCGGTCATATCGAGACCGTAGAACACCGCGCCCTTGGCCGACAGCGCGGTCAGGTTCAGTCCCTTGATCGAGCCCAGCCCACGCAGGTCGGCCTTGTCGAAGGTCGACGGTTTGCCCTGGCGGCCTAGGGTGTCGACCCACAGGGCGTGGTCGTGCAGCATGTCGCCATAGGGCAGCGCCTTGACGTCGGTGCCGACGGCCTTGTCGGTCAGAATGCCGCTGAGGTCGGCCTGGTCTGTACGCATCTGGTCGGTCTTGGCGCCGATCAGCACGGCGTCCTTCAGTGAAGCACCGGTAAAGTCAGCCCCCGACAGGTCGGCGCCGGCCAGGTCGACATTGTCCATGATCGCCTGTTTCAGGTTGGCGCGGATCAGCTTGCATGACTTCATGGTGGCATCGGTGAAGTCGGCCTTCATCGCCTGGATGCCGCTGAGCTTGGAGCGTTCCAGGTTGGCGCCGCGCAGGTTGGCGTAGGTCGCCTCGGAGGTGCGCATCGAGATTTCGACGTAGCTGAGGCCCGCCTGCCTGTCAGGCAAGGCCAGGGCGCCTTCGCGCAGGTCGGCTTCGTAGAGGTCGCAGCCCGACAGGTTGGCGCCGCGCAGGCACGCCCCGCGCAGGTCGGTGCGGCGAAGGCTGGCGCCGGTCAGGTTGGCCAGCTGGAAATCGGCGCAGTAAAGGTTGGATTTGTCGAGCCTGGCGCCCGCCAGGTCGCAGTCGGTCAGGATGGCGGCGGTGAAATCGGCGTCTTCCAGCACGCGCCCGCGCAAGGACAGACCCGACAGGTCGCACCAGGCGAACGAGGCGCGCTGGCCACCCGGCCGGCAGGCAAAAAAACGCTCATGCCTCTGGCAGATCTGGTCGACCTGGATCTGGTTCAGCTTGGTGTAGCGGTTCTCGCCCGCCGTCGCGTTCATGGGGTGGGTGCGCTTTCACTCACAGAATACGCGGGTGAGTCTGGCACAAAAAGCTTAATTATTCAGATAATAAGCCTTTGCGATGCAAAGCGTCGCGGAGTTGCGATCCTGGCTCGACGCTAAGCATGCGGAACCCCCGGTCGCCCCATACCTTCAACTCGGCCTCCAGATCCGCCTGCGGGTCGGCGGTGAAGATGGCGTCGACGGGCCCGCGGCCTGTTTCGGTCACTTGTGGTCGGCCGGTGTCGAGCCAATGGACGAAGCCGGCGATCAGTACGGCGCAGTCGTCGGCCAGCAGGCCTGATTCACACACAATCCCGGCGGCTTCAAGCCTTTGCGGTCCCTGGCGCGAGGCGAAGGGCGACGGGTCATCGCAGGCATAGACGACGCGTGCCACGCCGGCCTCGGCCAGTTTCTGGCTGCACGACGCGCAGCCGTTCGAGCGCTGGCCGCACGGTTCCAGCGTGACGTAGGCCGTGGCCCCGCGCGCCCGGTCTCCGGCCTGGTCCAGGGCGACTTCCTCGGCGTGCGGCCGCCCGCCGTCGCCGGTGGCACCCTGGCCCACGACTTCGCCATCCCTGACGAGGACGCACCCCACCGGCGGATTGGGCGCCGTGCGGCCAAGTTGGGCCAGACCCAGTTTCAAGGCCTTGTCCATATACCCGGCTTCTTCCTCCTTCCACTTCTCCCCTTTCAAGGGGAGAAGGTGGCCCGAAGGGCCGGATGAGGGGTTCTTCGCGGGCAGGAGCCGAAAATCGTGGTCGGAAATCGGCCCCGCCAGTTTTCCATCACAGATCGCCAGCAAGGTATCGATCACGGTCTCCGGCTGAGTAAGCATATGCAGGCTGGGAAAGCGGACAATCGACCAGCCATTTCGCATCATGATATCATCGCGCAAACGATCCGCCTGGTTATCAATATGTTGGCTACCGTCAAGCTCCACGACAAGCCTGAGGTCGACGCAGGCGAAATCGGCAACGTAATCTCCTATGGGAACCTGCCGACGAAATTTGTGACCATCCAGCTTGCGCCCTTTCAAGGCCAGCCACAAGCGGGCTTCCGGAGCATTCTCCGCCTTGCGCAAGGAATGGGCGAGCAGGGTCAGCCGGCTGCGGGATCGCGTCATCTTCCGTTCCTGGGGCAAATGACCCCTCATCCGGCGCTTCGCGCCACCTTCTCCCCTTGAAAGGGGAGAAGTGAAGATCAGACTACGCCACTTCCGGCAGCGGATTGGCGCGTTCGGCATCGAGATACTTGGCCCATTGCGGCTTAAGCGCCGTGTCGAGATGCACGACCAGCGGATTGCCCGTCGGTACCTCGATGTCGAGGATCGCCTTGTCGTCCAGCGAAAACAGCGACTTGATGATGGCTCGGATCGAATTGCCGTGGGCCGCCACCAGCACCGTCCGCCCCTGGTTCAAAACCGGCACGATGGTCCCGGTCCACAGCGGCATGACGCGATCCAACGTCGTCTTCAGGCTTTCGGTGTCGGGCAGGTCGGCGCCGGCATAGCGGCGGTCGCCCTTGAAATCGTAGGCGCTGTCGGCCTCCAGCGGCGGCGGCGGCACATCGTAGGACCGGCGCCAGATCTTGACCTGGTCCTCGCCGTGCTTCGCCGCCGTTTCGGCCTTGTCGAGCCCGGTAAGGCCGCCGTAATGGCGTTCGTTGAGCCGCCAGTCCTTGGTCACCGGCACATAGGACTGCCCCGCCGCTTCGAGGCACAGGTTGCAGGTGCGGATGGCGCGGGTCAGGACGCTGGTGAAAGCCTGGTCGATCTCGATGCCCTCGGCCTTGATCAGCTCGCCGCCGCGGATGGCCTGCTGCTCGCCCTTGGCGGTCAGGTTGACGTCCACCCAGCCGGTGAAGCGGTTTTCGAGATTCCACTGGCTTTCGCCGTGGCGCAGCAGGACGAGGGTCGGCATGGGGAGCACCTTTCAATGACGTCGCCCGCTACATAGAAGCGGCCCGCGCCAGATGCAAGACGCCTTCCTCAGTCCTCGTAGGACGGCCGTTTCCTGCCGCGCGTCACCAGTGCGAACAGCACGGCGGCGACGAAAGCAGCCGGAAGATACCAGCGGTCGACCACGACATCCATGATCTCCTGATGATGGGCCAGGCCCTGGCCGATCAGGAAGACGGTCAGCATGGCCAGGCCGGCGCAGACAATGACCAGAAGCTGGTTGACGAGCTTGAGCATGGTATCCCCCTTTGAAAGGGTTGACCTTATGTGCACTGCAACACCGGTCAAGCCCTGGCTTACCGTTCCGCCGCCGCCGTCCCTTTGCGGCAACAGATAGTCACACGGTGAAACTAACCCAGTTCTGCCTCAAGCATGGCCAGCCGCTCGGCCTGGTCCTCGGCGATCAGGGCGTTGATCATCTGGTCCATCTCGCCTTCCATGAAGGCTGGCAGGCTGTAGAGCGTCAGATTGATGCGGTGATCCGAGACGCGGCCCTGCGGATAGTTGTAGGTGCGGATGCGTTCCGAGCGGTCGCCCGAGCCGACCTGCGACTTGCGCGCGTCCGAACGGGCGGTGTCGAGCGCGGTGCGCTGCATGTCGTAGAGCCGGGCCTTCAGGTTGCGCATGGCGATCTGGCGGTTCATGTGCTGCGACTTTTCCGACGAAGTCGCGACGGTGCCGGTCGGCAGGTGGGTGATGCGCACCGCCGAGTCGGTCTTGTTGACGTGCTGGCCGCCCGAGCCCGAGGCACGGTAGGTGTCGATGCGGATATCCTTGTCGAGGATCTCGATCTCGACGTCCTCGGCTTCGGGCAGCACGGCCACGGTAGCCGCCGAGGTATGGATGCGGCCGCCGGCTTCGGTGGCCGGCACGCGCTGCAC